>Ga0209792_1000317_pt1 | contig 42932 bp, 40 predicted proteins | sample EBPBio142005_DNA_FD_185860 | JGI IMG/M metagenome (GOLD analysis project Ga0209792, IMG submission 185860) | Wastewater treatment Type I Accumulibacter community from EBPR Bioreactor in Madison, WI, USA - Reactor 1_6/14/2005_ DNA (SPAdes)... | ecosystem: Engineered > Bioreactor > EBPR >... | reverse complement strand
TGGGCCTGGCACGCGAAACGCTGCATCAGGAAGCACCAGAACTCGCCAGGCGGGCCGATCACGTTGTTATCGACGGGCCGCCGAGGATCGCCGCCTTGGCGCGCTCCGCGCTGCTGGCGGCCGAGCGCGTGCTGATCCCCGTGCAGCCCAGCCCCTACGACCTGTGGGCCAGCGCCGAGATGGTGGCGCTGATCCGCGAAGCGCAGGTGTTCCGGCCTGCGCTACGCGCGGCCTTCGTCATCAACCGGCGCGTGAGCACCACCGTGATCGGACGCGAAGCGCGCCAGGCGCTCGCCGACCAGCCGCTTCCTGCGCTGCGCTCGGAAGTGCATCAGCGCATCGTGTTCGCCGACAGCGTGGCCGCTGGTCGGCTTGCCCGCGAGACGGCGCCCGACAGTACCGCCGCGCGAGAAATCACCGCGCTGGTGGACGAACTTCTGCGGTGGCCGACATGACTGCGAAGCCGCCACCCAGCAGCAAACGCACGGCCAAGCATGTCTGCATCGGCGCGCGTCCGCCTGCGAATCCGCACGCCGAGGCGTGGATTCGCCAAGGCGATGCCGATGCGCTGGGTAAGGGCGACCTCTACACGGCCCGCCTGACCCTCGACATCACGCCCGCGATGCGGGCGCGCATCAAGGTATCGGCCTTCACGCAAGGCGTGACAGTGGCCGACTTGCTGCGCGCGCTGCTGGAGCGGGAGTTTCCAGAACACCGCAGGGAGAACACACCATGATCGCATCCGCTTTGCCTGCCGCTGGCGCGACCACGGCTGCAACGTCGCCATCACTCCCAGCACGTGCGGCGCGGCCTATCTCAACGCCGCTGACGCGCGTTTCGCTGGCCTTCCTGGAGCACCGTTTCAAGCTCTATCTGCGCTTTGGCGAACCCGTGCGCACGCACCAGCTCGACCGCTGGCGGCGCTGCGCGGTGTTCCTGCCGGGCGCGGTGTTCTGCCGCATCCGCTGGCAGGCCAACGACTACGGCACGATTCGCTGGCAGGTCATGGTGATGCAGGCTTGCACGCCGCTCGATGCGGCGCAGCGCATCCCCGGCGTGCAGCCGGGCGCGCGCCTGCTGCTCCACGCCGAAGGGGAGAACCAGGTGCGCGCTGTGCTGGAGCGCATTGACGCCATTGAGGCGCTGGGCATCGCGCCGGTCGGCGTCTCGCCCGCGTACTGGCGCACGCTCGCCAACCGGCTCGCTGCACGCCTGCCGCTGCCCGAATACACCGCCGAGCGGCACGCCGCCTGGCTGACCGGGAGGGCGCTGCCATGACCGCCGTTTCCACTGCCGGCACCGCGCCGCGTCCTTGCTCGCCCCGCGCACGTTTGCGCGCTCGCCTCGTGCTGGCGGGCCTGTCCGCCTGCGGCCTCGCTGCGCTGGCCTGGGCGTCCTTCGTGCAGCCGCTGCCGCGCCTGATCTACAACCCGTCCGACAGCGTGGCGGTCGGCTGGTATCGCGTCGATCCGCAGGGCCACGGCATTGACTCGCTGCCACGTCCTTTGTCCGTGGGCAGCATCGTCCTGACCACGCTGCCGCCAGACGCTGCCGCGCTGGCCGCGCAGCGCGGCTACCTGCCGGCGCGCGTTCCGCTGCTCAAGCGCGTGGGCGCCGTCGCGCCGCAGGAGGTGTGTATCACTGGCCGCGTTGTCCGCATCGACGGCATGCCTTCGGCCGCCGTGCTGCCTGCTGACCACTGGGGCCGGCCGCTGCCATCCTGGCAGCAATGCCGTCGCCTTGAATCCGGCGAACTGTTCCTCTTGAGTGTGACCAACCCGGCGTCGTTTGACAGCCGGTATTTCGGGCCGGTCAGCGCATCCGCCGTGATCGGCGTCGCGCGACCGGTCTGGCTGGAGACACGGCCATGATGGGCGCCGATTCGCTGCGCGTTGCCGTGCATCTCGTCGTGCCATCGGGCGTGTCGTTCTGCTGGCCGTCGCCGTATCGTCGCGCGTGCAGTGCGGGTGCCAATCCTACGCATTGGGCACCGCACTTCGCGCTGCCTTCGGCGCAGCCGTCCAACGTGCAGGCGTCTTGCCTCGAACGCGCCTGGCTTGCGGCCTTCATCGCGCTGGTTCGCGCGTTCGCCGGCGCGCTGGCTGCTCACGCAGCAGCGCCGCCGGGCCGCCGCTGCCCGGAGCGTCAGCGAGGGACAAAGGCGGAAGGCGAGGGACAAAGGCGGAAGGCAAGACAAAAGGACGCGGCACCGGGCCGCGTCGAAAGCCAGTCTGCACATGGGAGTTGCGCGGCACGGAGCGGCTTCGCCGCCGTGCCGCGTGGGGCGCAAGGTCCGCGCCAATGCAGGCATGTCCGCGTGCTTCGCACGCCCGGACACGCCGGAGCTTGCAGGGAACGCAGCCATGACTGACCGCCGCGACGATGATTTCCGCATCCGCACCAGCGCCCCCAAAAACCGGGGTAAGACCCAAAGCCAGAGCTTCGTGTCCAAGGTGCTCAAGCAGGCCGGCAAGGCCAGCGGCGGCAAGTCGGCGATGCGCCGCCCGGCGTCGGCTGGTGGCACCGGAAAACACGTCGGCCAGCGTCCTGGCTTGCGCCTGGGGCGCGGCCATACGGCGGCGCGTTTCGCCGGGGCGAAGTTGACGCCCCTATCGCGGCGCGTGACCATCAAGACCCTGCTCGTCAATCAGCAGCGGGCCAGCCCGCAATCGCTTGCCAAGCATCTGCGCTACATCGAGCGCGATGGCGTGGGTCGCGATGGCGAGCCAGGTCAAGCCTACGGGTCGCAGACCGATGCTGCCGACCTCGACGCCTTCAAGGAACGCTGCGCCGACGACCGGCACCATTTCCGCTTCATCCTATCGCCCGAGGATGGCGCGGAACTGGAAGACCTGCGCACCTACACGCGGCATCTCATGGGCCGCATGGAAGCCGACCTGGGCACGGGCCTCGATTGGGTGGCCGTCAACCACTGGAACACCGACAACCCGCATGCGCACATCGTCGTGCGCGGGCGCGACGACACCGGCAAAGACCTCATCATCGCGGGCGACTACATCGCCGATGGCTTCCGCCATCGTGCCGCCGAGTTGGCGACCGAATGGCTGGGGCAGCGTACCGAGCTGGAGATCCAGCAGGCCTTGCAGCGGGAGGTGGAACAAGAGCGGTGGACGAGCCTGGATCGCACACTCAAGCGCGAAGCGGACGACGAAGGCCAGGTACAGATCGAGCGCTTCAACGAGCCGAAGCTGCAACGCCAGCGCCTGCTGCTGATCGGCCGCCTGCAACACTTGCAGCGCATGGGCCTGGCCGACGAGACGCAGCCGGGCACCTGGGCTGTCCATGCCGACGCGGAGAAGACCTTGCGCGCCCTGGGCGAGCGCGGCGACATCATCCGCACCATGCAGCGGGCCATGCGCGGCGAGCCGCGCGAGCTGGCGGTGTTCGAGCCGAGCGACGATGGCCGTACCGTCATCGGCCGCGTGGCCGCGAAGGGGCTGGCCGACGAGCTGCGCGACCGGAGCTATCTGGTCATCGACGGGGTGGACGGCAAGGCCCACTACGTCGCGCTCAACGCCCGCGACGAACTGGCGAACTACCCGAGCGGCGCCGTGGTGGAGGTGAAGGGGTCGGCCGACGTGCGAGCGGCCGACCGGAACATCGCCGCGCTAGCGAGCGATGGTCTGTATCGCACCGACCACCACCTGGCCATCGCGCAGGGTCAGGCCGTGCCGGGCCGCGACCCGCAGGAAGTTGTGACGGCCCACGTTCGACGCCTGGAAGCCCTACGCCGGGCCGGCATAGTGGAGCGCGTAGCCGAAGGTCTATGGAAGGTGCCGAACGACCTGCCCGAGCGTGGCCGCCAGTACGACGCGCAGCGCCTGGGGGGCGTGGCCGTGGAACTGAAATCGCACTTGCCCATAGAGCGGCAGGCTCGCGTGATCGGGGCCACCTGGCTCGATCAGCAACTGATCGGCGGCGGCAAGGGGCTGGGCGACGTGGGCTTTGGCGGCGAGGCCAAGCAGGCGATGCAGCAGCGCGCCGACTTCCTGGCCGGACAGGGGCTGGCCGAGCGGCGCGGGCAGCGCGTGATCCTCGCACGCAACCTGCTGGGCACGCTGCGTAGTCGTGAGCTGGCGCAGACCGCCAAGGACATCGCCGCCGACACTGGCCTGGAGCATCGGCCCGTGTCCGACGGCCAGCGCGTGGCCGGCATCTATCGGCGTAGCGTGATGCTCGTCAGTGGGCGCTACGCGATGCTTGACGATGGCACGGGGTTCAGCCTGGTGCCGTGGAAGCCGGTGATCGAGCAGCGACTAGGGCAGCAGATCGCGGCGACTATGCGCGGCGGCGTTGTGTCGTGGGATGTGGTGCGGGGACGTGGGATGTCGATCGGCTGAAACCATCTCAAGAAAGTTCATCACGACGTCTCCGTGGCATATCGTCAGGCAGTGCTGTCGGCACACTTCGTGGGCGGCACAGGGCTCACGCGCCTGACTCACGCGTTCAGTAAACCACTTGGATCGCCGGTGCCATCAAGAGCTGCGCGTTGTGCATGGTCGAGCAGTGCTTCACGATTCCAGCCGGCCACAGTCGCTGCGGCATCCACCGCATGCGCCCAGGTGCAGCGGTTGGCGAACAGCATGCCGGCAACATCGAAGGTGCCGCCGCAGCTGATATAGCCCAGGGCGCGGGTCCTGGCCGGGCCGCTATCGATGCGGCGCAAAATGCCGAGCATGGGCTCGGGGCGGGTGTGGGTGAGGATCACGCGCGGCAGGCCCGGCGGGAACAGCGCGTTGACGGTGGCGTCGTCATCGACGAATTCCGCTTCCATGGCGTCGCGCGGGATGCGCAGGCGGCCGGGTTCCAGGATGACGGTGACACAGGTGCTCTTGCCCAGCTCGGCAAGGTGCTGCTGCGCCTTGATGGCCTCGTCGAGCTGGTAGGCGCCCAGCGCGATGAGCTGCACCTCGGCCTTGGCGGGGTCGCCGATCAGATGGGCGGCGCCGTCACGGAGAAGACGTTGCGCTGATTCGGCGTCGAAGCGGTTCTCGACGTCGCGCTTGGAGACGATCAGGCAGGCCAGTTGCCCGCGTCCGGCATAGACGTCGCGCAGCGCGGCGACGGCGGTGTTGCCATCCACCGGGAACAGCACGCGCGAGGTGTCCGACATCTCGCCCAACAGGGCCTCGCCGATGGTCGGGTCTTGATGCGACTGTTCGTTCTTGGCGTTTTCCCAGGTGTGCGAGGTGACGATGAGCGGCACCGACAGCCAGCCGGCGGGCCGGCCGACCTGGCGCTGGTGGCGGGAGAAGATGATTTCCTGCCGCATCAGGCCGAGCATCTTCACCGCGAAGGCTTCGTAGCTAACGATCAGGTTCAGTCCGCCCTTGTTGCCGAGCGCGGCGGCGGCCACGGCTTCTTCATTGAGCGCGGTGATGACGGCGCCGTGCAGATCCTCGGGGACGCCGGGTTCGGGTTCGTTGACGCGGTGCCTGAGCAGCGCCAGCGTGCCGCCCATCTTGTTGCTGGCCAATTCATCGGGGTTGCCGATGCGCATATGCAGCTCGGGATTGGCTTTGGCGAACTCGACGAACCACTGGTCCAGCGCCGTCATTGCGCTGCCTTCGCTGCCTGATATTTCCCAGCACGGTTCGAGCAGCTTGGGCGCGGCGGGGTGCCGGTGCGCCATCGGGTGCGCGCTTTCCAGCGGACGTTGTTGGGCGGCGTGGGTTGCGAAGGCGGCGAGCGCAGCATCGAGTTCGGCCGGCGCAACGAACAGCGCAGCCGCGCTTTTGTTGAACAGCTCGCGCATGGCGACATCGGTATGAGGATTGCCGCCCAGCGGTAGATTGTGCGCGGCGTTGCTGCCTGCGCCGGGAAAGCCGAAGCCTTTCTCGGTCTCGGCGATCACGTAGGGCAGAGGCGCCGGATAGCGACGATCCGGATCGGCCGCGAAGGCGCGCAGCGCGTCCTCGGCTTCGAGGATCGCCCAGGCGATCGCGGCCGGGTCGCGGCCATCGACGATCACCGGGTCGAAGCCGTTGTGGCGCACGTCTTCGGCCAGCCACTGCGCACCGCCTTCCTGCATGATCTGGGTGCGCTGCTCGATGCGGCGGCCGTTGAGGATCATCACCGGCACGGCGAAGCCGCTGTCGTGCGCGCGCCACCAGCGCGGCGCCCAGTCCGGGCCGCGCTGCTCCTCGAAGGCGCCGTCGCTGAGGAAGGCGACCAGCGATTCGCCAGGCAGCGGCATGTGGATGTACTGCAGTTCGGCAAAGCCGAGGTAGCCGCCTTCGGACACGGCGCCGGCGGTGTTGGGGCCGGCATGGCTGCCCAGCGGCACCGCCGGGCGGCCTTGCGCATCGATGGCATAGGAATAGAAATCGGCACACAGACGCGACAGGCCTTCCTCGCTGCGGTCGTAGCGGCCCCGCTGCGCGGGCGAGACGTCACCGGTCAGCGCGTTGACGGCTTCGATGGCGGCGACACAGTGGCCCTGGCCCATGATCCAGCCGCGCGTGCTGCCAGTGAGCGCGTTGGCGAGCAGGTAGCCGACGAACGCTTGCACCATGTTCAGCGAGCCGCCGGTGTGGCCTTCGGGCGTTGGCTTGAAGTCTTCGGCTGACAGCGCCACGCCGGAAAGATCGATGCGGCGCGCATAGGTCATGTGCGCGACCACGTTTATGGCCACGCAGCTCAGGCGGTCGGCGGCGGCAAGCAGGGTGTAGGCCGTCGTCTCGTCGGCAACACGGCCGTCGGTGATCAAACGGGTCACCAGAGTTTCCATGCGTTTGCCGGTCTCGTCGCGATGGACGATGGGGCCGTGGCCGGCAAGCCAGCGCTGGCGGATGGTGGAAGCGGTGGTCATGCGATTTTCCTTCTTTGATGTCGATGAATCCCTGCGTGGCTACAGAGTCAGTTGAGCTGAGTGCGCTCGGCCTGGCTGGGACATCACGCGGCGCTCATCAATTCCTGCGCATAGCGTGCTGCGATCCATTCCTCGTTGGTGGGCTCCACCGCGACCAGCACGCGGCTGTCGGTGGTGGAAATGACCAAGGCATCAATGGCGTTGGCATCGGTATCCAGGGTGATGCCGGCAAAGGCTAGGTCACGGCAGACGCGCTCGCGCACGAAGGCGTTGTGCTCACCGACACCGGCAGTGAACACGAGCAGATCCACGCCGCCAAGGACTGCGACCAGTGCGCCAATCTCCCGCACGATACGGCGCACATAGAGCGCCAACGCGATGCGGGCGCGTTCGCCGACTTCGCCAGGATCATCTTCGTGCTTCACCACCACGCGCGGCTCGGCCGAAATCCCGGAAACACCGAGCAGGCCGGACTGGTTGTATAGCGTGTGGCCCATTTCTTCCAGCGAGAGCTTTTCGATCTCCATCAGGTAGAGCAAGGCGCCCGGATCGAGCGAGCCCGTGCGAGTGCCCATCATCAGGCCGTCGAGTGCGGAAAAGCCCATCGTGGTGGCGATACTCTGCAGGTTCTGCATCGCGCACAGGCTGGCCCCGCTGCCGAGGTGCGCGACGATGGTGCGGCCACGCGCAAGATCACCATGGCGCTCGGGCAGGACGTGGCTCATGTAGTCGTACGAAAGGCCGTGGAAACCGTAGCGGCGCAAACCGCGTTCCCAGGCCGAGTACGGTAGCGGCAGGATCTGCTCCACTTTGGGCACCGTGCGGTGAAAGGCTGTATCGAAGCACGCTACTTGAACAATTCCGGGCCACTGCTCGAACAGCAAACTCATGGCCTTCAGGGGAAAGGGTTGGTGCAGCGGCGCCAAAGGAACCAAGGCCCGCAGCTCCGCGATGGTGCTAGCGGTCACCAGGGTTGGCTCGAAGTACCTGCTGCCGCCATGAACGACACGATGCGCGATGGCCACGATGCGGCGGCCATCGAGTCGGGCCACGATGCGCGCTTGAATCAACGCCAGAGCGGCGGTGTGAGGGTGTTCGTGATCCAGATGGATGCGCTGCTGTGCAGTGCCACTGTCGCTGTATTCAGGCGCGGACCCAGCAATCCCTTGCACCTTGCCGTGCCACAACGGCTCGCGCGGCAACGGACACGCCTGTGCATCGAACAAGGCGAACTTGATGCTTGAGGAACCGCAATTGAGCACCAGGATGAGGCTCGGCTGTGAGTTGCTCATCGCCACGCTCCCAATCGTGATGTCCCATGCAAACCGGTCTGGGACAAGTGCGTGTCAGCGGCTCCCATAAAACTGCTCCACGAACGATTGTCGGAAGCTTTGGTGACAAGCGAGGCAGCTTTGTTGTGTCTTGGAGAATGCGGCGATCACGGCCTGACCGTCGCCGCGCCTGGCGGCATCCCCCATGGCGCTCGCAGCGTCGTGGACCTGTCCATCGAAACCCCGAAACTTCCCGGCATCCGTGCCAAGCCAGCCAAGAATGCGCATTTTTTCGCCCAGGGGTGGCTCGGCATGCTTGGCGATTTTGGGCGCCAACTCGGCGACCAGTGTCCATTCCTCCTTGGAAATCGCACCGGTGACGGCTTGCATGTCACGGCCAAGTCTCTCCATGACGCTGCGAAGCGCCATCGGCTTTGCAGCGTCAGCGGACTGCGCGCCCAGTCCCGTGGCGGCGGTGGCCAAGGCTACTGACAAGGTGATCGTCAAAAGCTGTCGAGGGTTCAAGAGGTAACTCACGAGGTTCTCCATTGAGGTTGTTGGTGAATGCTTCGCAGGCGGGCGCATGGCTTCGGGATTTCAAAATTCCATGCTCAACGCAATCGATCCGAAGGCGTGATGGCCGATCTGCTGGTCGAACTCGCGGGTTCTCCAGACGCGCATCACGGCAAGCCGCACGCCATGCCCGGCAACAATCCATTGGCTGCTGATGCCAATGGCTGCCTGAGCGACCCAGGGCCGTCGACTGACGTGATGGCTGTGCCGAAACAGATTCCCGTCGAGCGAGAAATCCCAGGCAACGGCTTTGGCCTCCAGGTTCAGGAACGCATGCGCTCCGGGTTTGGGCGCGCGCGCTGATTGAGGCTCTGTTCTGCGCAGGTCGGAAACGCCCGAGGGCGGGCGGTTCTCCGCGCCGGGCCGAATCGGATAGCTGCCGAAATCATTGGGGATGTTCCAGCCAGCACGCAGCTCGACACCGGTGCTGGCTGCGGTTTCGATGTTTCCGATCCGCAGGGCATAGCTGCCGATCACGTCGCCGCTCCACCCCGGCCGGACGGCACCCTCCGTGTATGGCTTGAACTTGCGCTCCATGGCCATCTGGAATGCGGGTTCGTTGCGCAACTGGTTGTCCCAGCCGCGAAAACGATCGATGCCCCGCATCCGATGCACCAGATCCTGCGATTGCTCCGCCAACGACCAGGGGCCAATCACACCCAGGGTCAATTCGCGCACATCCAGCATTTCATAGCTGGCGGCCTGTGGGTGGACGCGGCGATTCCATGCCAGACCCAGGTACAGCAGGCCAGCGTACGGGCGATCGTCGGAAATCAGATCGGTGCGCGTCTTGTCCTCGGGCGTGTACATGGACTGACCGAAGCGCACGACGATGTTTTGCGATGCCGACTGGGCGCCGGAGTCGCGCCAGAACTCGGGATCAGCCCAGCCGATGAAGCGGGTGTACCAGGCAATCGGTTGGGGCAGACACTCCGGGCGGAGCGCGCCTTGCAGATCGCGCGAAACCACGCTCAAGGCCACACCGTTGGTGTAGTTGCGGTCGGTGCCCGTGAACAAATCGTTCTCTAGGCGCAGGGTGCCTCCTCTCAAGTGCAAGGCGTGCTCTGGCAGGCAGCGGGAAATATCATCCGAGGATGCGGGTTCTGCGCCACGGGCGGCAGTCGAGCCGAGTACCGCGCACGCAATCAGTGGCGTGATACTGCGCATCGACCATTGCGCATTGGCCTTGGACAGCCGCGCGTGAAGGCTGCCGATGCGCATCATGATGGCGCGCCATCTGCTGCTCTATCGACGTAAAAGCGTTCCAGGGCACCCATGATTTCCTCGGCTTTGTCCACGCAGGTAAACAAGTCGAGATCGGATGGCGATACGTAGCCTTCGTCGAGCAGAAGATCGAAATCAACGGCTCGGCTCCAGAAGTCGCGGCCGACCAGTACCACCGGAATCCGTTGCATCTTCCCCGTCTGGATTAGGGTCAGTACCTCGAACAGTTCGTCGAGCGTTCCATAGCCACCGGGGAAAGCCACCAGACCTTTCGCATGCAGCAAGAAATGCATCTTGCGCAACGCGAAATAGTGGAACCGGAACGCCAGCTCCGGACACATGTAGGGGTTCGGCGCTTGTTCGTGCGGCAAAGTGATGTTGAGGCCGATCGAGCGAGCCCCGGCATCGAACGCACCGCGGTTGGCAGCCTCCATGATGCCGGGACCGCCACCGGTGATGACGACGAAGTCGCATCGCCCCTCCTGCTGGAAACGAGCAGAGATCAGTTGGGCGAAGCGCTGTGCCTCTTCGTAATAGCGCGCCTGTTCCACGCGACGACGGGCCAATGCCAGTTCTCGCCCAAGCGTCGGATTCCCTGGCATGGTGCCCGCTCGCTGCTCCAGCACAGCGAGCCGGTCGCGTGCAGTGACAGCATCGCTTACGCGCGCACTGCCAAACACCACCACGGTCGAATGCACGCCTTGCTCACGCAAGATGCGTTCGGGCTTGAGCAGTTCGAGTTGGAGACGCAGCGGACGCAGGTCGTCCTGGCCAAGCAAATCGATGTCTTTATACGCAAGGCGGTATGTGGATGAATCGAGGATGGCGCGCAGGCGCTCGTCAGGATCAGCGGGCGGTGTCATCGCTCGACCACCAGAAAATCCGGCCACGGAACGACCCGACCGTGCTCGGGCACCGAGACCTGCCAGCCAAGCTGCTGTTGCAGGAGTTCAGCCAAAGCCTGCGCGGCGGACGGCTCCCCATGCACCACGAAGGTTTGCTCCGGGGCTTGCTTGAAGCCTCGGGCCCAAGCCATCAGGGCCGCTTGGTCAGCGTGCGCCGAGAGCCCATCCACACTGTGGATCGCCGCGCGCACCGGTATGTCGTCGCCGAAGATGCGCACGCGCGCCGCGCCATCGACCAGTTGGCGGCCCAGTGTTCCCTGCGCCTGAAAGCCGGAGAACAGGACGCTGCATTCCTTGCGCGGCAAATTGTGGCGCAGGTGGTGCCGGATGCGTCCCGCGTCGCACATGCCGCTGGCGGAGATGATGATGGCGCCAGAACGAATCTGGTTCAGCGCCATGGATTCCTCGGCGCTTTCCGTGAAATGCAGATATGGCAGGTTTTCGCCGCGTGCGTGCCATCCAGCCAGGCGCTTCGCCTGCTCGTCGAACAGCTCAAGGTGTTCGCGCGTGATGCGCGTGGCTTCCGTGGCCATCGGCGAATCGACGAACACCCTCGGTTGCCGCAGCCTCCCCTCGCTGGTGAGACGGTGCAGGTGGTAGAGGACTTCCTGGGTTCGACCGACCGCGAAGGCCGGCACGATGACGTTGCCACCGCGTTCGAACAGGGTTTTCTCGACGATGCCGACCATCTCCTCTTCGGTTGCCGAAAAGTCCTTGTGCTGGCGGTTGCCATAGGTGGACTCGATGACGAGGATGTCGGCGTCCTCGATGGGTGTCGGGTCGCGCAATATCGGGCGTCCCGGCTGGCCAAGGTCGCCGCTGAATACCAGTTTCGTGGGGTAGCCATACTCGGTGACCCAGACTTCGATGATGGCCGACCCGAGGATGTGTCCGGCATCGCGAAAGCGCGCGCGCACTCCGACACGGGGCGCGAACTCCCGGTCGTATTCGATGCCTCGCACCTGTTGCAGGCATTCGCGCGCATCCTGCAGCGTATACAGCGGTGGCAGCGCATCCTCTCCACGGGACCTTTTGGTACTGCGTTTTGCATCGCTCTCCTGGATGTGGGCACTGTCTGGCAGCATCACGCCCAGCAGATCAACCGTGGCGGGAGTGGTGTAGATGGCCCCTTTGAACCCGGCGCGGGTGAGTTTGGGCAATAGCCCGCTGTGGTCGATATGGGCATGGGTCAGGAGCACGAAATCGATTGACGCCGGATCGAACGGAAACGGCTCCCGATTGCGCGCCGCCGCCGCGCGCCCGCCTTGAACCATGCCGCAGTCCACCAGGAAGCGCAGGTTGAGCCCCTCCACCAGAAAGCACGATCCGGTGACTTCGCGCGCAGCGCCCAGAAATTTCAGTTTCATGGGATGCTCACTCGGGTTTCTTCTTGTGCATCGGGCAGGTATTCATGCCGAGCAGGCGGTAGCCCGGACAGCGGCCGGCCAGGCCGGTGGCGAGCGGCATGATTCCGATGAGTCCCAACCAGCGCCACGGCGTATCCAGCCACAACGGCAGGCTGAGCAAGATCAGGCCGATGATGACGCGCGCAATGCGATCGAGGTTTCCTACGTTCGTTTGCATGGAGGCACTCCTTGGTGGTGGGATGGAACGGGTTCGGGAAATCACGCCGACGGCTACATGGCCGCCGCGAAAATGGCACGAATTTCCTCGTGCGACGCCTGTATGGGATTGGTCAGTCCGCACGCGTCCTTGAGCGCATTGGTGGCCAGGGTGGGAAAGTCCTTGGCCTGAACGCCAAGCTGTGACAGCCCGCCAGGAATGCCGATGTCAGCGGACAATTGGCGAATCGCCAACAGGCACAGATCGGCCGCAGCCTCGTCGCCCAGTCCATCGGTCTTTTCCCCCATCGCGCGGGCGATGTCGGCGAGGCGCCCCGCAGCGACCTGCTTGTTGTAGGCCTGCACGTGCGGCAGCAGAACGGCGTTGCACACACCGTGCGGCAGGTCGTAGAAGCCCCCCAATTGATGCGCCATGGCGTGCACGTAACCCAGCGAGGCATTGTTGAACGCCATGCCGGCGAGGAACTGCGCATAGGCCATCTGTTCGCGCGCTTCGACGTTTCGCCCGTCAGCCACCGCCTTGCGCAGCCATTGGCTTATCAATGTCACGGCCTTGAGTGCGCAGGCATCGGTGATCGGCGTAGCGATCGTCGAGACATAGGCCTCGATCGCATGCGTGAGAGCGTCCATGCCGGTGGCCGCGGTCAGGCTGGCCGGTTTCAGCAGCATCAGCGCGGGATCGTTGACCGAGAGAATGGGCGTCGTGTGCTTGTCGACGATCGCCATTTTCACGTGGCGCGCCTCGTCGGTGATGATGCAAAAGCGGGTCATTTCACTGGCCGTGCCGGCCGTGGTGTTGATCGCCACCAAGGGCAATTGCGGCTTGGCCGATCGGTCAAGGCCTTCGTAATCCTTGATCGTTCCGCCATTGGCAGCGACCAGTGCAATGCCCTTGGCGCAGTCGTGTGGCGAACCGCCACCGAGAGAAATGATGAAATCGCAATCGTTTTCGCGCAGTTGCTTCAGTCCATCCGCCACGTTTTTGGTCGTCGGATTGGGTTGCACCCCATGAAAAATGCAGGCATCTACGCCATGGCTAACAAGGAGGTCGCGCACCCTGCCGACAACTCCGAGGCGGACCAAGGGTGAGTCGGTCACGATCATGGCTTTGCGAAAACCATACGACTGAATGGTTCGAACAGCGTCATTCAGACACCCCGCGCCCATCAGGTTCACGGGCGGGATGAAGAAGGCCGTGGTGGTCATGGCTTGGCTCCTTCGGTTGACCTGTTGGTAATCAAGTGAGTAATGGTTTTGCGATCCGCGCTCTGACTTGCGAGGTGTTCCATCGCGGCGTCGCTTGCAGGTATGTCCGAGCGACTTGCAAGAGGCGTGGGGCCGACGGCGCCTCGGGGCGGATTGAAGGTGGTTGGCGTCGTGTTGGATACGTCCCAGCCACCCCCGAGCGCCTTGTAAAGCGCCACCAATTGCACTGCGGCGCTGGTATGCGCGCGTGCGGCCGCAGTCTCAGCGTCGTGCAAGCTGCGTTGGGCGGCCAGCAGTTCCACCAGGGCCACATCGCCTGCGGCGTAGCGGGCCTTGGCGTAGCCGTAGCTGGTTCGTGCCGCATCCAGGGCCATGGCACGGCGCTCCAACGTGTCCAGCCCGCCGTGGTAGTCGCCCAGCGCTCGCTCGGCGTCGCCCAGCGCCGCCAGCACGGCTTGCTCATAGGCAAGCGCGGCCTGCTGCTCGGCTGCCTCGCGCGCCCGGATTTCAGCGCGCACGCGGCCACCGTCGAACAAGCGCCAGGAAATCAGCGGCAGGATGGAAAAACGCGAACTGGATGCATCGAACCAGTTGCCCGTGCTGAGCGCTTGAAACCCGCCGCCGACACCGATGGAGAGTTTGGGGAACAGTTCGGCCGTGGCCACGCCGATGTCGGCGGAACTCGCCGCCAGGCGCCGTTCCGCGGCCAGCACGTCGGGGCGCCGACGCAGGATTTCGGCGCGCTCGCCCACCGGCAGTGCGCGCAGCGTGCACGGCGCCAAGGGGCCGTCGAGCAATGCCAGTTCACGCTCGGGCGGGGAGCCTAGCAGCACGCCCAGTCCAAGCACCGCGGCGCGCTGGCGTGCCTGGATGTCCGGCAGCAGCGCGTTGACGGCGGCCCACTGCGCGTAGGCCGCCTCCACATCGGCGGCGGATGCGTCGCCCAACGCATGCCGCAGGCGCACCAGCTCCAAGGTCTGCTGCAGCGTATCCAGCGTGGCTTGTTGCGCATGTAGCTCGTAGCCGGCGCCAACGGCGGTGAACCAGGTGCGCGCGACCTCGGCCACGATGCGCATGCGCACACCCTGTGCTTCAACCTCGGTGGCTTGCAGGCGAGCGCTGGCGCCTTCCAGAGCGCGCCGCTTGGCGCCGAACAGATCGGCCTCCCAGGCCGCATCAAAGCCCGCGTCGTAAATGGTCTGCGTAGCGTCGAGGCCGGGGATGGAGCCCACGGGCAAGGGGCCGTTCTCGCTTTGACGGCGCCGATTGACGCTGGCCCCAGCGCCAACGGTGGGAAGCCGATCTCCCGCCACGCGGTCGCGCAGCGCACGCGCTTCATCGATGCGTGCCGCGGCTTGGCGCAGATCCAGGTTCTGTGCCAGCGCCGCGCCCATCAGACGGTCAAGGATGGGATCGTCCAACGCAGACCACCAGCGGGCCAGGTCCGCGGACTGCGATTCGCTCGCCAGAGGCAAGGTCCAGCCGTTGCCGATGTCCACCGGAGGCGGCTCGCGGTAGTCGGGGCCCACGGCCGCACAGGCGGTCAGCAGCACGCAGGACAGGGCCAGCGTGAGCGGGCGCAAGCGCCTGGACGTTGGCTCCGCAGTGGGCATGCGCGAGGAAAGGTTACGGACTTTGGTTTTCATTGCAGGCGTCCTCGGACGAATACGGTGGCCATCGTCAGCGTGGCGAGGGCGATGACCGCCAGCGGCCAGAGGCTGGCGAGAACGTCGCCGGGCGGCATGGCCTTGAGGAAGCTGCCTTCGACGATGATGAGGAAGTGGGTCAGCGGAATGGCCTGGGCCATCCATTGCAGGACGATGGGCATGTTTTCCACCGGCGTCGCAAAGCCCGACATCAGCACCGCCGGCACGCCAATGGCGAACGCCCCCAGGATGGCCTGCTGCTGGGTCATGCTGACCGCGGAAATCATCAGGCCGATGCCGACCACCGACAGGATGAACAGCACCAGGCTGGCGAGCAGCAGCACGAACGAGCCGGTGAACGGGATGCCGAACAGGAACACGCCGGCGCTGATCATGAACAGGCCCAGCAGCGTGCCGATCGCCAGCGCCGGCAGCGACTTGGAAACAATGATCTCCGGCGTCGAGGTGGGCGATACCAGCAACTGGTCGAAGGTGCCCAGTTCGCGTTCGCGCGCGATCGACAGCGAGGTGATAAGCAGCGCGCTGAACAGGGCCAGGATGCCGGTCAAGCCGGGCACGATGAACCAGCGGTAGACCAGGTTCGGGTTGAACCAGTGGCGCACGACCACGGGCGTCGGTGCCTGCGCGTCGGGCACGACCTCGGCGCCAACGTCGGCGGCGATGGTGGACAGGTAGGCGACGGTGATCTGGCCCGAGTTGCTGCGCCGACCATCGACGAGAACCTGGGCGCGGCCGCTGTCGCCGGCGGCGATGGTGCGCGAGAAGTCCACGGGAATGGCGAGCGCGGCGATCACCTCGCCGCGGTCAATCATCTCGTGCAACTGCCACTGGCTGTCCACATGCCGGACGTGGGTGATGAACCGGGCGCTGTCCAGGCGCTGCACCAGTTCGTGCGACCAACGTCCGGCGTCCTGGTTGTAGACGGCGATGTCGACGTTGCGCACCTCAAGCGTGGCGGCAAAGGCGAATACCAGCAGTTGCAGGATGGGCGGCACGAACACCACCATGCGGCTGCGCGGGTCGCGCAGCACGCTGAGCACTTCCTTGATGAACTGGGCGCGCAGGCGGGTGAACGAGAAGGCGGAGGTCAACATCGCGTCACTCCAGGTTCTTGCGCGTGGCGCGCTTGGCGATGGCGAAGAACAACGCCCCGATCGCCGCCATGGCCGCCAGGTTGGGCAGGAACACGGCCCAGATGTCGCCGGCGAGAAATACGGTCTTGAGCGAATCGACGAAGTAGCGCGCCGGAACCGCCCGGGTGATGGCGCGGATCGGCGCTGGCATCGCGTCGATTTCGTACAGAAAACCGGAGAGCATGAAGGCCGGCAGAAAGCCCGTGAACAGCGCGATCTGTGCCGCCAGGAACTGGTTGCGCGCCAGCGACGAGATCAGCAGGCCCTGGCCCAGCGCCGGCACCATGAACACCGCTGACAAGAGCAGCAGTGCCGCCAGCGAACCGCGCATCGGCACGCCAAAGACAAACACCGCCAGCGCCGCCGCGCCCAGTGTGGACAGCATGCCCAGCACGAAGTACGGCAACAGCTTGCCGATCAGGATTTCCGCCACCGAGGCCGGCGTGGACAGCACCGCCTCCATGGTGCCGCGCTCCCATTCGCGCGCCACCACCAGGGCCGTGAGCATGGTGCCGATGATGGTCATGACGATGGCAATCGCCCCCGGAATCAGGGCCCGCCGGCTTTCCAGCTCGGGGTTGAACCAGTAGCGCGGCTCCAGCACGACGGACTGCGCTGGCGCCGCGACATCGAGCCCGGCGCGCCAGGTCTGCACCACGCCGCGGGCGTAGTTCTCAACGTAGTTGGCGGTGTTGGGGTAGGAGCCATCGGTGACGATCTGCACCAGTGGCTCTGCTCCGCGTTGGGCCAGGCGCTGCTCGAAATCCTGCGGAATGACGACGTAGCCGCGCAGCGCACCGGAGACGAGCTGGTCGGCCACCTCGCGCCGGTCGTGGGCGAATTGCGTCTTCAGGAATCGGGTGCCCGAGAAGGCGGCGGCCAGCGACTGCGCCGATGCACCGGGCGACTCCAGCACCACACCGACACGAACCTCCTTGGCATCCAGCGACACCGCATAGGCGAACAGCAGCAGCAACACCACCGGCAGCACGAAGGCGATCAAGAGCGTCGAGGGGTCGCGCAGCGCCTGATAGCTTTCCTTGGTCACCAGGGCCATCAGTCGCCGCAGGTCAAACCGGCGCAAATCGCCCGGCTCCAAAGCAGCCCCTTCCTTGCGTTGTGCTACAGCGTTCATGCGGCGGCCTCCATCTCGCGGTCGGCAGATTCCACCAGGTGAATGAAGGCGTCCTCCATGGTCGGGTCGGGGTGTTCGACATTGGCTGCGGCGCGCTTGAGCGCATCGGGCGTGTCCAGCGCGATCAGGCGTGCGCGCGAGAGCATGGCGACGCGATCGCAGTATTCGGCCTCGTCCATGAAGTGGGTGGTGACCATGATGGTCACGCCCTTGCGCGCCAGGCCGTTGATGTGGGTCCAGAACTCGCGCCGAGTGATCGGGTCCACGCCCGAAGTAGGCTCATCGAGGAACAACACGGGTGGCCGATGCATGAGCGAGCAGGCCAGGGCCAGGCGTTGCTTGTGGCCCAGCGGCAGGGAATCGGGCGTGGCGGACAGCCACTCCCCCAGATCGAAGGTCTCGATCATCTCGGCAATGCGTTCGCGCCGGGTGTTGCCTTCCAGCCCGTAGACGCCGGCCGAAAATTCCAGGTTCTGCTGCACCGACAGCAGGCCGTAGAGCGAGAACTTCTGCGCCATGTAGCCCAGCCGGCTCTTGGCCGCGCCGGTGGCGCGGCGCAGGTCATGCCCCACCACGTGCGCCTCGCCCGCGGTGGGTTTGAGCAGGCCGCACAGCATCTTGAAGGTGGTGGACTTGCCGGCGCCATTGGGGCCAAGCAGACCGAAGATTTCGCCTTTGCGCACCTCGAAGCTGACCTGGTCGGTGGCGGTGAATTCGCCGAAGCGCTTGGTGAGGTTGCGGCAGGAGACGGCGATCTGAGAGCCCAGTTCGACCGGTGACAGGCGCTCGGCAAGCTGCGACGTACCGCCGGGGCCGCCGCCGAGCAGATCGATGAAGGCGTCTTCGAAGCGCGCGGGCACCGGGGCCAGCGCGACTTGCGCCCGATCAGCCAGCGCCTGGATTTGGCTGGCCTGCGCACCGCCCCGCAGTACCACGCGCACCCCGGCGCCCTGGATTACGCCATCGCTCACGCTCTCCAGATCGAGTGCCTCGGTCAGAACTGCCCGGCGCTCGGCGCCGACGTTTTCCAGGCGAAAGCTGCGGCCTTCGAGCTGTGCGGTGAGTTGCTGCGGCGGGCCATCGAACAAGAGTTGCCCTTGGTTCAGCAGCAACACGCTCTCGCAGCGCTCGGCCTCGTCGAGGTAGGCGGTGGACCAGACCACGGCCATGCCCTCATCGGTCAGCGCCTGCACCATGCGCCACAAATCCTGGCGGCTGACCGGATCGACGCCGACGCCGGGCTCGTCCAGCAGCAGCACCTTGGGCCGCGCCATCAGCGCACAGGCCAGCCCCAACTTTTGCTTCATGCCACCGGAGAGCTTGCCGGCTAAGCGCTTCGTAAAAGGCCCCAGCCGCGTGAAATCGAGTAACTCGGCAAACAAATCGGCATTGCGATCCGCGTCCATGCCGCGCAACCGCGCATACAGGCGCATGTTCTCCATCACCGACAGGTCTTCGTACAGGCCAAAGCGCTGCGGCATGTAGCCGCTGGCAACGTGGATGGCGTCGTTGTCCCGGACCACGTCATAACCGGCCAGGGTGACGCGGCCGGCATTGGGCACCAGCAGGCCGGTCAGGATGCGCATCAGCGTCGTCTTGCCGGCGCCGTCCGGGCCGACCAGACCGGTCAACCGTCCGTAGTGGATGTGCGCGCTCAAGCTGCGCAGGGCCTGCACCTTGCCGAAATGCTTGTCCACACCTTCGATGACGACGGCGGCAGCGGCGACAGCGCTTGTCGGCGTGGCGGCCATGGCGGCGTTGGCCTGCATCTCAACGCTCCCCCACGCGCGTGCTGGAGGCCGGCTTGGCATCGACCGCGATCGTCACCGGCATGCCCTGACGCAAGGCGGCGTCGCTGTCGGCCTCGTCAATGACGATGCGCAGGCGATACACCAGATCCGTGCGCAAGTCTGTTGTCTCCACCGTCTTGGGCGTGAATTCGGCGCGCGGCGAGATGAAACCGATCTGGCCGCGATAGACCTTTTCCCCGGAATCGCTCTTGACGTGCACCGCGGTGCCCGGTGCGATGCGCCCCAGATCCCGCTCACCCACGTAGGCGCGCACGTACACGGGCTTGTCCAAGCTCAGGCTGTAGACCGTGCTCTGGCTGGCCACCATGCTGCCGGGCTCACGCACCCGCGCGATGATGGTGCCGTTGCTGGGTACCGTCAGTTCTGTGTCCGCCAGGGCCGTGGCCGCTTGCGCTGCGGCTGCCTGCGCGGCTGCAAAGCGAGCCTCTGCTGCGGCAATGTCTTCCTTGCGAAAGCCTTCGGATGCCTGCGACAGGGCGGCCTTGGCGGATTCGACACCCGCGGCCGCCTGATCCCTGGCGGTGCGCGCGGCATCGACCGTGCGCTGGCTGCTGGCACCCGACGCCAGCAGGCTGCTCTGGCGCTGAAAGTTGCGCTCGGCGTCAAGCGCCTGCGCCTGCGCTTGTCTGAGCGCCTCGCGTGCCTGGATGATTTCCTGTGGCCGCAGGCCGCGGCGCAGCTTGCCCAGCTCCGCCTGGGCCACCTGTACCTGGGCTTGTGCGGCTGCCAGGGCGTCCCGATACGGCTGCGCATCGAGCGTGGCCAGGCGCGCGCCGGCGGTGACGGCATCACCCTCATCGAAAGCCATTTGCGTGATGCGCCCCGGCTGGCGGAAAGCCAGTTGAACCTCGCGGATGTCGACGTTGCCGTAGAGGCGCAATGCATCCTGGTTGTCATGGCCGCGCGTGAACCAGAACGCCAGTGCACCGCCAAGGGCGAGCAGGGCAACAATGATCACGGCCCAACGGGCTTTTCTTGTAGGGAGGTTTGGAGTTGTCATTGATGGGTTTCCGCTGGAAAGAGATGCTCAGTGCTCGCGCGTGGCCAGTGCATGCGCTGTTGATCGACGCCAAGCCATGGCCGCGATGCCAACCCACACCAACGTGCGCAGCGTCATGGCAATGAGCGTGCGCCGCTCCCAAGCGCCGTCCAGCGCCACATGCACCCCGAAGGCCAGGAATACGAGCGCCGTCGCCACCGCGATGGCCATCGCCATCCATGCGGCCCAGCGCCGGCGCATCCACAACCCGGCGCCAGCGATGACGTAGGCAAACCCGGCCAGGAAGTTGAACCAGAGCACGAACGGCACGTAGCTTCCGGCTGCGGCACGCGCCGCGCCGTCAAAAAACAGAACGGCACCGCCTTCCCTGATGGTCAGCAGACCAAATGCGATGGCAATCAGGGCGATCACACGCATCCAGATTCCGCGCCCGCTGTGTGCAGTCATGTTCATGGCTCCCGGTTCTTTGGAGGGTTTGCTGGATCGTCGTGCCGCTTGTGGACTGGACGGGTGCTTCATGTGCCGCTTTCGATGCCACGGCGATAGATGGCGAACACGGCGGGCGCGTCACGACGAATCCGGCTGACCTTGCCGGCCAGCAGCGACTGCATGACCAGTCCCTGGATCGTGCCGATGAACAGCACGGCGGCGGCGTCCACGTCCAGCTCCGCGCTCAGCTCGCCCTGTGCCTTGCCCGCTTCCATCAGGCGGCGCAGGCGCTGCTCGTACTGGCGGATCAGGGTTTGCACCATGCGCTTGGCGAGCGTTTCGCCAGAGCGCTGCAACTCTCCGAACAACATGCGTGGCACGCCCGGGTGCTTGGACACGAAGTCGATGTGCGTCATGAACATCGCTTCGAGCGCGGCGGCGGGAGATGCGGCGCCCTCGGCCGCCTTGTCCACGCTGACCAGAAGGCGTTCGCCGACCCACGACATCGTGGCTTCCACGATGGCTTCCTTGGCGGGGAAGTGGCGAAACAGCGCGCCCTGTGTCAGGCCCATTCGGTCGGCAATCGCCGTGGTCGTGATCTCGGCCGGGTTCTGCTCGGCTGCCAGATCAACCACGGCTTGCACTGTGGCCGCACGCCGATCTTCGGCGGACAGGTATTGGGGGCGTTGACTCACGATTTGGACTCCATGTAGTTAGTGATCTATTACTATCGTAACACGCAAAATGACCATGACGCAAGATCGGAAACTTGCCGGGTGAGGCAGGACTGCGGGCCCTTTCATAGGGAGAACGGATCGGTCAACTTGATGCAACTCATGAAGCTGGATCGCCTTCCAGGCAGATCCAAAGGTGCTTGATCGTCAGACTGCAGCATCAGCGGCGGTAGTGATTGCGCTTTGGGCGGCTGAAAAATTTGGTGCCCCTGCGGAAGGCTTGCAACTTTTCCTGTAAGCGATAAGATAGTAATATGTTACTCGCTAAATGAAGGGTTGGAGATGAGCAACGTCGCAACACACGGCAAGGCCGATCTGGCGCAGCCCGAAGCCTGTCGCCCTGACACCCTGGATACGCTCGCGAACGCCTGGCGGGCGCGCAGCACGGGTGGGCTGTCACCGGCGGCCGGCCTGCTGGCCTGGTACGACTGGGCGCTGCACCTGAGCCTTTCCCCAGGCAAGCAACGCAGCTTGATCGAAAAGGGTTTGCACAAGCAGCAGCGCCTTGCACGCTATGCCTTGCGCGTTGCCAGTGCGCACGACTGCCCGACCTGCATCGAACCGCTGGAGCAGGATCGGCGCTTTGCCGCCCCGGCTTGGCAGCAGTGGCCCTTCAACGTGATTCACCAGGGCTTTTTGCTGCAGCAGCAGTGGTGGCACAACGCCACCACAGGCGTGCGTGGCGTGTCGCGCCATCACGAGAACATGGTCACTTTCGCCGGGCGGCAGTGGCTGGACATGTGGTCGCCTTCGAATTTCATCTGGACCAACCCCGAGGTGCTGGATGCGATCCGGGCCAGCGGCGGTGCCAACCTGTGGCGCGGCGCCATGAACTTTCTGGAAGATGCAAGGCGCCTCGCGCTCGACGATGCGCCCGCAGGGGTCGAAGGGTTCGAGGTCGGCAAGGACGTGGCGGTCACCCCAGGCAAGGTGGTGTTTCGAAACCACCTGATCGAGTTGATCCAGTACTCACCCACGACGCCGGATGTGCATGCGGAGCCGGTACTGATCGTGCCGTCCTGGATCATGAAGTACTACATCCTCGACCTGTCGCCGCACAACTCGATGGTGAAGTACCTGGTCGATCAGGGGCACACGGTGTTCATCCTTTCATGGAAGAACCCGACGGCGGCCGATCGTGACCTCGGCCTGGAGGATTACCGCTGGCTGGGGGTCATGGACGCATTGGATGCGGTCACGGCCATCGTGCCCGAACGCAAGGTGCAGGCGGTCGGCTATTGCCTGGGCGGCACCTTGCTCGCGATCGCCGCCGCCGCGATGGCGCGCGATGGCGACGAGCGTCTGCAAAGCCTGACGCTGCTGGCATCGGAGACCGACTTCCGCGAGTCGGGCGAGATCGCGCTTTTCATCGACGACAGTCAATTGGCATGGCTGGAAGCCGGCATGTGGGACAAGGGCTATCTCGACGGCAAGCAGATGGCTGGCGCGTTCCAGATGCTCAACTCGCGCGACCTGATCTGGTCACGACGGGTGCGCGAATACCTGTTGGGCGAGCGCCAGACCTTCAATGACCTGATGGCCTGGAATGCCGACGTGACCCGCATGCCGTACCGCATGCACAGCGAGTACCTGCGGCGCCTGTATCTGGACAACGACCTGGCCGAGGGGCGCTACCGCGTTGGTGGGAGACCCGTGGCGCTGGCCGACATCGAGGTGCCCATGTTCATCGTCGGCACAGTGCGCGATCACGTCGCCCCCTGGCCGTCCGTGTACAAGATGCACCTGCTCAGCGATGCGGAACTGACCTTCGTGCTCACCAGCGGCGGGCACAACGCCGGTGTCGTCAGCGAGCCGGGACACCCCCGGCGCAGCTTCCAGATCGCCACCCGCGCCCCTGGCGATCGCTATGTCGATCCGCAGCAGTGGCGCGCCACGACGCCGCTAAAGGAGGGCTCCTGGTGGCCAGCCTGGCAGCAGTGGCTGGCGCAGCGCTCGGCCGGGCGCGTCGCGCCGCCTGCCATGGGCGGGACGCAAGCACCGCTTGGCGATGCGCCGGGAACCTACGTGGCCATGCGATGACAGGACAAAACGCCGCCACGAATACACCACTCAACTTTCATCGGGCCGTTGCGCAGGCACGGCCTACACCCGCCCCGGAGGGGCACATCATGACCGTGGAGCATTGACATGAACAGCGAACTGCCCATCCAACTCTACAAGGCCAATGCCGAGTTGCAGCTTCAGATCACCCGCTTGCTGCAAGAAAGCGGCCACCACTGGCTCGAAGCCATGCAACAGCTCAGTGCCGGTGGCGTGCTGGAGACCACCTCGCGCATCCAGAACCTCCAACAGGCGGCGGACTGGCAGGCGCTTGCCACCTTGCCATCCGAGGTGTTCTGGCGCCTGTGCCAGGGCCGTATGGGCGATACCCAGGCGGTCGGCCAGGCTGCTGCCAAGAGCCAGGCGGCATTCGCCGATGGCCTGCGCGAAGCGCTGACGACCTGGAAGGCATCCGTCTCCGAGGTATTCGGCGCCAGCGGTGGCACAGCCTCTTTCGCGCAGTTTTGTCAGCAATGGACGCAGCCCTGGAGTGCGCCAGACGCCGCGCCTCAGGGCAAGACCAAAAAATGAGGAGGCGCATATGAGCAGTTCCGGACGAACCGCCCTGGTCACCGGCGGCAATCGCGGTCTTGGCGCAGCCATTGCCCGCGCGCTGGACGACGCGGGCCACCGCGTCATCATCACGCACACGCCCGGCAACGACAAGGTTGCCGCCTGGCTCGACGCGCAGGACACCAAAGGCTACCGGTTCACGGCCTACGGCGTCGATGTCGGCGACTGGGAATCGACCCAGGCTTTGGCGCGTCAGATTCAGGCGGACGGCCACCACGTTGACATCTTGGTGAACAACGCCGGCATCACCCGCGACGCGACCTTGCGCAAGATGGACAAATCCGGCTGGGACGCCGTGCTGCGCACCAACCTAGACTCCATGTTCAATGTCACCAAGCCATTCATCGATCCGATGGTGGAGCGTGGCTGGGGGCGCATCGTCAACGTCTCGTCCATCAACGGCAGCAAGGGTCAGTTCGGCCAGACCAATTACTCGGCGGCCAAGGCTGGCGTGCATGGCTTCACCAAGGCGCTGGCGCAGGAGGTGGCACGCAAGGGCGTGACGGTCAACACCGTCTCGCCGGGCTATCTGGCCACCGAAATGGTGATGGCGGTGCGCGAGGACGTGCGCCAGAAGGTCATCGAAGCGATTCCGGTGGGTCGCCTCGGCCAGCCGGATGAGATCGCGGCGCTGGTGGCCTTTATCGCCAGTGAGGCTGCTGCTTTCATGACGGGCAGCAACGTGGCGATGAACGGTGGCCAGCACATGTCATGAGTCGGGAGAGCCCGCAGCCCTTGCGGGCGGTTTCCCACGCGGCAGTCAGCGCCTCCCGGAGGAGTTCCATGTATTCCCGATTTTTGGTGCCGCTGGACGGCAGTCCCACATCCTTCCTGGCGCTCGATCATGCGGCAGAACTGGCACGCCTGAGCGGCGCCACCGTGATCTTGCTGCATATCGTCGAACCAACGCGCCACAGCACGGGTTTCGAGCGCCCCGAGGTCTACATCAAGGATGTCCGCCCACGCTTCCTCAAAGCCGGCCAGGCGTTGCTGGATGAGGCTGCGAGTCGGCTCCGTCGGGAAGGAATTGCCACAGAGACGGTGCTGCTTGAAAGCGGCACCGAACGCGTGTCGGAACAGATCGCGCAGCAGGCCGAGGTGAGCGATTGCGACTTGATCATCCTGGGCACTCACGGGCGTCGCGGCGTGAACCGGCTGCTGCTGGGCAGCGATGCGGAGCAAGTAGCGCGCATTGCGCCAGTTCCGGTAATGCTGGTGCGCCAGTCGAGCCGAGATGGTGGCCAGCCATCTTCAGCCGCACGGGCGCCAGTCAAGGCCAGCAACAACACCAGTACGTCACGCCGGCGTCCAACTGGCGCAAACAAGGCAAAGAAATCACATGCATGAACAAGCCCCTGAGGGTGCTCGCGCCGACCCTCAAAGCGGTGTCGAGCGTCTTATCGCCCATGTCAAAACCATGGCCCCGGTTCGCACCGCGGTGGTGCACCCTTGTGACGCGCTCAGCCTGGGCGGTGCCTTGGACGCGCGCGATGCCGGCGTCATCACACCAGTATTGGTGGCACCGCTCGCCAAGTTGCGTGCCGTTGCAGCCGACACGGGGTTGGAACTGGGAGACAGCGAGGTCGTCGATGTGCCGCACAGCCACGCCGCAGCGGCCACCGCCGCCCGGCTGGCTGGCAAGGGCGAGGTGCAGGCGCTGATGAAAGGCAGCTTGCACAGCGATGAGTACCTGGGTGCCATCCTGGCGCCCGAAGCCTGCCTGCGCACCGAGCGTCGATTGACGCACTGTTACATCATGCAGACGGCCAGCTACCCTCGGCCCTTCATCATCACCGACGCCGCCATCAATATCGCTCCGACGCTCGAAATCAAGGCCGACATCGTGCGCAACGCCATCGACTTGGCGCACTCCATCGGCATTGCCGAGCCCAAGGTGGCGATCCTCGCGGCGGTCGAGACCGTCAACCCGCGCATGCTTTCGACCCTGGATGCTGCGGCACTGTGCAAGATGGCCGATCGTGGCCAGATCACCGGAGGTGTGCTCGACGGGCCACTGGCCTTTGATAACGCCGTCTCTCCCGATGCCGCGCGCGTCAAGGGCATCAAGTCCGCCGTGGCCGGGCAAGCCGACATCCTGGTCGTTCCCGACCTGGAAAGCGGCAACATGCTGGCCAAGCAACTGGAATACATGGGCCAAGCCGATAGCGCGGGGATCGTGATGGGCGCGCGCGTGCCGATTGTGCTCACCAGTCGCTCGGACTCCCGCCGCACGCGAATAGCTTCATGCGCCATTGCGCTGATCTTGGCGCATCGCCAGCGTGCTTTTGTTCAGTGCGAAGGGAGCCGCGTATGAAATGCAATTTCACGGACAATGTTCCGTTCGTTTTAGGTAATGATTCTGCAGTGCCGGTACGCAGCTCTCGATCGTGAGGCATATGCTCCTTGCATCTCTCTGGCGTTGGTTGATCGTGATCACCGCCGCGTTTGCACTTGGTGGTTGCGCGGTCGTCAGTGAGTTCAAACCTTCTGTCGCTGTACGCGCGATGACGCCGGATGAATACGTTGCTCTACGACGCGGCGATCTCCTCGGCAGAGGCAAACTCAGCGCACCGACCTTGCAGACGATCCGCGTTACCGGGCTCGATGAGCGAGTTTGCGCAACGAACACCTCGCTCACTTGCATCGAGGCGTTGACCATGATGAAGGACTTGGACGGCGAAACGAGGCTGTCGGCACTGGCTGAACTCTGGTTGCAGCATGCCATGTCGATCTCGACGGCAGTCCCAAATAGTCGCATCGTTTCTACTTCCGCCTGGATCGAGACGGCTCGGCACGCTTACGCGTATCTCTTTTTCACCAGGCGCTCGCCCGGCGAGCGCGCGTTTGAGGAGCGGCAGACGCAGGTGCGCGATTGGTACAACTATGCGGTGCAAAAAACGGTCACGCAATTGTTTGGCCTACAGCACCAAGCACTTCGTGCACATGCTGGCGAAGCCGAAGCGACATTGCGCTTGGGTGACTGGGCTTTGCGAGTCGACTTGAACGCCCGGCTGCCCAACGATGCGACCACGCCACGCGAGTTGCTGCCTGCGAACGCTCTGGCATTCCAAGGCCTGCGCGGCATCTATCGCAGGGACGGCTTGGGTGCCGAATTGGTGGCCGTAACGGATGCAGAACCGAGGTCACTGGACGAATCAGGCGAATCTTCCGCCGGTAACGGACGTCCGAGGGTATTTCCCGCCTGGAGCGAAATGCCAACGCCCAACGTGACAGCAGTGCTTCGTTTTGATGCACTCACCGTCGATGAGCTGCTTGCCTCGCATGAACTCATCGTCGGTGTGTATGACCCCTTGGTACAGGACTATCTGCAACTCCACGGCCAACGCGTTCCACTGGCTGGTAACTTCACGGCTGGCTACGGCTTATGGTTGGCGCGTTCGGGATTCAACCAGCAATCTTTGCGAGGGCTGTTTGGGCGTGAGCGTGGCATCGATCAGCCGCATCTGTATCTGATGCAGCCGTTCGACCCGCGGCGGCGCATCATCGTGATGGTGCATGGACTGGCGAGCAGCCCCGAAGCATGGGTCAACGTTGCCAATGAGCTTCTGGCCGATGAGGAGCTGCGATGCGAATTCCAAGTGTGGGAGATTTATTACCCCACGAATATGCCTGTACCAGCCAGTCATGCAGCAATCCGCCAAGTTCTGGCGGCAGCTTTGCATCACTTCGACCCTGATGAGGAAACCTTGGCGTCCCACGGGCTGGTGTTGATTGGACACAGCATGGGAGGACTGCTGGCGCGGCAGATGGTCTCCACGGCAGACCAGCAACTGTGGAAGTGGGCCGCATCGGACGCCAGGATCGATCTGGATCGCCTTGGGAGCATCCGCTCCCAACTTGACCCTCTTTTGCGCTTTCAGCCATTTTCAGGTGTTGAGCGTGTGGTATTCATTGCCACTCCGCATCGTGGTACGGCGGTTGCCGGCCAGGGACTTGGGCGTTGGGTTGCCGGATTGATCCGCTTGCCATTGACGCTGCTGTCAACCCTCGGCGACGCCTTCCCGGCTCGCGCCGACACCGCTGCCACGGCACAGGCCACGATCTTGAAGAACATCCCCAACAGCATTGACCAACTCGACGAAAACGATCCCTTCGTCAAAGCTACGAGCGAGCTTCCGATTTCGGATCAGGTGTCCTATCACTCGATCATTGCCAGGCGGCAGGCTAACGGTCCTCTCGCTGAATCGGACGATGGTTTGGTTCCCTATCGAAGCGCGCATCTGGATGGCGCCAAGTCAGAAAAAATCATCGTGTCCGGACACAGCGTGCAGGAGACCGCCGCATCCATCGTCGAAATCCGGCGAATCCTGCGCGAGGATATTTCCAAGCATCGGTTGACAGCCGCTGATTCGTCTTCCGTCCGGAGAGGGAGCTGCCCAGCGCAACGATGAGTTCAGTCATTGATTTTTCGAAGAATAGTAAGTAACATATCACTTACTACTCAGTCTTGACTGGATCGCTTGCATCGCACCTTGGACATTTTCGGTTTGGAAGGACAGCGTCCTTGGTGTTCTCACATGAGTGGAGCATCCGGCTGCATCCCACGGAACGTGGACGATCTGACACGCTAGGAAGGGCAGAAGTGGAGCTACGCCACCTTCGATGTTTTACCGCAGTCGCGGAAGAGCTTCATTTTGCTCGGGCCGCTGAACGGTTACACATCGACCAATCGCCGCTGTCTCGCACCATCAAGGAACTGGAGGAAGACCTTGGTGCGCGCCTGTTTGTTCGCACTACCCGCAGCACGCAATTGACCCGTGCGGGTCGATTGCTGTTGGAGCACGTACCGCGCATCTTCGCTGCGCTGGAGCAAGCACGCGATAGCGTCAGGTCTGCCTCCAATGGTTATCACGGGCAATTGCGCATTGCCTTGTCCGATGGCATCACGCCATCACGCTTGCCGGCGCTACTTGCGCAGTGCCGCGAAGAAGACCCCGAGGTCGAGGTTCGGTTGTTCGAAGTTTCGATGGCCCAGCAAATCAAGGGTCTGCACGATGAGCTATACGACGCAGGATTTTCGATGGCCGAAGACGTAGGTGATGGCATCGTGGTCACGCCTGCCTGGGAGGATGAGTTGATGGTGGCGGTGCCCGCTCGCCATCCCGTTCTGGCCTTCAAGCAGATTCCGCTGGAGGAGGTTCTGCACTACCCGCTGGTGCTGGGCGACCCGTTGATTTGCGAAGGGCATGCGCGTCAGGTCGATCGAATCTTGCGCAAGTACGAACGGGAGCCGCTCATAGTTCAGCACGTTGCCTCTTTTGACCTCATGATGACCTTGGTTTCCGCCGGGCTGGCCTTGGGCTTGGCCGGAGCAGCACACGTTGCGTCCAGCCGTGAGCTTGGTGTAGTGGCTCGGCCGTTGGCGGGTAAACCGCCCATGCTGACGACCTATCTACTGTGTCGCGATACAGAGGCTCCAGAGATGTTGGCCCGATTCATCGACCGGGTGGCCTCCATTGATTCAGCAGAATCTCTGAGCAGCATCGGGAATCCACGATCCACCCGATGAAAGGATTGATCCCATGAACAAAGTGATGCTGCTGATGGTGGTTGCTGCGCTGACCGCATGCGGCCCCTCCCAACCTTCGGAAACCGTGGATGCGCTCGCCGCCAATCCCGACCGCATCAAGGAGATCCAGCGCCAATGCAAGGAAGATCGATCGAAGGTCGGCGACGAACTCTGCTTGCGTGCGGCAGAAGCCGCCAACCAGCGCTTCTTCGGTGATCGGCCTGAGCAAAAATCCAAGTAACTGCCTTGTCGCCGTTTTACAGCACGAAGTTCTCGCTGATACCTCACCACGCCGCAATGCGCTCGCGTCTGTGGTGTTTCTATAGCTTTCGCTTCCGCGCGAAATCTGGCTCTTTCAGCCTCAATCCCCGCCATAACGGCCTTTGACCGGCACTGACCCGGCACCGATCCTGACGCCTGCGGCACACCCTTGTGCCGCTTTTCCCATGAGGAACCAGCGCAGGAGAAATCGGAGGCCAGGTCATGCAAGGGACGAACGTGCTGTTCGGTCAGATCGCCGTGGTATTCGGCATCGTGATCGCCGGAGTGTGGAGCGCCACACAATGGACAGCCGCCGCCCTGGGCTACCAGCTACGCTTGGGCTCGCCCTGGTTCGATTTTTTTGGCACGCCGGTCTACCACCCGTGGAAGCTGTTTGAGTGGTGGTTCGTCTTCGATGCCTACGCGCCGGAAGTCTTCAACACTGGCGGCATGATGGCGGGCGGCAGCGGGCTCGTCGCCGTGCTGGTTGCCATTGGCATGTCGGTCTGGCGCTCGCGGCAATCGCGCCTGGTCACGACCTACGGCTCGGCACGCTGGGCGAACGCGCAGGACATTCGCAAGGCCGACCTCACACAGCCGGCCGGCGTGTTTCTCGGCCAGCACGATCGCCAGTACCTGCGCCATGAAGGCCCGGAACACGTCCTGACCTTCGCGCCCACGCGCTCGGGCAAGGGCGTGGGCCTGGTGGTGCCGACACTGCTTTCCTGGCCTGCATCCGCCGTCATCCACGACATCAAGGGCGAGAACTGGAAGATCACCGCAGGTTGGCGCTCGCGCTTCTCACACTGCCTGCTGTTCAACCCGACCGATGCGAAGTCGGCGGCCTACAACCCGCTGCTGGAAGTCCGGCGCGGCGCACATGAAGTGCGTGACGTTCAGAACATCGCGGACATTCTGGTCGATCCCGAAGGCGCGCTGGAGAAGCGCAACCATTGGGAGAAAACCAGCCATGCGCTGCTGGTCGGCGCCATCCTGCATGTGCTCTATGCGGGCGAGGACAAGACGCTGCGCGGAGTTGCCAACTTCCTCAGCGATCCGGCGTGCCCGTTCGAGCTGACGCTGCACCGGATGATGACCACGCGGCATCTTGGCGATGCACCGCACCCCGTTGTCGCATCCGCCGCGCGCGAAGTGCTCAACAAGTCGGACAACGAACGCTCCGGCGTGTTGAGCACCGCCATGTCGTTCCTCGGCCTGTACCGTGACCCCACGGTGGCCGAAGTCACGTCGCGCTGCGACTGGCGCATCGCCGACCTGATCGCGGCCGAGCATCCGGTGTCGCTGTATCTGGTGGTGCCGCCTTCGGACATTTCGCGGACAAAACCGCTGATCCGCTTGATCCTCAACCAGATCGGCCGGCGCCTCACTGAATCGCTCGACGGCTCCGACGGCATCGAGCGCCGCCACAAGCTGCTGCTGATGCTCGACGAGTTCCCGGCGCTCGGGCGCCTGGACTTCTTCGAGACGGCGCTGGCTTTCATGGCGGGCTATGGCATCCGCAGCTTCCTCATAGCCCAAAGCCTGAACCAGATCGACAAAGCCTACGGCCAGAACCATTCCATCCTCGACAACTGCCATGTGCGCGTGACGTTCGCCACCAACGACGAACGCACGGCCAAGCGCATTTCCGAAACGCTGGGCACGGCCACTGAGCTGCGCGCGCAGCGCAATTACGCCGGCCACCGGCTCGCGCCGTGGCTGGGCCACCTGATGGTGTCGCGCCAGGAGACCGCGCGCCCACTGCTGACGCCGGGCGAAGTGATGCAGCTACCGCCCGATGAAGCCGTGGTGATGGTGTCCAGCGTGGCGCCGATCAAGGCCAAGAAGCTGCGCTACTACGCGGACGCCAATTTCAAACGCCGCGTGCTGCCGCCGCCCGTGCTTGCGGCCGGGCGCTATGCCGACGTGCCGCCATCGCGGGCCGACGACTGGAGCGGGCTGGCGATTCCCGCCGTGCCCGCCACACCGGCTCCCGCTCCCGTTCCCACTGATGAGCTGGGCAGTGCCGACGGCGGCGGCCCGCGCCGCCAGCCCGAACTCTCCGAGACCGTCGCCTACGACCCCGAGCTGGCCGCGTCCGCAGCCGACCTTGGGCTGCTCGATGACGACGACGACCTACCGCTTCCCCTTCCGCGCCAGCTCGATCCGGCCATGCAGCGCACGGCCCGGCTGGCATCGCTGAACCCCAACGACGGAATCGAGCTATGAGCCACTACCGCCTGAACCTCTTTATCCAGCCCGAGCACGCCAGGCGCCTCGATGAGCTGGCCGCCAAGAAAGGCGTGTCCAAATCGTCCATCGTCGCGGCGGCGCTTGCATCGTGGCTGTCGCCCGATGCCGCCGACCAGCGCGAAGCAGCCATCGCCAAACGGCTGGATCGCCTGTCGCGCCAGGCCGAGCGCATGGAGCGCGATCAGAACATCCATATCGAGACGCTGGCGCTGTTCATCCGCTACTTCCTCACGGTCAGCACGCCAGTTCCCGAGGCTCATCAAGAAGCGGCGCGCGCCCAGGGCAGAGCGCGCTTCGAGCAGTTCATAGAGCAGTTGGGCCGCCACCTGCTGCGCGGGCGCAGCCTGGTGCGCGATGTGGTGGAGGAACTGCACCCCGACCCGATGCGGATGGATGACGCGGCGGCAGTTGCCGACGCGCAGGAGCGTGCCTCATGAGTGCCGTTCCCTCGTCCTTCGCCACCTCGCTCGACCGCCGCATCCAGATGCTCCGCACGGCGATGGGGCCGCTGATCGCTGCCGCGCTCGAAGATCCGGACGTGGTGGAAGTGATGCTAAATCCTGATCGCACCCTTTGGGTGGATCGGCTTTCCAGCGGGCGCGCACCTATGGGCGTGGAACTGCCCGAGGCAGATGGCGAGCGGATCATCCGGCTGGTCGCCGCCCACGTCGGCGCGGAAGTGCATCGCGGCCAGCCGCTGCTGTCCGCCGAGCTGCCCGAAACCGGCGAACGCTTTGAGGGCATCTTGCCACCGGCAGCGCCGGGGCCGGCCTTCGCGCTGCGCAAGCGCGCCATCGGCGTGATCCCGCTGGAGCGGTACGTCATCGACGGAATGATGACCAGCGCCCACGCGGGCTTTCTCGTTCGCGCCGTGCGCGAGCGCCAGAACATCCTGATCGCGGGCGCCACCAGTAGCGGCAAGACCACGCTCGCCAATGCGCTGCTGGCCGAGATTGCCGCCACGGGCGACCGCGTGCTGGTGCTCGAAGACACGGTGGAGCTGCAATGCGCGGCCCGCGACCACGTTCCGCTGCGCACCCGCGCAGGCGCGGTGTCCATGACCGAGCTGGTGCGCTCGTCCATGCGCCTGCGCCCGGATCGTGTCGTCGTCGGCGAGGTGCGCGGCCCCGAGGCACTGGATCTCATCAAGGTGTGGGGCACGGGCCACCCCGGCGGCATCGCCACGATCCACGCGGGTTCCGCGTTCGGGGCACTGCTGCGCCTGGAGCAACTGATCCTCGAAGTGGCGGTGAACCCGCCCCGTGCGTTGATCGCCGAGGCGGTCAACGTGGTGATCCACATCGCCGGGCGCGGGCGCAAGCGCCGCATCGAGAGCATTGCCCGCGTCGTCGGCTTTGACGGCGTTGGCTACCAACTGGCGAATGCGCTGGAAACGCCGTTTCCCGAGCTGCCGCCACTTCCCGATGCCGCACCCGCTGCGGCGACTTCCCCATTTCTCGACCTTTCTGGAGGACTTCCATGACGATGCACGCCCATGCTTTCCGTGTTTCCGTAAATCCGCTTTTCCACCTGTCGGGCCTCGCACGGCTGCGCAGCCTCGCCCGCCCGGCGGGGCAAGGGCTGCTGCTGGCCGCGCTGATGCTGTTCCTGGCCGGCACCGCGCAGGCCGCTGGTTCCTCAATGCCTTGGGAAGGCCCGCTGCAATCCATCCTCGAATCCATCCAGGGGCCGGTGGCGCGCATCGTCGCGGTCATCATCATCATCGCCACGGGCCTCGCGCTCGCGTTCGGTGACACGTCGGGCGGCTTTCGCAAGCTGATCCAGATCGTGTTCGGCTTGAGCATTGCCTTCGCCGCGTCGTCGTTCTTCCTGTCGTTCTTCAGCTTCTCCGGCGGGGCCGTCGTATGAGCGGCGCCGACACCTTCGCGGCCGGGTTCGAGGTGCCGCTGCATCGCTCGCTGACCGAGCCGATCCTGCTGGGCGGTGCGCCGCGCACCGTGGCGATCGCCAACGGCACGCTGGCCGCCGCTGTCGGCCTGGGCCTGCAACTGTGGATTCCCGGTGTCGTGCTCTGGATCGTCGGCCATTCGCTGGCGATGTGGGGGGCGCGCGTCGATCCGCAGTTCATGGCCGTGTTCGCGCGGCACATCAAGCACCGCCCACTGCTGGACGTGTAAGGGAGGACGCCGCGATGCTGAACCTCGCCGAATACCGCCAGCGTCCTGCGCTGCTCGCCGACTGGCTGCCCTGGGCCGGACTGGTGGCACCGGGCGTCGTCTTGAACAAGGACGGCAGTTTCCAGCGCACGGCGTGCTTTCGTGGGCCCGACCTCGACAGCGCGACACAGGGCGAGCTGATCTCCACGTCCGCGCGCCTGAACAACGCGCTGCGCAGGCTGGGTTCGGGCTGGGCGCTGTTCATCGAAGCCGAACGCCGCGCCGCCGCCGACTACCCGCACTCCGATTTCCCCGAACCGCTGTCCTGGCTGGTCGATGAAGAACGCCGCGCCGCTTTCGAGGATTCGGGCAACCACTTCGAGAGTGGCTATCACCTGACGCTGGTGTACCTGCCGTCCGAGGAATCCCGTGCCCGCGCTGCGGGCCTGCTGTACGAAAACCGGCCGACCGAAGGCGTGGATTGGCGCGAACGGCTGCACGCCTTCGTCGCTGAAACGGATCGCATCTTCGACCTGCTCGATGGCGTCATGCCGGAAATCGCATGGCTCGATGACAGCCAGACGCTGACCTACCTGCACGCGACCGTCTCGACGCGACGCTACCGCGTCGGTGTGCCCGAAGTGCCTTTCCATATCGACGCGCTGCTGACCGATTCCGCGCTGGTCGGCGGCCTGGCGCCGATGCTGGGCGACCAGCACCTGCGCGTGGTGTCGGTACGGGGTTTCCCGACCTCGACCTGGCCGGGGATCCTGGACGACCTCAACCGCCTGGGCTTTGCGTATCGCTGGAGTACGCGCTTTCTGTGCCTCGACAAAGCCGAGGCGGAAAAAGAACTCGCCCGCCTGCGTCGCCAGTGGTTTGCGAAAAGGAAGAACGTCATCGCGCTGCTGCGCGAGACGATCTTCCAGCAGGAAAGCCCGCTGGTCGATACCGACGCCAACAACAAGGCCGCCGACGCCGATGCCGCCTTGCAGGAGTTGGGCAGCGATCAAGTCGCCTTCGGCTACCTGACGGCGACCGTCACCGTCATGGACGCGGACGCCGCCGTGGCCGACGAGAAGCTGCGCATGGTGGAGCGCGTCATTCAGGGGCGCGGCTTCGTCACCATCCCCGAAACGCTCAACGCCGTGGATGCGTGGCTGTCCTCGATCCCCGGCAATGCCTATGCGAATGTGCGCCAGCCCATCGTCTCGACGCTGAACCTGGCGCACATGATGCCGGTGTCGGCGGTGTGGGCCGGCCAGGAGCGCAATGCGCACCTCGATGGCCCGCCGCTGATCGTCACGCGCACAGACGGTGCCACGCCGTTCCGGCTGGTGACGCACATCGGCGACGTGGGCAACACGCTGGTGGTTGGCCCCATCGGCATGGGCAAATCGGTGCTGCTGGCGACGATGGCGATGCAGTTCCGCCGCTATCGAGGCTCGCGCATCTTCGCCTTCGACATGGGGCGCTCGATCCGTGCGGCCGTCCTGGGCATGGGCGGCGAGCACTACGACCTGGGCGCGGACGACGAGATCGCCTTCCAGCCGCTGGCCCGCATCGACCGCGAGGGCTACCGCACCTGGGCCAGCGAATGGGTGGAAGGCCGCCTGCTGCACGAAGGCGCGGCCGTCGGCCCGGACGAGAAGGCGGCCATCTGGTCTGCGCTGGGGAGCCTGGCCAGCGCGCCGGTGGAGCAGCGCACGCTCACGGGCCTGACGGCCTTGCTGCAATCGAACACGTTGCGCCAGGCACTCGCGCCCTACGTCCTGGGCGGCGCGCACGGCAGGCTGCTGGATGCCGACCACGACCGCCTCGGCACGGCCGACGTGCAGGCGTTCGAGATGGAGGAGCTGATGCACAGCAAGGCCGCTGTGCTCGCGGTGCTGCGCTATCTGTTCGCGCGCTTCGAGGAGCGGTTGGATGGTGCGCCCACGCTGCTGATCCTTGATGAAGCGTGGTTGTTCCTTGATGACCCGGTGTTTGCCGCGCGCATCCGCCAGTGGCTCAAGACGCTGCGCAAGAAGAATGTCAGCGTCATCTTCGCCACGCAGTCGCTCGCGGACGTGAAGGACTCGGCCATCGCGCCGGCCATCATCGAAAGCTGCGCGAGTCGGATTTTCTTGCCGAACCCGCAAGCGACCGAACCGCAGATTCGCACGATCTACGAGGGCTTCGGCCTCAACAGCCGGCAGATCGAGATCGTCGCCACCGCGCAGCCCAAGCGCGACTACTACTACCAATCCCGCCTCGGCAACCGCGTGTTCGACCTCGACCTGGGGCCGGCGACGCTGGCCTTCGCGGGCGCTTCCACGCCGCAAGACCAGCGCGCCATTGATGAAGTTCTTGGCCGCGTCCTGCTGGACGCCGGCGTGCCCGGCTTCGCGGGCGCCTGGCTGCGCCATCGCGGCCTCGATTGGGCGGCTGACCTGCTGCCCTCGTTCCCCGGCCTCGCGCCGGGTTCCCTCCGTACCGCTGACCACCCCCTGGAGAACCAACCATGAAATTGCATACCCCCAAACTCGCCGCGCTGACCGCTGCCTGCGTGCTCGCCTTCGGCATCGCGCAGCCCGCGCATGCCTTGTTCGGTGTCGGCGACATCGTGCTCGACCCGACCAATCTGATTCAGAACACGATGACTGCTGCGCGCACGCTGGAGCAGATCAACAACCAGATCCGCCAACTCCAGAACGAAGCGCAAATGCTCATCAACCAGGCGCGCAATCTGGCCAGCCTGCCGTCCAGCGTGGTCGGCCAGTTGCGTGCGAACCTGGCGACCACCCAGCGACTGATCGCGCAGGCCAAGGGCCTGGCCTACGACGTGACGAGCATCGACCGGGAGTTCGCGCGCCTGTATCCCGAGAAGTACGCCGCCACGGTGAGCGGCAATCAGATGTACCTCGATGCGCAGGAGCGTTGGAAGAGCACGCTCAATGGCCTGCAAACCACCATGCAGATGCAGGCCCAGGCGTCGCAGAACCTGAGCGATGACGAAAGCGTGCTGGCCGACCTCGTGGGCAAGAGCCAGTCGGCCGAGGGCGCGCTGCAAGCGATGCAGGCCATGAACCAGTTGCTGGCCTTGCAGGCCAAGCAGTCGATCCAGACGCAGCGCCTGCAGATCACGCAAGACCGCGCGGCCTCGCTGGAACTGGCGCGGCAGGCGGCGGCCACGGAGCGCGGACGCGAGGTGACGCGCCGCTTCCTGGGCGAAGGCACGCCGTACACGCCGCAGTCCGTCAATTTCTACAACCGCTGAGGGAGGCTGCCATGCAACGCACGCCCGTCGTGTTCGCCTTCGCCGTTCATGCGCTGGTGCTGGCCGGCTGTGACCGGCCGCAGCAGGTGCCGGTGAATGCGCTCGCCGCCGACCCGGCCCGGCTGCACGCGCTGCGCGCGCAGTGCCGCACGGGCGCGCACGACGGCGCGTTTTGCGCGCAGGTGGCTCAAGCCGACCTGCGGCGCTTTCTCTCCGGCCAGGCCGGGCCGGGCGAGTACCAGACGCTCGCCGACCTGCCACCGATTCCGCCCAGCTTCGATGAACCCACCGATGCCGATGCGCCTGGGCAGGAGGACTCGCCATGAACGACGTAACGATCATCGATCGTTTCCTCGACACCTTCTCGCGCTACATCGACTCGGGCTTTGGCCTGTTGCACGGCGAAGTGGCGTTTCTGACCGCCACGCTGATCGTCATCGACATGACGCTCGCCGGGCTGTTCTGGGCGATGAGCCATGCCACCGGCCAGGGCGAGGACGTGATTGTCAAGCTGATCCGCAAGGTGCTGTACGTCGGCGCCTTCGCCTACATCATCGGCAACTTCAACTGGCTGGCCGGCATCGTGTTCCGCTCATTCGCGGGTCTGGGCCTGACGGCCAGCGGCTCGACCCTGAGCATGGAGAACTTCTTGCAACCGGGCCGGCTGGCGAAGGTCGGCATCGACGCCGGGGCGCCGATCCTGAAGCAGATCGGCGACATGGCGGGCTTTCCCGAAGTGTTCGTGAACATCACGCCCATCGTCGTGATGTTCCTCGCGTGGCTGATCGTCCTGCTGTGCTTCTTCGTGCTGGCGATCCAGCTTTTCATCACGCTGATCGAGTTCAAGCTGACCACGCTCGCGGGCTTCGTGCTCGTGCCGTTCGCACTCTGGAACAAGACCGCATTCCTCGCCGAGAAGGTGCTGGGCAACGTGGTGTCGTCGGGCATCAAGGTGCTGGTGCTGGCGGTGATCATCGGCATCGGCTCGGGGTTGTTTGCCGAGTTTCAAGTGCAGCCAGCCGAGCCATCCATCGACCACTCCGTGGTCGTGATGCTGGCCTCGCTGACGCTGCTGGCCTTGGGCATCTTCGGGCCGGGCATTGCGACCGGGCTGGTGTCCGGCGGCCCGCAGCTCGGCGCAGGTGCAATGGCCGGTGCCGCGCTGGGCGCGGCCGGCGCTGCTGTTGCCGTGGGCGCTGCGGCCACGGGCGTCGGCGGCGCGGTCGCCGCCGGGGCGCGCATGGCGCCCGCAGCCGCCAAGCTGGCGGGCAGCGGAGCGCGTGCCGCCACCGGAGTCGCCAGCAGTGCCCGGTCGGCGTTTCAGGCAGGTTCCGCATCCGCTGGCGGTGGCCTCAAGGGCGCTGCCGCTGGCGTGGGCAATGTCGCCAAGACCGGCGCACAGGCGGCCGGGCAGAAGGTGGCCGAGGGCGCACGCTCGATGAAGGAGCGTGTCGCCGCTGCCTTCCGGCCCGACGACGCCGGATCGGCTTCGGGGGCCGGTGCCGCGCAGGCGGCAAACGAGCCAACCCCATCCACTGCGCAACCCGCCTGGGCCAAGCGCCTGCATCGCAGGCAGCAGATCACCCATGCCGCGACCACGGCCGCCCACACGCTGCGCGGCGGCGACGGCGGCAGCTCCAGCCAGGGACCAAGTCTTCGTGATTCCGATTCCTGATCCTCAAGGAGAACATCCATGCGATTCAAAAGACCGCAGGTGCGCTACGCCGACACGCCGCAGCCTGCCACTCCGTACCAATCCGCCGCCCAGGTTTGGGACGAGCGCATCGGCTCGGCCCGCGTGCAGGCGAAGAACTGGCGTTTCATGGCCTTCGGCTGCCTCACGTTGGCGGTGCTGATGGCGGGTGGACTGGTTTGGCGCTCCGCGCAGTCCATCGTGACGCCCTACGTCATTGAAGTGGACAACGCGGGCCAGGTGCGCGCTGTCGGCGAGGCCGCCACGCCCTACAAGCCCAGCGATGCGCAGATCGCCTACCACCTGGGCCGCTTCATCGGCTTGGTGCGCTCGCTGTCCATCGACCCCATCGTGGTGCGGCAGAACTGGCTCGATGCCTACGACTACACGACCGACAAAGGCGCGGTCGTGCTCAACGAGTACGCCCGCACGAATGACCCGTTCGCGCGCATCGGCAAGGAGTCAGTGACGGTGCAGGTGTCCAGTGTGACCCGCGCCAGCGACACGTCGTTCAACGTGCGCTGGACGGAGACGCGCTTTGTGAACGGCGCGCTGGATCGCACCGAACGCTGGAACGCGGTGGTTTCCACGGTGCTGCAAACCCCGCGTACCGAGCAGCGCCTGCGCAAGAACCCCTTGGGCATCTACGTCAACGGCCTGTCGTGGAGCCGCGAACTGGAAGGAAACGAAGGAGCAAAACCATGAATGATCTTTTCCGTAAATCCGCCTTGCCGGTGATGCTTCTGGCTTCGACCGTGCTGTTCTCTGGCTGCGCCACGCAGGGCAAGCCGCCGCCGTCCATCTCGCTCGATGAACCGGTGCAGGCCCAGCCGCTGCCGGAGCCGCCTGCGCCTGTGGAGGTGGTGGCCGTGCCGCAGGTACTGCCGATGCCGGCACAGATGAAACCTGTGCCGGATGCCAAGCCCACGCCGGAACCCGCTGATGAAACCGTGCGCGTGTCCCGCGCCAACGCCGAGGCGCGCATCGCGCCCACACGCGAAGGCTACGTCAACGCGATTCAGGTGTGGCCTTTCACCGATGGCGCGCTGTACCAGGTCTATGCAGCCGTGGGCCGCGTGACCGTGATCGCGCTCCAGCCGGGCGAGGAGCTGATGACGGTGGCCGCGGGCGATACGGTGCGCTGGATCGTCGGGGACACATCGAGCGGTAGCGGCGATGCGCTGCGTGTCAATGTGATGGTCAAGCCCATCCGCTCGGGGCTCAAGACCAACCTCGTCATCACCACCAGCCGCAGGACGTACCTGCTGGAACTGACTTCGACCGAGAAGACGTGGATGGCGTCGGTGTCCTGGGAGTACCCGAAGGACAAGATGCTGGCCTTGCAGCGCCAGGCGCAGGCGGCCAGCGCCGCCGCGCCGGTCGATGCGGGCCTGTCGTTGGAGAAGATCCGATTCCGCTACGCGGTCAGCGGCAGCAATCCGCCGTGGAAGCCGCTGCGCGCCTTCGACGATGGCGAAAAGGTCTACATCCAGTTTCCGCCGGGCATTGCTCAGGGCGAGCTGCCGCCGCTGTTCGTGATCGGCGCGCAAGGCGACGGGCAACTGGTGAACTACCGCTTCCGCGCGCCGTACTACATCGTGGATCGCCTGTTCGGTGCGGCCGAGCTGCGCCTGGGAGGGGACAAGGGCGACGTGGTGCGGATCGAACGCACAGATGGCGTTTCCGGTGGAACGCGGAGGAAGTGACCATGAGCCAGGACGATACCCCCGACCTTGCCGCGCCACAGGCGGGCAAGGTAGCGCCCGAAGCGGTGGCGCTGCGCGCCCAGCCGCGCCCGGTCACGCGCCTGAATCGGCGCACGCTGGCCATCCTTGTCGGCGGCCTATCGGTCGCCGTGCTCGGCGCCACGATCTGGTCGTTGCAGCCGCATCGGCGCAGTCCTGCCGAGCAGACCGATTTGTACAACGTGGATCGCGTCTCGAAGTCCGAAGGGCTGGACGGCCTGCCTTCGGACTATTCCAAGCTGCCGGCCAAGGTGCCGGAGCTGGGGCCACCGCTGCCGGGTGATCTCGGCCCGGCCATTGTGAAGTCGCAGCAGCCGGTGACGCAGACATATGCGCCACCGGGCCACGACCCGGAGGATGCGAGGCGCAAAGAGGCCGATGCCGCGGCGGCTTCGACGGTGTTCTTCCGCTCGGGCAGCCAGGGCAAGGCCACCGCGCCGGTCACGGCGCAAGCCGCTGCGGCTGCGCCTGGCAGTGCCTTGGCCGGCTTCGACCCGCTGGCCGCCGGGCCGGCCTCGACGGCGGCCCAGCCATCCGACCCGACCACCGTGCAGAACCGGCAAGACCAGAAAAAGGCGTTCCTGAAAGGAGGCTCTACAGAAACCCGTAATTCCGGCAATCTGCAAATGCCATCCTCGCCGTATCAGGTCATGGCCGGAACGGTGATCGCCGGAGCATTGGTGACGGGTATCAAGTCGGATTTGCCGGGCGACGTGATCGCCACGGTGACGGAGCCGATCTATGACACGGCCACAGGCAAGTTCCTGCTGATCCCGCAGGGATCGCGCATCCTCGGCAAATACAACAGCCAGGTTAGCTATGGACAGAGCCGCGTGCAGGTGGTGTGGAACCGCGTCATCCTGCCGGACACGTCATCGCTGAAGCTCGACAACCTTGCGGGCACCGATCCTGCTGGCTATGCCGGCCTGGAGGATGGGGTCGATTGGCATTGGGATCGCGTCTTCGCGGGTGCGGCGCTGACGACCCTGCTTGGCGTCGGTGCCGAGCTGGCCGCGCCGGAAAACCGGCAGGATGGCAACCGCATCGTGATTGCCGGGCGCGACAGCGCGCAGGACAGCATCAACCAGGTCGGCCAGGAGATGACCCGGCGCAACATGAATATCCAGCCGACGCTGACCGAGCGGCCGGGCTTGCCTGTGCGGATCATCGTCAACCGCGATCTGGTGTTGCGGCCGTACCAGCCGATGTTCTTCCAAAGGGGGGCCATGCAATGAGCACGGCCAAGAAACTGCGGCTGGGGCCACTGCCCAAGACCGAAAGCACGAAGCTCACGTTCTCGTGTCCGGCCAGCCTCAAGGCTGACCTCGACCGCTACGCCGCGCTGCACGCGCAGGCGTATGGCGAGGCGGTCGATGCTACGACGCTGATCCCGCATATGTTGGAGGCGTTCATGGCCGGCGACCGGGGATTCAGGAAGGGAGGCGGGAGCAAGGCTGCACTCCCGAAGTCAGGTTGACGATGCGGACGCATCCGCCATCCGCTCACCAAGAAAGCGCAGCCTACTGGCTGCGCTTTCGCTTTTGCGGAGCCTTTTGGGAGGGCAGGACTATGATGACTGACCCGACCTTGCCTGCTGCGGTGCCCTTGCGTTTACCACCGCGAAGCGCCTATGCGGCACCTAGCTCGAAAAGCAGCAAGAGCACACAACGGCTGGAATCTAGCCTAACCTATTACCCCATAAGACCTTTTGTCCCGCTGCATGTCTGCATGAAAGACTTGACAGCGGACATTTTTCATGGTCGCGCCCGGGAGGGCGCGGCTGCAAAGTTAGGGCTTGCCGACGGACTGCTCCAGGGCCTTGACCGGGTCGTCTTCCGGCGCTGCGGGCGCGCCTTCGGTGGCGCCGGGCTCTGGCAGTGCGCTGCCGGTGTCGGCGGGCGCTGCGGTGTCGGGGCTGCCGATCCCAAGGTCTAGCT
>Ga0209792_1000316_pt1 | contig 42952 bp, 70 predicted proteins | sample EBPBio142005_DNA_FD_185860 | JGI IMG/M metagenome (GOLD analysis project Ga0209792, IMG submission 185860) | Wastewater treatment Type I Accumulibacter community from EBPR Bioreactor in Madison, WI, USA - Reactor 1_6/14/2005_ DNA (SPAdes)... | ecosystem: Engineered > Bioreactor > EBPR >... | reverse complement strand
CCAGGAAGAGGTGGAGCCTGAGGAAGAGGAAGAGGAAGAGGAAGAGGAAGAGGAAGAGGAAGAGGAAGAGGAAGAGCGTTCGAGTTTGTTCAACTCTGTTCGATCTTCGTTCGGCGAGTGTTCGGGCTGTGTTCGGGCTGTGTTCGGGTTATTTGGCTGTGCTGTGCCGTGTTTACTGCGGCGCTTCTCTGCGGAGATCTTGCCCGCTCGGCTCGCGGACTGTGACTTTTCGATCATCCAGTCGAACGAGTCTTCACTTCCCACTGCATAGATGCCCTCCTGTTCGGAGCGTGTTAATTTCGCCGAACGGATGTTCGGGCCGTGTTCGAGCAGGTCGAACACCTCGTGAGGTATGGGACGCCGCCCCTTCTTCCAGTATTCCTGGGCGGTTCTCCAGAAGTAGAGCGCAACTCCATCCGCCTTGAATTGACACCCCACCAGTGAGATGAGCTTCGCTCTCCTGGGATCCGTCCACCATGACTCTTCAATATTAATTCTCGCCATAATTTCCCCTTGCATCTGCGATGGGGGATGGGCAAGATCTGACCCATCCAACGCTCGCACGTAGGATACTAATCCCCTAGGTTCTCGAAGTCAATTCGCTGAAACTAGGGGATTTTTTATTGACGCGGGTTGGCGTACTACTTCTTCAATCCCGAGAACTGGTTCGCCTTCGGGCAAGTCGAGAAGTGGGAGACGAACGCATCCCGATCGAGCCGGGCGATCAGCGTGCCATCGAAGTCCCTCTCCATGCGGAAGACGGGGGGCTGGGGGTCGAGCGGGATCCACTTCCCCTCCTTCGTGGTGGCCCACTTGATGGTCTTCCCGCACCCGCGACAGGCGCCTTCCCGGATCATAGGGGCCTCGCCTTCGTGAAGTCCGGGTGATCGGACTCAGCCACGGCTCGGTGCTCTGGCTCCGCCCCCGGCGGCTCATCGTGTCCCGGACATCCGGTCTCATAGCTGAAGCCTTCACACTCCTGGCTGAAGGGAATGACCTTCTTCCCCTCAAACCGATACAGCTCAAACTGCTTCTTGACTTGAGCCGGGGTCATGCCGTTCGATCTCGCTATGCTCTCCCACTCGGCCCTTCCCCAGTTCTTCAGGGCGCCCTCAATTGACTGACTGAAGTGGTATCGCTTGGTCACTTCTTCCTCACTTTCGCTAGGAGCTGAACCCCCCGACAATGCTCACAGAACAGATCCTTCGAGCAGGGCATCTTGTCGAGCTGAGCTTCCACCCACCCGATCAGCTCTTCCTTTGGGCTCGGCCCCTTCACGATCTTCCTGACGGACTTAGATCCGGACCAGGTCCATACGATCTGCTCCTTGCCCGAGAGACTGCAAGGCCTCCTGCGGCCGGAGTCGAGAACCACGCCCATATGCCACAGCTCATTGATGCGCCCCTGGATATAATGCTGGGGACGGCCGAACGATAGGGCCACCTCGGAGGCGGTCATCCCGGTGTCTCCGCTCTCCATGATCTTTCGAAGGGCCTCCCCCTGCCTCTTCCCCAGATCTTGACGGATCTCTTCCCAGGCATCGAGCCGGGTTTCCGGGATGTAGCTCACGCCCTACCCCTCTTCTTCATGGGGTTCAGCTTCAGGGCCTCAAAGGCTCGAAGGAATGTGTCCTGGAGGATCTTCGCTTCTTCCGCGATCGTGGCGAAGGAGGTCTCCAGCTCACCGTGCTTCATGGACTCCATGGTCATCTGAAGATCCAGGAGCCGGTAGAACGTCTCCGCCGTCACCTCATAGTATCCCGCGTCATCGGCGAGAGTGATCTCGGAATAGATCCTCCGGTCAGGAGTCACGAACGCGGCCGGACGGAACCCATCAAGGGCCTCCTCCATGCGTTCATCGGTGGGGTACTGGAAGCCTTCGAAGTCCTTCACGCGCCCACCTCATCGATTAGATCCTGAAGGTTTGCCACCCTGCGGGCGCCATCGACCGGGGCCCAAAGGTGGAGACAGAAGGAATGCACGTTCACGTGCTCGGACTTCTTCGCCATCACCTGGTAGGCCTCCACCTCTTCTCCCAAGAAGTCACGCTTCACCCGGGACAGGTCATCCCAGGTGGGCATCCTTGACCGCCTGGAGGTAGAGACGTGGATCCACTGCTCTCCGTTCCGCGTGGTGGAGATCGAGCGGAGAACCATCAGGCCGTCCACCCTGTGAACCCACCCACGAGAGCCAGGGAACGCGGGCCTAAATTCTTGCCAGAAGGATGCTGGTTCGATCACTCATCCTCCTCGGGGTCGAGCCGGTGGAAGGCATTGATGAGATCACATTCAGGATCCAGCTCGGGGCCGGTCAGGTTCGCGAAGGCGCGGAGCACCCGCTCACAGGTATCCGCCGGGACATCATCACATTCCAGGTGGACCAGGGTGGCGATCTTCTTCCAGGTGAGCTTCTTCATCGCTTCTCCTCGGCGGTACACTGCGGGTTCTCATCCTCGTACAGGCTACAATACGCCAGGATGACCTCGCCCTGAGTCTGGGGGTAGAGGTCCAGTACACTCTCGATGCACGGCGCCGAGCCATGACACACTCCGAAAATAGTCGCCAGGATGATCGGGCTCATGGGTTCCTCACCATGAACAAGGCTTCATCCGGCGGCGTGGTTTGAATGACCTGGCGGAGTTCTTGATACTGCTCGGGGGTGAGCTGCTCTCCCTCGGCGGGCTGGAACCTAAGCGTGGCCCACTCCTTCGCTTGTTCTTCGGTCCACCCAAAGGACTGGGCGAACTCCCTGAAGGTCTGGGCTCCGGCCTTAGGCGCGGCCTTAGATGCCGGGCTGGGGCCTCCTTGAGGCTTCGGGCCCGATGATGGACCCTTCGGACTTTCGGGCTTCTGCTTCGGTCCTTGGGCATTCTGAGCGGCCTGGCGGCCACCATCACTCCGGCCAGTCCCCTTCCCCACCGCCGTGTTCCCGTCATCATCTTCATCTTCAGAGGCCACTCCCACAATGGCGCCCAGCGCAAACCGCTTCGCATAGGTGATCGCGCCCCCCACCCCATGAGCATCGGCCTTGCCCAATGGGATCGAATAGGATGCCCGCATCCACTCGCCCGCGTGCCCGATGCGGGTCATGAGAGTGAGCTTGCCCGGAGCCACATCGATCGGCCACTGGGTGACGGAGATCCCGTTCTCGGACAGAGCTTCTCGGCACGCCTCCCAGACGGAAGCCAGGTCCGCATAGCTGCTTTTAAAATGCGGGTTCTCGGCGTTCTTCTTCGCTATTTTTATTTTCCCTTGGGCCTTCGCCAGCGCGGCGTCCAGCTTCTCGGTCGATGGGCTTGTCTCAAAGGTCATGGCGATCTCCTGGGTTTACTACCCAGTACCACGCGCCAGCATCGGAGGCAAGCTGAAGGAGCTTGCATTCATGTCACTTTAAAGTTATACCCGGCACGGCATTTTAAAAGTTTGCCGGAGCATCAAGGTGGCGTGGGTCAGCTCAATACCTACCACCCGAGCCCATCCCCAGAGCTGACGGGATGGGAGGCGAAGATCAGGCTGGTATGCTCCACCGGCCAGGTCACTTCTTCTCAGCCTTCGCCTTGATCTTCCGGTGGGCATCCGCCACGAGAGCGAAGATCACCTCGGCGTGAGAGAGAACCTTGAACTCCTTCATCAGCTCATCACACTTCCACATCAGCTCCTGCTTCTCTTCGGGCAAGAAGCGGTAGGTCACGTTCTCCTTGCCGTCCGGCTCACGGTCTCGGAAGTTCCCCACCGGCTCATCAGGCCCGCGCTCTGGTGGCGGATCCTTCTCTGGTGTGGGTTCCGTGTGGATAGAATGTGGATAAGTGGGGGCCTCCTGGGGAGAACTCTCGGGAACGGGTGGAGATCCCTCGCCCCTTGGGTCTTCTTCCTTCGCCACGGTCTCCTGGAAGTACTCCGCGTGGAAGGAGGGAAGGTCGATCTCCGGGAACTGGAAGAGCTGGTTCACGGTGGAGAAGTCGATCTGGGCTTCATGCATGAACTGATACAGGCCATCCCGCTCGACCTCGCCGAACTGAGAAGCCCCGGCCAGAACCTTCTGCTTCGCTTCCTTCACGTCCTTCGCCTTCACGTCCGCCACCGGGACCATGGGGATATAGATCCCCTCGGCTTCCATCCGGCGGAGGGCTCTCACGCGCTGGTGACCGTCAATGATGTGGAGCTTCCCACGGCTCTTCCAGACCGCGATCGGGAACGTGATGCCGTGGAGAAGGATCTCCCGGCGGAGCTTTACATAAGCCTCCTCCGAGAGGGACTTCAGCTCCCCCTGGAACTCATGAAGATCGGCAAGGAGAACCTCACGGGATCCCGCGCAGGTCACCTCGACTTTCAGAAGACTCACGCGAGCTGCTTCCTCACGGTGATGGACTTCGCGAAGAGCACCACGAGAGTGGTCGGGCCCACGGTCACCTGGACTTCGAAGTCGAGCCCCTCCCCCACCTTCAGGAGGGCGGTCATCGTATCGTTCAGGAAGATCTTGAGGCGCCCGAGCACGGCGGGAGAGTCGATCTGGATCTCCGAGGATACAGCCGAAGAGAGCTGGAGGATGGTCCCGTCCGCCTTCTTGAACTTCGCGATCGCCGAGGCGCCGGTCAGGTCGAAGGGGTCACCGTTCTGCTTCCGGATCTTGCAGTCCAGAACGCGATCTTCGCCTTGAGTGATGATGACTGGTTTGCCCGCCGTGCAGGTCATGGTGCCTCCCCTATGGTTCCGGTGAGATCGGACTCCTCGATCTCGCCCACAAGTCCCACGCCATCAAGGCGGAGCTGAGTCACGGACTGATTAAAAGCCACTACCTCATCCCGGTAGTCATCCACGTTTGCGGAGTACGCGGCCACGGTGGCGACATAGCCCACCACGTCAGCGCGGTAGTCCCCGATCAGGGCCGCATAGTCCGCCACTTCGGCGCGGTACGTCACTACGTCCCCACGGTACGCGGCCACATCGGCCTGGTAGTCATCCACGTTCTGAGAGTGGGCCGTCACATCGGACACGTACCCCACTACGTCAGCACGATAGGAGTCCACCAGAAGGGCATAGTCCGCCACCTCTCCCCGGTAGGTCACCACGTCAGCTCGGTACTGGATCACCTTCGTGATGAGGCTCGCGCAGTTGTCATCTGGCACGCCCAAGGATAGGGCCGAGAGGCTCTGGATGTTCGCGCTTCGGTTCCCCACCGCATCGATCGCCCGGACGCCCACGAAGTAGGCCTTGCCGTCTCCGAGCAGGGCCCCGAGCGCGTCCTGGAATAGGTCGAGGGTGAGCTTCCTGGTCACTGCCACCACGTTCGCGAGGGCGAAGAGCCCCGTGGCCGTGTTCTCCTGGATGTACACCTCATAGGATACCGGGCCGGTCACGTCAGAAGCCGCCGCCCAGACCGCCCTCAAGGCGCCGTTCGGCCGCTGGGTGAGGCCCGTGATCCCGCCGAAGGTGGGCGGGGTCAGCTCGATGATGCAAGCCTGAGAGCTTCCCTGGTAGGGATCCTCAAGGAATAGATCGGGCATTAGGCCTCCTTCAGGGCTGGGCGGATGTCAACTCCCGGGGGACTCGTGAAGCGGTAGCGCACCAGCGTTCCCACCGTGTTCGGGATCGTGCCGAGCGGAAGCCAGGTGGTTCCACCGTCAGCCGAGTAGGCGAAGTTCGCCGCCTGAGCCGTGGTGGTGTGGGATACCAGGACCGCGTTCGCGAGATCCGTGGCCACGAACTTGAGGGCCGGGACCGTGGCGGTGTAGGCCGCCTTCAGCCGGAACACCACGTCAGTGGGGGATCCCGAAGAGGATAGGTCTCGGCTGGCTTCCCAGTTCATCGAAGACATGGACAGGGGCTCATACCCCAGGATGAGATCCCGGATCTGGGCCGGGGTACTCACGTCTTCGTTCGTGGAGTTGAACATGACCTTGAACTGAACTTGGGCGGCGGATCCAATCGAGGAGAGATCCTTCGCGGTCTCGATCGAGGTCCATCCACCAGCGGCCGAGTCGAAGCCGCTCGTGCGGTAGAAGAAGACCATCGGGCTCGTATCGTCGAAGAGTTCTTCCAAGGTGGTGAGGAACTTCAGGACGGCATTGTCTACCGTCAGCACCTTCGAGATCACATAGGAGTAGTCATAGCGGTAGTCTGAGCGGAAGTCCATGAAGAGGATCCCGCGCTGACCGGACGCGCTGCTCACCGCGAAGAGAATCCCTGACTGTATCTCGAAGCCAGAGATGGCCGAAAGGCCGAAGTTCACCACTGGGTTCGCGGCGAGTTCCAGATACTGGTTCGAGAGAGATCCGAAGACGTTCTCGATCACGCTATTCTGGAAGGGCTTCACCACGAACTTCGCCGTGTTCGTCACATAGATACAGCGATCGACCACTTCAGAGTACTGATAGAAGGTGGCGGTGGGGGCCACGATGTCGAGACCGTTTCCGATAGTGTTCACCGTTCGAAGGCTGGGCCAGGTAGTGGCGCCCACGGTCAGCTCCGAGAGGAGGCCCTCATAGATCGCGGTGGAGCTTCCGAAGCTCGCACACCCCTGGCCCGCGTTTGGTCCAGATGAAGGAACCTTTCGGTCTTCGGAGTTCGTGAGGAGAAGCGTTCCCGTCAAGGCTGGAAGGTTCCCGGTGGCATAGTACGGGAAGGATCCGGTGATCCCGAAAGTCCGGCGAACCGTGTGGGTTCCCGTTCCCGCGCCCGTGGTGTTTACGCCCGCGCCGCCAGAGGTAGTCGATACCTCGAAGGTGTTCGCGGTTGGGTTCCTCACGAAGTAGTTCACGCCAGAACCGAGACCCACAGGAAGCGTGCCGGTGGTGGTGAAAGTGATCTGGTCTCCTGCATTATATCCGTGCCCGTTTGCCGTGACTACGGCGGGAGTCCCCACCGAGATGGTGGCGGTCAGTCCCGGATTGTCAGGCGTCCCGGAGTAGTCGAAGACGTGATACTGGTGGACGGCGGCGGCCCCGTTGTGAACGTAAACCTTCTTCGCGGCGGTATCGAGCGGGATCCCGATGCCGGAAGTCATGGCGTGAGCCGCCCCCAGTGATGCTGGGTTCTGCAAGAAGTAGACGGCCCTCTGGTTCGAGCCGGTGGCGAAGGGGATCGTGGGGAAGGCTACCGGGATGAAGTCGGCCTGGACGATCCCGTTCAGCATGAACAGGCCGCCGTTGATGAGAACCGAGCCGGTGGTCAGGATGAAGATCTTCCAGGTGGCCCCGGTGTCATCCACCTTGAACCCCCGCATGGTGTGGGTGGTGGTGGGCGTGGCTGGCATCGAATAGCTGATTTTCCCCACGTAGGAATAGGCTCCCGTGGTGAGATCGAACTGGTATAGGGCTATGGTGCCCAAGCCGGTGGTCACTGCGCTCGGGATGAACAGGCGGCCCGTAGGCGAGCAGTACGCTGGGCCTACCGGAGTGAGGCCTGCTTCGGTTTGTACATCGATGAAGCGCGTGAGCGGTGGCCCGAGAACCTGGTTCGAATTTATGATCTTCTGGGCTACCCGCCCGGCGATCGTGGTCTTCGTCTTGTCATAGAGGGAGACCACATTGTCTTGGAGTCCAGCGTTCAAAAATCTCATTTAGCACCCCGCAATATATTCCGCACCGTCCAGGGAGTAGTGATCCCCAGATCCACGCCATCGATCCCCGGCACCAGCCAGGAGGGGAACTCTCGGATCATCTCCGTGCAGATCTGCATGTCAGCCCTTCCCCAGGCGTTCTTCTTCGGTAGTGGTCTTCCGAACATTCTATATAAGATCCCCCGGAAAATGAAGTACGCGAAGCCGGGCCAGTCATAGGACTGCTCAGAGGTGCGCTTCAGGAGAGCCTGGAAGAGTTCTTCCTCCTGGTCCAGTGTGAGGGAGTACTCGATCGAGTCCACGATCTCGTTCCCGGACTTCTTCATGAAGGGCTCGAAGAGCCGGATGTTCACGCCGAGGAGGTTCGACTGCACCAGCCAGCGGTCTTCATCGAAGACCAGGGCCACATGAGAGGAGGGCTCCCGGAAGGTCCAGCGGATCGCCCAGGAGAGAATCGAACTGTTCCGCGTGAAGATGATCCTCATGCCATCCCCAAGAACTGCAAGATCTTGAGGCGGTATGCGTCAAGGCGGGTAGAGGTCACGAAGGGCGCCACCGAGGCGGCGAGAACGGGATCGGCCAGGAGCTTCGCCCGAACCTTCTCGATCTCCTGCATCGCCTCATAGAGTGAGCCCTTGTTCATCCAGTACTCCACATCGCGGAGCAGCTCACCCACGGCGCGAGTCTTGCCCTGCTGAGTGATACCCCAGGCGATGTTCTCGCCGATGAAGCGCCGCTGGAAGGTGCGAACGAACGCCATCACGGGATCATAGACCTGGAGGCAAACCATCTCGGTCTCATCGGTTCCAAGGGGGGGAACCAGTTTGGAGCCGGACATCATCCACCCCACCCCCGGCTCCGGGACCATACCCTCGATGCTCACCACGGCCTGGGCCGTGCGAGCGGTGGCGGCGAACTGCTCTTCGGAGAGATCCTGAACGCTCACCACCTGGTAGTCTTGAACGATCGCGCACCTCACTTTCCACCCCCGGACTGTTCCTTCCAGAGTTCATCCTTGATCCGGTCGAGCTGAGACTCATAGGAGTCCTTGAGCTTCACGGAGATGAGGCCCTGAGCCTGCGCGGTTTGCGCAAACTTCAGGAAGGCGGCGCGGGTCTCCTTGTCAGCATCAGCCCAGTCAAGGATCTTCCCGATGAAGCGTATTAAGAGCGGAAGGAAGGCCAGCATCTAGTTCCCCCTGATGAGCACCTGGTCATAGCCCAAGGTGGTGAGCCGGTGGATCCGGCGCTTGGAGTTCTTCTCAATGAAAGCGTAAACACACTCCCCACGCACCAGCGGGAAGCGGAAGGTCTTGCCGTCTCTCGCGGAGTCACGGGTCAAGTTCAAAGGACAGTTCGGATCCGGAGAGTAGGCCACTTCCTCGGGGAAGGAGATCTCCTGTATGAGTCCCACCTTCGCCTGGCAAACCGTCACGCCGCGAGAGTGGTAGTGAGCGCCGTTGCATTTCACGATGGCCGGAAGGGTAGCGTCATCGCCCTCGAAGTCCACCATCGCCCACGAGTGACGGCCGGTCTTGTCATACCCGCCGAGCCGAACCACGCAGGAGGATCGAGTCTCCAGGCCGTTCAGAGGGTCATAATCGAACTGCACGCGGACGCGGGAGTCGAAGAAGCCGCGCTTGCCCGCCTGTTCCCAGACCATCTCCCGGTGACAGCTCTCGAAGGTGAAGAGATCCGCCTTGCCCTTGAGGGTCACGTCGAACTTGAATACTTCCTCGGTCTTCTTGGGCACCACGAGAACGCCCTCTCCCACGTATCCGTCCACGTTCACGATCATGTCCCTTTTATAAAAGAGGTTCTGATCCGGAGTGAGCGGGATGGGTGCGCAGGATGTGAGAAGGGCCAGTGACGCAAACGCCACCAGCCCCTTCGAGATCGATCTCACGGGGCTCACTCCGCCTTCGGAGGAACCACGGGGTCAGCAGGATTCACGGCACGCTGGCCGAGAACTGCATCGAGAAGCTTCGCGAGCTTGTCCATCACCTTCGCGGCTCCGGCGAGAGCCACGGCCACGAGGCGGAGGATCGAGAGAGGCTTCTGAGTCTTCACGAACCGCATGAGCAGATCGATCACACCACCAGCGATGAGGATCAAGGTGGCCGAAGCCTCCGGGATCTTGTCCGCCAGGCCGTGCCAGAAGGCGGGATCTTCCACGCCTGCGTGCGCGGGAAGGCCGATGAGCATGAGAGAGAACAAGAATAGGGCGCTGAAGATTGTCTTCATGGTGGGCTCCTCCTCTGAGCTGATGACTAGAATTATACTACCAAGGGAACCTTCCCCAAAGGGTCTTGTAGGCGTTTCGGTAGAGTTCATATAGGGGCTCCGGGTCAGAGGTCGAAGATCCCAGAAGTACTTGCTTCCCCCCCACCCTAATTTTCGCCACCCAGTATCCCCTGGGGCGCCTGGAGGGCTTCACGAAAAACACCCCCCATCGCTTCCGACCCTTCACTACCCGCTCTCGATGGTCAATATTATGCCTTGAACTACACGCCTCAAGGTTTTCGATGCGGTTGTTCTTCTTGTCTCCGTCGATGTGGTTCACCTGATCGGTTTTTTTAAAACCAGGAAGGAAGGCTGAGGCCACAAGGCGATGAACCCTTCGAAAGTGGGCGCGGCCGTTCAGGGCAAGCGCCACCTGAAGGTAGCCTTGAGTATCCGGCTTGGTTTTTAAAAACAGACCACCCTGAGGGTGATTGCACGCATCTAGCCTTGGTTTAGACCAGATGCGGCCGTCAGAAAATACTCTGTATCCGGGGAACCCAGGGATCTCTCTACTTTGCACGCTCCGCCCATCTCTTCTTCAGAAGAGATTGGAACTCAGGGATGGTACAACTCAATGCCGCCCCTGGATCCACCTTCCGGAAGTACCCGATCCCGAGGGGACCGGACACGCAGTCATGCCCTAGAACTAGATCTAAATCAAACCTCTCGGGGGCCTGGGCCTTGAGCCAGAGGATGGTATCGATCAGGGTCTTCTCCTGCGCTTCCGTGTAAACATGGTAGTAGCCCTTCGCGATATTGTCCTTGCCAGGCGAGTAGCGAACTTCCTCGGACCCTATCTCCTTGCCGAAGTAGGTGACGAACCGGCCGGGCTTCCCCTTGACCGGCTTCACGGTTCCATAGGCATTGATCTCGATGCCGATCAGGTCATCCGACACGCCGCCCAGGAGCTTCTTCTTCCAGCCCGAGGTGCCCGCGTGGTAGCCCCACTTGTTCGCATTATGAGCGCAGAAGAGCGTGCCGTCCCGCTGAATGCACCAGTAGGTGTATTTGTTCTTGATCCCGCCCAGGATGGTCTTCGCGGCCCCATCGTGACCGGCCGTGTAGTGAACCACCGCGCCAGCGGGCCATCCCCTGGGGTAGTTCCCGCGCTCGGGCATCCTCTCCTTCATGACGGTGGCGAAAGGGGGGCAGATCAAACCGGATGCGTGACGTTCCATGTGGCTCTCCTAAATTGTTTAGGGAGATGCTCTCAGAGGGGGAAGCGGGCGTCAATTCATGACAGAAGATTTTGCGGCTACTCTTCTTCCCCGGCCGGGCCACGGTAGGCGGGCGGCTCGGTGGGGATCCTGAAGTGGATCATCATCTGATCCTGCTTCCACTCGATCCTTCTGAGCTTCCGCTCCAGCTTGTCTTCCACTAATGCCGAGGCCCCGCGAGCTTCGAAGGTCTGGAAGGCGAAGACGGTGACCCCCACCCCGGTGGTCATGATGACGCCGATGAGCGTGATCCACTGCCAGGTAGTGACACCGTTTTTTAATCCTTCGCCTTCCATACGCTTCGATCACCAGCCCGTGCAAAAAACAGTAAACGCCGTGTCGGTCAGGGTTGTCCCATTTTGCGTCGTAAAGGGAAAATTGTTTGCCGTCAGACCAGTTGCCGATCCCCCCGCAGAGGTTGCGGTATCGCTTATTTCGGTAGCTGTGCAGAATGGAATGTTGGCAAAAGTTGTGCCCGTGTCCGCAGTGTATACCCCTGTACTGCTTCTGGTAATTTCGGTAAACCCTCCAGACTGATGCGCTATTGAGCAGGGCGATGCGCTGCAAGTGGAGGTCACTACCGCAAAAATTGTTTTTAATCCCAATTGGCGCGGAGTGGTCACGAGGTTCGTGAACTTCACGGCATCCTGGAACTCATTTTTCTTAAACATCTTAAATCGGATGTCGCGCTGGCCGTGACTGAAGTCTCGGTCTGCAAGAATCGAGTTCGTGTTAACTCCCCCACTGATGAGCTGCTCTCTCATTAGCCGGATAGTTTTTTGCCCGGCGCTTGAGAAGTTAAAGTCTCCGCAAACCGTTTGAGGAAGGGCGAGAAGGGTGGCAGATCCTCCGGATGCGCTTCCACTTTGTACCCTTTGCTTTCCTTCTTGAAGAACCGTTTGAGCGTTATCAGCGGTCTCAACCGCTTGAAAAACCACCGCGATAGATCCGGAGGCCTGTGGGAATGCCAGGTGCCCGAAAGAAAAACATGCGGTGTACTCCCCGGCGGTTGGAACGCTCGTGGTGAACCCGATGGACTCATCCCCCGCGGCGCACGTAAGGCCAGTAGATGGGTTCGTTCCAGAGCAAGTTACCCGCGCCGCAGCAGAGTCAGCATCGAGCACCATGTCGAGAAGGTTATTCGTGATCTCCGTGTATGATGCCAGGGAAGATGTTCCCATGCTTGCATCGAAGCCACCGATGTTTCCGGATACCTTCCAGCCCATCTGGTCAACAGACACGGTCTCAGATCCTTCCACGCTGGAGAGAGCGTCCACCGTGAAGTGAAGTCCTAGTGGATTATTGTTCCCGTAAATATAGCAGGTGGGGGCTCCGTTCGTCGCCGCGACCTGGATCTCCACTTCCTTGGAGCCGCTTGAAGCGAACACTATCTCTCCACTTAGAGACCCGCCAGACACAGCGGTTCCGTTCGTCGCCCCAAGGGCCTCGCCGAAGCTCGCGTCAGATCCAGAGGCGAATCGATATGAGCAATACTGGCTTGATGCGGCGTTATAGAAAAAACCAGAAGCGCGGATTCTATAGCGAACGCCAGCGCGGGCGTCCGGTATAGTGAAGGCGGGCTTATTCGTCGCGGGGTTGCTCAATCTTCCCGTGGAAGTTGGAGAACAGTCATTGTCCACCGGGAAGGAACTATAAGTTCCAACAGCCGGAGCTTGAACCCAGTCTTGGCAGCTTGCATTGAATGGGAAGTTTGTCGTTCCCACATGACCATTGATCGAAGCTCCAGGAGATACTTCCTGGCCAAGCTTCACATCGTCAAGGTATACGATCGCGGCGTTCGAAGATGCGATGAAGCGAGCCTGGATTGTTCCAGAAGAAGGACAGGTGAAGAACATCACTTGCTTCGAGCTGAAGGTGGTCTGAGCGGTGAAGGCCGAAGACTCAGCGATCACGTTCGAGCCATCAAAAACCTGAGCCTTGAGGTTCGCGTCTCCTCCCTTATAATACCAGGAGAGAGAACAGGTCTTGCCGAAGAGGCCAGCCGGAACAGTCACGGCGTCATTCGAAAGAGTCTGGGCCGCGGCGGATGCGTCCCAGGATCCAGCTCTCGCGCCGAATCCCACGTTCGCGGCGGTCGTGGTCGTGGTGAAAGTTCCACCAGAGGCCGTCCAGGACGTGGTGGTCTTCTCGAATCCAGAGTTCGCATTGAGGACAACGCCCCCGCCCCCCGCTCCAGCTCCTCCGAGATCGCCATCCGCGATCGACTGGGAGAGCTGTTTCGAATTGGTCACATCATAGATCTTCGTCGTGTTGAGAAGCTGAGGAGCGCCAGCCGGGGGCGTCTGACCCTGGAGGTCCGAGAGGGATTTAAAATCGGCATCCTGAAGGTAGCCCTTCGCGAAGGCGGTGGTGGCCACCAGGAGAGAGATCAAGATCAAGTAGGTCTTCTTCATAAGTTCCTCGGATTAGTTCCTTCGATAATAAGTCACATACACCGTTTGTCCAAGCGCCGGGGCCTGTACAAAGGTCAGGGTGGTTCCGGAGATGGACCAGTCGGAAGTTCTCCGCTGGATCCCTCCGTTCAAGTAGACCATGGCCTGCTTCGTGTCATGAGGCTCGGCGGTCAGGGTGAACGTGGCATTAGTCCCGTCCACCGTTCCGCTCGGCGTCTCCTGCTCGAAGACTAGGTTCAGGCCTCTGGCCGTAACTTTCACTCATACCCCCTAGTACTGGTAGTTCACGGAGAGGATGTCTCCGGACACCAGACCGAGAAGATCTCCTGCGAAGGTGATCCGCGTCTTCGTGCTGACCACGCTCAAGGTGTAGTCGCTGGTGAGCCGCTGCTTCACGCCCCCAAAGGCGAACACCTGGAGGGAACCCGCGAGGGCTTCCTGAGCCAGATCCTTGTATCCGTTCGAGATGTCCGTCCCGTTCAAGGTGAGATCTTCTTCACCGAAGCGCTGAGCAGCTCGGGCGGCGGCGGCGTCAGTGGCGGCGTCCTGCTTCAGGGCCAGGGCATCGAAGACCGCGTTCTGGGAAGGGGCCACATCGGTCACCCCGTTCGAGATGGCATCAGCTACGGCGGCGGCCTTCGCGGCGGCCGTGAAGTCCGTGATCTCGGAGGCGGTGTGGGTGTGGCTGGCGTTCGCCTTGTTCGCGAGCGCGTCGAAGACTGCGTTCTGAGAGGGGGCCACGTTCGTGACGCCATCGGTGATGATGTCAGCCACGGCGGCGGCGCGGGCTCTCGCCTGCGTAAAGTACTGGTTCGTACCTTCCGTCACCTCATCCGTGGTGTAGTCTCCGCTCTGGGCGGTGACCACGCCAGTCCGGCCGAACACGCTCGACACGGCTCCGGAAGTGATCTCCACGTACACGGAACCGCTCCAGCGATACTGCTTATTAGTATCGATGGCGATGTAAATTTTCCCGGTCTCGCCCGTTCCAGGGAAGGCCGCGAGGTTCGCGAACTCCAGAACGTCATCCACGTAGGAAGGAAGGTAGGTGGAGGAGATCTTCGAGTCAGACTCAAGTGGGCAAACCCCGTTCGCCGCACCCTTCTGGGTCAGGGGGATATAGTCGCCCACTGCATCCGCGATGGCGGTGTCCATCTGGCCCTTCGTGGCGAGGTGCCCGGCCACGGTTCCGTCTGGCGCTACCACTGGGTTCGCGAACTCCGGGTTATTCCCGGCATTGAGCTTCAGAAGGTTCGCCTCGTTCCCGAGGTTGTTCTTCGCCTTCAGGTAGGAGTTATTCTTGAGAAGTATCCCGCCTTCATTAATTTTCGACATCCGAGTCTCCTTTTATTAAACGAAGTACCGGACCTTGAGGCGCTCTCCTGCCACGATCGATCCGTCATCCAAACCTAATCCAGCCCACGATAGGGTAGTTCCCACGATCGTGTAGTCAATACCGAAGAAGCCTTCGTTCCCATCATCGATGAGATCGAGGTCAGAGTTCACCGGGTCATAGGGCGCCTGGTTCAAGGTCACGGCCTTCGCGGCCACCATGGGCGCGGTGACGGTGATGATCTCGGTCTTCGGGGTGGTGCCCAAAGGAGCGGAGTTCGGCACGATCCCGATGAAGGGCCGCTGGATCGTGTACTGGGCGTGGATGTCGGATCCGATCTCGGGCTCCTTGCCCACGCCGAAGGTGATGGTCTGGTTCACCAGGGTGTAGTCGTTCCGGGGAACGAGGCGGGAGTTCACGAAGAGCAGCAGGGCCGCCGCATTATAGGGCGCCTCCGTCAGGGTGAAGACTCCGTTCGTGCCGTCCACGGTTCCCACCGGGATCTCCTGGGCCTGCTCAAACGCGGCGAGGCCGGAAGAGATCTCATCCGTCAGGTCTTCGAAGTACTTGATCCACTGGTGGATGTTCCAGAAGAGCCAGTTCATCCACTGGAAGGGGGGACGCATGGACGCGGACCAGCCGGTCTGCTTCTCCCCAGAGGTGGGCTCCTGCGTCACGGTCCCGAAGCTCGGGTTCCCTACGGTCCAGGCCGGTTTGGAAGATGGTTTAATCGGCATAAGTTTACTCCTCGAATTATAGTCCTACGAAACGGCCGCCCACAAGCGGATCCTCTACCGTTCCAAACCCACCCGGCCGAGGATCTCCCCCGGCGAAGGCGAACTCTGGCCCGATCACATACAGCTCACCGAACTTCCCACCTGTTGCCGGGTTCGTGGCATCACCGAACCCTCCCCCCAAAGGAAGGACCGGGCCATCAAAGGCGAAGGGATTTAAATCATCGAAGTAGCCGATGGCCTCGACTCGCACGCCTGCGGCGGCGGCGGCTTCCAGGAGAGCATAGATCGTGTCCACGTCATCCTGGTCCGCGATCAGGCCGTCACTCATGAGGGCCACGCCCGCATAGTCATCTTCCTGGGCCACCACGAGGTTCGCCAGGGTCAGGAGCTTATAGATCTGGATGAGCGCTTCGGGCTCTCCGTTCGAGATGTTCACGAGGATCCGAGCGCGGATCCGGAGCCGGTACTTCTCATCATCGAGGCCGTTCCTATCGATGCCCACGATCTCGCCCAGGCGGTCGAGCTGGAAGCCTTCGGCCGTGTTCAGATAGCGCTTCTCGATCAGGTCGAAGAAGGAGTCTTCCAGATCCTGAAGGGGCTTCACGAGAGACTCGATCAGGGCCTCAATATTGGGCTTGCCCTTGTACTGCTCAAGGAGTCTCTTCTTCGCCCGGACTACGTGATCGAGGATCTTGATGACTTGCATCAGACCACCGTCACCAGGATGTCCGCCGTGGCGTCATCGATCACCGCGATCTCGTTCACGGCTACCGGAATATTATCATCTTGCCCAAGGGGCGGAGCAGCGGTGAGACCGATGCCGATCTCCACGTCCACGATGCCCTGGATCGAGTTGAGCTGACTGATCAGGGTGGGGTAGACCACCACGTCCTGGCCGATCTGAAGTCCCGCCACGAAGGTGGCCAGGGCGTTCCGAACCAGGGAAGCAAGCGAGGCCGAGGCGGAGAAGTCCTTGGTCACCTTCACATTAATGAAGAGCCGCTTCTCCACGGGGCGAGAGAACCGGAGGGTGTGGGAGATCCCTTGGGTGTCCACCTTGGATCCGGTCTCGGTGCCGAAGGTCCGGATCCCGGCGGCCTTCGACTCCCAGAGGGCGTCAATGATCTCCTGGTCATCCCCGCCTTGAACGAAGGCCTCGAAGCTCTTCGGTGGGCGCCCATCCAGGTCCGCGATCGTGTCATCATTTTCGAACACGATGGCCTGACGCACCCCATCCACGGTGAGAAGTTTGGCTCGGATGGCTTCGACGGTAGCGGCCCCGGCCTTCTGAAGTTCTAGGGATCTTCGGAGGCGAAGCTCGGCGTCCGTCTCCACGGCCCTTCCCACCTCGGCGTCTTCCAAGTTCAGGGTGCGATCGAGGCCCGTCACGGGAGTCACGATCTCGGTGAGCGTTCCACGGGGGGCGGGGATGGGGCCGGTCACTTCGGCGGTCATGGTCACCTGACCTTGAGGGACGCCAGCGGTGAGCTGGGTGACGGTAGTAGTCACGGCCGTGGGGCCGTTCATCAGGGTGTTCAGGGCCACCACAAGGAGGGGCTGGTCCTGCTTCCCGTCATCGCCCGCGAAGGTGATGGTGAAGCCAGCGGTGAAGTCCCCGGTCACGAGAACCCCAGAGAGCTTGGTCAGGGTATTGAGCGCGGTCTGAAGCGCGGCGGCGGAGATATTGAACGCCAGGGTCCCGGTCTCTTCCCCATCCAGGGAGAGCTTCCAGGATCCGGATCCGGGCACGGCCGAGAAGGTGATCCGCTGGACTTCGTTCGCTCCAGCCACCAGCGTCACATCAGCATCCGTCAGGAAGCGGGCGTCAGGGTTCCCATCCACGGCCACGATGGTCCCGGCCGGTACGTTGGATCCTACGGTTCCGAAGAGAAGCTGGGCAAGGATGCGGCTCTTCTGGGCGGCGATCCGCTCGGTCCCGGTGAGGCTCACCACGTTGTCTAGGGCCGCGCCCTCGGCGGTGTCGGGGTACTGGGAGTTGTAAACTTCTTCGGCCAGATCCCAGATGAGGCTCTCGCGTTCGGAGAAGATCCCCACCACCTGACCGAACGTGGACTCAGGGAGAAGATTGATGAACTCGCCGAAGGCCAGCCTCAAGGAGGTCTCGATCTCGGCCTTGATCTCATTGAGCGTCTTCTTCTGGAAGCCGGAAGAACTAAGTCCCGCCATTTAAATCACCCCTATCGTGTCAGAAAATTCGATGATGCCATCAAGTGAGCGGGCCTGAAAGGAGAGAGAGAGGATCCGGTTCGGCGAGTCAAGGGTCAGCTCAAAGGCCACCAGCTCCACCACACCGGGGGAGTCCAGGATGTACTGCTTCATGGTGGCATCGATGGCCACGAAGTCCGGGTTCTTCTGGAAGACTAAATCGAAATAAGGGTAGCCGCGCTGCTCATCGAGGAACCACTCGGCGAGGAAGGTCTTCACCCGCTGCTTCACGTGCTGGGCTACCGCGTCATTATTTTCGACAATGTAGAGATCCCCGCCGGAGATGTCGAGATCGTTCGTCTCTTCTTTTAATGCGAGATCCATCTCATCCTCACTTCACCGGCCCGCCCAGGCCCGTCACGGAATGCGTGCCGAAGGAAGGCACGTTCACCACGAAGGATCCCGGCTCGACCTCGGCGTTCGCGGTGTACTCCTTGTCGATCTCATCGGAGACCTTGATCCAAACTTGTGACAGGAAAGCGCTATCGATGAAGGCGTCTTGAGGGACGGAGATCCCCTGTAGCGCCGTGGCGATAGCGTTCCCGAGTCTGGTAGGATCAACACCCATCAGCTCACCCCTTCAGTCCTTGTAGCTTGGATTTTATCTCATCGAACTTCCCAAGTACATTGATGAGCGGCTGGGGCCCGAAGATCGTGTTCGTGCGGGCGTCCTGGATCGCTTGGATCAGTTGGATGCATAGGTCGATGACCTCATCCTCTCCGTTCGTGATCTTGAACTTGCCGTCAGGCTTCACGCGGAACTCACCCGAGCCGTTCTTCACGATGATGTCATTCGAGTCAGCCCCGGTAGCAGGTGAGCTGAAAGGATACACGCCAGGGTAGGCCACTGCATCATTGAGCGAGAACCGGCGGGGATCTTGGGGATCGACCGTCCCACCTTGAGCGAGCCACTTGTCCATGCTCCGCTGAGAGAAGATCAGGAGCACGAAGTGGCCAGGCTTCACGGGAAGAGAGACGAACGCATCCCCGGCCCGGTAGGTGGCCAGTGGCACGTTCGTGATGATGGGAATGTCCACCACGGTGCCGTCAGCATACTTCTTCTTGAGCACGGGCTGGACATCGACCTTCCCCGCCACCACGTCCACCTTGGTCACCTTCGCGGGGATGGCGGTGTTCATGGAGAGGAGCCGGGCCTCGATCGCTTCCTTGATGACTTCACTCAGGTCTGGCATCAGCGGGCCTCCAGCTCTGAATAGAATGAGTTCCCATGGGTGTCTCCACTATGGGACACCTTCTGAATTTTATAAATGCCGTTCACGAGGCGGCTCTCCACCTGGATCCTTCGGCCTGGGCGAAGCTCAGCATTGAGGAGAGCGATGGCCTGGATCCCAGACTCATCCTTCCCCTTCCCCTTCCGGGCAAGATCGGGCCGCGTCACCTTCGTTTTAAAAGGCGAACCCACGAGGCCGGTGGCCGCGCTCAAGACCACCACATCTTCATCAGTCGAGGCTTCGGGGGCGAGCATCTGGAGCTGACCGTCCTGGATGGACCACTCAAGGCCCTGCTTCTCGGCCAGGTAGTCGAGCTGCTCTCGTACCGTACCCGCTCCAGTGTACCCCTGAAGGAACTGGTCTCCTGGGTTCGGGATCTTGACGCTACCCTTCGCGAGGCCGAGCCGATCCGAGAGGGCTCCAAATACCTGGGTGAACTTCGCTCCGGGACCGAAGGAGACATCGGCCTTCGCGTTCCGGTATTCTTGTTCCCCATCCCCCGCCTCGATCGAGGTCACGATGTCGGGGCCCTGGATCCTCGTGTCCACGCGGGCGATGTCGCCCTGGTAGAGGGTCTTGACGGCCCCGGTATAGCCAGCGCGGAGCACGATGAAGGCGCCCTCCGTCTCGCATAGGGCGCGGGTGGCGTCTGAAAGGTTCGTGATCTGGATCTGGGCCTGGTTCGGCTGGGGGTCCAGGGTCTTCTCGACCTTGAACTGGATCCTCAAGTCCGTGATGAGCTTGCCGGTTCCCCCCTTGGGGCCCACGAGAACCTCAACTACCCGGCCATACAGCTCACTCACTTGAGCACCTCTTCCACCATGGTGGCGAAGATCTGGGGCGCGAAGTGGTTCTGGCCATTATGGTCCAGGAGGATGACCTCCAGGCCGTTCTCCACGCGGTAGTTCCGCACGCCGAAGACGTGACCAGAGAGCATGAGCTGGATGAGTTCGGGAGATAGCCCGATCCCTTGCAGCTCTTCTTCGCTGGCGATGACGCGGACCTTCCTCACGCAGTGGCCTCCTGGTACAGGAGCAGGTGCTCGATGCCGAGGGTGTCTTCGGTGGGCTCACGGTTCCTTCCGGTCGAGTCCCAGAGGAAGAGATCTCCAGCAGGGAGGCGCTCATCCTTAAACTTCTTGAGGATGGGGAAGTTCGCCACCAGTACCACGCCCGCGAGGATCAGCTCTCCCGCCTCGGTGAAGATGTCCATCTTGTACCGCGCCGAGCGCTCATTCCTGGTCACGCGGAAGCGGAAGACTTCCTGGTCGAGTTCGATGGTGAACTCAGCATCTGGGTCATTGGAGAGGGGGATGTTCAGAAGAGCCACTGGTCTACCTCCCGAAAATCACATTGTAGGCGATCGATCCGTTCGAAGCCTTCTCAGCCCCTTGGGCCGCGAGGTCCGAAGCCTTCTGTCTTCCCAGGGAAGCCTTGGTCACACCGGAGCGAACCTTGGGGATGGGGATCTTGATCGTTTGCGAGGTGGCCTTGAGCAGCTCCTGGAGGGAGACGTTCACGGTCACCTTCCGGCCGGAGTCCGCCTGGCGCTCGATCGAGAAGGATCGGATGATGTAGTTCTCATACCGCGTCAGACCCGTCACGATCGTGATCGGCTGGCGGGCAAGGCGAGCCTGCTCCAGTTCCCGGTACACCACGTTCTGACGGTTGTCAGAGGCGCCCCCGAGAAGCCCCCCTAGGGCCTTGTTCAGTCTCTGGGTGGCGGTCCTGGTCCCGAGCGCACCGAAGGCGCCAGTGGCCCCCACGCGGCGCTGGATGGCTTGCCCGATGGAGCTGGTCACGGTAGCGATGGCGCCCGCTGCTCGGCCCGCGAGAGTGAAGGGGGTCTCGGTCACTTCGCCAGAGATGTCCAAGCGCTTGGGCCGGATGATGACGTGATCCGTGATGTCCGCCCCGTCTTCCACCGGGTGGGTGGTAGGGTCCGCCTCGGCTGAGAGGGACTCTCGGAGCAGAGCGTCTAGGGTGATCCCCACGGTCTTGCCCTCCACCGATCGCTGCAAGGTGGTTTGAGCGGCCTGGTTCAGAAGCAGGGTGATGAGCGACATCAGTACGATACCCCCGAGACAGAGGCCCTTCTCGCACCCCGGAGGGTAGCGTCCAGACCATCTCCGATCCCGCGCTGAACATAGGGGCCCACCTGGGTGGGATCCGTGCCGGGAGGAACCGTGATCTGGATGGGTGCCTGGACGTTCACGCCGCCCCCACCGCCTGCGGGGGAGGGGACGCTCGGGGACACGTAGTCCGCGAGGGCGTTCATGCCACCAGCAGCGAAGGAGAGGCCTCCGCCGATCTTGCCCAGGATCCCGCCGCCGAGCTTCGAAGCCAGGTCAGTGGCAAACCCCACCGCCATGGAGATGCCCGAGGCGATCTTCGAGACGATCGTGGAGATCACCTCCAGGACCGGCTGGAGCACCTGGCCGATGAACGAAGCCACCGCGCCGATCACGCTGAAGACCCGCTGCCAGAGCGAGATGATTAGATTTAGGTATGCCTTCCAGAACTCGAAGAACCCGATGAGGTACTTCGCGAGGTTCGGGAAGGTGGTCTGGAACCAGTTGAGCACGCCCTGGAACTTCTCGATGATGACCGCCGTCACGGAGTCCCGGCCCTGGAAGAAGGCGATCAGGTCATCAATGACAAGGATCACGAGGAGCACGGCGGCCCCGATCAGGGTAGGGATGAGCAGCGCGGCGGCGTTTGCGGCCGTGAAGGCACCGGCCAGGGCATAGCCTGCGGTGATCATCTTGCCGATCCCGAAGAGGATCGAGGCGGCCGAGAGCGCGGTCACCGCACCCAGGACCAGCTTCACCGCGTTCCCTACTCCGCCCACGGTGCGGGCGAAGGCGGCCATGGAGTTGCCCACTACGAAGAGGAAGCGTCCGGCCAGCTTCAGCGCGGAGACCAGGCCCTTGATGAAGTCCGTGAGGTTCGCCTTGATGAGGTCACGGTTCGCCACGATGAAGGCGGTGAACTCCTCGACCAGATCCTTGAGCGTGGGAAGGAGCCCCATCCCCACGGTCTTCGCGATCCCCCCGAGGGCGGACTGCATCACGGTCACGGAATCATTGAACTCTTCCCCGAGGCGGGCCTGCTCCTCGGTCACCATGTTCATCTGGAGCACGGCCTTCTGGGTCTCGGTGAGACCGGCGGCGAGGCTATTCAAGAAGGGGATCATCTGGGCGCCAGAGCGTCCGAAGTATTCCATGGCGAGGGCGGTCTTCTGCACCCCGTCCGGCATTTTCGCGAAGCGCTGGCCGATCTTCTGCAAGGCTACTTCAGCGGAGACGGCCCCGGACTTTATATCCCCGGCCGAGATCCCCACCTTCGAGAAGGCCTTCATGAGATCGGCGGATCCTTTCGCGGCGCCGTTCAAGTTCCGGGATAGGATCTGGAGCCCTTGCCCGAGCTGCTGAGAGTCCACGTCCGCGAGCTGAGCCTGGAAGCGGAGGGCCTGGAGGGCTTCCACCCCCACCCCAGTCCGCTGACTCATTTTGATCAGTTCGTCCCCGGCATGGGCGGCGGAGATAGCAGTCCCCAAGATCCCGGCGGTAGCCGAAGCCACCACGGATCCGAGTCCGATGAGGCCACCCTTGAGGGCGGAGATGGCCTGGTCGAACTGCTCCATGGGGCCGGTATCGACATCGATCCCGTACTTGACGACTAGTTCTCTGATCGTTTCCTGAGCCACTATCCCCTCCCCTTGGGCTTCATCTTCTCGTGGGCCTCTCGCTCAAGATCGTCCCTGATGTCGAGAGCCTCATTTGCATCAAGGAGATCGGTCAGGTTCCAGAGTGTCTCGATCTCCTCAAGTGTGGCGATGCCCGCCAGGATCGGCCGCCAGATCACCCACTGGATGTGGTCTGGGATCTTGATTCTTGATCTTTCGCCGCGAGTCCTTTGGCGATGAGGCCTTTGAAAAAATTTCCGAAGTTCACCTCCAGAACCCACTTGAGAACCATGAAGAGGTCTTCGAGGCGGGCCGTGAAGTGATCATTAAAAACATCCACCACGCGGACGGATCCGTTCACGGTAGTGTCCCCAAGGATGTCCTTCACGTACTGATCGACCTTCGACTCATCCAGGTTCTGGAAGATCCCCACCACCGCCTCGGCGATGACCTTGGATCCTCCCTGGTCGAGCTTCATGTCCAGAAGGCCCTTGCCTCCGGTGGATGCGAGAGCCCCGAGAGGGCCCCCAAGAACCTTGCCCAGGAGGGTCAAGATCTTGAGAGCCTTCGTGGGGCTGTACTGGGTGGTCATATAGGTATGACCGCCGATGCTGATGGTGGCGGTGTACTTCATGGCCTATCCCTTAGTTTCCACCGAGGAACATCTGCAAGCTTGGGCAGCGGATGATCCACTCCCTCTCGTTTGCTTCGTTCCCGTAGCTGGCCTGAGCCAGCTTCTGGATGTACGCCTGGTCATCGGCGTGGAGGTCCGAACCCGAGCCATCCTTGATCAGGAGGGGGAGGGGGCCGCCCGTGCCGTTCTCATCCGCGAGAGCCAGCTCCGAGAGGATCCGGTTCGACTCCGAGGCCTGGAGAAGGCGGAACGTCACCGTCCCGGACTTATTATTCGACTTAGACCGCATGGCCTCACCATCGGCGCCCACCGTGAGGGAGAACGCATCGGTGTCGCGCTCGACATCGATCGCAGTCCCTTCGGCGAAGCCGGTGATCTGACGGCCACCGTAAATCAAGGATACCTGTTTAAAATCATAGCTCTTCATTTATGCCTCCAATTATTTAAAGGGTGACCACGCCTTCGACCTTCACGAAGTGAACCGCGCCCTGGAGGATCGCTTCGAAGCGAACATCCGGAAGCACGCGAGCCGCCTTGTCAGCGAACTCCACTTCAGAGGCCTTGGGCACGCTGGTGGTGAAGGAGAGAACCAGGCCATCGGTCTGGGCTCCTTTGAGGGCGCCGATCACTTCGGCCTGTACCTGGGCGATACCGGCATCCGTGAAGGGAACCTTGTCCACCTTCGCGAGAAGCTGGAACACGCGCTCTTCGATGCGGGCCTGGAGCTTGTCGATGCCCCGCATGGTGTCGATGTACTCACCGCCCACCATCTTCCCGCCTTGAGTCACTTTCAGGCCAGCCACTTCGATGTAGAAGTTTGCGTTCTTGTCTTCCAAGAACTCCACTTCCGAGTCAGTGAGGCCGTCTACGGTCACGCCCGAGAGTTCCTTGAACGCCCAGGTCTCAGAACCCGGTTCCAAAGGAAGCACGCGACCCATGAGAGCTGCATCGGCATAGTCAGCAGGGGTTCCGCTGAAGAAGCCGAAGGTGCGATTGTAGCCCTTGTTCTTGAGGAAGCTCACGATGTCGTTCGTCGCGGCGCTCTTCACACCGGAAGCGTTCGTGCGGAAGCCGAAGATCCGGCGAAGTCCTTCGATCGCGGCGGCGGCTTCCTTGATGCTCACGTCATCCACCACGGAGAGGTGGAGAGCATACCAGTCCTTATCCTGCTGCATCGCTGCAAGGATGTCAGACTGGATCCCCACGTTCGCGGTGGCGGTGGAGATGGTGAGCTTGTTGTCTCCCACGGTAGCGGTGAAGGCCTGGCCTGCTGCATCGCTGGTCAGGTTCACGCTGGTGCCAGCTCCGGCGGCGGCCGTCACGGGCTCCGCACCGGCATTGATGGCGGAGATCAAACCGGCCTGGATCTCGGCGGCGGTAGCATCCGCGTCAGCCGTGAAGCTGAAGGGCACGCCATTGATGGTCACGGTGTACACACCATTGTCCGTCACGGTGGCCACTACCACGTTCATCACCTGGGCCACGGGGGTCGAGGTCTTCTTCACCTTGATCCGCTCGGGCTTCGGGGTCTGACTGAAAATCTTCTGAGCCGCCTTGTACTCATCGGTGGAGGTGGCGAAGTCCGCGCTCACCGCCGCTAGGGTGCGGTACGTGCGAACGCCAGAGAAGCCAGCGTTTGGGCCGAGGATCAGCGGAATGCCGAAGCCAGCCTGGGTGACGCCGCGAGTCTGGCGGCTGATGACTACCTGTACAATTCTCTCGATGCTCATTCACTTCCTCCTTGGATCAAACCAGTTGATCGTTCACTTCCACCTTGTCGAACCAGTCTAGTTCTTCAGGCTTCGTCACGGTCCTATAAAATGTCAAATCTATCTGGGCCCGGGTCTCGTATCGCTGCTCGATTAACAGGGTCAGGTCTCGGATCTCGCTCTCGTTCACCGAAGAGAAGTTTGCTTCCGAGAGCGCGGCCACCGTGCTCTCCAGACTCATCCCCGTCAGCAGCTCATCCAGGATCTCGTGAGCATCTTGACCGTAGGCGTTCACCGAGAGAACGAACTCCCGAAGACCCTTTCGATCCCAGCCACTGCTCGACTGGCGAAGCTCATCCTTCCCCACGCGGCGCCCATAGACAAGGAAGTCCATCATGACATAGGGCTTCGGAGGCCGAGGCGCGGACGGATCCGACCAGATCAGCTTCACACCTTCCGGTAGAAGCGGCTGGAGGATCTCGAATAGCGCGTCTTCGATCTCGTCAGTTGTCACTGGACCTCACCGTCATCGAGCAGCTTCTCGGCCACCACGCGAAAATGCGGGAGTGGTCCCTTCCACCGATCGACTTGAGTCACCTCGTATTTATTAGAATTGTACACCACCACGTCCGGCCTTTTAAGTGGAGACTTCGCGGCGGTGAAGAGTTCCTTGAGAACGAAGATCACCACCGTCTCCCGTGTACGCTCACCCTCTTCGGGGTTCTCCAGCTTCTCACCCGTCTGGGGCTGGACCGAGGCCTTCATGTCGAGCTGCTCATCATTGACGCCCGGGATGAAGCGGCCCTTCACGTAGTTCCCGCCCACCTTGGGGCGGATCACACAGATGTCTTCCGTCAGCAGAGCCTGGATCATTCAGATCCTCCCTTCTTCACTTCGTATTGAACTGAGTTCCGGAGCTGGCCGGTATCGATCAAAGGCTTCGAGGATCCCTTCTCCGCGATCGTGCGGGGGGAGAGGGGCGGGGACTCCACGTTCTGGTAGCCCTGCTTCAGGAGACTGACCAGCTTCAGGCCGATCAGGGTCAGGGCCTTAGGGGGGTTCAAGATGGGAGAGTCCTTGAGGTCAGCGATGAAGTCACGGATCTCTCGGGCCTTAGTGGCTTGCATGACTCGGAACACCGAACGCTCGGGGATCCGCTCGGTGCCGAACTCGTGGAAGGTAGCCACGGCCGCCACGGTGAGGTCAGAGTCCTGGTGCTTCCCGGCGGACTCCAGGATCCCGGCCTTCACGAAGGGCTTCTCGGCCGCGAGATGGCGCGTGGCCTTCATGAATTTTTTATATCCGAGATCCTTGTCCTTGATGGAGAAGCCTTTGGCCACGGGCTCCTCCTAAATCACGATAGGGGCGACGATAGTGGCGCGGCGAAGGGCAAGGTACATCTGGCCGTAGGAAGTGGAGTTCAGCTCATCCTGCTCTCCCGGGGTGGCCCCGTAGGAGACGGATACCTGGCCCACACTCACGGAGGTGACGGGACCAGAGGCCCCCTGTCTCTCCGAGAGGGTGAGTAGGTGGGCCGCGAGGAGGCGGTGGGCGTTCTTGAACGCGCCCTCCCAGGCGCTCTCCTTGATCATCGAGGCCGCGATGTCGAGATAGATCCCGATTTTCGCGTCATTCAATGCGTCCAGTTCAGCGCTCAAGTCCTTGACATCCTGCGGCTCAGCCTTCGGCATGACTACTCCTTCTTGTCTTCCTTCTTCTCTTCACGGTGGCCCACGGCAAACTTCTTGAGCTGCTCATCGATGGCCTTGATCACCTTGGGACGCTTCTCTTCGGCGTGCCACTGCTGGAGATCCTTCTCGTTCAAGGTCTCACCCACGAGGGCGATGGCTTCCTTCTCCTTGAGTCCGGCAAGCCCTGGCTTCGCGGCCTGGGGCTTCTCCATGATCTCCAGGATGAAGTGGCCGTCCTTGTTCTTGGTCTTCTGCTTCTCGATCACGTCAGGGTGCGTCAGGTGCTTCTCGAACCCAGGGAGTTCGTTCACCCCCGGAAGAACACGGAACTCACCGATCACCCAAACGCCTGCATGGTTAAATTTTAACTTCATGAATAGATCTCCTTTGGGGAGAGGATACTGAAAGGGGGAGACAGGCACAAGGCCCACCTCCCCCTTCCACCATCAGCAGCGAAGCCGATTAGATGCCTTTGCCGAAAGCGATCGAGAGCGGGTAGTACACGATCACGCCGCCGGTACGCATATGGCAAGGAACCACGAACTCAAGACCGCGCTCCTGGGCCGGGAACTGCTCGAAGTCCTGGGGGATCTCAAGGGTCAGCTTGTCCGGATCGCGCTTGTACACGAAGATACCTTCCAAGCCACCGAAGGCCGCCGCCATCTCGTTCACGGGCTGCACGTTCTTGATGTAGGCCTGGTTCTCAAGGAAGTACTTGAGGATGGTCTTGTCCGACTGATCGCTCCGAGCGGTCGAGTTCACGTAGTTGAACCGGGCCACGGGGAGGAGCATGGTGTCGGGGATCTCCATCATCTTGGTCAGCTCGGACACAGAGTTCGCCACGAGGTTCATGTCGCGGAGGATCTGAGCCGGGGTCTTCGCGCTCCAGAGCTTCGAAGAGCCGGTGCCGTCATTGGGGATGGTCACTTCCGTGATGTTCGGAGCGGTGAACAAACCCTTGAGGCCGGTCTCAGCATCGCCGAAGAAGGCGATCTTGTTCTCCAGCTCCATGGCGGCCTTCTTCGCGGCGTTGGCCCGGCGCTGCTCAAGGGGCTTGCCAGCCATCTTCGCGGCGCGAACTTCCTGCACGTTGTAACCGTATGCGTCACCGATCGAGCGAACGGGGGAGATGAACTCCTTGCCTTTCACGTCAGCGCGGGGAAGGTCATGGGCGTAGTTCGAGATGATCTTCGCCATGCCTACCATGTCGTACTGCTCGTACTTGATGGTCTCGGCGCCGTTGCCAGCTTCGCTGGATACGGGGATGAGTTTCCGCGCCATGAGTTCAGGGTATTGAACGTCATAGCTCTTCGACTTTACACTCTCAAGTTCGCGCTCGAAGAAGATGGACTCATCGGCATCGAGGTTCACAAAACGCTTGTTCATAATATTCACTCCTCCTTGGAAAAATTGGTTTAGATCAGTTCGAGGAGGGCAAGACCGGCACCAGCCGTTCCCTTCACCCACCGAGCATTAGGAAGCACGGCCGTCTCGCTCGATACTGCGTCAGCGCGGAAGGCGCCCTTCTGGCCCACGCCAGCATAGCGCACGTTCACGGTCGAGGTGCCCACTACGATGGCGGTCTCTACCACCACCCAGATGCGGCCCTTCTTCATGGCCGGAGCCATCTCACCGATGCCGTAGTTCGCGGCGCCAGCGGCGTTCATCTCGCGAGCGAGGGAACGAACCACTACACCACCGAACTTCTGGATGTTCGTGATGTCAGCGGCGGCGGCGGGAAGCTTGCCTTGTAGTTCGCTGGTTCCGATCACACAGAGGTGACCGTCGAGCAGGGCTTCTTCGGCCTTGAGGCTCATCACATCATCGTTGCCGATGTCGGCCTTCATGCCCGCGAGGGCGGCGTCCTGATACTGATTATAGCTGAGTTGCGACATTCTTCTTCTCCTTTTAAATTAGTTAGTTAGCAGAGGCCGCGAGGGGTTGCTTCCAGGCGTTCTTGTCACGTTCCAGAGCGGCCTTTCGAGCCTTCTCCGCATCCGAACCTTCAGCAGAGTCCTGACGGTTCTGGGTGAGGATCTTGCCGATCTGAGTGAACTTCCGGCCTTTGGCTTCATGGGACTCGACGATCGAGTCGAAGCGGGCGGCGATGTACACCTCGGACTTGCCTTCGAGGGCGGCGTTCGGAGCATCGGCGAGGATGATCTCCTTCTTGATCTCAAGGTCAGAGAGCGAGTCCATCTTCTGGGCCTTCTCGGCGGGAAGAAGCTCGGCGCCTACGGTGAGGATCTTCACGCGCTGCTTCACGCGCTCTTCGATCGAGCCAGCGTCATGGTTAACTTTCGCCTTCTCAAGGTCAGCGGCGAGAGAGTCAGCCTTCGCGATGGCCCTGTCCTTCTCAGCAGCTTCGGCGGCGGCCTTCGCGGCGAGGTCAGCCTTCTCCTTCATCCAGCCGTCTTGAGCGGCCTTCATGCCGTCCATCTCGCCCATCATGGCTTCCTTCTCGGACACCATGCTCTGAATGTGGGCGGCTACATCGGCGGGAACTTCGAACTCCTTCTCACCGATTTTAATCTTCACCATCTCCATGCTCACTTCCTCCTCAGGATCTTCGACCATATCAGCAGCATCGAAGCGGAGGCGGGCGGCGGGCCCAGCTCTTCCTCGATCCACCACGGCCAGGTGGTTGTATTGAATATTCCGCTGGATCACATCATAAGGCTGACCGTTCCAGACGCCAGGATTTTCTTCGTGCTCACACTCGTACCCGCACGAGACCTCTACCTTCCCGGCCTTCACCTTCTCGATGAGATCGGCGTCCGTGATGGTGGCGTGAGCCTTGACGAACTCACCCTCGGGAGTGATGGACTCGCCAGTGTAGCCCCTCATGTACTTTCGAGCGTTCTCGGAAGTGATCAGCGGGATGTCTGGGTGGTCATCCGTGACCGGAACTCCAGCCAAAGACCGGAGGCTCTCTTCCTTGAATACTTCCTCAGGGAGGCGAAGCTCCCGGCGGACGGATCCGTCAGCGTTCCGATACTTGAACACACCCACGCGGGTGGCATAGGCGGGGGCGCGAAGGAACCCCCAAGGGGTGACCTCCGCCGCGTCCATCCGGCCCACATCGAAACGGCAAACCTTCTTCATGAAGCTAATTGTATCCCGGGCATTTTATATGCGCATCAATCTTCATTTTCCGTGACGCCCGTCTTGAACTCTGCTTCACCTTCCACCACGGACTCGAAATAGGGCTCGGAAAAACATCTGCAATTGTGAACGCAAATGCCGTTTGCGTTGTAGATGCTTGTGGTGGTAGAGAAGTTCAACACGGAGCCGGAATAATGAAAACGCGAAATAGAACCAACGCCGACAGCAGAATAAAGAGCGGGAGACCCCTTAACCGCAAAAACTTGCCGATCAGGAAGATCGTGTCCCTCTATCAGGGCGGCCACTCCGAGAATGAACTCTCGAAGATGTTCAAGACCTCCAGGAACGTCATACGAACTCGACTCCTTGAGGAAGGAGTAAAGGTCAGAAGCCAGTCCGAGGCCGAGAAGCTCAAATGGTCTCGAATGACCTCCTCCCAGCGCATCAGACAAGTTGAAAATGCCCACCGGGCCGCGAGGGGAAGAACGGTTGACATGGAGAGCCTCCGCCAGATGGCTCTCTCGAAGCAGAGAACCCTTGGGAAGGTCGGCGTAGGAGAGGATCAAGTCGCAGATTTTCTTAAGAGCAAGGGCCTCTCGGTGGTCCGCCAGTACGCCTGGGGCCCGTACAACTTCGACTTCTTGGTCAAGGACTCCATCGCCGTGGAACTGAACATCGGAACCACGAATCCGCTGGGAAGGCCCGGAGACAGAAAGAAAATCGAAGAGGTGGTCCGCGCTGGGCGCGTTATCGTATACCTCTGCGTTAAAAACATTAAGCATCTGAGGGTTCAAGCATTGGAAGAGCTGGTCCGAAGGCTGAACCTCATTAGCGCGAACCCATCCGCGTCCGGTCAGTATTGGATGGTTAGGAGTTACCGAAATACTTTCACCGGATACGCTTGTGATTTTCACGATCTCGCCAGCATAGAAACGCTTCCACCCTGCGGTCACTTCCGAGGGGAGTGAGATCAATGTGTCCGGAAGAACGCAATTTACATCCTCGCCAGGGTGGCCGGTGTCTGCGGGAGGATCATCCCACGAGAAGATCTTCCCCTCCTTCTCCCGGTGCGAGTCCCTCACGCGCTCATCCTGGGAGGTTCGCCAAATATACTTAGTCACCCCCGCGTTCGTTTGCCGGAGTCCGGTGAGCTGGCCATTGAGCTTCGATACCTGGTCCCGTGCGATGAGGCTGGCCTTCCGATCCGCGATCCCGGTGCGCTCTTCGATCCAGGCGCCGAGTTCCTCGAAGCGTGAGCCGGTGCTCATCTTCTGGAAGATACCTGTCTCCAGGTCAGCGAAGTACTTCTCTGGGATCGAGCGGATGAGGGACACGTTCTGAGAAGCGAACATCTGGATCTGGGGGGCGAGCCAGGGCTCGGAGGCGAACACGTCCACACCTACCACGCGGCGGAAGTTCCGCTCGATCTGCATCTGATTAAATTGAGCCACGCTGATGCCGTACTTCCGGGCAAGGGCGCGGGCTTCCTCATCCGTGTACCGGCGATAGAACTCATCCTTCGTGTTCCGGAAGGCTTCATCGAGATCCTCTGGCCAGGCGTCCTGGCGGATCGCGGTGGGAAGAGTGAAGTCCCGCTGGCGGATGATGGACTCAAGGCGGGGCTTCAGGCGTTCGTTCACGAGGCGATGCATCTCGGCCACCATCTTCCGAAGCTCAGCTCGGTACTGGCGTTCGACCCCATCAGGGGGGAGGATCCGGGGCGGGCGAGGGAGTCGCCTGCTCTTCCGGAGCTTCCTGCGGATGGCTTCTCTGAAGCGAGGGTCAGCCACGGGATAGCCACCACGCGAGCATCACGATCGCGAACAGGATGCCGATCTCCAAGGCTTCTTCATCGCTTGGGCGGTAGGTCACTGAACCTCCGGGGGCGGGGGAGGAGCGGATCCCTCTTCCACCTTGGTCTCCATGGAGTAGGTCTCACCAGCGAAGCGGGCTTCGCGGATCTCCTGCGGATCCAGAACGGTCATGTCCACATAGCGCTGATCCGTCTCGGACTGCTTCGCCCGGATCTCGGCGATCTCCTTCTCGTCCATCTGCCACAAGGGGCGGAAGGCAAGATCGAACTCTTCCGGGAGGAGAGGAAGGCCCACGGACTTCTGAGCGGCCACGATCCGGTAGAGCTGGAGGAGGCGAGGCTTCAGGTACTGCTCCTGGCGGGAAGACACGTGGTCATACCAGTTCACTTCTTCATGACGCCCGGTGGCACCCATGCCGGTGGGCGAGTCACCGAAGAGCTTCGTGTGAGGCATCCGCTCGGCGGCGGCCTGGAGGCGTTCCTTCATCTTGCCGAGGATGTCGGGGATCCCGGCGAAGGTGGTGGACTTCTCTTCCCAGCTCTCATTCTCATCGATCACGATGGCGCGGGCCACGCTCTTCGCCTGCTGAATGATCTGAAGGCGCTTGATCACCTTCGCGTCTTCTCCGTTGGCCACAAGCTGGGTCAGGTTCTTGAGCTTGAACACGCCCACGCGGAAGTCCTGGAGGGCCAGGGCGGCGGCGTCGAAGGAGGAGTCATAGTTCCTAATGGCGTTGTAGCATCGCGTCAGAACGGAGTCGCCCCAGTAGTTGTTCTGCACGAAGAGGCGAGGGGGGAGGGGAACGCCATCGAAGCGGATCACGCGGGAGTGGTGGATCTGCATCCCGGTCTTCTGACCGGCGCCGCCCTTAGGATTGAACTGGTAGGTCCGGGGCTTGCCGAAGTTCGGGTTCGTGATGTCATCCTCGACGCTTCCCGTGTAGACGATCTCGTACCGGGTGAGGGGGATGAGGGCCTTCACGGTGGTCACGCGGGCTGGGTTCAGAGGGGTGGTGAGGTCATCGGTATCGTCCGCCACCATGAGGAGACCGGCGCCCCCGTAGGTGCGGGCCCACTTCCAGGCCTCCTCGAACTTCGCGTCTACATTCAGGCGAACTCTCTCGCCATCGATCTTCTTGACCTGTTTAGGATCCAGGCCCTTGAGGTCATAGCCTTCACGCAGGGCGTCTTCCGGGAGGATGTCCACGATCTTGCCCGCGATGTCGGATCCTGCATAGAGAGCTTCGGCATCGGCCTCACCCAAGGGACGCCAGACGGCCTCCGAAGCCATCCGCTTGTCCTTGCCCAGGACGCCGAGGCCCGTGAGTATGTTCGCCCAGCCATCGTGCAGGATCGACGCGAGTCCGTTCGTCTTCATGAAGTTCTCTCCTAAGTGGTAGCCCGATTGTACCAGGGGGCGGGCGGATAGGAAAACCCCCCGGAGGGTTCGTCCTTCGTGAACCCTTCGGGGGTAAAACACGGAACACGCTCTGCAAGCTGGGACGCTAAATAGGATCTCACATCGTGATGAGCATCTCCAGGGTGGAGGAGTTCTCCTGGAAGTAGTGAAGGGCCTGAGAGGTGGTGTCCACCTGGTCATTATCAGCGGAGTTCGGGAACTTCATCATCTCGCTCTCATAGGCCGGAACCCAGGCGTGAGTCTCGGGGCTCGGGATGTACACGTTCCCGGCTTCCATGAAGGGTGTGACTGCGCGGAGGCGGGCGAGCTTCGAGCCGTAGGGCTGGCACCCGATCACCCCGGGGACCTTCTCCTTGAGCGTCTCGATGATGGCGGGGCCGTTGGCCTTGTCTTCCACCACCACGGCGGTGACCTTGGGCCACTTGGATCTCATGTCCTGGATCGCCCGCACGGTGTCGAGGAACCCCATCTGACGGCGGTCCTGATCGAGCAGGAAGAAGTCCGGGCCCTTCCGGAGCCAGACCTGTATGGCCACGTAGGAGGAGCCCTCCCCTCCCTTGAATGAGGCGTCTACGGAGATGATGGTGAGATCCGGGAACTGAGGGATGTCCTTGGGAAGCCAGGTCTTGAGCCAGCCCTTCTTGACCTCGTTCCCCTTCTCTTCAGAGGGCTCCTGCTGATACAGGGCGAGCCAGTTCCTTGACCCTTGGGTCTTCCGGATCTTGTGACACTCCGCCTCATCGTACTTCTCCGGCCAGAGGGCAAGGCCGGGGGCGGGGCGGGGATCCTTAGGAAGTCGCTCTTCTCCGGAGATCATCGGGAACTTGATCACGGTCCACTGCTCCGCATCAGGATCTGACTGGGCCTCCTTGAGGAGCCTCCCGGCCAGGTCATCATCGTGCCAGCGCTGCATCACGAGACAGATCCCGGCCCCCTTCTCGCGGCGGGAGTATAGGGTGGTGCGGTACCACTCGTGAAGCGTTCGCCGGTAGGTCTCGGACTCAGCCTCGGCCTGGTTCTTGATCGGATCGTCGATGATGCAGTTGTGAACTAAGACTCCGTTGGCGAAGAAGTTGTGCAGTTCTTCGACTTGGAAGTCATAGACCCAGACATCCCCTCCGCATACTTCGCGAACCAAGGAAACGGGCTCATCTTCGACTTGTGGTGGGTGATGTGGCAAGACTGGCAGAGGGTGATGAGGTTTTCCATCCTGTCGTCCTGCTTCTGATGATTTATGTGGTGAACCAGAACCCTCTTCGTGGAGTCGCAAACCACACACTGGTGGCCGTCCCGTTTGAATACCTTTCGCCGAAGCCGCTCGAAGGTTATTTTGTATTCCTTCCCGTGAACGTAGTTCGAGTTCCCCTCCCCCATCATCCTTTGAGAGTGGATACGGCCACCACATTTTCTGGAGCAGGACTGCGTATACCTTGAGCCGGGCTTGAATGTAACGCCACACCCCGGGCAAATTATTTTTTTGAGCCTGACCCTGGGGGGCTTGCACGCCTTTGAGCAGAAGGTCAGCGTTCTTCGGAGAAGAGGCTTTCCACAAGTCGCGCATTTTCTTCGGAACCGCGTGGAGGCGGAGGCCTTTGAACACGCCAGAGAACAGAAGCTCAGCTCTCTTCCGTGCCGAACGCCCTTCTCGTATTCGGAGAGCGGACGATCCCATACCTTCTGGCAGTGAGCGCAGGAGATCCTGGCGAGGATTTTCTTCGCCCGAAAATAGTCTTCCTTGGACTCTAAGCGTACAGCCCCGGAGATCTTTAGCCGCTCTGTAGCCGAACTCTTTCGTGAAAATAGGATGGCAGGGGGTACAGAACAAACGAGACCCACGAGACCCTTCGACCATAACCAGCGGGGACATTCTTCTCTGGGATAGAGCCGTGACTCTCCTGGCCTTGGTTTGTCCACTTGAGTGGTCATAGCTCCATACCTCATCCCCGGCCTTGATCTCGGATATATACTTCTGGCCGGACGGGGTGGATACCAGGGTCCATGCCGGGAAGCAATAGTCCGCGCCGAGGCCCACGATACCGCCGCCCACGCCCGCGCTCCGGTAGGTTCCTCGGAAGGGTACGGTCTCGAAGATGTCCGTGTTCCTCAAGTAGGTACCGGCGGCGGTGGTTCTCACGCTCTCGCCATAGAGCTGGGTCTGGGGGAAGAGCTGGCGATACTCTTCCGAGTCGATGATGAACTGGACATCCCGGTTCAGAGAGCTTGCCAGCTCGGCGGAGTAGGAAGTGGCGATGATGCGGGCTCTCGGATTCGTGCCCAAGATGAAGGCCGGAAGGCGCCTGGAGATCAGCTCGGACTTGCCCAGGCGGGGAGGCATGAACACCATGAGGTTCCGGATCTTCCGGCTCACGAACCCATCAAGGGCCCGGCCCAGCACGCGGTGGTGCCAGTTGACCTGGAAGTCAGCCTTGGTCCAGAGGGTGAAGGGGAGAACCTTTGAGCGGGCGTGAGCGAGGGCCGCCTCCAGGACCTCATCGGCCTCGGAGAACCTACTCTTCCGGCTCATCCTCTTCCACCTCCGCGAGGATCGCCGCGAGCTTCTTGACGGCCACCTTCGCCTGGGCTGGGGTCATGGTGGAGACACGCCCGGGGCCGCCATCCTTGCCCGCCACCTCGACCTCCTTCCGATCACGCCACCGTGTGGGGAACTTGTTCTTGAGCGCGAAGATCGTGGCCGTGGCATTGAACGTGGCCGCCTCATACTCGCGATCATAGACGGGCTTCCCATCGGCACCGATCACCGGCTTGCCGTCCTGATCGAGCTGAACCTTCTCGGACTTCACGCGGCGAAGCTGGCCGGTGGCTCCGGACTTGAGAACGCCCGTCCAGAACTTCTCGGCCAGGGGCTCTCCAATCGTTTTGGCTTCAAGAAAGCGGGGGTGGCGCTCGGCCCAGTCATACACGGTTTGGACTGAGACCGGAGGGTTCAGGATCGCTCCGAAGGTAGCGAAGGAGTCACCCTGCTTCATGTGTTGGATGAGCATCTCACAATACTCTTCGCGGTATAGGGTGGGCCGTCCACCCGGATCATGAGCTGGCTTCTCGGATGGCTTCGCTGGCGGCTTGGATTTTCTTTTCTTCTTCACGTCTACTCCTTGAGAAGATCCCGATGTCCCGGCCTCGCTTCTCTTCGAGAGCCAGGAGTCTTCTGGCTATCTCCGCGCCCTTAGGGCAAACCCGCTCGGTCACTTGAGCATCAAAGGATCCGCTGAAAATCGGGGTGCCGTCAGGATAGAACGATCTGGCCTCTGGCGCCAGGTAGGGGCGGAAGATGATGGCCTCGAAGGTCATGCCTGCGGGCTGAGCGATCACCGCGATCAGGATGTCCGTGTTCTTGCCATAGTACACTCGCCCCACCTTGAGCTGCATAGACCCCCCGGGATCTATTGTATCGCGTCAATGCTGGGCGGAACAGTTCTCCGTGGCGGCGATCTGGAACCAGATCTCCTGGATCTGCTTCCCGGAGTCGGTCATGTAGGCATCCCCGAGGTGGGACACGCGGATGAATACCTGGCGCCCGGTAGGAACATCACCACTCATCTTGGGGTGTATCTCCTGAAGGCGGATGAAGTGGCCGGGCTTCACGCCTCGGTCCATGCCCACGTGAAGGCGGCGGCGGCCGGAGAGGATCTGGTCCAGGGCTTCCTTGTGGGCTCGGACTTCGTGAGTGATCTGGCTCATACGCCCAGGGCCTCACCCTCGCTGTACATCCCGGCTAGGTCCGTCTGGTTCTGGCGGAAGGTGCTGACCAAGTTGATCGACATACAGCAGAACCCGGCCTGGAGGTAGTCTCCGCCTTCGAGCATGAAGGTCACGATGGCCACGGCGGAGCGGCCGGTATACTGCTGAGTGGAGGGATCCCACTCGCGGAGGATCAGGTGATCTCCCTCGCGGAAGTCCCTATCGTTCTTCCGGATCTCGAACTTCTTCTTCCTGGCGGCCACGGCCTCGAAGTAGGCGTTCCAAATTTTTAATTCATGACGCTTCATCGGCTACTCCTCACACACCCGCATCTTCTCCCCGTTCACTTCGATGAGCTGACAGTCCGCGTCCGGGTACATCCGGACCTTCTTCATCGAGCACGCGGTGAGGGCGAAGTATGCGATGGCGAGGATGATGGCGGCTCTCACTCTTCCACCTTCCGGATCTTGGGCTGAGCGCGGAGGGCCCAGAACATGGCTTCCTCTAATCGAGTCAGGGCGAGGGAGTTCTCGCGGGATGGTGCGCTCTCCTTCGCGGTTTGGATGGCGGCGGCGATGAGTTCGATGAGCTTCGGTTCTTGCATCATCCGGCCTTCTGAGCGCGGGAGTACTTCTCCCAAAGGAGATCTATGGCCAGCTCCACCAGCTTCTGCTCTGACACACCCTCGGCGATGGAGATGGCCTGGAGCTTCTCTCTCTTCTCACGCTGGGGGCGAACGTACAGCTTCGAGCGATCGGTGGTCATGATCGTCTGTTTTTTTAAATCGGATATAAACTTGGGTGTCTTCATGATGTCCTTCCCCGCCAGGTTCGCCCGCTGGCCTCACTTAGTCAAGGCCTTCGTGTAGCTCCAGGGACGCCTGGAGAAGAGCGTGAGCTGACCACGGGCCTCGATCTTCCGGGCCTGGCGGTAGCCCTTGAACTTCCGGAGGCATCCCTTGCCAGCCCCCAGGCGGATCGAGACGGCATCCTTGAGCTTCCGCTTGCAGAACCTACACCTCACGGGACACCCCGTCCGGATCTCCTGCGATGATGAAGACTCCCTCCACGCCATCGGCCAGGACTTCGTTCGCGAGGAGCTGAGCGCTCCTGAGCGAGAACAAGCGCTTCGCCTCTCCCTTTGAGGTCACCCATGGGCCCAAGCGCTTGGGATACAAGTAGAGAATGCCCTCCTCCATGAACGCTATATAGAACACGGGCGGGCTCCGTTCACTGCGGCCACGTCACAGAGTTCTTCATCCGGGCGGAAGTAGACGATCATGAGGGGAGTTCTACACCAGTCCTGGGCGGACTTCAGCTCCTGCTCGGCCTCATCTCGGTCGATGGTATGCCAGGCATCCTGGCGATCGGCCGTGAAGGTAGCGCCCCAGGTGCCTTTCATGAGCGGGGCCAGGTACCCGGAGCCGAGCTTCATCTTGATGCCATAGCGTGTCACAGCGAAGCCTCCGGGCGATCGATCCAGGTGGGCTCTATGTCTTCCTCTCCCACGGCCTCGATGCAGTCAGCGCGGTCCCTGTAGGGGCCTTCCGTGGCGAGGGTCACGGCAGTGACCACACAGATCCAGTCCACCATCCAGCCTCTGGGGTCTTGCCTGAAGCGTTTGAATGCTCGGGGCGGGATCTCCTTCATGGCTTCCTCCTAAGATCCGCGATCTGCTCCAGGATCGACGCGGTGTGAGGAGCATAGGCCCCCTCCCCCGCCCACGCTTCGAGCTGGTCGAGAGTGACCCCGATCCAGGGGCTCTCCTGGCCGATGATGTACACAGGATCCTCGATGCCGGTCACGTCCACCACCTTGCAGTATTCGGTGCCCTCTTCATCCGTCTCGGACTCGATGAGGTAGCGCTTGGGTGGAGGCAGTTGAATGGTTTTCATGACAAAATTATTCCTGGGCCAGTTCGGGGAGGGGTATGGCCTCCACCAGATGATCGACGGCATCAATGAAGCAATCGTGAAGATACATATCGGTAGGATCGTAGTGGTCGTGCGCAAGCTTTTGTAGTTGTGAGATAATGTCTTGCACCTTTCTAATTTGGGCTTGGCTCAATTGCATTTGGTTCCTCTAAAAAATAAGGGGCCCGCCGTGGCCCCAGTGTTTATTTACTTCCGCACCTTCAGCCCGGTCAGAACCCCGGTCAGGAACCCCACAATGAAGGTCACGATAGGTAGAGCGATCAGGATCAGTACTTGAGTTTCTTGCTTCATATATTCATAATAGCGCACGCCAGCGTAGGACGCAAACGTCTCAAGGAGGAGACAGTTTCCGGCTATCTCACTGAGAGGTGGGGCTTTTATTTAGGGCCCGGCGGACTTCCGCGATGTCGAAGAACAGGCCCTTGGGCCCGAGGCGTTTGGATGGGATCTTCCGGGCCTTCGCCCAGGCGTACACCGTAGCGGCCGAGATCCCCAGCTCCTGGGCCAGGGCGGCCACGCTCATGCGGCCGGGGGGGATGGGCTCACGGTTCTTGGATCTGTCACGCTGCTCCATCCAGCCGTTCTTCTGGGGGTCACAGAACATGGAGGCGAGCTTCTGGGGGGAGGTGGGGAGAACCCGGAAGGTTCGCTTGCATCCACAGATGCAGGTTCTGGTCTCTAAGGTCATGGCACCCTCGGATGGAAGAGCCGCATCTTCGCTCTCAGCTCTTCGGCGGACTCGGCGAAGCAAGCGAAGCCTCCGTCCCTCAAGACCTGGTTCACGAGTTCTTCCTGGTGGGGGGCTCGCTCACCTCCAGGGGCCTTGACCTCGACCGTGAAGAAGATCGCCCGGCCGTCCACTTGCCAGTACCCGGTGAGATCCAGGAGCCGCTTCTCGTGCTTCGAGGATCGGCGCCGTCCCAGGGAGGGTTTATTCATGGGGCTATACGTAAACCAAAGGCCGGGCACCCGCTCAAGGTAGGCCGCGATCTCCAGCTTCACCTTGCCTTCAGGTGTCATCTTCCTCTTCCTCACCGTCCGGCTCATTATGACACTTGCAGTCACAAGCCTCGAAGTCCATGAGGAACTCCTCGGGCACCCTGAACTGGATGGCCGCGCAGGTCTTAGGATCTTCGCTTCGGCATCGGCATTTCTTCACTTGACTGAAAGCGTGACCTGATTTTCCGGGAATAGCAAACCCGCCGCATTGTATCAGGTGGCATCAGGAAAATTGAGTATGGCGAACGGACCATATCGTTCCTTCGCGGCTCGATCGTAGGCGCGCCCGGCCTCCTCAATTGTAAAATAGTATCCGAGGTTCTTCCCTCTGATGTGGGCCAGGTACTTCTTCGAAAGCTTTCGCTTCTCAATAATTGTGACTCCACGCATTCCAGACTTGGACCTGGTGGCTATTTTATTGGCTCCGTTCTGAGAAGCGGTAGCCATCCTCAAGTTTGATTTTCTACAGTCGGCCTTCTGTCTGTTTACGTGATCGACCTGCCATCTCGAAGTAGGATTTGTGACTAGGCGGTGAAGGTAAACCCTCTGAAGAACCCGCCCGTATGGCGTATCTATCCAGCGCTCACATCCTATGTAGCCCTTCCGGTCTTGCCATGAAGGGAACTCTCTCAAGATCCATAGGCAGTCATGATCTATTTTAACCACGGTTCCGCACGAGATAGTGATCTCCAAATGATCGCCCACGTCTTTGATTTTATAGCCGTTTTTATTTTTCTCGTTCATCTTTGACCTTGTTCTTCCGGAAGGAGATCCTTGCCCACGCCCAGCTCATCGTACTTGACCACCTGCACGATGAGGCGCTCCATCACGATCGGGCGCCCGCCGCATTGAGTGAAGGCCTCCGACAGGAAGCGGCCCCCCAGGTACACGTAGGTGGGGGGGAAGCCGAAGGCCTGCTGGAAGTCCCGGCTGAGCTGGGCGATGTACTCCGAGATGGGCCCCCGCATTTTAATTCCTAAGGCACCAGAGAAGGAAGGAGGCGGCCACAGAGATGAGGAAGAGGGTGGGCAAGTCCCACAGATCACAGATCTCTCCGAGGTCACACAACATCTCCATGCGTTTGATTGTTTAGGAACTCCGCATCAAAGGCAAGCGATCCGAAGCGGGCGAAGGGATGAGAGATCCCTCCAGTGGGCTGGTGATAGATCCCCATGGGTTCGTTCCATCCCTCGGGGTAGGTCTTCTTCTGGTCTTCGGCCCAGAGGTGGATGGCCCAGCGGAGCATTTTCGATCCGGTGTAGTTGAGGGCCTCCGTCATCAGGTAACGGAGCTGGCGGCCGGAGACCGAAGTTCGATCCGTCTCGGCTACCCCTGAAAGGAAGTAGGCCGTGAGGAAGAGACGGTCACGAAGGGGGAGGGGCTCTCCAGCGGCGGCCTTGATGAAGCCTGGGAACCAGAGGAAGCGGCCGAGCCAGTTCGAGAACTCGAAGTGAGTGGAGGTCTCTGTATTGTCGAAGTACCAGAGCATGGGGATCTTGAGAGTGACTCCCAAGATCTTGACCGGGATTTTCTTCCAGGTCCTTCCCGCCATCAGGATCTCCCGGGCATAGGGGAGGCCGAAGATCCAGGAGGTGGTGGCGATGCCGATTAGGTCATCATGACTCTGGTCCTGCTTCTTCGAGGGGGCCCGGTTGAACTCTCCCGGGGCGTGGTCCCGGCAAGCCTCGATGAAGTTCTCAGCCCCGAAGAGGAGCATGAGTTCCAGGCGCCGCTCTTCGGAAGAGTTCCCTTTGAGGGTGTGGAAGAAGCGGTGGGTCAAGGCATTTAGGACGTGGTGGTTCCCCGAGGTCACGGGCTCCTGCGGGTTCCTCACCGTGTGGAAGCAGAGTCCGGACTTGCCATCGATGTCCGGTACAAAGGTCAGGTAGTGTTTGAGCATCTCCTGGAGGAACATGATCGCGGTCACGATACGGCCGCCGTGTACGCGAGAAGGGCGAAGAACCCCATCACCAGAAGCAAGGCCAGGATCGAGCGCACCATCCGCGCTGGGTGAGCGTCTTCGTGTGCTCCGTTTTTATTTTCCATAAGACTTCCCCTCCCCCACACCTTCCCAAATTTGGCCTGGGAGTCAAGGGGCGGGGGGACTTTAGCCCTTGAGGCCCTCGATCAGCCTCATCGCCTCGATGCGCTCCGGGCTCCTGGCGCCGCGATCGGTGACCCGGAGGGGCTCGGGTATGCCTGGTAGGTGATCGAGGCGCCCAGCCCGAGCCAGGCGCACCTGGGTTTGAACGAAGTCACGGAGCTGAGCCCTCCAAACCGTCTCTTCACCAGCCGAGTACAGGGAGTTGTGAATGACGCTCCACCCTCCCCAAGCCTTGACCACATGAAAGCCCAGCTCTCCCAGGCGCGCCCTTGCATCGGACTCCCAGCTTCCGCCGATGTAGCGTTCCTTGGGGATCCACTGGGTCCAAGTATGGCCGAGCGTGTTAATCGCCTCCACGATCTTGTTCACCACAATCTGCGCGTCATCCTTCTCTTCCACCGGGGGCTTGATGAGCTGGATTAGATCCGCTGGCATCGGGAAGGCTCGGTTCTTCTCCTGCCACTTCATGGCCGCGTGAGAGAACTCCTCGAAGGTCAGAACCGGATCGATCACGTCCACGAAGAACGAGATGGTGCCCATGTTCATGTTCCGGCCGTAAAGCTGGGACAAGCCAACGAGGATCCTGGCCATCTGCTTTCGCCTTTCTTGTGGGTCCATCATATCCCCTCCTCCTCGATCTGCCTGAGCAGCATCGCCGCATCAGCCTGGTCTTCACCCTCGCGGGCCCTTCTCTCGCTCACGAACTTCCTGGTCTGGAACTCGGTGGCCAGCTTCTCGGCATCGGCCAGCGCAAACCGAACTTGATGGCCGTTCTTCGTGTAGAAGGCTCCGGGATGCCAGACGTAGAACTCGATAACCTTCGGCGCGAGGTCTTGTCCCACACGCTTCACGAAGTTGGCAAGCTGTGAATTGACCATGACGTTCCTGATGGGTTCAGTCTTGTACCTTTCCTTGAAAGCGGAAGCGTATGCCTCCCAGGTTCTCAAGGTGATCGGCTCGGATCTCTTCGCTGATCCAGCCGTCAGGGCCTCAGGCTTCCCCTCCCCCGTAGGGGGTGGGGAAAAATTTGAGGTGCCCGGTAACCAGGAAGAGGTGGAGCCTGAGGAAGAGGAAGAGGAAGAGGAAGAGGAAGAGGAAGAGGAAGAGGAAGAGGAAGAGCGTTCGAGTTTGTTCAACTCTGTTCGATCTTCGTTCGGCGAG
>Ga0209792_1000312_pt1 | contig 43175 bp, 35 predicted proteins | sample EBPBio142005_DNA_FD_185860 | JGI IMG/M metagenome (GOLD analysis project Ga0209792, IMG submission 185860) | Wastewater treatment Type I Accumulibacter community from EBPR Bioreactor in Madison, WI, USA - Reactor 1_6/14/2005_ DNA (SPAdes)... | ecosystem: Engineered > Bioreactor > EBPR >... | reverse complement strand
CCGCCAGCGGCCATCGCACCGCCGGCGCGGCGGGACCGTTGGAAATCTGGCTATGTAGCTCAGCCGGTTAGAGCACAGCACTCATAATGCTGGGGTCGGTGGTTCGAGTCCACCCATAGCCACCAGGTTCCCCTTGGAAATCAACGCGTTGGAAGGCCCGCCGCAAGGCGGGCTTCTGGTTTCTCACGCTGCCTCGACCGCGGCCGCGGGAAAATCCGGATCCGTCCAATCGCGGGACCGGCCATGGCCAGCAGCAAGAACACCGGGACGCCGGACAAGGTCCGGGCCAACCGCACGGCGGCGAGGCAGCGGCAGTTGCAGGCCGCCATCGACCGCAAGGATGCCGGGGCCGGGGTGGGCAAGTCCGGACCGAAAAAGGCCGTGCAGGCGGGCGCACGGACCCAGCCGGTGCGGCTGCCGGCCCAGCACCTGGCCAAGCCCGGACACGAGGCGGAGCTGGAGCTGAAGCCGCGCTTCGAGGCGCCCGGCTACGCGGGCAGCGGCAAGCTCGCGGGGATGGTGGCGATCGTGACCGGCGCGGATTCCGGCATCGGCCGCGCGGTGGCGGTGCTGTTCGCCCGCGAAGGCGCGGACGTGGCGATCTTCTACCTCAACGAGCACGCGGATGCGCGCGAAACGGCGCGCTGGGTCGAGAAGGAAGGCCGCACCGCCGTGCTGGTGCCCGGCGACGTGCGCGATCCGGCCTTCTGCAACCGGGCGGCGAGGCGGATCGCCAGGCGCTTCGGGCGGCTGGACGTGCTGGTCAACAACGCCGCCTTCCAGCTGCATGCCGACCGGCTGGAAGACCTGGCCGACGACCACCTGCAGGAAACCCTGCAGACCAACGTGGCCGGATACGTGCACATGGCCCGCGCCTGCCTGCCATACATGGACAACGGCGCCTGCATCGTCAACACCGGTTCCCAGACCGGCCTGTTCGGCAGCGCCGGGCTGATCGACTATTCCGCGTCCAAGGGCGCGGTCCACGCCTTCACCAAGGCACTGGCCTCGAACCTGCTGGAGCGAGGCATCCGGGTGAACGCGGTCGCTCCCGGGCCGGTATGGACGCCGTTCAATCCGGCCGACCGGCCGGCCCGAGACGTGGCCGAATTCGGCAAGGACAGCGCCATGCGCCGGCCGGCGCAGCCGGAGGAAGTCGCACCGGCCTTCGTGTTCCTCGCTTCACCGGTGATGTCGTCCTACGTCAACGGCGCGGTCCTGCCGGTGCTCGGCGGCCCCACCGGCTAGAACGCGCGGCGCCGCCGCCATGGCCGTACCGCTGGACGCGGCGGCGTGGCCGCTCAATCCGGCGCCTTGGCCGGCACGAACGGCGAGACCGGATCGCTGGCCGGGAAGGTTTCCTCCAATGCCTCGTCCTGGTTGCGGCTTTCGTGCTCCTTGCGGCGCCTGCGCTCGGCTGGCTTCTCGGGCAGCGGCATCCCGCGGTTCCGGTCAGGTGGATCCTTGCGATCGCGCGTGGCCATGGTGCTGGCTCGCATGGGTAGGGAACCCGGATCCTGCGGCCGCCGGCGGGAAGGCGCCGTGAGCCGGCCGTGACGGGGCCGTTACCGTTCCCGCCAGCGCCATCGCCATCGCGGCGCTCCTCCCGCAGGCCGCGCGGGACCGCCACCCCGTTCCCGACGCGGCGAAGGCCGCGTCGGCCGCCCGACCCCACCCGCGCAGGCACGCGATTGGCCCACGACGGCTCCCGCGGTCGCTAGACTTGCAACGGAAGAACCGCCATCCGGGCGACTCGACGACAACGCCCCATGAGCGACTCCGCTGCCTTGCTGCCCGAAGACATCCAGCGCGGGAACATCTGGCGGCTGGCCATCGCCCAGGCCCTGGCCGGGGCGAACGCGGTGGTGGTGTACGCCACCGGCGCCATCGTCGGCAGCGCGCTGGCGCCCTCGCCGGTGCTGGCCACCCTGCCCATCTCGATCTTCGTGGTCGGCATGGCCGCGTGCATCCTGCCCGCTGGCAGGATCGCCCAGCGGCACGGGCGGCGCGCGGCGTTCATGGCCGGCACCGCGGCGGGCGTACTGGCCGGACTGCTGGCCATGGTCGCGGTGATCGTCGGCGACTTCTGGCTGTTCTGCCTGGGCACCTTCTTCGGCGGCGCCTATGCGGCCGTGGTCCTGTCGTTCCGCTTCGCCGCCGCCGACGGCGTGGCCCCGCAACGCCGCGCACGCGCCTTGTCGCTGGTCATGGCCGGCGGCGTGGCCGCCGGGGTGGTCGGGCCGCAGCTGGTGACCTGGACGATGGACCTGTGGCCGCCGCACCTGTTCGCGGCCACCTTCCTGGTGCAGGCCCTGGTCGCGGCGGTGTCGGCACTCATCCTGCTGGGGGTGCGCCTGCCGATGCCCACCGCCGAGGAAGTGGCCGGCGGCCGGCCGCTGGCCGCGATCGCGCGCCAGCCCCGCTTCGTGGCCGCGGTGATCTGCGGCGCGGTGTCCTACCTGCTGATGAACTTCCTGATGACCGCCGCGCCGCTGGCGATGCACATGTGCGGGCACCCGCAGGCATCGGCCAACCTCGGCCTGCAGTGGCACGTCATCGCGATGTACGCGCCGAGCTTCTTCACCGGCCACCTGATCGCGCGCTTCGGCGCCGTGCGCGTGGCCACCTCGGGACTGGCGCTGACCGGGCTTTCGGCGGCCGTGGGCCTGGGCGGGGTGGACGTGGCGCACTTCTGGGCCACGCTGGTGCTGCTGGGGCTGGGCTGGAACTTCGGCTTCCTCGGCGCGTCGGCGCTGGTGCTCGAGTGCCACCGGCCCGAGGAGAAGACCCGGGTGCAGTCGCTCAACGACTTCATCGTCTTCAGCCTGATGGCGATCGGCTCGTTCGCCTCCGGCTGGCTGCTGTCGGCCTACGGCTGGAACGCGGTGCTGTGGGTGTCCTTCGTGCCGTTGGCGCTGGCCTTCGTGGCGCTGGCGGTGGCGATGGGCAGGAGTGCCGGCAGGCGGGAGGAAGGGCCCGACGTTCCGGCCGGCTGATCCCCGGATCGCGCGCTGCGTCCCCGTGGACGCGCGCCGGGCATCCCCGGCCGATCCCGGGGAAGCCTGGTGCCTGCGCGCCCGCTACCGGAACGGCCTCAACGGATCGCAGGAGCGGTCCCGGCCGCTGCGGATCCCCGCATGTGCTTCGGCACCTTGACCTTGCGGGACAGCACGGAGCCATCCCGGCGGTCCAGCAACACCTCCACCTTCCGCCCCTGGGCGTCGTAACCCTCGGCCTCGACCGTCAGGCCTTCCACTTCCAGCTCCACCACCTGCCCGCCGATTTCCTTGCTGGCGATGCGTTCGATCTGGTCGAGCGACAGCGTGCGCGGCGCGGCCTCCGTCCTGGCCGGCGCGGCCTGCGCCATTGCGGTGTCCATGGCCGCGCTACCGGCGACCGCCACCAGCAAGGCCATTGCGACTTGGTTGAATCGGATGTTCATCGTGCTTCTCCAGGGTATTCGCCGCGATCCGGCACGACCGTTATAGACAGGGCGCGCTGACGCCAGCCGCATGTCCCGCGTCAGCAGGGCGTCAGTTGGAGAAAAGCTTGTGCCCGGGCCCGGAATCCGATGTCCGGCCGTCACCGACGGCGAATCCGCATCCCGGCCGGAGCGGCGCCGATCCCGGCGGCCGTCCTATTTCTTCGCCCGCACAGTGCTCTCGAAGCGCGCCTGGTAGCCGCGTGCCTCCTGCTGCCGCAGGGCCTGCTCCTGCTGTTCCATCTGCCCACGGATCTGCGCATCGACCGCGGCGATGGCGGTCATGTTCAATATCCGCCGCGGCGTGGCGCTGGTGGTCAGGATGTGCACCGGCTTGCTGATCCCCATCAGGATCGGGCCGATCGCCACCCCCTCCGTCACCACCCGCACCAGGTTGTAGGCAATGTTGGCCGCATCCAGGTTCGGCAGCACGAACAGGTTCGCCCGGCCCTTCAGCGTGCTGCCCGGCATCATCTGCTGCCGCAGCGCCTCGTCCCACGCCGTGTCCCCCTGCATCTCCCCGTCCACGTTCAGCTTCGGCACCCGCTTGAGCAGCAGCTCGCGCACCTTGCGCATCTTCAGCGCCCCCGGCGTCTGGTGGCTGCCAAAGTTCGAGTGCGACAACAACCCGATCCGCGGCTCGATCCCGAACAGCTTCAGCCGGTACGACGCCTGCAGCGTCGCCTCGGCAATCTGCTCGGCCGTCGGCTCGTCCTGCACGTGCGTGTCCAGGAAGAACCACACCCCCTGGTTGTTGATCACCCCGGTCATCGCCGAGGTCGACTGCACCCCCGGGTCCAGCTCGATCAGGCTGCGCACGTACCCCAGCTTCTTGTGGAACCGGCCCACCACCCCGGTCAGCAGCGCGTCGGCCTCCCCGCGCGCCACCATCACCGCCCCGATCAGGGTCGGCCGCGAGCGCAGCAGGTTCTTGGCCGCCGACACCGTCACCCCGCGCCGGGCCGTGGCCGCGTAGTAGTGCTGCCAGTAGTCGTTGAACCGCGGGTCGTCCAGCTGGTTGGTGATCTCGAAGTCCTCCCCGGCCCGCATCCGCAGTCCCAGCCGCTCGATCCGCGCCTGGATCACCTCCGGACGCCCGATCAGCACCGGGTAGGCCACCCCTTCGTCCACCACCGTCTGCACCGCCCGCAGCACCACCTCTTCCTCGCCCTCGGCGTAGGCCACCCGCTTCTTGTCCGAGCGGGCCCGGTCGTACACCGGCTTCATCATCAGGCTGGTCCGGTACACGAACTGGCCCAGCTTCTCCCGGTAGCCGGCCAGGTCCTCGATCGGGCGCTCGGCGATCCCCGAGTCCATCGCCGCCTGGGCCACCGCGCTGGACAGCTCCACCAGCAGCCGCGGGTCGAACGGCCGCGGGATCAGGTACTCCGGCCCGAAGCTGGGGGTCTCGTCCCCGTAGGCGCTGCCCAGGTCCGAGGCCTCCCGCCGGGCCAGGGCGGCGATGGCGTGCACGCACGCCACCTTCATCGCCTCGTTGATCCCCGTGGCCCCCACGTCCAGCGCTCCCCGGAACAGGTACGGGAAGCACAGCGCGTTGTTGACCTGGTTGGGGTAGTCCGAGCGCCCGGTGGCGATGATCGCGTCCGGCCGCACCGCCTTGGCGTCTTCCGGCAGGATCTCCGGGTACGGGTTGGCCAGGGCCAGGATGATCGGGTCGGCGGCCATGCTGGCCACCATCTCCGGCTTGAGCACCCCCCCGGCCGACAGGCCCAGGAAGATGTCCGCCCCGGCCACGATCTCCTCCAGCGTGCGCGCGTCGGTCTGCCGCGCGTAGCGGCGCTTGTCCGGGTCCAGGTCCGTGCGCCCGCTGTGGATCACCCCGCTGCGGTCGTAGGCGGTCACGTGCTCCTTGCGCAGGCCCAGCGACACCAGCATGTCCACGCACGACACCCCCGCCGCGCCCATCCCGGTGGTGCACAGCTTCACCTCCTCGATCTTCTTGCCCACCACCTGCAGCGCGTTGACCACCGCCGCCCCCACGATGATCGCCGTGCCGTGCTGGTCGTCGTGGAACACCGGGATGTTCATCCGCTCCCGCAGCTTGCGCTCCACCACGAAGCACTCCGGCGCCTTGATGTCCTCCAGGTTGATCCCCCCGAAGGTCGGCTCCAGCGAGGCGATGATGTCGACCAGCTTGTCCGGGTCGTTCTCCGCGATCTCGATGTCGAACACGTCGATCCCGGCGAACTTCTTGAACAGCACCCCCTTGCCTTCCATCACCGGCTTGCCCGCCAGCGGGCCAATGTTGCCCAGCCCCAGCACCGCCGTGCCGTTGCTCACCACCGCCACCAGGTTGCCCCGCGCGGTCAGCTCGCTGGCCTGACGCGGGTCGGCCACGATCGCCTCGCACGCGTACGCCACCCCGGGCGAGTACGCCAGCGCCAGGTCCCGCTGGGTCAGCATCGCCTTGGTCGGCGAGACCTTGATCTTCCCAGGTCGCGGATGACGGTGATAGTCGAGGGCAGCCTGGCGGAAATCGTCCGTCATCGTCGATTCCCTCACTGCGGCTTGTAGCTGAGCACCACGAAGCTGTCCGGATGGAAGTAGGGTGCGGGTGCGGTGCCCTTGGCGTCGGGGGCGCCGAAGGTCGCGTCGGCGGTGACCAGGTACACCCGGCCGTCGCGTTCGTCGACCTGCATCGTCCGGGCCTGCGGACGCGTCTGCACGTTGCCCACCAGCCGGTAGGCGTCGGGGCCGTCCTGGCGGATCACCGTCAGGCTGGAGTCGCCTCCGTTCGAGGTGAGGATCAGCCCGCGCTTTTCGTCGACCGCCATGCCGTCGATGCCCTTGCCGATCGGGATGCTGGCCAGCTGCCGGCCGGTGGCCGGGTCGAGCGCGATGAACCGGGGCGAGTCGCCACGGCAGCCGATCAGGATCCGGTCGTGGCTGGCCTGGTATTCGACCGCAACGACCTGCACGCAGTCTATCGACCAGCGCTGCTTTTCCTCCAGCGTCCGGGAGTCGAGCTTGAGCAGGAGGTTGTCGTAGCGGGCGGGGGCGTAGAGCGAGCCCTTTCCGTCGGGCGAAGGATCGTCCATCTTCCTGAACGGGAAGACCGTCTTCCCGAGCGGCTTGCCGGTGGCGGCATCGAGCGTGAACCACGCGGACTCCGCCGGGCGCGATCCCACTACCGCATGGATGCGCCCGGTGGCCGGATCGAAGACGACGCCATTGAGGCCCCCGTCATCCGCCAACTTGACCCTGTCCAGCACCTTCAGCGAGTTCAGCTCGAAGCTGAGGAGCGAACCGTCGGTCATCGCGACGTAGCCACGGTCGAACTGCGGGAGCAACAGCGGGCCATTCGCTCCGACGGAATTCTCGACCGTCCCCACCACTTTCTTGCTGTCGACGTCGAAGACGGTCAGCCCGTCCTTGCGGCGGGCGATGAACAGGCGCGACCCGTGCGGTTCGAGCTTGATGTAGTCCCAGTCGGTATCGGTGCTGGGAAGGACCGTCGCGCTGTCAAGCCGGTACAGGGGATCCCTGGCATCCGCGGAAGCGGCATGCCCGGCAACGAGCAGCAAAGCAAGACCGATGCGCAGAAGCATTGGAACTCCTCACCTTAAAGGCCATCGATGCGGATTGCCCCCGCCACCTGCGAGGCGGGGGCCGTTTCCGGGCCGGATCGCCGGATCAGGGGACCGGCTTGGCGTAGGACTCGTTGAAGTCCCTGCGCATCTTCTTCTTTTCCACGTTCAGGCGGGCCCATTCCGGATGGGTGCCGGACAGCAGCAGCGCCTTGTACGGATCCTTGACCGAGGCCTTGCGGTCGAACTCGGCCTGGTTGGCGTACTCGGTCACCAGGAACGCGCGGGGATTCTGCAGGCCGCCGGTGGCCTCACGCTCCAGGTACATGGTGTAGCGGGTCATGATCCCGGAGTGGTACTGGTTGTCCATGTTCGGATCGATGTAGTCCTCCGAGTAGATCTTGTACTCCTCCGGCGACACGAACGTCTCGTACTGGCTGATCACGTAGATCGACTGGTCCGGATCGTTCTTGCGGCTGACGCGCTCGGTGGTGACGTCGACGCGGCTGGTGACCACGTCGGGGCCGAAATCGGCTGCCGGACTGGACTTCCACTGCTCGTAGGCCGCCTCGCTGGGGAATTTCACGACCGCCAGTTCGTCGAACCCGGGGCCGTAGCCTTCCTTCACCTCGTACTCGTATTCCTTCACCACGCGCACTTCGGACGCGGTACCGTCGTCCTTCAGCGCACGCAGGCGCTGGGCGAAATCGGCCGGGGCGGTCTTGCCCGGCGGAGACCACAGGATGACGTTGGCCGGGGTGTCGGCCGCTGCCGGGGCCGCCGCGGCGACCGGCTGTGCCGCGCCGCCCTGGTCCGAAGCCGGGGCGGGCGCGCCCTGGTTGCCGCAGGCGACCATCGCCAGACACGCCAGCACGACGCCGAACACCTTGATTGCATTGCCTTGGAGCCTGGATTTCATTTCTGTTCTCCGCTTGCCTGGATTGCCCGGGCGCCTGCAAGCCGCCCGGGGCCGTGGATATCCCGCCCAACGGCGGACTCGGTCTTACTTCGCCGGAACCGCCAGCGTCCAGCTCTGGGTGGTGCGCAGGGACTCCTTCAGTTCGGCCTGGCGCGCGTACTCCTTGTTCACCTTGGCGATCGCGTCGCTGGCCGCGGCCTTGATCGGCTCGGCCTCATGCTCGGTCTTGGCATCCTTGTACTCGAGCACCAGCACCAGCCGGCCGTCCTGGCCGTCCTCCAGGTAGAACCCGTAGCGGGTGAGGATGTCCTTCTCGATCTGGACGTCGAGGTACTTGGTCAGGTAGCCGTCGACCCAGGCCTGGATGGCTTCGCGCGACGCGGTGGGCTTGTAGTAGCTGATCTTGTACACCGGCTTGGTGCCGGGGGCCGGCGCCTTGCCGCCCTCGGTGAGGACGTCGGTCTCCCTGGCCTGGAACGGCGCGGCGAGCGACTTGGCATTGGCCTTCTTCCAGGCCGCCAGTTCGTCGTGGCTGTCGAAGTTCAGCACCACCATGGAGCCGAAGCCGGACGGCTGTTCGCGCTTGAGGCTGTCGACGTAGACGACGTCGCCGTTGCCGAGGCTGCCCCGCCACTTGGCGACATCGGCCGAAAGCGATGCCGGCTTGGCGGCGCCTTCGGGAATGGTCAGGATCAGGTCTTCGGACTGGCCGGCGATCGCGCTCGACGCGCTCGCCACGAAGATCGCCAGGGCCAGTGCGGAAGCGTTGAAGAGGCGGCCCATGCGGTTGTCAACGATGTGTTTCGGATTCATGCGATATACCCCTGGCTATGAAGTGGGAAGAGAATGCGTGGCGCTGGACGACGAGGTACCGGCGCCACGCCGGGGGGAGGAACGGGGATGGAAGCTTGCTACTCGGCAGTGGATCAACGATCCAGTTCCTGGCGACCGGCAGCGGCCTGGGACTCGCGCAGCGGCAGGAATATCCCGTGGTCGCGCACGACCTGCTGCCCTTCCTTGCTCAGGATGAAGCGGACGAGTTCGGACAATGCGGGCGGCAAGGGCTTGCCCGGCTCCTTGTTGACATTGAAGTACACCAGGCGGGTCAACGGGTATTTGGCCAGAGCCACGTTCTCGTAGCTGGGCTCCACCGCTGCCTGCCCTTCGCTTTCCACCAGCGGCAGCATCCGCACGGGTGCATCGATGTAGGCGAGCCCGGAATAGCCCAGCGCGTAACGGCTGTCGGCCACGTTGGCCGCCAGCGGGAACACTACCTTCTCGAAGTGGATGTCTTCGCGCCACTCGCCCCGCTTGCCGTCCGGGCTCAGGATCTTCTGCCGGATGAACTCCTCGAACCCGTTCCACGGCTTGATCCCGTACACCTCGATCTTCTTGTCCGCCCATTCCCCGGTCAGGCCCAACTGGCCCCAGGTCGTGATCGGCTTGCCGCCGCGATGGCGGGTGCTGGAGTAGATCGCATCGATCTGGTCGTAGGTCAGCTTCTGGATCGGATTGTCCGGATGGACGAAAAATCCCATCGCGTCCAGGAATCCGTAATGCCGGTAGCTGCCCCCCGAGATCGGGATGCTGGTCGGCGCATACCCGAACCGCTCGTCGAACTCCACCAGGTCCTCCGGCTTGAGCTCGCGCGACACGAACACGAAGTCCACCGACTCCTTGATCAACTCCTTGGTCCCCAGGCTGCCGGCGAACGGAGGCTCGATGCTCAGCTTCACGCCGGGGTGATACTTGGCGAACGCCTCGAACCACTTCCCGACCAGTTCCACCAGCACGTCGGAGGAGCCGCCGACATACTTGCCCTTCAGCTTGACGCCCGGCGTGGGCCTGTAGGCGGGCAGTTGCTCGTCCACCGAAGGCTGGAGCACCTCGGGGACCGGCAGCGTCCGTCCGTGCAGGCGGCCACGTTCCTTCTCCTCTTCGGTCTGGGGCACCTGCGGCTGCAGCGGTTGCTGCAGCCACTCGACCATGCCCTGCTTGACCGGCCCCTGTCGCTGCGCGACCGGACCGCTGGCATCCGCCCCCGTGGCCCAGGCCGCGGCACAGGCGAGGAACAGGGAGCAGAGGCGGCTGTTGCGAATCACCATAGCGGGATCCTCACGGAGAAGGTGACGTTGCGGGGCGATCCGGGCACGACGCCGTTCTCGTTGGTGGTCGTGTTGACGCCCTCGAAGTAGTACTCGTCGAAGACATTGCCGATCTTCAGGGTGAAGTCGTACTTGTCCCGCAACTTGTAGTAGAAGGCCAGGTCCGCCACCGTGTAGGACGGCAGGATCAGCACCCGCGGATCAGCCGCGCTCGGCAGGCTGCCGGGGGTCTCGCTGTTGTAGTTGACGCCCGCGCCGATTCCGAAGTTGCGCAGCGCGCCCTCCTTGAAGTCGTAGCGCGTCCAGACATGGCCCGAATGCTTCGACGAATTGGTCAATTGCGAACCCACCAGCGGGGCGTTGGGCGAGTTGTATGTCTCGGACACGTATGCGTCCGTGTACGCCCAGCCGCCGATGAGCTGCAGATTCTCGGTGATCGCGTAGTTCACCTCGAACTCGGCTCCCTTGGAGCGCTCCGCGCCCACCTGCTGCGAGCAGACGCCTGTGACTCCAGGGTTGCAGGGCGCGGTGGCCAGCGAGTTGATCTTCTCGATGTCGTACAGCGCGAAGGTGGTATTCAGGCGTCCGCCGAGCAGTTCGGCCTTGACGCCGACCTCGACCTGGTTTCCTTCCTGCGGATCAAACGGATTGGGAGTGCCGGCCGCATCCTGGGCGCCGGCAGCCTGGGGAATGTAGGAAGTCGAATAGCTGGCGTAGACCGTCCACTCGTGGGTCGGCATGAACAGCAAGCCGGCGGTAGGCAGCAACTTGCTCGACGACACCGAGGTCCGGGTCGGCGGAGCGAGCGGCGGCTGCCGCAGACGCGCCACTTGCTTCTCGTTCGCATAGCGGAGACCGAGGTTGAACTTCCACTTTTCGGTCAGCGACATCAGGTCGGACACGTAAACGCCGCTTGACGTATTCGTTGTGATCCGACGATTCAGGACTCCGAGGGGCCACGCACTCAGCGGCGGTGCCACGCCGAGGACCGGGTTATAGACACTGACGTTGCACCGCCCAGGCCCTGGAACCGAATTGGGCCCGGTGGCCGCGCAGTCGTAGAACTGCACGCGCTCGAAATCCGAATTGTCAGATCCGTAGGTCAATCCGACCAGCGCCTTGTGCTCGACCGGACCCGTGGCGAAAGGGAGCGCGAGGCTGCCATCGAAGTAGTTGTAGTCACGCTGGTTGTATTGCTGGCGAGCGCGACGACGAAGCGTGACCCCGTCGGCCAGGACGCTAACGATGTCGTATCCCTGCACGTTCTCCTCGCCGTGCACGGTACGATTGGCCAGGTTCAGGGTCGCACCGTTCTGGAAATAATGGGAGTAGGCGACCGTAGCCGAATATCCGGTCTCCTCGGCGGTGTCGCCTGGCTCCTGGTAGCGGGTGCGGATGTTGGCGATCTTGCTGGCATCCTTGTTCGGTGCCACCAGATACTGGGAATCGTAGGAATTCTCCTGGTTCCGGTACTCGAATGCCGTTCGCAACTCCGAGTAGTCCGATATCCTGAACGTGAAACTCGGAGCCAGGTAGAGGCTCTTGTTCCAACTGTCGTAACGGAATCCGTCGCGGTCGCCGTATTCCGTCACGAAGCGATACAGGATGGTTTCGCGCTCATCCAGGGGGCCGGTCATATCCAGACCCAGGCTGTAGCCGTTGGCATCGCCAAAGCTGATGCCGGCGCCGGTATAGGTCGTCCCACGGAAGTCGAACTGGGCCTCGCGCTTGGCCAATGGCTTCTTGGTGATGATATTGACGAAGCCGCCCGGCTGCCCGCTTCCATACAGCACCGAGGCCGGCCCCTTCACGACTTCGATACCCTGCGCGGCAAACGTCGGCGGCGAACCGAAGCGACCGGAGACGCCAGGCAGGCCGTCCACCATGATGGCGCCCTTGTCGGCATTGGTGCTCTTGAAGCCGCGGATCGAGATGTCGTAGCCGGTATTTCCGCCACGGCGCACGCCCGTCATGTAGTTGTACAGGTCGGCGATGCTGGCGGTTTCGATCGCCTTCATGAAATCGTCGCTGTAGGAAGCCACGGAGTACGGCGTCTCCATGACCGTGAGGTCCTGCTTCATGGCGCTCCTGGCGCCCTGGGCGACGAACGTGGCCTGGACCTGGACGGCATCCAGGGTCGTGGCGCTTTGCTCCTCCGGCGCCGCGGGCTCCTCCTGCGGGGCATCCTGCGCCTGTACGCCTTGGGTCAGCGCCATCAGTACGGCTACTGCAATCAGCGACATCTTCTTGTTGGCCATGATCTCCTCTCCCAAGGTTGATCGAATACGGATGGATGTAGGACTTATGTGGTTCCGGCCCATTCAGCGCGCCACGAACGGGAATGCCGCGCACGCGATGGCGGTCACCATCAGCAGCAGGCAGATCAGCACCGCCCACTTCAGCGTGTATTTCTGGTGGTCGCCGAACTCCACGCCCGCCAGACCGACCAGCAGGTAGGTCGAGGGCACCAGCGGGCTCAGCAGGTGGACCGGCTGGCCTACCAGCGACGCCCGCGCCATCTCCACCGGCGTGATGCCGTAGGTGCCGGCCGCCTGCGAGACGATCGGCAGCACGCCGTAGTAGAAGGCGTCGTTGGAGATGAAGAAGGTGAACGGCATGCTCGCCAGCGCCGTGATCGTGGCCAGGTACGGACCCCAGGAATCCGGGATGATCGCCAGGAAGCTGCCCGACATCGCCTCGACCATGCCGGTGCCGGTCAGGATCCCGGTGAACACGCCGGCGGCGAAGATCACCGCGACCACCGGCAGCGCGTTCTTGGCATGCTCGGAGATGCGCTCGCGCTGCAGCTTCACGCACGGATAGTTGACGACGATGGCGATCGAGAACGCCACCATGAACAGGACCGACAGCGGCAGCACGCCCAGGATCAGGCACACCATCAGCACGGCGGTCAGGGCCACGTTGAACCAGAGCAGGCGCGGGCGCTTGAGGTCCTGGTGCTCGGGGTCGTCGGTGGGCAGCAGCGCGCTGTCCTGGATCTGGATGTCCGACACGTCCAGGCTGATCCGGCCCAGGCGCGCGCGCTCGCGCTTGCCGAGCAGGTAGGCCAGGGCGATCACGCCGGCCACGCCGACCGCCATCGCCGGGATCATCGGGACGAACACGTCCGACGGATCCACGTGCAGCGCGGTCGCCGCGCGGGCCAGCGGCCCGCCCCAGGGCGTCAGGTTCATGACCCCGCCGGCCAGGATGGTCACGCAGGTCAGGCCCAGCGGATCCAGGCCGAGCCGTCGATACAGCGGCAGCATCGAGGCCACCACGATCATGTAGGTCGTCGAACCGTCGCCGTCGAGCGACACGAACGCGGCCAGGACCGCGGTGCCGACCAGGACCTTCAGCGGGTCGTTGCCGACCGCCTTCAGGATCTTGCGCACGATCGGGTCGAACATGCCCGCGTCGATCATGATCCCGAAGTAGAGGATGGCGAACATCAGCATCACGCCGGTGGGTGCCAGCGTCTTGATGCCCTCCAGCATCATCTTGCCCAGTTCCGGCCCGCCGAATCCGGCGACCAGGGCGAAGACGATCGGAACGGTGATCAGGGCCACCAGCGGCGACAGCCGCTTGGTCATGATCAGCGCCATGAAGGTGATCACCATCCCGAAGCCAAGCAAGGTCAGCACAGGCCGCTCCTCCGTTCCCTTCCCGATTCCCCGCCGGTCGGATGCCTGGCGGATCCCTTGTGTCGTGCTGCCGGCGACAATCCCGTCAGGGGAACGGCCGGAGCGTGGAGGGATACTAGGCACGGGCAACTGTCGACCACCTGACATTGCACTGCAACAAATTCGGTCGCGTCTGCACCATTCCACCGGCGCAAAAATTGAGTTTTTTCGCCTCAATTCACGTATTCAGTCTTGTGATCCCAGGGCAGCCGAAAACGTCCAGGCCTGCCTGAAGGCCTGACCGTGCACTGTCCCGTACCGCGTGGGGCTCCCCGCTAGATCACGAACCCGCACGCCGAAGCCGGCGTACGCGTATCCATGTTCCTCCCCCGGTTCAGATGGTCGTCGATCTCGGCGGCCGAACCGATCATGCGCCCGAACAGGAAGACCGTGAACGCGGCCTTCTCCAGATCGCGCTCGGTCAGGCGACCGGCCTTGTAGTCGTCCCACAGCAGGGCCAGCATCAACGCGGCGATCACCGCGTCGACGTTGACGCAGAACACGTAGGGCGTGGCCCCGCAATCGTGGAGTTCCTGCACCAGCTCCCGATAGAAGTGGTGGAAGATGTTGTAGGAGCCCCGGGAGGCCATGAACTCGGCGATGAAGCGCTCGCGCGGATCGTGGTTGACCGGCTTGCCCTTGAACACCGGATGGTGCACGCCGGGCAGCGCGCGCACTTCCGTGCCCAGTTCCCTGGCGGCCCGCTTCTCCTGCCGGTAGCCCAGGGCGAACTCGCGGGCCATGGCCTTGAGGTCGATGCCGTGGCCGGGATCCGATGGGTTCTCCAGCCCCGTGTCGCGGAACTGCTCGAGCAGGAAGGCCATGCCCTCGTAGCCGTTGCCGCCATGGCTGTAGCCGCAATGGGTCAGGAACCCGAGCATGGCCTTGTTGACCTGGACCCGGCCCGGCGTCTGCGGTCCGTCCGCCGCCACCGCACCCTTGGCGCCCTGCGCCGAGATCGAGCCCGGGCCGTTGGAGATCAGCAGGCCCACGAGGATCTGCAGGGGCAGGGCCTCCTCGTCGGTCGGCTTCTTGCCGGTCATCGCCAGGTAGCACAGGTCGGTCATAGTCCAGGTGCCGAAGCGCTCGGCCCGCGAGATGCCGTACAGCGTGCCGTGCTTGTGCTCCTGGCCCGGGATCATCGAGCCGACCATCACCCCGTAGAGGCGCAGGTACCAGGGCAGCGTCTCGGCGGTCAGGCGCGAGATGCGCTTGCGCATCAGCGGACCCCAGGCGATGGTGGTGGCGATCGCGGCCAGGATCGCGTCGCGCGACAGGCGCCCGCCCAGGCCCCGGAGCCAGGCCAGGAACAGCGACCTGCCGCCGCGCCGCGCGATCGCGTCCAGCATCGCTTCGGGGCGGGGATCGTCCGCATCCTCGGCGGTGGCCAGGAACAGCGCCCGGGTCGCTTCGTCCATCGCGATGCCCGAGGTGTCGAATGCCTCGTCGTCGCCGTCCAGCAACCCGGACTGCGCGAATGCCTCGATCAGCGCGCGCGAACAGGCCAGGGCGCGCTCGACCCGCTTCGGACCGCAGATGGCCGCCGCCGCGGCCATCACCGCATTGGGGGCGTTGCCCGCATCGCGCGCGGCATCGGCCGCGACCAGGATCGGGTCGCCCACCAGGTTCACTTCCGCGGCGACGGCGATGTCGAGCAGGGCGCGGTCGTTGTCCGAGGCGATCTCGTGCACCAGCGGCAGGGCGAAGTTCGCTTCGATGGGCTGCAGCGCCAGGTCCAGCACCGAATGCCCGTGCACGCTGGTGACCTGGGTCTTCGGATCCATGAACGAGGCGCCGGACTTGTCCTTCATGATCTGGCGCGCGACCACGGCGCCGACCTGCTTCCTCAGCGCGGCGATCTGCCCGGCATAGGGTTCGGGCGCCGGCACCACCGGCAGCGCCAGCCCGGGCGGCAGGCGCAGGCCCTGGTCGTTGGCGATCCAGGGCTTGAGCTGCAGGTTGCCGCGCGGCGCGAAATCCGGCTCCTTGCCGTTGCGCTTCATCACCGCCGTCAACGCGGCCGGGATATGGGCGATGTTGGTCACCACCGCGCCCCTGGCCGAGACGTGCGGCGTCTCCGGCGTGTAGATCCCGTCCACGCCGAAGGCCTCCATGAACCAGCCTTCCTTGTCCTCGGCCCTGTCGCCGGAACCCGCCATCGCGCCGGCGTGGCCGACCGCGCGGGTCAGCTTCGACTTCCAGCGGCCGACCACGCAGGCGACCACGGGCTTGGTCCACTCGATGCCCTGCTCGTAGTAGCCGCCCGGCTCGGCGTAGAGCACCGCCGCCCGGGACCGGTCGTCGTTGCCGAAGCCATGGGCGAAATCGCGCGAGCCGTAATGGATGTAGACGTCCTTGCCGGAGGACACCAGGGTGGTAGTGCCCCAGCCCTCGGTCGCCAGGTACTGGGCGATGGTGGTGGTGAAGCCGCCGGAGTTGGAGAAGATCGCGATGGAGCCCTTGCGCAGCGATTCCTCGGGATGGTCGCCGCCGAGGGCGCCGCCGATGCGCACCTGCGCCCAGCTGTCGGCCACGCCCAGGCAGTTGCCGCCGATCACGTCGATGCCGTTGGCCTGGGCGATGGCGCGGATCTCGCGGGAATCGTGCACCGCGATCTTCTCGGTGATGATCACGATCTTGCGCAGGTCGGGGTTGACCCGCACCAGCTCGGCCACGCCGTCGCGCACGCCCGAAGGCGGCAGGTAGACCACGCCGGTGTTGAAGCGCAGGCCGGCTTCGAGCCCCTCGCGCACGTTGTTGAACACCGGGATGTCGCCGGCGGCCGTCTTCAGCGCCTGCCCGGCGCGGCCGGGCGAGGTGCCGAAGACCACGTTGCCGCCGGAGAAGGCGTGGCTGACCGGCGTGACCGTGCGGCTCTCGCCGCCCATGACGTTCAGCACGCAGACCCGGTCCTCGCGCGTGGCGATGTCGGCCAGCGAAGCGATGCCCAGGTAGTAGGGAAAACTGCGGATGCCCTGTCGATACATGTCCTCTGTCCCCTGCCGCGGTCAGCCTGCGGCCTTCAGGCCCATCCCTGCGGCGATCTGCTCCCTGCCGCCTGCGCGCATCCACTCGTCGATGCGCCTGGCGTAGTTCACGACTTCGGAAATGGCGCTGTCGAAGCCGAAGAAGCGATAGGGCAGGCCGAGGCTGTCGAGCGTATCGGCCAGGTTGCCCATGCCGCGCACCAGGTTCGGACCGCCGCGGCCGACGACGACGTAGAGCGGCACCGGCCCGTGGGTCGAGAAATGCTCGCGCAGCGCGTCGCCCATGCCGCGGAAGGTCTCGTGGATGTCGGTGTTGTTCGACTTGCCGCCGATGACGAACAGCACATTGGTCTGGCTGAGGAAATGCCGGTAGCAGATCGCGGCGACCTCCTTCATCTTCTCGTAGGGCGGGTTGCCGCCGAAGTCGGACGAGATGATCGCCGCATCGCCCAGCACCTCGGTCACCAGCGAGTTCGCGCCGCCGCCGAAGGTCGGCGCCAGGATCGTGCCCCGGTCGTTGATGACGAACACGTCGGACTGGCCCTGGTGGGTGCGCAGCTGGTTGATCTCCTGCTCGAAGGAAGTGATGTCCGAGGCGAAGACCTGGTTGGGCAGGCCCAGGCGCCCCACGCGCGGATCGTCGCGGTCGAAGCCGCACTTGAAGTCGCAGGCCACCGGCAGCAGGCGTCCGCCGCCGTCCGGACGCATCCGGATCGGATTCAGCTCCAGGGTGGTCATGCCGTAGTGGTGCATCAGCTCCCACAGCTTGGGCAGGTACTGCACCAGCGGCGAGATGATCTCCCTGGGGGCGCCGATGTCGGTCAGGGCGTTGGCCACCACGAACGCCTTGAGCCCGGTCAGCGCCTCGAAGGGCACGGTGGCGACCTGGGTCCTGTCCAGTTCCTCGATGTCCATGCCGCCGTGGTGGGTCAGGGTCATCGTCGGAGCGCGGAAGCGGGTGTCGTCGGTGATCGAGAAGTAGATCTCGTGCTCGGCCGGCACTCCGCCCTCGTAGGTCACGCCGTTGGCCTTGGCGCGGGCGTTGCCGTGCCGGTGCTCGGCGAAGTAGAGCCGTTCCTTCTCGGCCAGCGCGGTCTGCAGGTCGCCGGCCTTGCCGATCAGGCCGGCCTTGCCCTTCTTGCCCACGCCGCCGCGGAAGACGGGCTTGACGAAGACCAGGCCATGGCGCTCGATCAGCGCCCGGATCTGGTCTTCCGTCGCGTCCGGTCCCAGCACTTCGGACGTGGGGAATCCGACGTGCCGCAACAGCTTGGCGCCATGGAGCATCCCGTTGACTTGCATGGCCATCCCTCCGTCGCGTCGGACCGCGGTCGGCCCGATCGAATGTCCATCCCGCACCTCGCTCCCCACTACCCCGCACGCGGAAACGCCTCTCAGGAACAACCCCCGGTGGACCGGCCGGCAGCGGCCGCTTGCTTGGAGTTGAGCGGCGGACGGCCCCTGGTCGCGCGGCGACCGCGGCCACGTCGAACCCGAGCAAGCGCGGGTGCCTGGGTGCTAGAGCGCGCAGCAATACTAAGCACGGCCAACTGTCGACTACCTGACATCACGCCGGGGCGGATGCGGCTCCGCCGCATTCAATCAATGCGAGGCATCCGGAATGCCGGTTTGCGCGCTGCCGTTGGCGCGACGGGCTATCGGCGGCGTGTCGCCGGGCCCGTTCCATGTGCCGACTCGGCCGGCGTTCCAGGTGCGGAGGCCCAGCCTGTCGCATGGGCCTTAAGCCATGGGGCATCCCGTGGACATGCATGGTCGGCCACCCACTCGGGCACACCGTCAAGGGCAGCCTCCGATGGACTGGCGGGCAGCGGCGATTTCCTGGGGATTGAGCGGCAGGTAGCCCCGCGACCCCGCGGCGATGACACCCTGCCCCTCTTCGGACAGGGCCAGGCACAGGAAGGCGTGCGCCAGCGGTTCCACCCGCCCGCCCGGGTCCTGCCGGACGTAGACCAGCAACTGGCGGTCCAATGGATAGAGGCCGGAACGGATGCCCTCAGCGTCGCCGGCGACCTCCCGCCCGGAATCGTCGACGATCGTCAGCGCGCGGATCTCCGGACTGGCGTGATTGAGATTGGCGATTCCCAGCGCATCCGGGGCCTGGGCCACCGCCGCGGCGACATCGCGCGATTGCCGCATGCGGACGAATTCCTTCACGTACCGCTCCGATCCCAGGCGGCGCAGCATCAGCGCGCCGATCGCCGTGTCCTCCTCCAGCCCGACCGGGCGGATCGGAACATGGCCGGCGGCGTCCGGCACGCCCAACTCGTGCCAGCGTTCGACGCGCTTCTCGCCCGGCCGGGGCGCGATGGCGCGGCGCAGCGCCTCCATCGAGATGCTGTGCACGGGATTGGAGGCATGCACGAAGACGCCGGTAGGCGAGGACAGCGCTCCGGGCGTCAGGGAATCGTGGGCGACGGGCACCGCCAGCGGCTCCTGATCGTATGTCCGCTTCCATGCGGCCAGCTGCACCGGCTCCATCTCCGCACCCATCGGCGCGAAGGCGGAGGTGCCGTCGATCAGCGGCGGCGGTGCGAAGCGGGTGCCTTCAAGTACCCATTCGAAGCGGATGCCCGGATGGCGCTCTTCGAATATCCCGCCCAGCGCTTCCAGCATCTGGTCCATGTCGTTGTAGCCGACCACCCGGACCTTGCCTTCGGGCGTGACGTAGCGCGCGGACGGAGGCACCAGCGATTCCTGCCCGGCCCCCTGCGCGTGCGGCGACCCGGGGGCCGAACCGCCGCCGGCCGGACTGCACCCGGAACCTGCAAGCGCTCCGCAGAGCGCCATCGTCATGGCCATGCGACGCATACGCATCCCTCCCCGGGAACGGCCCATCGCGCCGCTTCGGCCGCGACGCGACGGGAGTTTGGCCGATCGTACCCCGCCTACCTGTCGCCGGACTGTCGCCAATGCGTCCGCAGGGTGCTCCGCCGGCCTCGCCAAAGGAACATTACCGCCGATGCGGCAGCATCCGGCGAAGCGTATTGTCCTTCCAGACGTAGTGGTGGGCGAGCGCCGCCAGGGCGTGCAGCCCGATGATCCAGTAACCGGCCGTTCCGACCGTCTCGTGGATCTGCTTGACTTGCCCGGCCAGCGCCTTGTTCTCTCCCGTCAGCGCCGGCAAGTGGAGACCGAAGAACGGGATCGGCTTGCCAGACGCGCTCAGCACGATCCAGCCCGCCAACGGCATGCCGATCATGAAGGCGTACAAGGCCGCTTGCACGACGGCCGACGCCAGCTGCTGCCATGCCGGCGGCACGGGCACGATCGGCGGCGAGGCATGCCGCAGGCGCAGGAACAAACGCGCCCATACCAGCGCAAAGATCAGCATTCCGAACATGAAATGCAGGCTTTTCATGGTTTCGCGGGGGACGCTTCCCTTCTCGAACAGCACCCGCAATTCGATCAGCGCGTAGACCGCCACGAACAGGACAACCATCGCCCAGTGGAGCGCGATCGACCAACGGTTGAACCTCGTCGCCTTGCCCATATCGTCCATTTCCGCCTCTCCCCTTCGACCCGATGGTCTCGATGGTCCGGATACCCGCGTTCCGCAAGCCTGGGGGGCGGCTCCTGACATCCCGCCCACCCGCTCCATCAGCTCGCCGTCAGCGCCCGGACCAGGGCGGGTAGCGCGTGCAGGCTACCGCGGGCGATCGAGGATCGCGCGCCAGGAATCGAGCATCTGCTTGCGCTTCTGCCGGTCCAGGTACACCAGCAGTCCCGGTCCCAGCGCGATCGGGCGCAAGACGCCGACCTGGGACTCGTCCACCCCCAGCCGCTCGTAGATCCCGTCCAGTTCCTTCCTGATCGGAGGCAGCCCGGTCTGGGTGGCCATGACCCGTTGCCCGCGGTCCGACAGCAGGTAGTCGAGGAACACGTGGGCCAGCTCCGGGTTGGGTGCGTTGCGCGCGACGATCGCGGTGCGCGCCACCACCAGGGTATGGTCGCGCGGATAGACCAGCAGAAGCTTCTCGCCGCTGCCGGGCATGGCCCGGGCGTAGGATCCCAGCAGGTTGTAGCCGGCGACCAGTTCGCCCGACCCGATACGCTCCAGCAGCGTGGCGGAGTGCTCCTCCACCTGCAGGCCGATGTCGCCGAACGCCTCCACCAGGGCGCCGAACTCGCTGCTGTGGCGCACGTCCTGGGAGGCGAGCAGGTAGCCGACGCTGCTCCTGGAGATGTCGTAGGTGCCGATCCTGCCCCGCCAGAATTCCGGATCCCTGCGGATTTCGTCGATCAACTCGGCGCGGGTCTGCGGAACGCGGCGGCCCTTCATGGCGGCGCGGTTGAACACCATCACGGCCGGCTCGAAAGTGAAGCCGAACGCCTCGTCGCGCCAGCGCGCCCAGGAAGGCAGCGCCTTGGCGCTGAGCGAGACGTGCTTGGCCGCGTAGCCGTCGTTGACCAGTTTCGCCTGCAGGTCCATGGCCGTGCTGATCAGCACATCGGCATTGCCGGTTCCCGCGTCCGCCTCGCGCACGAATCGCTCGTACTGCGGCATGGCGTCGAGGTTCTCGTAGCGGACGCCGATTCCGGGATGCAGGCGCTGGAAGTCGACCACGATGGGTTCGAAGACCGTGGTGTCGAGGGTGCTGTACAGGGTCAGGGTGCCTTGCGGCGCACTCCGGGCGGGATACTCCCGTCCCGCCGCCGGGAGCGCCAGCAGGCACAGCACGATGCCACCCCATCCGCGCAGGTTCATTTGCCTTCCTTCAGCGACAGGCGCACGGTCAATCCGCCGCCATCGCGGTCCAGCAGTTCCACGCGCCCGCCATGGCTGGCCGCGACCCGGGCGACGATGGCCATTCCCAGCCCGGTGCCCGAGGACCGGGTGTCGCCGCGCTCGAACCGCTCGAAGATGCGGCTGCGGTCGGCCACGGGAATGCCCGGGCCGTGATCGGACACGGTCAGGCGGTATTCGTCGCCGACCTGGTGCAATCCGACCTCCACTTCGGCGTCCGGCGCCTGCGCATCCGGCACCCCGTGGCGGATGGCGTTGTCGATGAGGTTCTTGACCGCCTCGCCCAGGAGCACGGCATCGCCGTGCATTGGCGCCCGCAGCACGTCGCTGATGAAACCGACCTGGACATCGCCGGACATCGGGACCGAGTCCCGCATCGCCCGCTTGACCACGTCCACCAGGTCGAAGGTCTCGAACCGGCGGACGTCGGCCCGGTGCATGACCATGGCGTCGCTGAGCAGCTGGTTCACCAGCCGGGTCAGGTGCTCGGCGTTGCGCTCCACCTTGCGCACCCCGCGCCGCATCTCCCACGGGTCCTCTTCGTCCAGGGCCAGCTGCGCCTGCGCCCGCAACGCCGCCAGCGGCGTGCGCACCTGGTGGGCGGCCTCTCCGATGAACGAACGCATGCCGACCATGTTGGCCTCCAGGCGGCGCATGAACCCGTTCAATGCCTCCACCATCGGCCTGACCTCCCCGGGCACCGGCGCCCTGACCTCGTGCAGGTCGGAAGGCTCCCGCTCGGCCAGGTCCGCGGAGATCGCCTGCAGCGGTCGCAACGCCCGCCCCACGCCGAACCAGGCCAGGGCCAGCGCCAGCAGGGTCAGCAGGGCGATGGGCAGCAGTGCCCCGAGCACGAGTTCGCCGGCCAGCTCTTCGCGCGCCTGCCGGGTCTGGCCGACCTGGACCCAGACCCAGCCGTGCAGGCCCGGCTGGGCGACCTGGCGTCCCAGCAGGACGAACCGGACCTTCTCCCCCCGGTAGACGGCATCGAAGAACCGGGGGGTCGGGAGTTCCGAAGGGTCCTGCCCGCGGATACGGGACGCGGGCATGCGCGGCAGGTCCTCGTACCCGGTGATCGTCTCCTCGCCGGGACCGAACACGCGGTAGAAGACCCGGTCCTCCGGCGCGGCCGACAGCATGTCCAGCGCCGCGTACGGAATGTCGACCCGCACCTGGGTTCCGTCGATCGAGAACGTTTCGGCGATGGACAGGGCCGAGCCTGCGAGCAGCCGGTCGTAGGAAAGGTCGGCCGCGCGCATGCTGTAGCCGCGCACGGCCAGGTGCATGGCCATCATGCCGGCCAGGAACAGCAGCGCCATGGTCGCCACCAGGCGCGCCTTCAGCGAATGCGTCCGCTCAGTCATCGACCGCGGTCTTGGCCTCGGCGACGTATCCCAGGCCGCGCATGGTGCGGATGACCAGATGCTCGCCCAGCTTCCGGCGCAGGCGGCCGACGTAGACCTCGATCGCGTTCGCGCCGGCCTCGTCGTCGAAATCGAACAGCTGGGAGCAAATGTCCTCCTTGCTCAGCACCCGCCCCAGGTTGCCGATCAGGATCTCCAGCAGCCGGTACTCCCGCCGCGGCAGGTCGATCAGGGTGTTGCCGATCATGACCGTCTTGGAAGTGCGGTCGAACACCAGCTCGCCGATGGTGGTGCTGCCCGAGGCGATGCCCTGCGAACGCCTGAGCAACGCCCGGCAGCGCGCGTCGAACTCGCGGAAATCGAAGGGCTTGGAGAGATAGTCGTCGGCGCCGACGTCCAGCGCACCGACCCGGTCCTCGACTTCCGAGCGCGCGGTCAGCATCAGCACCGGCGTGCGCTGGCCGCGCGCGCGCATCCCGCGCAGCACGGAAAACCCGTCGCGACGAGGCAGGCCGATGTCGAGGATGACCAGTTCGTAGTTCTGGTAGCGCAGCACTTCGTCGGCCGACTGGCCGTCGCGCTGCCAGTCGGCGGCATACCCCTCGCGCTTGAGCCGGCGCTGGACGGCGTCGCCCAGGTCCGGATCGTCTTCCACCACCAGTATCCGCATGCCAGAGCCCCCTCCCGCAGCGTCGACGCTGACGTCTCACATAGTCCGCCTGTCAGCTTGGCGACAGTTTCCGCACTTAGCTTGCATCCATCGTACACGCAGGTGTACGTGGCCGTGCAGATACGATGCGGTACTGCGCCCTCGCGTCCTGCACATTGCCTGCTGCATCGCAACAGGCATGGCGCTGGATAGCGCGGGAAACGCAATCGAGCGAACACCGGGTGCCAACCGTGAAAAGGAGCCGTCCCAAGATGAACCACGATCTCTCAAGCGCCAGGGCCTTGCGCCTGGCCTGGCTGTGCCCGTTGGCCCTGGCCGTATCGCTGTCGGTGGCGGAAGCCCGGGCGCAGGATCTGGATCCCCAGTTCCTGCAGGAATTGAAGGCGTTGCGCGAGGAGCAGGCCCGGATCGCCGAACTCCAGGCGCGCAACGAGGCGGCCATCCGCGCGCTCGAAGCCAGGGCCGGCATCCCGTCTCCCGCGCCGGCGGCGGCCGCGGTCGCGGCGACGGGTGCCCCCGCCTCCGCTCCGGCGCCCGTGGCAAGCACCGCCCCGGCCGGAAACGGCGTGCTGGACAGGCTCAAGGTCTCCGGCGACATGCGCCTGCGCAGCCAGCACGACGCCTCCGACAACGACCGTCCCAACCGCACCACCGGCCAGGTCCGCTTCCGCCTGGGCGCCACCTACGCGTACACCGACCGCCTCACCCTCGGCGCCCGCCTGGACACCGGCGACAACAACGATCCCAACAGCGTCGATGCCCAGCTTTCCAACTGGGTCGACGATCTGGACTTCTCCCTCGACCAGGTCTACGCCCAGCTCAAGGTCGGCAAGAACGCCAGCCTCTACGCCGGCAAGTTCCCCCAGCCTTTCGCCCGCACCGACCTGGTCTGGGACGGCGACGTCAGCCCGCAGGGCCTGGCCGCCACCTGGAAGCACGGCCTGGCCGGCGGCGGCGCCTTGCGCACCAACGCCATGCTGTTCCTGGTCGATGCCCAGCCGGTCGGCTCGGACACCAACATGGGCGGCCTGCAGTTCGGCTACGAGTCGCCGGCCTCCGGCGGCTTCAAGTACGACGCCTATGCCGGCTACTACCACTACAGCATCGGCTCGATGGCCGGCGCCGACTCCGGCGACTGGCGCACCAACCGGCTCAAGCCCGACGGCACCTTCCTGTCGGACTTCGAGCTGTTCAACGTGCTGGCCAGCGCCACCTGGCAGGGCGCCAACGAGAAGTGGCCGGTGCGGGTGGTCGGCGACTACGTGCGCAACCTGGGCGCCTACGACGACCAGGACACCGGCTTCGGCGTGGACCTGAGCCTGGGCCGGGCCAGCAAGCCCGGCGACTGGCGCCTCACCTACGGCTACTCGCAGACCGACGTGGACGCGGTGCTGGCGGCGTTCTCGCACGACAACATCGGCATCGCCACCAACTACAAGCTGCATGCGCTGACGGTGGACTACACCCCGGTGCCCAAGACCACCATCTCGGCGATCTGGTACCACTACAAGCCCAACGACCCGCGCTGGGCCGGCAGCAACGAACCCGGCGACTGGCTCGACCGCTTCCGCCTGTTCTTCCTGATGAGCTTCTGATGCCCCTGCCGGGGCGGCTGCACCCGAAGCCTGCGCTGCGATGGCTCGCCGTGACCGCGGCGAGCCTCGCCGCAGGCTTCCTGCTGCAACGGCTGGGCGGGCCGCTGCCGTGGATGATCGGGCCGCTGCTGGCGTTCGCCATCGCCAATGCGGCCGACGCCCGGCTGCGGGTTCCGCGTGCGGCGCGCTACCTGGGGCAGCTGCTGGTCGGCACCGCGCTCGGCCTGTATTTCACCGCGGCCGTACTCCGCAGCCTGGCCGACCTGTCGGGCTGGATCGTGCTGGCGACCGCGTTCGCCCTGGCATCGGGCCTGGCCGCTTCGCGGATCCTGGTCCGGGTCGGCGGCGTGGACCCGGTCACCGCGTTCTTCGCCGGCACCGTGGGCGGTGCGGCGGAAATGGCCAACCAGGGCGAGCGCCACGGCGCCCGGGTGGACCAGGTGGCCGCGTCCCAGGTCATGCGCGTGCTGCTGGTGGTCCTGTTGATCCCGTTGGGTTTCCAGCTGGCGGGACTGCACGGGCACGATGTCCACCACGCCGCTGCGGTCCCGTTGCAGCCGTTGGCGCTGGCCGGCGCCCTGGCGTTCTGCCTGGTCGCCGGCGCGGCGGCCTTCCGCCTGGGCGTGCCCAATGCCTGGCTGTTCGGGCCGCTGCTGGTGGTCGCCGGCCTGACCGCCGCGGGGCATCCACCCTCGTCCGTGCCGCCATGGATGGTGAACCTGGGGCAGTGGCTGATCGGCTGTTCGCTCGGCGCCAGCTTCAGTCCCGATTTTTTCAGGGGCTCGCCACGGTTCCTGCTGGGGGTCGTCGCCAGCGGCTGCGCCTTGATCGTGCTTTGTCTGCTGGGCGCATCCGCCATCGCCGCCCTGTCGGGCATCCCGTGGCCGACCATGGCCCTGGCCACCGCCCCCGGCGGCATCGCCGAAATGGGCCTGACCGCCAAGCTGCTCAAACTCGGGGTTCCGGTGGTCACGGCCTTCCACCTGATCCGGCTCGTGGTCGTGGTCACGACCGCGGGGCCGCTGTTCCGGCTGCTCCGGCGCCTGTCCGTACGCGGCGACCGCTGAAGCTGGAGCCGCTCTCCCTCCGGGGAAGCGGCGGCGCCCACCGCTGATCCCAGCGCAAGGTTCTAGCGCAAGGCGCCGTCTGCTTCGATCGCCTGCCGCGCCGGCGCCGCGGCCGATACGCGCCGGCCGATGCGGGCCGACCATTCGTCGAAGACGACGAACAGGACCGGGGTGATCAGCAGGGTGATCGCCTGCGAGAACAGCAGTCCGCCCACCACCGCCACGCCCATCGGTTGCCGGAGCTCGGCGCCGGCGCCCAGGCCCAGCGCCAGCGGCAAGGCGCCGATCAGCGCGCAGATCGTGGTCATCATGATCGGCCGGAAGCGCTTCATGCAGGCTTCGCGGATGGCATGGTCCGCGCTCCAGCCATGGGTGCGCTGCGCCTCCAGGGCGAAGTCGATCATCATGATCGCGTTCTTCTTGACCACGCCGATCAGCAGCAGGATCCCGATCATCGCCACGAAGGTCAGCTCCAGGCCGGTCAGGCGCAGCGCCAGCAAGGCGCCCACCGCCGCCGAGGGAATCCCCAGCAGGATCGTGACCGGATGGATCCAGCTCTCGTAGAGCACGCCCAGGATCAGGTAGATCACCGCCACTGCCGCCACGATCAGCCAGACCTGGGTGGCTTGCGACTTCTCGAACAGGGCGGCCTGGCCATCGAACGAACCGAACACCGTGTCCGGCAGCCCGATCTCGCGCGAGGCGGCGGCGATGGCCTGCTTCGCGTCGGACAGCGATTTGCCCGATGCCAGTTCGAAGGACAGGGTGCGCGCGGGCAACTGGGCCTTGTGCGACACCTCGGTCTTGCCCGGCTTGCGGACGATGGTCGCCACCGATCCCAGCGGCACCAGGGTGCCGTCGGCGCTGCGCAGCTGGATCCGGCCCAGATCCTGCTCGTCGCGCCGCTGCGCGTCGGCCAGTTGCATGATGACCTTGTAGCTGGCCTCGGGCGCATAGATGGTCGACACCTCGCGCGAGCCGAAGGCCCCGTACAGGGTCTCGCGGAAGGACGCCACGTCGATGCCCAGCATCGCCAGCTTGGCGCGATCCACCTGGATCGACGCGTCCAGTCCGACGTCCTCGGAATCGGACTCGACGTCGGCGAACACGTCCGATTCCTTGAGCCGGCGGATCAGCCGGTCGGCCCACTGGTCCAGTTCGTCGGAGCCGAGCGACTGCAGCGTGTACTGGTGCGCGCTGGCCGATGCGCTGGAGCCGACCTTCAGGTTCTGCACCGGGCTGAACGAAACCGAGATGCCGGGCAGGACGTTGGTCTCCTTGCGCATCTTCGCCAGCACCTCCTGCATCGGCGGCCGCTCGGAACGGTCCTTCAGGTCGATGTCGAACTTGGTGCTGTCGTGGTCCACCTTGGACGCGATGGCACGGATGGCGTCGTCCTGCAGCAGGATCGCCTGCACCTTGCGCAGCGCCGCCAGGCGCGCCTCGTAGGCCATGTCCGGCGGCGCCGCCAGCTTCACCGACACCTGCCCGGTATCCTCCTGCGGGAAGAATCCCTTCGGCGCCAGCCAGTACAGCAGCGCCGTCAGCACGAGGGTCGACAGCCCCAGCGCCAGCACCGCGCCCTTGTGCGAAAGCGCCCAGCCCAGCGCGCGGTCGTAGAAGCCCAGCATCCGCCCCATCGGGCCGTCGCGCCGGTCCTCGTCGGCCGCGTGCGTCCCGTGCGGCGCGGATCGGGCCAGGATCGAGGGAGCCACCGCCGGAATCAGGGTCAGCGACACCAGCGCCGACACCAGCACCGCGACCGACACCACGATGGCGAACTCGTGGAACAGCAGTCCCATGGTCCCGGGCATCAGGAAGATCGGGATGAACACCGCCACCAGCGACACCGAGATCGACACGACGGTGAAGCCGACCTCCCTGGCCCCGACCTGCACGGCCTCGCGGACCGGCAGGCCGCGCTCGCGGTGGCGCATGATGTTCTCCAGCACCACGATCGCGTCGTCGACCACCAGGCCCACCGCGATGGTGAGGCCCATCAGCGAGATGTTGTTCAGGCTCAGGCCCAGCGCCCACATCACCGCGAAGGTGCCCAGCAGCGAGGCCGGCACGGTGATCGCCGGGATGACCGTGGCCGACACCCGGCGCAGGAACAGGAAGATCACCAGCACCACCAGGGCCACGGTCAGGCCGAGGGTGACGTTGACGTCGTGGATCGCGTGGCGGATGGAGATCGAGCGGTCCCCCAGCACCTGGATCCTGACCGATGGCGGCAACTGGTCGCGGAGCCGGTCCAGCACCTCGACGATGCCGTCGACGGTCGCCACCGTGTTCGCCCCGGGCTGGCGCCGGACCTCCATGACGATGGCGTACTGGCCGTTGACCTCGCTGGTGTTCTGGGCGTCCTCGACGCTGTCCAGCACCTGGGCGACATCCTTCAGGCGCACGCTGCGCCCGTCGCGGACCCGGACCACCACGTCGGAGAAGTCCGCCGCGCGCATCAACCCGTCGTCCATCTGCAGCGCCAGCATCTGGCGGTCGCCGTCCAGCTGCCCCAGCGGCGTGTTGGCGTTGGCCGCCTTCAGCGCCGTGGCCACCTCCGTCAGGGTCAGGTCCAGCGCCGCCAGCCGGTCCGGGTCGACGTGGACCCGCACGGCATAGCGCTTGCGCCCCTTCACCGTCACCTGGGCCACGCCCGGCACCGTCGACAGCGCGGGGACGACCACTTCGTCGATGTAGCTGTTCAACCTCGACAGCGGCAGCGTCGGCGAATCCAGCGCGACCGACACGATCGGCGCGTCGCCCGGGTTGATCTTCTTGTAGGTGGGCGGCGAGGGCATTTCCGACGGCAGCGAACGGCCCATCCGGAACAGGGCCGCCTGCACGTCGGCCGCCGCCGCGTCGATGTCGCGCGAGGGCTCGAAATCCAGCTGGATCTTGGTTTCGCCCTGGATGCTGCTGGACGTGCTGCCGACCAGCCCGGGCAAGGACGAGAATTCCTTTTCCAGCGGCGTGGCGACGGACGTGGCCATGTTCGCCGGGCTGGAGCCGGGCAGCTTGGCCCCCACCTCGATCGTCGGCGTCTCGTACCGGGGCAGCGCCGAAATCGGCAGCTTCAGCCAGCAGATCACCCCGACCACCATCACCGCCAGCCACAGCATCACCGTGGCGACGGGGCGTCGCAGGCACAGGCCGGACAGGTTCATGGCTTGCCCGCGGCGGGGGCCGGCTGGGTGCGGACCACCGTCCCCTCCTGGATGGACTGGTTTCCTTCCGAGACGATGGCCTCGTCCGGCGCGAGCCCGGCGACAACCGCCAGGCCGTCCTGGAGGCGCTCGAACTTCACCGGACGCGCATGCACCATGCTGCCCTCGTCGACCTCGTAGACGAAATGCCCCTCCGGCCCTTCCAGCACCGCCTGCGGCGGCAGCACGACGGCGCCGCGCGTGGTCCCGGCGGCCACCCGCAGGCGCACGAACGCGCCAGGCCACAGGCGATGGTCCGCATTGTCGAACCTGGCCTTCAGGCGCAGGGTGCCGGTCGCCGGATCGATGGCGTTGTCGGTGAACACGATCTCGCCGCGGATCGGTCCCTGGTCCGTCTCGGCGGTCACCGAGGCCTCGCCGTCGCGCACGGCCCGGGTCAGCGTGGCCAGTTCGTGCTCGGGCAGGCTGAACTCCACCGCGATCGGGTCCAGCTGCACGATCCGGACCAGACTGGCGGCATCGGAGGGCCGTACCAGCGCGCCGCGGCGCACCGAGACGGCACCCGCCCGGCCGGAGATCGGGGCCACGATGCGGGCATGGCCGGCCTTGACCTGGCTGCCTTCGACCTCGGCCTGGGCCGCCCGCTGCTGGGCCTGGAGCATGTGCACCTTGCTCTCGGCGGCATCCAGCGCACTGGGGGAAACGAACCTGGACGCCACCAGTTCCTTGGACCGTTCGTAGTTGCGCTGGGCATCGGCCAGTTCGGCACCGATCTGCGCGTACTTGGCCTGCGCTTGGCGCACCAGGGCGTGGGCATCGCCCGCATCGAGCACGAACAGCAGCTGCCCGGCTTCCACGTCCTGGCCTTCCTCGAAATTCAGGGAGGACACCACGCCTTCCATCTGCGGGCGGAGGTCCACCTCGTTCAGCGGCACCACGTGGCCGGGAGCTTCCACGATGTGGGGCAGGTCCACCGCCCGGGTCCGGACCAGTTCGACCAGCGGCTGCGGCTTGCTCTTGCCGGACGTGGCGCCGGCCTTGTCGCCGGCCAGCGCCTGGACCAGGATCCAGCCCAGGACCACGGCCAGGGCGATGACGGCCAGCCACCCGGGCTTGCTCATCCTTGGAATCCGGAACGGCGCCATCGTTGTCCTCAGCGAGAGTGAAAGACCGGGGCGGCCACGGATGCGTGCCGGCGGAACGAAGCGGATCCGCGACGACGAGGACGACGGCAATCCAAGCCTTCCTGCGACCATGGCCGCCCCGGTGGGAGACCCATGGCCCTCTTTTAGCTCCCCGTTCCTGACATCCGGCAGCATCGGCGCGTCAGTTTGGTGTCAGCTTCGGGATGGAAGGCTGTCGTCCATGCGCCCCTACCTGCCCCTGGTTCTCCTCGTCGTCGCCTTCGGCGGCACCACCGCATCCGCTCCCGCGCCGGGCAAGGACAAGGCCGCGGAGAAGCAGGCCAAGCGGGACGCCCAGGAGGCCGCCTTCGCCGCCCTGCGCCGGGGCGAAATCCTGCCGCTGACGCGTATCATGCAGATCGCCACCGCCCAGGTGCCCGGCGACGTCATCGAGATCGAGTACAAGGCCGGCCCCAAGTACGAGGTCAAGATCCTGTCCAGGACCGGCCGGGTCATCGAGATGAAGATCGATGCCCGGACCGGCGAGATCCTCGCAATGGAGGACGATTGAGTGCGCGCCCTGCTGGTCGAAGACGATCCGGACGTGAGCGCCGACGTAGCGTCGGCGCTGACCGCCCACGGCTTCGTGGTCGAGTGCGCCGATGATGGCCGCCAGGCCTGGTTCCTGGGCGATACCGAGGACTACGACGTCTGCATCCTGGACCTGGGCCTGCCGAGCATGGACGGCCTGTCGGTCTTGCGGCGCTGGCGCGCGGCCGAGCGCGGCTTCCCGATCCTGATCCTGTCGGCGCGCGGCGACTGGACCGAGAAGGTCGAGGGGATCGAGGCCGGCGCCGACGACTACCTGGCCAAGCCGTTCAAGATCGGCGAACTGGTCAGCCGCGCGCGCGCCCTGGTCCGGCGCGCGGCGGGGCGGAGCTCGCCCTTGCTGGAATGCGGCAGGCTGGTGCTCGACACCCGGCGGATGACCGCCACCCTGGACGACAGGCCGATCCAGCTCTCGGCCCTGGAGTTCCGCTTCTTCGACTACCTGGGCCACCATGCGGACCGCGCCGTGTCGGCGGGCGAACTGGCCGACCACCTCTATGGCGCCAGCGAGTCGGGCGACACCAACGCCATCGAGGCGCTCGTGCTGCGGCTGAGGAGGAAGCTCGGCAGCGACGTGATCGTCACCCGGCGCGGGTTCGGGTACCAGATCGGGACCGGCAGCCCGACCGGAGGGCCATGAACTCCGGATCGCTGCGCTGGCGCCTCATGCTCGGAGCGGCCGTCACCATCCTGGTGACGCTGGCCCTGGCGCTGTTCGCGATGAGCCTGCTGTTCTCGCGGCACATCGAGCGGGCCCTGGCGGAGGAACTGGAGCGCGATGCGCTGCATGTCATCGCCAGCCTGAGCCTGGATGCGGACGGCATGCCCAATTCGGGCGCCAGCCTCACCGACGCGCGATACGAGCGGCCGGCCGGCGGCAGGTACTGGCAACTGACCTCCCCCGCCGGGGCGACGCGGTCGCTGTCGCTCTGGGACGAGACCCTGCCCGCGCCGACCGTCGCCAGGCCCGCCGGGTGGCAGGTCCGCGAACTGGACGGACCGTTCGGCCAGCGGATCCTGCTGGTGGAGAGGACCGTGAGCACGGACGGTTCCGGCCGGCCGATCACCGCCCAGTTCGCCCAGGACACGGCGGAACTGCGCAGTGCCCGCAACCGGTTCCGGTTGGAACTGGGCCTGTTCCTGGTCGCGCTCTGGCTGATGCTGATGCTGGCGTCATGGGCCCAGATCACCCTGGGCCTGCTGCCGTTGCGAAGGCTGCGCGCCGGATTGGAACGGATGCGCCAAAGCCCCAGCGAGCGCATGGACGGGCGCTATCCCAGCGAGATCGAACCGCTCATCTCGGCGATCAACCGCCTGGCCGAGGCCCGCGAGCGCGACGTCGTGCGCGCGCGCCGCCGCGCCGCCGACCTCGCCCACTCGCTCAAGACGCCGCTGGCCGCGATGGGCGCGCTGAGCCGCCGGGTCGGGGCCGCCGAACAGCCGGGCCTGGCCGCGGACCTGGACCGGGTCATTTCCTCCGCCGGCGCCGCGCTGGAGGCGGAGCTCGCCCGGTCGCGGGCGGCCGCCATCCGCGACGGTGTCAACACCGCGCGAGCCGACCCCAACGAAATCGTCGACCGGATCGTCTCGGTGGTGCAGCGGACCGAGCGCGGGGAATCGCTGGTGTACGACGTCCGGTTGGAGCCCGAACTGCGGCTGCCCATCGCCAACGACGACCTCATGGAGGTCCTCGGCGCGCTCGTGGAGAACGCCACCCGCTTCGCCAGGAGGCAGGTGCTCGTCAGCGGCCGCCGGACGCCGCAAGGCGACGAGCTGACCGTGGAGGACGACGGCCCCGGGCTGGGCATCAGCGTCGAGGAGGCGTTGGCGCGGGGCGGAAGGCTGGACGAGACCGGAAGCGGCAACCACGGGCTGGGCCTGTCGATCGCCCGCGACATCGTGGACGCGACCCTGGGCACCCTGACCCTGACCCGGTCGGAACTGGGCGGCCTGCGGGTGTCGATGCGGTGGGATGCCCGGCCCGCGGGCGATTGACGGGCCCTCCACGGCCGGGCTCCCCGGCCGCGGCGCGGCCTATCGGCGCATCACCAGCAGCCCCAGGCCCGAGAGCACCAGCAGGATCCCGATCCAGTCGCGGCCGGACGGGCGCTCGCCCAGGAACGCCACCGCGAACAGCAGGACCAGCACCACGCTGGCCTTGTCCACCAGCGCGACCTTGGACAGGTCGCCGATCTGGATCGCGCGGAAGTAGCACAGCCACGATGCGCCCGTCGCGAGCGCCGACAGCAGCAGGAAGGCCTTCGCCCGCATCGGCAGGACGAACGGATTGGACCATTTGCCGGCGACGAGCACGAACGGCACGACCAGCAGCGCCACGACGATCGTCCTGACCGCCATGGCCAGGTCGGAATCGATGTCGCGCACGCCGGCCTTGGCGAAGATCGCCGTGAGTGCGGCGAAGCAGGCCGACAGTGCGGCCCAGACGAACCACGCTGGCAGGTTGATGCTCAAGACGGTCTCCCGGCATGGCCGATTCGGTGCGCACGGCCATCGCGCCGCGGCGGAACCCGTCGGCCATGCCCGGCTCCGCCGCCGGCCCTCATGCGCCCGCTTCCTGGCCGGAAGGCAGCGAGGACAGCGCCAGCCGCGCCACCGTGCCGCGGCTGGGATCGGACTGGACGTCCAGGGTCCAGCCCAGGTGCTCGCACAGGCGGGCGATCAGCTCCAGGCCGATTCCGCCTCCGATCCTGTCGCCGCCGCCCCTGGCGAGCCTGGCATAGATGGCACTCACCTCCTCCGGGCTCATGCCGTGGCCCGGATCGGAGATGACCACGGTCGCGGGAGGTTCCAGCCGGACCGTTATCGTCCCCCGGTCGCTGTTCTCGATGGCATTGCGCAACAGGTTGCCGATGGCGGTGCGCACGACCGGGACCGGCGCGACGACCTCCACGCCGGGCGACGGCGCCACTTCGATCTCCAGGTCCTTGCCCCGGGTCAGGTGGACGTGCTGCTCCACGATTTCGCCGACCAGCCGGTCCAGCGCAATCCGGTCGGCCACCTTGGCCAGGCGCCGGGGATCCTTGGCCAGCACCAGGAGCATGGCGATCAGGCGCTCCACGTCGGCGGAGGTATGCCGGATGCGCGCCAGTTGCCCGCGCACCGAAGCGGGGATCCCCGGCTGCTCCAGGGCGATCCCGCTGGCGCCGGCGATGATCGCGATGGGCGTCCGCAGTTCGTGGCTGGCGGTGTCGATGAAGGCCCGTTCGCGCTGCACGAAGCTGTCGTTCCGGCGCAGGTAGTCGTTGAGCGATTCGGCGATGACCACCAGTTCGGTGGAGGCCGACTCCGGGACGTCGACGCATTGGCCGGGCTTGTCCGGCTCCAGCGATTCGATGCGCGCGGCGAGCAGGGTCAGCGGCCGCACCAGCCGGTCCGCGCCCCACAGGACCAGCAGGCTGACCAGCGCGACCATGACGATGGCCGACACCATCACCGTGACCCACAGGCCCTGCTCCTGCCGCTCCAGGTCGGTGATGTCCAGTGCCAGCGCGACCGGCCCGTCCGCGAGTTGCCGGACCAGGACCACGCGCATTCCGCCATCGACGACGATCTCGTCGTGCACGCCCGGGGCCAGTCCCCGCAATTCGGGCGGCAGCGGCCCGTGCCTGCCGTCGAACAGGGCGATGCTGGGGGAGTCCACCCACTGGTAGCCCGGGTCCGAGGCCATCCGGTCGACGATGTGGTCCAGCTCCGAATCGAACAGGGTCTTCCAGACCAGCGCCTCGGCGTTCTCGTTGACGATGATCCCGTGGACGAACACGGCCAGGGTGAGGGCCGCCGCGTAGCCCAGCAGGCCCAGCAGGATGCGCCGGCGCAGGCTGGTCCTAACCTTCATCGTCGTCGCCTCGCGCCGGGGCCGGCACGGCGATGCGGTAGCCGATCTTGGGGATGGTCTGGATCAGCTTCTCCTCGAAGGGGCCGTCCACGCTGCGCCGCAGTTCGTAGATGTGCGACCTGAGCATGTCGCCGTCCGGCGGGCTGTCCCCCCACAGCGCATATTCCAGCCGCGCCCGGGCGACCGCGGCCGGGCTGGCCTGCATCAGCACTTCGAGCAGCTTGCGGCAGGCCGGATACAGGTGCAGGGGATGCCCCTGGCGCGTCGCTTCCAGCGTTTCCAGGTCGAGCCTGAGGTCGGCGACCTGGAGCGCCTTGCCGCGACGCCGGCCGCCGCTGCGCGCCACCAGCGCCTCCAGCCGGACTTCCAGTTCCGGGAGGTCGAACGGCTTGGTCAGGTAATCGTCGGCGCCGGCGCGGAAGCCCGAGACCTTGTCGTGCAGCTCGTCGCGCGCGGTGAGCATCAGCACCGGCACTTCGCCATCGGCCTCGCGGAAGGTCTTCAGGAATCCCGGGCCGTCCATGCGCGGCAGCATCCAGTCGAGCACGACGACGTCGAAGTTCTGGGTCACCGCCAGGTGCAGCCCGGTCAATCCGTCGGGCGCCGCGTCGAGCACGTGGCCGCGCGCTTCGAAGTACTCGAACAGGTTCGCCACCAGGTTCTTGTTGTCTTCGACGACCAGTATGCGCATGCCGGATGCCGCCTTCGAGGATTGCCGTTGCCGGAAGAGTGCCATCGCCTCCCGTATCCCGGCGACGCGGATACAGCATACCCAGCGGACGGCATGAACGAGCGTTCATCTTCCCGCGCCGCCTTAACCGCTTGCTCATGCCACTCCGACCGCACTCCGACATTTCCGTCCGGATCATCCTCGCGCCTCAATGCGCGGCGCCGACGATCTCCCGATGCACGTTTCGACTGCAATCCCCGACGCCGCCGGGCCCAGGCTGGCCGGGGAATCGACAACGCGCATGGGATCGACCGCGCTGTGGATGCATCTGCTCGTTCCGCTGGCCTGCCTGGGCCTGCTCGCCGCATGGGCCGGACCGCTGGGCGGCGACCGCTGGCTGGCCGACCGGATCTACGCCTGGGAAGGGCATGCCTGGGCGCTGCGCGAGGCGTGGGTCGCGGACACGGCGATCCATGTGTACGGCCGCCGCCTCAGCGCTGCGGCCTGGACCGTGCTGCTGTGCGCGTGGGTGCAGGCGAGCCTGTTCCGGCCGCGATGGCCGCTGCGCCGCCCCGTGGCCTACCTGCTGCTGGCGGTCCTGGCCTCCTGCGTGGCGGTTTCCCTGCTCAAGTCCTGGTCGAACATGGACTGCCCCTGGGACCTGGTGCGCTACGGCGGCCAGCGCGAATTCTTCGGCCTGCTGGAAGCCAGGCCACCCGGAATGGAACGCGGCCGGTGCTTTCCCGCCGGCCACGCCAGCGCCGGCTATGCCTGGGTCGCGCTGTACTTCTTCTTCCTGGCGGCCGCGCCGCGCTGGCGCTGGCTCGGCCTGTCGACCGGCCTGGCGCTGGGCCTGGTGTTCGGCATCTCGCAACAGCTGCGCGGCGCCCACTTCCTCTCGCATGACCTGTATACCGCAGCCATCTGCTGGCTGATCGCGCTCGGGCTCTACGTGGCGATGCTGCATTCCGCGCAGGCCCGCGGCAGGACGCCGGACGGATCCGGAGCCTCGCCATGAACCTGGTGCTGGCCGACGCCAAGCGGCGTTCCTCGCTCCTGCTGCAGCAGTTGTCGCGGGCATGGAGCGGTTTCCGCCCGAGGATGAGCCAGGAGGCGCTCGCCGTACTGACCGGCGTGTTCCTGACGGCGGCCTCCAACGCCGCGTTCTTCAGGGCCGTGCATGCGACCGATGCCCTGCACGGCGCGGATGGCCTGGCGACCGCGGCCTGCCTGTTCGTGTTCGTGGCCGCGCTCAACACCCTGCTGGCGCTGCTCCTGTTCAACCGCTGGTCGACCAAGGCCGTGCTGGCGCTGCTGCTGCCGACGACGGCCGCGGCGGCCTATTACATGGATCGCTACGGCGTCTACTTCGACCCCGACATGGTCCGCAACGTCCTGCAGACCGACCTGCGCGAATCCAGCGAACTGCTGTCGTTCGGCCTGGTGGCGCGGGTCCTGGTGGCCGGGGCGATCCCGACGATCCTGGCCTGCCGGGTCGACCTGGTCCGCCGGCGCCCGCTGCGCGCGATCCTGGTCCGCACCGGCAGCCTGGCCCTGGTGCTGGCGGTCGCCGCGGGCGCGGCCCTGCTCTCCTTCCAGAGCCTGTCCGCGCTGATGCGCAACCACCACGAGATCCGGCACCTGATCGCGCCCGGCAACTACCTGGTCTCGCTCGGGCGCGTGCTGGCCCACGACGGCGCCGCGCGCAACGCGCCCCGGCAGGGGCTGGGTGCCGGCGCGCACGTGGCCGACGCCGACACCGGCACCGACCGGCGTCCCAGGCTGCTGGTGCTGGTGGTGGGCGAAACCGCCCGCGCCCGGAACTGGGGCCTGAACGGCTATGCCAGGCAGACCACGCCGCAGTTGTCGCGGATGGACCTGGTCAACTTCGGCGACGTCTCCGCCTGCGGCACGGCCACCGAGGTCTCCCTGCCGTGCATGTTCTCCCCGCTTGCGCGCGCGGACTATTCCAAGGACAAGGCCCGCAATTCCGAATCCCTGCTGCACGTGCTCGAGCATGCCGGGATCCGGACGACCTGGCTGGACAACCAGGGCGGATGCAAGGGCGTGTGCACCGGCCTGGACTTCCACTCCTACGCCCACGCCCGCGATCCGGAGTTCTGCGATGCCGAGGGCTGCCTGGACGGGATCCTGGTCAAGGGCCTGTCCGAACGGCTCGCCTCCCTGGACGGCGACGCGGTGATCGTGCTGCACCAGCTCGGCAACCACGGGCCGGCCTACTACAAGCGCTATCCCGAAGCCTTCCGCAAGTTCCTTCCCGCCTGCGAAAGCTCCGAACTGGGCGACTGCACCCGCGACCAGGTGCTCAACGCCTACGACAACGCCCTGCTGTACACGGACGACCTGCTGGCCAGGGCCATCCGCCTGCTCGGCGAGCGGACCGACCGGGACACGGCCCTGGTCTACGTGTCCGACCACGGCGAATCCCTGGGCGAAGGCGGGCTGTTCCTGCACGGCATGCCGTACGCGATCGCGCCCGACGAGCAGAAGAAGGTGCCCATGACGATGTGGTTCTCGCCCGGCTATGCCGGCTCGCTCGGGCTCAACCTTTCCTGCCTGAAGGACAAGGCCGCCACCGGCGTCGGCCACGACAACTACTTCCACACGGTGCTGGGCCTGATGCGGGTGTCGGCCCCCGAGTACCTGGCGGGCGAGGACTTGCTGCACGGGTGCCTCACCGGGCAGGGCGGAGCGCGGCCGGCGGCCGCGGGCACCGCCGGGAAATGAACGCAGACGGGGCGAGAACCGGCGGGTCCGCGGCGCGGCGGTGGCCGGCGCGGGAGACCGCGCTGATCGCGGTCGCCTGCCTGTTGCTGGCGTTCGCCTTCCTCGGGACGCGCGGGATCTGGGATCCGGACGAGGGCCGGTACACCAACGTCGCCCTGAACATGCTGGACTCGGGCGACTGGATCAACCCGATGCGCAACGAGGACACGGGGCACTGGACCAAGCCGCCGGTGACCTACTGGCTCGTCGCCGGGAGCGTGGCGGCCTTCGGCCATTCACCCTGGGGCGCGCGCCTGCCGATCGCGTTCTCCTACCTGGCCTGCATGCTGTTCGCCGCGCTCTGTGCACGCCGCCTGGTGCCCGGCGGCGCCCGGCTCGCGGCCATCGTCTACGCGACGATGCTGATGCCGTTCGTGGCCGGGCAGCTGGTGACGACCGACTTTCCGCTCGCCGCGTTCCAGGCACTGGCGATGTACGCGTTCGTCGAAGGCAGGTTCGGGCCCGCGCGACGCCAGGTGCCGTGGCTGTTGCTGATGTGGGCCGCGCTTGCGGCCGGATTCATGACCAAGGGTCCGCCCGCGCTGGTGCCCCTGCTGGTCGTGGTGGCGATGAACCTGCTCGCGCCGGGCACGCGGGTGCGCTGGCCCTGGCACCTGCTGGGCGTGGCCCTGTTCGCCGGCCTGGCGCTGCCGTGGTACCTGATCGTGGTCCAGCGCCATCCCGGGCTGCTGCAGTACTTCCTGGGCGCCGAACTGGTGGACCGGGTGGCCAGCGACCGCTTCGGCAGGAACGGCGAGTGGTACGGCTGGATCAAGGTCTACGTGCCCGCCCTGCTGCTGGGCACGCTGCCCTGGTCCGCGGACCTGTGGCGATGGACGCGCCGGTTGCCGGCACGGATCGGACGATGGCGCGACCAGGCGGTCCGGCACGGGCAGGCCCCTGCCCTGCTGATCGCGCTCTGGATCGTGCTGCCGATCCTGGTGTTCTGCCTGGCCAGGTCGCGCTTGCCGCTGTACCTGCTCCCGACCTTCGTGCCGCTGGCCGTGGCCGTGGCCGCGCAGCGCCTCGCTGGCGGCAAAGGGATCCCGCGCTGGCGCTGGCTGGCGTTGTGGGTGCTGGTGCTGCTCGGGCTGCGCGTGGCCGCGTCCCACATGCCCAGCCACAAGGACGCCTCCGGCTGGGCCGAGGCCATCGGCGCGCGGGCGCAGGGCCCGGTCCGCGAAGTCGTGTTCGTCGAGGACATGGCCCGCTACGGGCTGCACCTGCACCTGGACGCCGAGATCGAAAAGCTCTCGCTGCTGCCCGATCCCGGCCAGTCGCGCTTCAATCCCGACTTCGACGAACCGCTCATGCAGGAACTGGCGGAGGTCGAACGGGAGCCCGGGATCGTCTTCGTCACCAAGTCCGCGCAATGGCCGGAAGTGGCCGGGGCGATCGGCGCGCATGGCTACGCGACGAAGGTCCTGGGTACGCCCTACTACGACCGGATCATCTTCGAGGTGGTGCCGCAGCGGCGATCCGGGACCTCCCCCGCCCGGGAATAGCGATCGCATCCGCCACCCGATCCCGGACATCCACCCTCGGCGCGGGAATCGGCGTATCGTGGGGCTCGCCGGCTCTTACATGTTTCCGACATCCCGGCTCTGACGATGATCCGGAGAACCCAAGGCCCGCTTCCAACCAGTGGCCCTCCCGGCGTCACTCCACTCCACTCGAGGAACAACCATCATGGCAACGCTCCAGCTTCTACTGGCCTCAGGGCTGCTCGCCGGCAGCGCTTCCCTCGCGGGTGGCGCCAGCGCGTCCAATGGCGGCGACCTGCCGCTTTCGCAACTGGTGCGGCCATTCGAAGCCGAGGGCACGGCCGTGGAGGCCGACCGCAAGCGGCAGCATTGGGAGATCCTGGTCTGCCAGCGCAACCGGACCTGCCACGAGATCTATGTCGATCCGGCGACCGGGCGCGAACTGCGCCGCAATCGCGAGTTCTTCTCCGACCCCATGCCGCCGCAGGACGGCCTGCCCATGTCGGCCATCGCCGAAAAACTCGAACAGCGCAACCTGGGCGCCATCACCGACCTGGACTTCGACTCCCGTCGCTGGGAGGCCAAGATCTCGCCGGCGCAAGGCGGCAGGTTCGAGCTGTACATCGACCCGATGAGCGGCGACATCCTGCGCTGCAAGGGTCGCAATTGCCCGGCGCTGTAGGCGCAGGAACCGGCCTCGATCGCCGCGGCGGCCGGCTGGCCGGCCGCGATGGATGCAAAGCCCGCCACCAGGCGGGCTTTTTCGTGCCCCGCGCCGCTGGCCGATGGCTCCCCGTAGAATCGGCGCACCCTCCCCACGAGACGACCCGACATGAGCGACACCGGCAACCCGCACCTCCCGGGGCCCGCCCGATGACGGCGCAGGCCACCAACCGCACCGCCCTGGTGACCGGCGGCATGGGCGGCCTGGGCGAAGCCATCGCCCGCGCCCTGCACGATGCCGGCCATGCCGTGCTGGTCACCCAGGCCAAGGGCGAGGACGCGCCCGCCTGGCTGGCGAGGCAGGCCATGGATGGCTACGCCTTCAAGGCCTACGGGGTCGATGTCGCCGACTACGCGTCATGCGAGCGCATGGCCGAATCCATCGCCGCCGATGGCCACGCCGTGGACATCCTGGTCAACGGCGCCGGCATCACCCGCGACGCGACCTTCCGCAAGCTGACCAAGGACAACTGGGATGCGGTGCTGCGGGTCAACCTGGACTCGATGTTCAACGTCACCAAGCCCTTCATCGAGGGCATGCTCGGCCGCGGCTGGGGCCGGATCGTCAACATCTCCTCGGTCAACGGCGACAAGGGCCAGTTCGGCCAGACCAACTACTCGGCGGCCAAGGCCGGCATCCACGGCTTCACCAAGGCGCTGGCGCAGGAAGTCGCGCGCAAGGGCGTGACCGTCAACACCGTCTCGCCGGGCTACATGGGCACGCAACTGGTGCTGGGCATGCCCGCGGAGATCGTCGAGCGGATCGTGGCCGAGATCCCGGTCGGGCGGCTCGGCCGTCCCGAGGAACTGGCCGCGCTGGTGGCCTTCATCGCCAGCGACCTGGCCGGCTACCTGACCGGCAGCAACATCTCCATGAACGGCGGCCAGCACATGCGCTGAGCGCGTGCCGCGCGGGCGCCTACCCGGCGCCCGATGGCGGCCGCCCGTTGCCGGCGTAGCTCACCCGGTTCCATTCGATGGCGCGGTTGCGCCAATGCCCCTCGATGGCCTGGGTGAAATCGGCACGCACCAGCTTGGCGCGCGCCACGGTGCAGCCGCCGCGCTCGCGCCGCACCACCACGCCTTCCATCGGCCCGCTGCGGTAGCGGCTGGGCCATTCGGCCAGGATCCGCTCCAGTCCGGCGAGGTCGGCGTGGCCGAGCAGCACCTGCGGCACCGTCTCCACGCCGATGCGCGCGGCCAGTTCGTCGCGGCGCCGCGTGCTCCAGAAGCAGCCCTCGGCACGGTCGTACACGTCGAAGGCCAGGAACCAGTCCGGCAGCAGGTCGTACTCCAGCGAGTGCCGGGCCGCGCACCATTCGCCGAACAGGACCAGGTCCGGGGTCAGCGCCTGGCGCAGCGCCTGGCCATGGATCGCCTCCCACGCCGGCAGCCGCGCGAACTGCCCGGCGTGCGGCTGGACGAGGTACTGGCCGCGGTTCTGCACGCGCAGGTTGCCGTCCGGATCCAGCGACCAGCCCAGGTTGGCGCCGTCGAGCTTCTCCTCGACCACCACTTCGCCCGAGAGCAGGTCGTCGGCCTCGGCCGGGCCCAGCACCTTGTCCTCGCGCGGCGTCGTGCCGCCGCCCAGCCAGGCCAGGTGCGGGGTGGAGGGAAAGCGGAAGAAGTCGTCGTGGCCGCTCATCGTTCCTGCTTCTGCGCGTGCTTGGCCCGCGACCAGGCCTCGATGATCGGTTCCAGCAGCAGTTCGTGTTCCAGCAGACCGTCCTCCCAGTCGTGCCAGTCGGTGTCGCCGGCGAAGACGATACAGCCTTCGCCGAAGGCCTGCCGCGAGGCCAGCGCCGCGGCGACCATCTTGCGATCGGCGCCATCGTGGACCAATGCGGCGAGCGCGGCGGGCAGGATTGCGCTGCCGTCCCCGTCGTAGGCCACGTCCACGTCGTCCACCGCCGCGGTGCTCCACTTGTGCATGACCACCTGGATGCCGAAGTCGTTGAAGCCGAGCTTGCGGGTGTATTCCTCCATGATCCTGCCGGACGCATCCAGCACCATCCGCGAGTCGCCGCGCTGGAACCGGTCCAGCCACTGCCAGACCTGCTCGCGCAGGCCGGGCTCGCCGGGAGTGGCGTCGATGTCCTTCGGGTTGTCCGGATCGGCGGCGCTGGCCGCGATCAGGACGTTGGTATCGACGACGTAGCGCGGCCTCATCCGGCCTCCCGCCTGCGCCGCTCGAACATCAGCCGCGCCTGCTCGCGGGTCTCGCCCAGGGCGTCGCCGAAGAAGCCCTCGGGCCAGTTGCCCACCCGGCCGAAGCGGTCCACGTGCAGGGCGCGCATCCGCGCCGCGCCGGACTCGCGCTCGACGAAGTACATCGCGCAGTCCTCCGGGGTGGCCTTCTCCGCCGCCAGCAGGGTCTGCATGCGCCGGAACAGGTGCTCGGAATGGGTCTCCACCACGAATTGCACGCCGCGCTCGCGGCTGACCTCCACGAACAGCTCGGCCAGCACCGCCTGTGCCTGCGGATGCAGGTGGATCTCGGGCTCTTCCAGCAGGATGGCGCTGCCGCGCGGGGCGAAATGGGCCACCGCCAGCACCGGCAGCACCTGCGAG
>Ga0209792_1000311_pt1 | contig 43390 bp, 9 predicted proteins | sample EBPBio142005_DNA_FD_185860 | JGI IMG/M metagenome (GOLD analysis project Ga0209792, IMG submission 185860) | Wastewater treatment Type I Accumulibacter community from EBPR Bioreactor in Madison, WI, USA - Reactor 1_6/14/2005_ DNA (SPAdes)... | ecosystem: Engineered > Bioreactor > EBPR >... | reverse complement strand
CCCGCTGGCGCAGGTGGTGGCATGGCTGAAGGCGAGCCTGGCCGAGGCGCTGTTCATGGCGCCGTCGGACCTGGACGTGGAGCGCTCGTTCACCGACCTCGGGCTGGATTCGATCATCGGCGTGGAGTGGATGAAGCAGGTGAACCGGCAGTACGGCACCGCGCTGTCGGCGACCCGGGTGTACGACTACCCGAGCGTGCGTGCGCTGGCGGCGTACCTGCACGGACAGTTGGCGGCGGCATCGCCCGCCGCGGGGCCCGCCGCCGTCGCGTCGCCGCCCGCCATCCCGCCTGCCGACCCGGCTGCGCCCGCCGCGCTTCCGGCGCCGGCTGCGGCCGAGGCGAGGCGGCCGATCGCGTTCGCCCGTCCCGCCGCGCGCGTCGCGCTGCGCCGGGAGGCGATCCGCTTCGCGCCGACCTTCCCGCGGGCGTTCTCGACCCTGTACTTCCGCTGCAACGAAGCGGAAGGCGATTTCGACCGCGACGGCGTCTTCACCGTCCGCTGCACGATCTCGCCGGAGACCAACGCCTCCCTGCGCGAGCACGTGGTGTTCGGCCAGCACCTGCTGCCGACCGACGCCTACGTCGAGCTCGTGCTGTCGGCGTTCCGGCGCTATTTCACGGCCGGCGAGGTCGCGATCGAGAACATCGCCTTCGTCAGCCCGATGATCGGCGCCGCCGGCCGCGACACCCACCTCCAGGTCGTGTTCCGCGCCGCGCCGGCCGGCCTCGACGTCTCGGTGCGTTCCGGGCCGACGCCGGCGTCGGCCGACGCGATCGCGCACATGCACGGGCGCATCGTGCCCGCGGCGGCGCTGCCGGCCCCGGTGCCGGAGCGGGCGTTCGCGGTGCTCGCGACCCTCGACGCGGCGCGCATCCCGACCAACGCCGGGACCTGCTACGCGCCGCTGCGCAGGCTCGCGTTCGGCGACGCCTGCGCCGAGGGCGAGCTGCTCACCGCGCCGTGCGAGGCGACCTTCGTCGCCGATCCGTTCATGCTCTACGGCGGCCTGTGTACCGTCATCAACCACGCCGCCTGGCTCGCGGCGCGCGACGCCGGCGAGGCCGAAGACGACGCTGCCGTCCACGATCACTTCCTGCCGGTGCGGATCGGCCGGCTGTGGGCGCGCGACGCGTCGTCGTCCGCCGCGGGCGCCTACCGCTGCCGCGCCGAGCTGCTGCGCCGCGACCGGGACGCCTTCGAGTTCCGCTTCGACGTGTTCGACGCCGGCGGCCGCCGGGTCGCGGCCGTGGACGCGATCACCCTGCGCCGGGTCTCGCACGGCGCGCTGCTGCAGCAGATCCGGGCCGCCGATGCGCTGCCTGCGTCGGGCGGTGCGCTGTCGCCGATGCCGTCGCCGGCCGCGCGCGCGCCGCGCGCCGGCGCCGCGGGCGAGGAGCAGATCGCGATCATCGGCATGTCCTGCCGCTATCCGCAGAGCGCCGACCTCGACGCGTTCTGGGACACGCTCAGGACCGGCCGCGACTGCGTGGTGGAAGTGCCGCCGGAGCGCTGGGGCGACCTCGCCGCGTGGTACGACGCCGACCCCAAGCACGCGGACACGGCCTACTCGAAGTGGGCCGGGCTGATCGACGACGCGGATCGCTTCGACCCGCTGTTCTTCGGCATCTCCCCGGCCGAGGCCGAGCTGATCGATCCGCAGCAGCGGGTCTTCATGGAGGAGTGCTGGAAGGCGATCGAGAACGCCGGCTACGCGCCCTCGGCGCTGTCGGGCAGCGCCTGCGGCGTCTATGTCGGCTGCGCCAACGGCGACTACGTGCGGGTGCTGGGCGAGGCCGGGATGGATCGCCGCGGCGCCTCGTTCATGGGCACGTCGAGCGCGATCCTCGCCGCGCGGATCGCCTACGTCCTCAACCTCAACGGCCCGGCGCTGGCGATCGACACCGCCTGCTCGTCGTCGCTGGTCGCGGTCCACCTGGCCTGCGAGAGCATCCGCCGGGGCGAGAACACGATGGCCCTCGCCGGCGGCGTCAACGTGCTGACCACCCCGTACGGCCACATCCTGACCTCGCAGGTCGGCATGCCCTCGCGCGACGGACGCTGCGCCGCGTTCGACGCCTCGGCCAACGGCATCGTGTTCTCCGAAGGCTGCGGCGTGCTGGTGCTGAAGGCGCTGTCGCACGCGGTCCGCGACAACGACGAGATCCTGGGCGTGATCCGCGCGTCCGGCAGCAACCAGGACGGCAAGACCAACGGCATCACCGCGCCCAGCTCGAACGCGCAGGAGCGGCTGCTGCGGCAGGTCTACGGCCGCTACGGGATCGATCCGGCGCGGATCGGCTACGTCGAGGCGCACGGCACCGCGACCGCGCTCGGCGACCCGATCGAGGTCAACGCGCTCACCGCGGTCTACGGAGAATCCGGCCGCGACGGCCGGCGCTGCCTGCTCGGTTCGGTCAAGAGCAACATCGGCCATGCCGGTTTCGCCGCCGGCGTCGCCTCGATCGTGAAGGTGCTGCTGTGCCTGAAGCACCGCAAGCTGGTGCCTTCGATCCACTACCGCCAGCCCAATCCGCACATCGATTTCGAGGCGTCTCCGTTCCAGGTCTCCACCGAGTACCGGGACTGGGACAGCGACGCGCCGAGGCTCGCCGCGGTCAGCTCGTTCGGCTTCAGCGGCACCAACGCGCACGTGGTGATCGAGGAGTACGCCGGCCCGGCGCCGGTCGCGGCCGCACGCGGCGACGTCCTGGTCCCGCTGTCGGCCAAGACCGGCGAACAGTTGCGGCAGAAGGTCGTCGAGCTGCTGGCGTTCATCGCCGCGCAGGACGCGCCGGTGGCGCTGGACCGCCTCGCCGCGACCCTGCAGCTCGGTCGCGACGCGATGGACCATCGCCTGGCGGTGGTCGCGGATTCGGTCGCGTCGCTGGCGGCGTCGCTGCAGGCCTGGCTCGACGGCCGCGGGCATCCGCCGGCGGTGCGCCAGGGCCAGAAATCGCGCGGCGACGAACTGCTGTCGACCTTCGCCGAAGACGCCGACATGCGCGAGGTCGTCGCGCGCTGGATCGCGCGCCGCCAGTGGGACCGGATCGCCGACCTGTGGGCGCGCGGCTACGAGATCGATTGGCGGACGCTGCACGACGGCGCGCCGCCGAGGCGGATGCGGCTGCCGACCTATCCGTTCGCGCGCGAACGCTGCTGGGCGGAACGTCGCGCGTCGGCCGCCGCCGCGCCGGCGTCGTCGCTCGCCGGGCCGGTGCTGCATCCGCTGCTCCACCGCAACACCTCCGATCTCGACGCGCAGCGCTACAGCAGCGTGTTCGCGCCGGACGCGTTCCCGCTCGCCGACCACCGCGTCGGGGCCGATCCGGTGCTGCCGGCGGTGGCCTACCTGGAAATGGCGCGCGCGGCGCTCGCCGAGGCCGTGCCCGGCGACGGCGACGCCGCGTGCGTGGAACTGCGGCATGTGGCCTGGGCGCGTCCGCTGGTGGTGAGGCAGCCGACCGCGGTGAACCTCGTGGTCTATCGCGACGACGACGACACGCTCGGCTTCGAGATCGAAAGCGAGGCCGCCGCCGGCGAGGGCGACGTCCTGCACTGCCGCGGGTCCGCGGTGCTGCTCGACGCCGCGACCGCCGAACGCGTCGATCTCGACCTTCTGCGCGCGCGCATGTTCCGCGCGGGGCCCGACGCCGCCGCGCTGTACGCGTCGTTCGCCGCGATGGGGCTGCACTACGGCCCGTCGTTCCGCGGCCTGGCCGCCATCGCCCGCGGCGACGGCGAGCTGCTGGTCGATCTGCACCTGCCGGACGTCGCCGGGCGCGCCGGCTTCGTGCTCGATCCGGGGATGCTGGACAGCGCGCTGCAGGGCGCGATCGCGATCGCGGACGAAGACGCGCTTTCCTCCGGTGCGCGCGCGCTGCCGTTCGCGGTCGAGGCGGTGCGGATCTTCTCCGCCTGCGCGCCGCGCATGGTCGCGTGGGTCCGCCTCGCCGCCGATGCGCGCGAGCGCGGCCCGGGCGCGGGGCTGGCCAAGGTCGACATCGACCTGTTCGACAGCGACGGCCGCCCCTGCGTGCAGATGCGCGGGTTCTCCTCGCGCGCGACGGGAGACGACGCCTCCTTCGACGAACGGCATTACGCGTCGATCATCGCCGGCCTCCTGGAACGCCGGATGTCCGTCGACGAAGCCATGGAACTGGGTTGATCCGATGAAGCAGACGCTGGCCACGATCTATCGCGAGTTGCTGGACGGGACGCTGTCGAAGGCGGCGGCAATGGCCCGGATCCGGGCGTTGAAGCAGGCCGAAGCACGCCCGGCGACGCCCGCCGGCATGTCCGGGCCGTTCGCATCGCGCCTGGCGCTGCCGCAGTGGCGGCCCGAAATCGCGCCGACGGGCGATGCGGCCGCCATGCCGGAGCGGCGGCATGTCCTCGTCTGCGGGCTGCCGCGGATCGAGGCCGCCGACGTGGCGGCGGCGCTGCCCGGAAGCCGCTGCACGCGGCTCGCGGATGCGCGCCCGCAGGCGACGCCCGCCGACCTCGGCGCGGAGTACGCCGACGCCGTGCTCGCCTGCATCGGCCTGCTGCGCGAGATGCTGCGCGACCGGCCGCAGGGCCGCTGCCTGCTGCAGGTGGCGGTGGCGGACGACGTCGCGGGCGCGCTGCTCGAAGGGCTGGCCGGGCTGTTCGAGACCGCCGCGCTGGAACATCCGCTGCTCGCCGGGCAACTGATCGTCGTCCCGGCGGACACCGATGCGGCGACGCTGGCCGAACGCCTGCGCGTGGAAGGCGCACGGCCCGGCACGCGGCTGGTGCGCTGGACCCGCGACGGACGCGAGGTGCGCCGCTGGCGCTTCCTCGACGACGACCGCGACGCCGGCGTCGTGCCCTGCGCCTATCGGGAGCACGGCGTCTACCTCGTCACCGGCGGGCTCGGCGGCCTGGGGCGGCTGGTCGCCGCCGACATCCTCGCCAGCACCACGGCGGCGCGGGTGGTGCTCGTCGGCCGCAGTGCGCCCGCGGACGACGTACGCCTGGACGGCAGGCTCGCCGCGCTGGGCCACGCCGGCCGGGTCGAATACCGGCAGGCGGACATCGCGCGCGCCGACGACGTGTCGCGGCTGCTGGCCGGCGTCCTCGCCGACCTGGGGCGGCTCGACGGCATCGTCCACGGCGCCGGGCTGCTGCGCGACGAGTTCCTGCTGCGCAAGCGCGACGACGACGTCCGCGACGTGCTCGCGCCGAAGGTCGCCGGCACGCTCCACCTGCACGAGGCGACGCGCGGGATCCCGCTCGACTTCTTCGTGCTGTGCTCCTCGATCGCGTCGTGGGCGGGCAACCTCGGCCAGGCGGACTACGCCGCGGCCAACGGCTTCATGGACGCGTTCGCCGTCTGGCGCAACGCGCGCGCGGCGGCGGGCGAGTGCGCCGGACGCACGCTGTCGATCGCGTGGCCGCACTGGCGCGACGGCGGAATGAACGTCGATGCGGCCAGCATGGCCAAGCTCGAACAGCGCACCGGCCTGCGCTCGCTGGATACCGCCGACGGCCTGGCGGCGCTGCATCGCTGCCTGTCGCTCGACGAAAGCCGGTTGATGGTGATGTACGGCGATCCGGACGGGATGCGACAGGCCCTGGAAGGGACGGCCGGCGCGGCCGGCGAGGCGCGCACGCCGCCGGCGCCCGCGGCGGCGCCCCGGGTCGCGACCGCCGCGCCCGCAGCCTCGACCGGGGATCGCCTGGCGCAGACGCGGACGCTGCTGCGCGACGAATTCTCGGCGGTCCTGAAGATCCCGGCGCAGCGCATCGAGACGCAGGCCGCGCTCGAACAGTACGGGATCGATTCGATCCTCGCGATGGACCTGACCAGCCAGCTCGAAGGCCGCTTCGGGCCGCTGCCGAAGACGCTGTTCTTCGAGTACCAGAGCATCGACGAACTCGCCGCCTACTTCGTCCGCGCCCACGCGCAGACGCTCGACGGCGTGTTCGCGCCGCCGGTCGCGCCGGCCGCGGACGCCGCATCGGCGGCGCCTGCGCCGACGCCGGTCGCGGGCGAGGTCCGCACGGCATCCCGCGCGACGCGCCCCGGCCGGCGCAGCCGCGCGTCCGCGTCCGTCGCGACCCCCGGGTCCGCGCCTGGCGCGGTCGCGCCTGCCCCGGTCGCGCCGGTCGCGATCGCGGACGAACCGATCGCCATCATCGGCCTCAGCGGCCGCTATCCGCAGTCGCCCGATCTCGACGCCTTCTGGCGCAACCTGCGCGAGGGCCGCGATTGCATCGTCGAAGTCCCGCGCGAGCGCTGGGACTGGCGCGCGTACTACAGCGAGGACCGCACGCGCGAGGATGCGCACTACAGTCGCTGGGGCGGCTTCATCGAGGGCGTCGACGAGTTCGATCCGCGCTTCTTCGGCATCGCCCCGCGCGAGGCGAAGGGCATGGACCCGCAGGAGCGGCTGTTCCTGCAGCACGCGTGGATGGCGGTCGAGGACGCCGGCTACACCCGCGCCCGCCTGCAGGTCGCCGACGCGCGCGGGCTACCCGGCCAGGTCGGCGTCTACGCCGGCGTCATGTACGGCGAATACAACCTGTCCGGCAGCCTCGCCAGCATCGCCAACCGGGTCTCGTATTTCCTGAACCTGCACGGTCCCAGCATGACGCTGGACACCATGTGCTCGTCTTCGCTGACCGCGATCCACCTCGCGTGCCAGGACCTCCGCCTCGGGCGGACGGCGATGGCCATCGCCGGCGGGGTCAACGTCAGCATCCATCCGAACAAGTACACGATGCTCAGTCGTGGACAGTTCATTTCCGGCGACGGCCATTGCCAGAGCTTCGGCGAAGGCGGCGACGGTTACATTCCGGGCGAGGGCGTCGGCGTCTGCGTGCTGAAGCGGCTGTCCGACGCCGAGCGCGACGGCGACCCGATCCTCGGCGTGATCCGCGGCAGCGCGCTGAACCACGGCGGCAAGACCAACGGCTACACGGTCCCGAATCCGCAGGCGCAGGCCGAGGTGATCCGGCGTGCGTTGCTGGAGGCGGGCATCGACCCGCGCCATGTCGGCTACATCGAGGCCCACGGCACCGGGACGAAGCTCGGCGACCCGATCGAGATCGCGGCGCTGACCCGCGCCTTCCACGGCGATGCGCCCGGATCGGCGCCGGAGACCGGCTACTGCCTGATCGGCTCGGCCAAGTCGAACATCGGCCACTGCGAATCGGCGGCCGGCATCGCCGGCGTGACCAAGGTCCTGCTGCAGATGGCGCACGAGGCGATCGTGCCCTCGCTGCATTCGAGCCGGCTCAACCCCTACATCGACTTCGCCGCCACCCCGTTCGTGGTCAACCAGACGCTGCGCCCGTGGGACGCGCCGATGGCGGACGGCCGCCGGCTGCCGCGCATCGCCGGCGTCTCCTCGTTCGGCGCCGGCGGTTCGAACGCGCACGTGCTGATCGAGGAATACCGTGCGCCGGCCGCGACGCGCGAGGCGACGGCATGGCCGCTGGTGTTCCCGCTGTCGGCGCGGACCCCGGCGCAGTTGGCGCAGCGGGTGGAAGCGCTGCTGGCCTTCCTCGAGCGCGACGACTGGATCGTCGACGCGCACGCGCTGGCCCGTGCGCTGCAGGTGGGACGCGAGGCGATGGACGAGCGCGTGGCGTTCGTCGCCGCCGATCTCGACGAGGCGAAGGCCGCGTTGCGGGCGCTGCGCGACGGCGTCGTCGGCACTGGCTGGCGCGGCAACGCCCGGCAGGAGCGCGACACGCTGGCGCGCCTGGCCGAGGCCCCGGACTTCGACGCGCGGATCGCCGACGCGATCGCGCGCCGTGCCTGGCCGGAACTCGCCGCGCTGTGGTGCATGGGCTGGACCCCGGACTGGGATGCGCTGGCGGCCGGTCCCGTCGCCGGGCCGCGCCCGCGCATGCTGCGGCTGCCGACCTATCCGTTCGCGCGCGAGCGCTACTGGACCGCTCCGGTCGGGATCGCGCCGTCCGGGATCGCGCCGCCCGCGATCGCGTTGCAGGCCAACGCGACGCCTCCGGCGGCGACCGTCGCAACGCTGCATCCGCTGGTCCACCGCAACGCGTCGTCGCTGCAGGTGTCGCGGTTCGTGTCGCGGTTCTCCGGCGACGAGGCGTGCTTCGGCGACGCCGCGAGCGGCGCGCGCGCGCTGCCCGCACTGCTGGCGCTGGAGATGGTGTTCGCGGCGCTCGACCTCGCCGGCGCCGCGGACGGGCGCGACGGCCACTGGACCCTCGACGACACCCGATGGGGCGATCGCCCGATCGTCGCGGATGCGGCGACGGCGGGCGCGGCGGAGGTCGAAATCGTCCTGTTCCCGGCCGATGACGGCGTGGACGTGGAAATCGCCAGCCTGTGCGCCGACGACGACCGGGTCCATCTGCAGACGCATGCGCGCTTCGAGGCTTCGCCTTCGCAGCGCGCTGCGGACAGCGCGCCGCCGGCGAATGCCGCGACGACGCCCACCGAAACGCTGACGCTGCCGGTGCTGCACGCGATCGTTCGCGAACTGGAACGGGCAGGCGGCCGCGGCGCGATCGCGGCCATCGCACGCGTCGAGGCCCGTGCGCCCGTGGCGCAGCCCGGTCGGATCGCGGTGGCGGCAGACGCGAACGGCGCCTTCGACGTCGCGGTCCACGACCCGCAGGACCGGGTCTGCCTGCGCCTGCGCGGCGTGCAGTTCGACGCGCAGATCGACGCACGGCTCGATGTGATCGATCCGCCGTCGTCGCAGCCCGCAGCGGTCGCGGCCGTGCCGGTCCATGCGCCGTCGTCCGCGCTGCACGCGACGACCGCCACGACCGCCACGACCGCCACGACCGCCACGACCGCCACGACCGCCACGACCGCCACGACCGCCACGACCGCCACGACCGCGACCACCGCGACCACCGCGACCGACACGGAGATCTCACTGCCCGCGCCGTTCGCCGCGCGATCGACGGCGACCGCGGCGACGGCAGGGCAGGCGCATGCCGGGCCGCGCGCGATCCCCGAGGGCCCGGTCGAAGACAAGCCGCGCCGCATCCCGCTGCGGATGGCGGCGGCGGTGCCGGTGACGCCGCCCGCGCCCAGGCCCGTGATCGCGCTCTCGGCGCTCGGCGCGGCGGCGTCGGCGGTATTGCCGCCGCGCGGCGAAGCGGCCGACGCTGCGGGCGCGGACGCGGTCCGCCTGTTCCACCTGGCCGCCAGCGCAGGCGAGGGCGTGTACGCGCTCGAAATCCGCGAGGCGCTGTCCGCGGCGACGATCGGCCGTCTGGCGCAGGCGATCGGACACGCCGGCGACCTGGCCGGTGCGAAGGCGCTGCTGCTGGTCGATCGCGGCGCGGCCGGCTGGCACGGCGGACGCGACCTGCGCGATGCGGCGATCCGCGACGGCCTGTTGCGCGCGGTCGCGGCGTGCCCGTGTCCGACGATAGCGGTGGTGCCGCACGGCGCCACCGGCGTCGGCCTGCTGCTCGCCGCGATCTGCGACGCGATGGTCGCCGGCGACGCCGCCGCATACGGATTCGCCGGCCCTGATGCCGAAGGCAGGGTCGACGAGCGCGTGGCAGACGAGAGCATCGCCGACGAAGGCGTGGCGCGCCTGTTCCGCGCGCGCCTGGGCGAGGCCCGGGCCGCGGTGCTGCTGGATCGCGGCCTGACCTTCCGCGGCGCGCAGTTGCCGGCGCTGGGCTGGGCCTGCCGGGTCGTCGCCGCCGAGGATGCGCACGCCGACGCCTGCCGGCTCGCGGCGCGCCTCGCGGACAAGGCCCAGCCCGCGCTCGATCTGCTGAAGGCCCACCTCGCCCGCGAAATGCGCGCCTGCGTCGATGCGCTCGAACCGCTCGAACCGTCATCGCCGCGGGCGATGTCCGCGGACGCGCCGTCCATCCTGCGGATCGACGCGACGCCGGCCGATGGCCTGGCCGCCTGCGTGGAGACGCTGTGCGCCGCGCTGGCGCAGGTCGATGCGGACGGCGAGGCCGGCTGCGTCCTGCTGTGCAGCGGCATCGACGGCTTCCTGCCGCCGGTCGCCGGCCCCGGGGATCTCGCCGCGCTGGTCGCCCTGACCGTCGCGATCCGGGATTGCCCGCTGCCGGTCGTCGCCGCGCTCGACACCGGCGCCGGCGAGGCCGGCTGGTGGCTGGGGCTGTGCTGCGACGCGGCCGTCCACGCCGCGGAGCGACGCTGCGCCACGGACCTGCACTGGGCGACGGCCGAGCCGACGCTGGCGGACGACGCCATCGTCCTGTGCGAACAGCGGCTCGGCACGCCGTTGGCGGCGTGGCTGGCCCGCGTCTGGGACGCGCTCGACGGCGCGGCGCTGGCCGCGCGCAGCGGGTGCGCGACGGTCGTCGCGGAGGCGCAGGCGATGGCCGAAGCGCTGCGCCTGGCGACGCACTGGAGCCGCGCGCCGCGTGCGGCCGCGATCGCGTGGAAGCGCGCGCGTTCGGAGGCCTGGCGGCGCGAGCGCGACGCGGTGCGCGCGGCGCGGGAGGCGGCCGGGTCGGCAGCGACCGAGTCGGCAGCGGCAGAGAGCTGCGCGCCCGAAGCGAACGTCGCAGCCGCGCAGCCCGTGGCCATCGCGCTGGCTTCGGCGGTGGTCTCGCTCACCCTGCATCCCGACGGGGTCGCGCTGATCGAGATGCACGATCGCGACGCCCGCAACATGTTCTCGGCGGCGCTGGTCGACGGGCTCAAGGAAGCCTTCGCGCAGGTCGCCGCCACGCCCGCCTGCCGGGCGGTGGTGCTCACCGGCTACGACCGCTATTTCGCCACCGGCGGCACCGTCGAGACCCTGCTCGCGATCCAGGAGGGACAGGCGCGGTTCACCGACGAAACGGTGTTCCAGTCGCCGATGGAGTGCCCGCTGCCGGTGATCGCCGCGATCCAGGGCCACGCGATCGGCGGCGGCTGGTCGTTCGGCATGTTCGCCGACGTCGTCCTGCTGGCCGAGGAAGGCCGCTACCTCAGCCCGTACATGGGCTACGGATTCACCCCGGGCGCCGGCTCGACGCTGATGTTCCCGGCGAAGATCGGCCTCGACCTCGCGCGCGAAACGCTGCTGTGCGCGGAGGAGGTCGCCGGCGTCGCGCTGAAGCGGCGCGGCGCGCCGGTGCCGGTGCTGCCGCATCGCGAGGTCGTGCCCGCGGCCATGGCGCTGGCCGCCGGCATCGCGCGCACGCCGCGCGCGCGGCTGGTCGCGCTCAAGCGCGGCTGGACTCGCCGCCTGCGCGCTGCGCGCGACGAGGCCTATCGCCGCGAAGTGGAGATGCACGCGCGGACCTTCGTCGACAATCCGGAGACCCTGGCGCGCATCCGCGAACGGTTCGCGAGCCCGGCCGTCGTGGACGCCGCGACGCCGTCGGCGGCGGCCGCGCCCGCCATCGCGACCACGGCGGCGGCCGTGTCGATCGCCGAGGTCGTCGAGACGCTGCGGACGCTGCTCGCCGACGAACTGTTCCTCGCGCCCGGCGAGATCGACGACGACACGCCGTTCATCGATCTCGGCCTGGACTCGATCACCGGCGTCACCTGGATCCGCAAGATCAACGCGCGCTACGGGATCGACATCGAAGCGACCCGGGTCTACAGCCATTCGACCCTCACCCTGCTCGGCCGGCTGGTCGCGGACACCGCGGGCGGCGGCGATGCGTTCCTCGCCGCGGCGGTCGAGCCTGCGGCGCCGGTGGCGGTCGTCGAACCGTCGCCCGCCACCGCGACGACCTCCGCGGCGACCGCCGCAGCGATCCCGGGGGCAACCTCCGCGGGTGCCGCCGGCGAAGGCCTGGACGCGGTGGTCGCACGGATCGGCGCGCTGCTCGCGAGCGAACTGCTGCTGCGCCCGGAGGAGATCGACGAGACCCTGCCGTTCATCGACATGGGCCTGGATTCGATCACCGGCGTCACCTGGGTGCGGGCGATCAACGCGGCCTACGGCACCGACATCGAGGCCACCCGCGTCTACAGCCATCCGACGCTGCGCGAACTGGCGCGCCTGGTGCTGCAGGAAGCCGCGCCGCAGGAAGCCGCGCCGCAGGAAGCCGGCGCTGTTGCGCCCGCGACGCCGGTTGCCGCCGCGCTGCCGGCGACGCTGCCCGCCACTGTCGTGTCCGTGCCGCCCGCGGCGCGGCGCGCCCTCGTCTCGTGGCGCGATCGCCCGGCGTCGGCATCCGTTCGCCGGGCCTCGATGTCGTCGGCGCTGTCGCCGGGACGGCAGCGCAAACCCGAGCCCATCGCGGTGATCGGCATCGCCGGGCAGTTCGCCATGGCCCGCGACGTGGACGCGTTCTGGGCCAACATCGCCTCGGGCCGCGACTGCATCGTCGAAATCCCGGAGCAGCGCTGGCGCCTGCGCGACCATTTCCGCGAAGGCGCGCCGACGCCCGGCAAGACCAACAGCAAATGGCTGGGCGCGATCGAGGACTTCGACAGATTCGATCCGCTGTTCTTCAACATCTCGCCGACCGAAGCCGAAAGCATGGAGCCGCAGCAGCGGCTGTTCCTGCAGACCTGCTGGCACGGGATCGAGGACGCCGGCTATCGCCCGCAGTCGCTGTCCGGCAGCCAGTGCGGCGTGTTCGTCGGCTGCGGGCCCAGCGACTACCACCAGGCCTCGCGCGAGCACCGGCTCAGCGCGCAGGGCTTCACCGGTGCGGCGACCTCGATCCTCGCGGCGCGGGTGTCGTACTTCCTCAATCTGCGCGGCCCGTGCCTGTCGATCGACACCGCCTGCTCCTCGTCGCTGGTCGCGATCGCCAGTGCCTGCGACAGCCTCAACGCGGGGGTCAGCGACCTGGCCCTGGCCGGCGGCGTGTACGTGATGGCGGGGCCGGCGATGCACATCATGACCGCGCAGGCCGGCATGCTCTCGCCCGACGGCCGCTGCCACGCGTTCGACCAGCGCGCCAACGGTTTCGTGCCCGGCGAAGGCGTCGGCGTGCTCGTGCTCAAGCGGCTGGCGGACGCCGAACGCGACGGCGACCGCATCCAGGCCGTGATCGAGGGCTGGGGCATCAACCAGGACGGCAAGAGCAACGGCATCACCGCCCCGAACGAGGAATCGCAGGCGCGGCTGCTGCAGTCGGTGTACCGGCGCTTCGACATCGCGCCGGGCGACATCCAGCTGATCGAGGCCCACGGCACCGGCACCAAGCTGGGCGACCCGATCGAGGTCGCCGGCCTGAAGGCCGCGTTCGCCCCGTTCACCGACCGCCGCGCGAGCTGCGCGCTGGGCTCGGTCAAGAGCAACATCGGCCACTGCCTGACCGCGGCCGGCGCCGCCGGCATGCTCAAGCTGGTCATGGCGATCCGCCACCGCGCGCTGCCGCCGACGATCCACTATCGTCAGCGCAACGAGCACATCCAGCTCGACGACAGCCCGTTCTACGTCAACGACACGCTGCGGCCGTGGACGGTCGCCGACGGCGGCACCCGCCGCGCCGCGATCAGCTCCTTCGGCTTCAGCGGCACCAACGCGCACCTGGTCGTCGCCGAACACCGGCCGCAGCCGCAGGTCGCGCGCCGGGTCGCCGCGCTGACCCAGGACGGCCGGGTGATCGTGCCGCTGTCGGCGCGGACCGAAGCGCAACTGCGCCGCAAGGCCGAAGACCTGCTCGCGTTCCTGCGCGCGCAGGCGCAGGCGCCCGACCTGGTCGCACTGGCCTACACGCTGCAGGTCGGTCGCGATGCGATGGGCGAGCGCCTTGGCTTCCTCGTCGATTCGATCGACGCCCTGGCCGCGCGACTGACCACGTACCTGGCCGGGCAGGACGGCCCCGGGGAGGTGTACCAGGGCCAGGTGAAGCGGCATCGCGAGGCGATCCGGCTGATTGCCCAGGACGACGAGATGCGCGCGACGGTCGTCGGCAAATGGCTGGCCGAGCGCAAGCTGTCGAAGCTGCTCGATCTGTGGGTCAAGGGCCTGGACCTGGACTGGACGATGTTCTATCCCGGCGACCGCCCGGCGCGGATCGGCCTGCCCGGCTATCCGTTCGCGCGCGAGCGCCACTGGATCGCGCCGGCCGCCGAAGCGCCGGCCGGTGCGCTGCATCCGCTGCTCCACGAGAACGCGTCGCTGCTCAGCGGCCAGCGCTACCGCTCGCGCTTCGATCGCGACGCGGACGTGTTCGCGACCGATGCGGACGGCCGCCGGGTCCTGCCCGCGGCGACGCAACTGGCGATGATGATCGCGGCGGTGTCGCACGCCACGTCCGACGCGACCGGCGTGGCCGCGATCGAACTCGCGTCGATCGCCTGCGACGGTCATGCCTGCGACAGCATCGGCGATGACGGCTGCGCGGTCCGGATCGAGCTTGCCGCGGACGACGCTGGCGGCATTGCGGTCGCGCTGCAGGTGGAGGAGGGCGATGCGCCGTCCTCCGATCCGCTTGCCGCGGCGGTCGCCCGGTTGCTGCCGGACGCCGATGCCCGGCGGGTCGATCCCGACGCGATCCGCGGCCGTCTGCCGTCCGCGACACAGGCCATCGAAGGTCCGGCATCGACGCGCATCGGCGACGGCGAGATCCTGCTGCGGCTGGCGTCCGACGCCGCCACGACGACGGATCGGGGGCCTTCGGCGGCATCGATCGCCGACGCGCTGCGGGCCGCGGCCCTGGCGTCCGGCGTCCCTGCGGAGGCGGCCACGGGGCCGCTGCGCGTCGACCGCATCCTCGCGGCCGCGCCGCATCGCGCGGCGACGTTCGCCTGGGCGCGGCGCGCCGCCGACAGCGCGGATGGCCCACGCGTCGACATCGACCTGATCGACGACGACGGCGCGATCGCGCTGTCCCTGCACGGGGTCGCCATGGCGTCCGTCGCCGTCGCGTCGGCGGAACCGACGGCCGCGACGATGACGCTGGTCGCGCCGCGCTGGTCGCCGGCGCCGGCCTCGCTGCCGGTCACGCCCGAAGCCGAAGCCGCAATCCTGGTCATCGGCGCGGACGCGGCGCAGCGCCAGGCCTTCGTCGCGGCGGGGCGCAACGACCGATTGTCGTTCGCGACGCTCGGCGACGACGACGTCGAGGCCATCGCCGCCACGCTGTCCGGGCACGCGTTCGAGCGGCTGGTCTGGATCGCGTCGCGCCCGGACACGCCGACGCTGACCGAGGAAGCGATCATCGAGCATCAGCAGCGCGGCATCGTGCAGGTGATGCGCCTCGCGCGCGCGCTCGAACGGCTCGAAACGCGCGAAACCGCCGCACCCGCCCGCCGCGACCTGCAGTGGGACCTGGTGACCGTGAACGCGCTGCCGGCGACCGCGGGATCGCGGGTGGAACCGACCCATGCCGGCCTGCAGGGACTGACCGGCAGCATGGCCGAGGTCTACCCCGGCTGGCGGATCCGGATGCTCGACGTGCCCGACCTGTCCGCATCGACGATCGCCGCGCTGCTGGCGCCCGGCCTGCCCGCCGCCGACCTCGGCAGGGCGGGCTGCCATGCGCTGCGCGACGGCCGCTGGCTGCAGGAATCGCTGGCGCCGGTGGATCTCGTCGGCGCTGGCGGCGTCGCGGCGGACCGCCTCGACGCGGGCGCGACGCCCTATCGCCACCGCGGCGTCTACGTCGTGATCGGCGGCAGCGGCGGCGTCGGCGAGGTCTGGACCCGCCACGTCGGCACGCGCTACCGGGCGAAAGTCGTGTGGATCGGCCGGCGCGCCCTCGACGACGCGCTGCGCGCGAAGCTGGCGGCGCTGCAGGCGTCCGGCATCGCGGTCGACTACGAGCGCGCCGACGCCGCCCGTCCGGGCGAGCTCGAGGCCGCCTGCGCCCGGATCAGGCGCCGCCACGGCGCGGTGCATGGCGTGGTCCACTCCGCGGTCGGCGACTTCGACCAGCGGCTCAAGACCGTTTCCGAGGCCGATTTCCGTTCGATCCTGTCCGTGAAGATGGATCTGAGCGTAAGGATCGCGCAGGTGTTCCGCGACGCAGCCCTGGATTTCTACCTGTTCTTCTCCTCGAACGCGTCCTTCGTGCGCGGCGCGGGGATGGCCGGCTATGCCGCCGGCTGCACCTTCCAGGACGCGTTCGCCCGGGCCCTCGGCCAGCGTCTCGGCAGCCTGGTCAGGACCGTGAACTGGGGCTACTGGTCGGTCGGCGCCGGCAGTGCGATGACCGACGCCATGAAGCGCTACTTCCACGAGACCGGCTACCGGCCGCTGGATCCGGACGCGGCGATGGCGGCGCTGGACCGGTTCATGGCCAGCGACCTGCCGCAGGTGTCGATCGCGAAGTACGCGCCTGCGGCCGCCGTCGCGCAAGCCGTGCCCTCTCAAACTGTGTCCTCTCAGGCCGCGCCCTCTCAGGCCGCGGCCTCTCAGGTCCGGCCCGCCGCGGCCCGCGCGATCGCGGCGGACGCCGTCGCCGTCGTGCCGGCGTCCGCGCTGCGCGCCGACGGCGAAGGCGCGTCCGACGACCTCGCCGGCAAGGCGCTCGCGTTCTGCGCGAAGCTCGTCGGCGACGCGCTCAAGATCGACCCGGCCGCGCTCGACGCGGACGAACCGCTCGAGACCTACGGCATCGACTCGGTCATCGTCGGCCTGGTCAACCGCAGCCTGCAGGTCCATTTCGAGGTCGGCAGCACGCTGCTGTACGAGCACCGCACGCTGCGCGGCCTCGCCGGTCACCTGCTGCGGACGCAGCAGCCGCGCCTGCGCACGCTGTTCGCCGCGCCGGTCGCGTCGTCGGCGCCGGCGGCGCCGGCGGCGTCGCGCGGCGAGCCGCTGCCGGCCGCTGCGTCGCATGCGCCGGCGCTGCGCCTGCCCGGACGCCGCGGCGTGGCCGCATCGCAGGCGGATCGCACGGCGCCGGCCCGGTCCTCGCCGCGCACACGCCGGATCGCGATCGTCGGCATCAGCGGGCAGTATCCGGGCGCCGTGGATCTCGACGCGTTCTGGGACAACCTCCGGCAGGGCCGCGACAGCGTCGGCGAGATTCCCGGCAACCGCTGGTCGCTGGACGGGTTCTACGAGCCCGACGAGCACGCGGCGGTGGCCGCCGGCAAGAGCTACTGCAAGCGCGGCGGCTTCCTCGACCGGTTCGCCGAATTCGACCCGCTGTTCTTCGGCATCGCGCCGCGCGAAGCGCTCAACATGGATCCGCAGGAGCGGCTGTTCCTGCAGACGGCGTGGAACGCGCTGGAGAACGCCGGCCTCACCCGCGAAGCGCTGCGCCGGCGGTTCGAGCGCCGGGTCGGGGTGTTCGCCGGCATCACCCGCGCCGGCTACAACCTCTACCGCGCCGACGCCGACCCAGCCGTGAAGTTCTGGCCCAGGACCTCGTTCGGCTCCGTCGCCAACCGGCTCTCGTACCTGCTCGACATCGAAGGGCCGAGCCTGCCGGTCGATACGATGTGCTCCTCGTCGCTGACCGCGCTGCACGAGGCCTGCGAGCACATCCTCAACGGCGACTGCCGCGCGGCCATCGCCGGCGGGGTGAACCTGTTCCTGCACCCGACCAGCTACATCGACATGTCCTCGCAGCACATGCTGTCGAAGGACGGGCGCTGCAGGAGCTTCGGCGAAGGCGCCAACGGCTTCGTGCCGGGCGAGGGCGTCGGCGTGGTGGTGCTGCGTCCGCTGGAGGACGCCGAGCGCGACGGCGACGTGATCCACGGCGTGATCATCGCGACCGGGATCAACCACGGCGGCAAGACCAACGGCTACACCGTGCCGAACCCGACCGCGCAGGCGGCGCTGGTGCGCGAGGCGATCGACCGGGCCGGCATCGACGCCGGCGCGATCGGCTACATCGAGGCGCACGGCACCGGCACCGACCTGGGCGATCCGATCGAGATCGCCGGCCTGGAGCAGGCGTTCGCGCCCGACGCGGTCGAGCCCGGGCGCTGCGCGATCGGCTCGGTGAAGTCGAACATCGGCCACCTGGAGGCCGCGGCCGGCATCGCCGGCCTGACCAAGGTGCTGCTGCAGTTCCGCCACGGCCAGATCGCACCGTCGCTGCACGCCGAACGGACCAATCCGAACATCCGTTTCGAGCGGACCCCGTTCGCATTGAACCGCACGCTGACGTCGTGGACGCGGCCGGTGGTCGATGGCGTCGCGCGGGCGCGGATCGCGGGCGTCTCGTCCTTCGGCGCCGGCGGCGCGAACGCGCACGTCCTGGTCGAGGAACATCTGCCGGGCTCCGGCCACGGCGCGGCCGTCCTCGACGCATCGCCGCGGACCGGGGTGTTCCCGGTCTCGGCGAAGACCCCCGAGCAACTGCGGCAGCGCGCGCGCGACCTGCTCGATGCGCTGCGTGACGGGCGCGTGGCCGGCGGCTGCGCCGAGGTCGCGCACACGCTGCAGACCGGCCGCGAGGCGATGGAGGCGCGCGCCTGTTTCCTGGCCCCAGACCTGGCGACGCTGGCGACGAGGCTCGAAGCGTTCGTGGGCGATGCGGGCGTGCGCGACGGGGTTTTCGTCGCCCGCCAGGACGGCGCCGCTGCGCCGGCCGCGACGCGACGCGCGATCGATCCGGCCGTGGTCGAAGGCTGGCTCGCGCGTGGCGAGCCCGACGAACTCGCGCGCGCCTGGGTCGACGGCGCCGCCATCGACTGGGCGGCGCTGTGGCAGGGCAGCGGCGTGCGGCGGGTCGAGCTGCCGGGCTATCCGTTCGCCCGCGAGAGCTTCTGGATCGACGACGTGGTCCGTCCCGCCGGCGCGCAGGAGCGACCACAGCCGCAGCCGCCGGGCGATCTGCAGCGTGCGGCCGCGATCATCGACGGCATCGACGCCGCCGCGATCGCGCCGGAGCAGGGCGTGCGCCTGCTCCGGGCGCTGCTCGGGAATCCGGCGTGAGCCGCGCGGCGACCGCGCGGATGGAAGCACAAGGACGGCGCACGGCGACGGCCGGCGCGGAATCGACGGGCGGACGCGCAGTCCCCCGTCCCCAGGGAAAGAAGCAGGCGCAATGACCGATTTCATCCAGTACGTCGTTTCCGAACTCAAGAGCGGCCGCCTCTCCCGGCAGGACGCGCTGTCGCTGATCGGCCAGTTCTGGCGTCGCCCGGCCACGCCCGGCGCGTCGGCGCTGCACCCGCTGCTGCACGCCAACGTCTCCACCCTCGGCGAGCAGCGCTACGCCTCGTGGTTCGGCGGCGACGAGTTCTTCCTGGACGACCACCGCGTGCTGTTCGGCGCCGACGACGCGCGCCGGGTGCTGCCCGGCGTGGCCTACCTGGAAATGGCGCGCGCCGCGGCGGCGAACGCGCTGGCCGACCTCGCCGACGCCGATCGCATCGCGCTCGAGGACGTGGTCTGGCTGCAGCCGGTCGTCGTGGACGACGCCACCGAGGTCGGCGTCGCGCTGTCTCCCGAGGACGGCGCGGCGGATGGCGCGGCGTCGCTCGAATTCGAGATCTTCAGCGTCGCGCACGGGCAGGCGGACGCTGGCGCGACCGAGACGGTGCATTGCCGCGGACGGGCGCTGATCGCCGCGACGCCGGCGCCGGCGCCGCTGGACCTCGACGCGATCGCGCGGCGCACCGGCCGCCGCGTACTGGAACCCGAGGCGATCTACCCGACCTACGCGCGGATGGGGATGCGCTTCGGCCCCGGCCATCGCTCGCTGGCACGCGTGCGCTGCGGCGAGGCGGAAGTGCTGGCCGAACTGGCGCTGCCCGCGGCGCTCGTCGACACCGCTGCGTCCTACGTCCTGCATCCGTCGATGCTCGACGGCGCGCTGCAGGCCGCGATCGGGCTGCTGCCCGATCCCAATGCACCGCCGGCGCGTCCGTCGCTGCCGTTCGCGGTGGATGCGGTGCGCGTGTTCGCGCCCTGCGGCGACGACCTCCGCGCCTGGATCCGGCCCGCCGCGGGCGCGCGGCCGGGCGATCGCGTCAGCCGGCTCGACATCGACGTGTGCGACGGGGCAGGGCGGGTCTGCGTGCAGTTGCGCGGGTTCGCCTCGCGCGAGGCGAATGCCGCGGCGGTCGTTCCGACAGGCGTCGCGGGTGGCATCGCGGGTGACCTCGCGGGTGGCATCGTGGCAGACGCCGCGGACGCGCCGATCGCCACCGTGCTGGCGGCGCCCGCCTGGCAGGAGGCCCCGGCCGAGGCCGGCGTCGGTGTCGCCGGCGACGCGATCGACCACGTGATCCTCTGCGGCTATCCGCGATCGACCGCCGAGGCGCTGGGCGAACGCCTGCCTGACGCCCGCATCCACGCGGTGGCCGCTTCGGCCGAGGCGGGCATCGCGCAGGGCTTCACCGCGATGGCGCTGGCCTGCTTCGCGATCGTCAAGGAGGCGCTCGCGAGCCTCGCCCACGCGGACGCCGCGCCGACCGCGCTGGGCCTGCGGCTGGTGCTGCCCCGGCGCGACGACGCCGGCCTGCTGCCGGCGCTGTCCGGGCTGCTGGCGACCGCCGCCCAGGAGCATCCGCAGGTCAGCGCCCAGGTGCTGGAGATCGATGCCGATGCGTCGGTGGACGCGCTGGCCGCCGGCCTGCTCGCCGAGCGCGACACGGGGCAGGCGCAGGTGCGCCTCGCCGCGGGGCGGCGCGAGGTCGGCCGCTGGGCTGCGCTCGCGGACACGGAGACGGACGCTGGGACGGACGGGGACGCGGCCGGCGCGCCGGTGTTCGTGGACGGCGGCGTCTACCTGATCACCGGCGGCCTCGGCGGGCTCGGCCGGCTGTTCGCCAGGCACGTGCTCGACACCTGCCCCCGGGCCCGGGTGGTGCTGACCGGGCGCGGCGCGCACACGCCGGCGATCGACGCCGACCTGCGCACGCTGGCAGACGGCGCGGACCCGTCGCGGCTCGCCTACGCCGCCCTCGACCTGCTCGACGAGGCCGCGGTCGAGCGGCTGGTGGAAGGGATCCGCGAACGCCACGGCCGCCTCGACGGCATCCTCCACGCCGCGGGGATGATCGCCGACAACCTGATCGCCCGGAAGTCGTCCGAGGAATTCGCCCGGGTGCTGGCGCCGAAAGTGGCGGGCACCGTGCATCTGGATCGCGCGAGCCGTGCGCTGCCGCTCGACTTCTTCGCGCTGTTCTCGTCCGCCGCATCGGTCGACGGCCATGTCGCCCAGTCCGACTACGCGGTCGCCAACGGTTTCATGGATCGCTTCGCGGCGCATCGCAACCGGCTGGTCGCCTCCGGCGCGCGCCACGGCAGGACGGTCTCGATCGACTGGCCGTTCTGGCAGGACGGCGGCATGCGCATGCCCGCCCGCGAGCAGCAGACGCTGTTCGAGCGCACCGGCATGCGGCCGCTGCGGACCGCATCGGGCCTGCAGGCGTTCCATCGCTGCGTGCGCTCCGGTCACGCGCGGGTGCTGGTGATCGAGGGCGATCCCCGGCGGATCCGCGCGCTGCTCGACGGCGGGCAGGCGCGCGCCGCCGCCCTCGAGGCCGCCGCCGCTGTCGCCGCCGTCGATGCCGGCGGCCATCCGGACGTCGTCCCTGCCGCCGGCGACGACGCGCTCGAGCGGATGCGCGACTACCTGCGCGCGGAGTTCTCGTCGCTGCTGGGCCTGCCCGCGCACCGGATCGATCCGCGCGCGGCGCTCGAACGCTACGGCATGGACTCCGTGCTCGCGATGGACCTGACCGCGAAGCTGGAAAAGACCTTCGGACGCCTGTCGAAGACGCTGTTCTTCGAGCACCAGACCCTCGACCAACTGGCCGCGCACTTCGTCGAGGCGCACGCCGCCACCGTCGCGCGGCTGTTCCCGTCCGCATCGTCCGCATCGGCGAAGGAAACCGTCCCGGCCGCGCCGATGCCCGTCGCCGCGCCTGACGCCGCCCGGTCGGACGGACGCGGCGCGGCGCGACGCGCCCGCGGCCGTCGCTGGCTGGCCGCACCGGCGCCCGCGCGCGAGTCGTCTGTGCCGGAACCGATCGCGATCGTCGGCCTCAGCGGACGCTATCCGGAGTCGGAGGACCTCGCGGCGTTCTGGCGCAATCTGCGCGACGGCCGCGACTGCATCGTCGAGGTTCCGCCGAGCCGCTGGGACTGGCGCGACTACTACAGCGAGGATCGCAGCCAGGACGGTCGCCACTACAGCAAGTGGGGCGGTTTCATCGCCGGGGTCGACGAATTCGACCCGCTGTTCTTCAACATCCCGCCGGTCGGCGCCGAACTGATCGATCCGCAGGAGCGCCTGTTCCTGCAGCATGCCTGGATGGCGATCGAGGACGCGGGCTACACCCGCTCCGGCCTGCAGCAGGCGCGCGATGCCGCCCAGGCCGGGCAGGTCGGCGTCTACGTCGGCGTGATGTACGGCGAATACCAGCTCTTCGGCGCGGAGTCGGGCCTGCTCGGCCGCCGCATCGGCGTGCCGGTCAGCTACGCCAGCATCGCCAACCGCGTGTCCTACGTGCTCGACCTGCACGGGCCGAGCATGACCCTGGACACGATGTGCTCGTCGTCGCTGACCGCGATCCACCTGGCCTGCCAGGACCTGCGCCAGGGGCGCACCCACCTGGCGATCGCCGGCGGCGTCAACCTCAGCCTGCATCCCAACAAGTACCTGGTGCTCAGCGCCGGGCAGTTCATCTCCGGCGACGGCCACTGCCAGAGCTTCGGCGAGGGCGGCGACGGCTACATCCCGGGCGAGGGCGTCGGCGTGGTCGTGCTCAAGCGCCTGTCGGAGGCGGTCGCGGACGGCGACCACATCCACGGCGTGATCCGCGGCAGCGCGCTCAACCACGGCGGCAAGACCAACGGATACTCGGTCCCGAACCCGCGGGCGCAGCGCTGGGTCATCGATCGCGCGCTGAAGGAGTCCGGCGTCGATCCGCGCCACGTCAGCTATCTCGAAGCCCACGGCACCGGCACCCGGCTCGGCGATCCGATCGAGATCGCGGCGCTCGGCCAGGTGTTCGGACCGCACAGCGACGCCCGCGGTTCGTGCGCGATCGGCTCGGTCAAATCGAACATCGGCCACTGCGAATCCGCGGCCGGCATCGCCGGGCTGACCAAGGTCCTGCTGCAGATGAAGCACCGGATGCTGGTGCCGTCGCTGCATTCGGCGACGCTCAATCCGCACATCGATTTCGAGGCGTCGCCGTTCACGGTCAACCAGACCCTGCGGCCGTGGGAGACGCCGGCCTCCGGCGACGGCCGCGTGCCGCGTATCGCGGGCATTTCGTCCTTCGGCGCCGGGGGATCGAACGCGCACCTGATCGTCGAGGAATACGTCGCGCCGGTCGCGGACGCGTCGATCCCGCGCGCGCGTCCGCGGCGCGAAGCGCTGGTGCCGCTGTCGGCCCGGACCGAAGCGCAGCTGCGGCGCAAGGTCGAGGACCTGCGCGCCTTCCTCGATGCCGAAACCGCCCCGGACCCGCAAGGCGGCGCCGCGTCGATCGACCTCGAATCGCTCGCGTACACCCTGCAGAAGGGACGCGAAGCGATGGCCTTCCGGGTCGCCTTCGTCGTCGATTCGATCGACGCGCTCCGCGCCGCGCTGGACGCGCACCTCGCAGGCGAGGGCGACGCCGCGGTCCGTTTCGCCGGCCGGGTCGAGAACGAACTGGACGGCATCCCGTCGCTCGGCCGCGACGACGACATGCGCGAGGCGATCGGCAAATGGATCGCACGCGGCAAATTCGGCAAGCTCGCCGACCTGTGGGTGAAGGGGCTGGAGCTGGACTGGGACGCGCTGTATCCCTCGGCCCGTCCCGCGCGCATGCCGCTGCCGGCCTATCCCTTCGCGAAGGATCGCTACTGGATCGCGCTGCCCGCGCGTCCGGCCAGCGGCGTCGTCGGCGTCAACGACGCCCATCCGCTGCTGCAGGCCAACCTGTCGGACTTCCATCGCCAGTGCTACGGCAACGCCTTCGACGGTCGCGAATGGTTCCTCGCCGACCATCGGGTCGGCCTCGGCGGCGCCCGCCCGCAGCGACTGCTGCCCGGCGCGGCCTATCTGGAAATGGTCCGCGCGGCGATGGCCGCGGCGCTGCCCGACGGCGAGGGCGGCGCGCTCGTGCTCCGCAACGTCGCCTGGGCGCAGCCGCTGGTGGTGGAATCCCCGCAGCGGGTGGAGATCCGGCTCGCCGCGGCGCGCGAAGACGACATCCACTTCGACGACAGCGACCTCGACGGCGTCGAATTCGAAGTCGTCGGCGGCGATACGGCCGCGCCCGTGCGCCACTGCAGCGGATCGGCGACGTTCGTCGCGGACGCTGCGCCGCAACGGCTGGACGTCGCTGCGCTGACGGCGCGCATGACCGCGGGCACGCTCCCGGCCGAGGCGGTCTACGCGGCGTTCGAGGCGATGGGAATCGTCTACGGTCCCGCGTTCCGCACCGTGTCCCGGTTGCACCGGGGCGCGGGCGAAGCGCTGGCCGAACTGTCGCTGCCCGGCGCCGCCACGCTGTCTCCCTACGTCCTGCATCCCGGCCTGCTCGACGGCGCGCTGCAGGCGGCGATCGGTCTCGTCGCCCGAACCGAAGGCCTGCCCGACGCGCCCGCGGTTCCGTTCGCGCTCGACGCGCTGACCGTCCACGGTCCCTGCTCGGCGCGGATGTACGCCTGGGTCCGCGACGCCGGCGTGGCCGCCGCGGGCGTCGGCCGGGTCGACATCGACCTGATCGGCGACGACGGCACGCCGTGCGCGAGCCTGCGCGGGCTGACCTCGCGCACGCTCGCCGGCGCGTCGGCGACGCCGGCCGATCCCGCGGTGTCGGTGCTGATCGCCGAACCCGACTGGGAAGACGTGGCGACCGCCGGCGTCGAGGCCGCGAACTGGCGACACCGCGACGTGTTGCTGTGCGCCGGCGTCGCGGTCGATGCCGCGCGCATGTCCGCCGACCTGCAGGCCGAGCGTCCACAGGCCTCGGTGCGCGCCCTGTCGCTCGATCCGCAGGGCGATCTCGCCGACCGCTATCGCGACGCCGCGCTGGCGGTGCTTGCGCACGTGCAATCCGCGTACGCGGCCGGGGTGGCGGGGGAGGGCCGGGGCGAGGGCAAGCGGCTGCTGCAACTGGTGGTCGCCGACCGGGGCGAGGACGCGGTGCTCGCGGGGCTGGCCGGGCTCGCCGACACGATCCGCCTCGAACTGCCCGACCTGCTCGCGCAGGTGGTGGTCGTGCCGCCGGACCTCGACGCGCGCACGCTCGCGGAACGCCTGGACACGGCCGCCGCGCACCCGGGCGAAAGCCGCCTCGACGGCGCCCGCGCGGTCATGCGCAGGCCGCGCTGGCGGTCGCGCGCGCTCGACGACCGCAGCGTGACGCCGGCGTTCAAGTCCGGCGGCGTCTATCTCGTCACCGGCGGGCTCGGCGGGCTCGGTCGGCTGTTCGCCCGCGAAATCCTCGCCTGCGCGCCCGACGCCACCGTCGTGCTCGGCGGCCGAGGCGAACTGGCCGGCGCGCAGCGCGAGGCCTTCGAGGCCCTGCGGGCGTCGTTGTCGGCGCCGGCGGAGCGGCTGCGCTATCGGCAGCTCGACCTCGCGTGCCCGGAACAGGTCGACGCGGTGATCGCGGAGATCGTGTCCGAGCTGGGCGGCCTCTCGGGCGTGCTGCACAGCGCCGGGACCACGCGCGACCGGCTGCTGCTGCGCAAGACCGCCGACGAGTGCGCCGAGGTGCTGGCGCCGAAGGTCGCGGGCACGCACCACCTCGACCTGGCCACGCGCGGCATCGATCTCGACTTCTTCGCGCTGTTCTCCTCGCTGGCGTCGGCGATGGGCAACGTCGGGCAGGGCGACTACGCCGCCGCCAACGGCTTCATGGACGCCTTCGCCGATCACCGCAACGCCCTGGTCGATGCCGGACAGCGTCGCGGCAGGACCCTTTCGCTGCTGTGGCCGCTGTGGCGGGACGGCGGGATGCGGATCGACGCCGACGCGCAGGCGGCGCTGGCGCGGACCGCCGGCATGCTGCCGCTGCAGACCGCGAACGGCATGCGCGCCTTTCACCGCGCGGTGGCCGAGGGCAGGGGACGCGTGCTCGTCGTCGAGGGTCATGCGCAGCGGCTGCGACAGGCGCTGGAGGCGCGGCGTACGCCGGTGGCGGAGGCCGTCGCGCCGCCGCCGTCGATCGCGCGGGAGCGCGCTCCGGACACCGCGATCGCCGCCAGCGACGACGCCACGCGCGGCCGCGTCGAACGCGCCGCGCGCTGGCTGACCGAACAGTTCGCCGAACAGTTGCGCGTGCCGGTCCACGAGCTGGATCCGAAGGCGCCGCTGGAGCGCTACGGCATGGACTCGGTGCTGGCGATGAAGCTGACCCAGCACCTGGAGACCCGGTTCGGCTCGCTCTCGAAAACCCTCTTCTTCGAGTACCAGACGATCTCGGCCCTGGCGACGCACCTGGCCCGTGCTTTCCCGGAGGCATTCCCGACCGCGTTGCCCGATCGCACTGCGCAGGCGACGACCGTCGCCAGGGACGCCCGGCCGGTCGCCGGCGTCGTCGATGCCGCTCGTCCCGTGCGACGCTTCGCCAGGCTGCGCACGTCGATCGGGCAGGCCGGCGTGCAGGCCATCGCCAACGACAGCATCGCGGACGGCAGGATCGCCATCGTCGGCGTCGCCGGCCGCTATCCGGAGGCGCCCACCCTCGACGCCTTCTGGCAGAACCTCCGCGAAGGCCGCGACAGCATCGTCGAGGTGCCCGCCGAGCGCTGGAACCATGCGGCGATCTTCGCGCCGGGCCGCAACCGTCCGGGCAAGGCCTACAGCAAGTGGGGCGGCTTCCTCGACGGCGTCGATCGCTTCGACGCGCGGTTCTTCAACATCTCGCCGCGCGAAGCGGAGCTGATCGATCCGCAGGAACGCCTGTTCATCGAAACCGTGTGGGAAACGCTCGAGGACGCCGGCTACAGCCGCGACGCGATCGACCGGCTGCGGGTCGGCGTCTACGTGGGCGCGATGTGGGGCCACTACGAGCTGCATGCCGGCGCGTCCGCCGGGGTGCCGAGTTCGTCGTTCGCGTCGATCGCGAACCGGGTGTCCTACTTCTTCGATTTCCACGGCCCGAGCATGGCGATCGACACGATGTGCTCGTCGTCGCTCACCGCCATCCACCTGGCCTGCGAAGCGCTGCGCGGCGGCGGCATCGATGCGGCGATCGCCGGCGGCGTCAATCTCTCGCTGCATCCGAACAAGTACCTCAGCCTCAGCCAGGGCAATTTCGCTTCCACCGACGGCCGCTGCCGCAGCTTCGGCGAGGGCGGCGACGGCTACGTGCCGGGCGAGGGCGTGGGCGCGGTGCTGCTGCGACCGCTGGCCGCGGCCCTGCGCGACGGCGATCGCATCCATGGCGTCATCCGCGCGACGGCGATCAACCACGGCGGCAAGACCAACGGCTACACCGTGCCGAACCCGGTCGCGCAGTCGGACCTGATCCGCGAGGCGCTGCGCGAGGCGCGGGTCGATCCGGCCACCATCGACTACGTCGAAACCCACGGCACCGGCACCTCGCTCGGCGATCCGATCGAGATCACGGGCCTGGTCCGCGCCTTCGCGGGCGATGCGCCGCAGGCCGCGGGCGGCGGACGCCGCTGCGCGATCGGTTCGGTCAAGTCGAACATCGGCCATCTCGAATCCGCGGCCGGCATCGCGGCGCTGACCAAGGTCCTGCTGCAGTTGCGCCATCGCACGCTGGCGCCGTCGCTGCACGCAGAGCGCCTGAATCCGCACATCGACTTCGATGCGGTGCCGTTCGCGGTGCAGCGCAGCCTCGCGCCCTGGCCGGGCGGCCGCGACCGGCCGCGCCGCGCCGCGGTGAGCTCGTTCGGGGCGGGCGGCGCCAACGCGCACCTGATCGTCGAAGAACATGTCGCGGAGGCGCGGGTTCTCGAAACGGGCGCGCCGGCGACGCCGGACATCGGCCCGGAGGCGTTCCTGCTCTCGGCGAAGACCCGCGAGGCGCTCGCCGCCTATGTCGCCCGGCTCCTGGCGTTCCTGGCGCAGACGCCGGCCGCGTCGCTGGCGGACATCGCCTACACCTCGCAGATCGGCCGCACGCCGATGCAGGAGCGGCTGGCGGTCGTCGCGGCGACCGTCGAAGACCTCCGCCGGATCCTCGCGCGCTGGCGTCCGGAGGCGGGCGAAGCGTCGTTGCCGGGCCGGTTGCGGATCGAAGGCCTGTTCGAGGGCAGCACCCGCGACGCCGGGTCCGGCATCGGCGGGCTGATCGACGGCGAGGCCGGCGAGGCCTACGTGCGAACGCTGCTGCAGGGGCGCGATCTCGAGAAGCTCGCCCGGCTGTGGGTGTCCGGCGTCGATGTCGACTGGTCCGGCCTGCGCCGCGGCGCGCGCCCGGCGCGGGTCGCGCTGCCGACCTATCCGTTCATGCGCGAACGCTACTGGATCGACGCGCCGACGCCGGCGTTCGACCAGGCGCGCGCGCCGGTCGCGTCCGCGCCCGGGGCGGAAAACGACCGGGCGCCGGCCGTCGATCGCCTGTGTTTCCATCGCCCGGTTTGGGAGCGCGTCTCCGACGCCGGCGCGCGCGCGCCGATACCGGCCTCCGTGCTCGTCCTGGGCGCGAGCGACGCGCTCGTGCGCGCCCTGCGCGAGCAGGCCCCGGCCACCGAATGGCGTTGCGTCGAGGCCTCGGCGGACATGGCCGCAACGGCGTCCACGATCGCCGCGCTGGCGGCCGCAGGCGATTTGCCGTCCGTGGTCGCGCACGTCTCGACCGCTTGCGATTCGATCGACGCCGCGCTCGACGCCGGGGTGTTCGCCTTGCATGCCGCCTGCAGGGCGCTGCTGCAGGACCACGGCAGCGGCCGCGTCCGCATCGTCTGCCTGCGCCAGGACGCCGATGCGACGGAATTCCACGGCGCGCTGGCCGGATACCTCGCGAGTCTCGCGCTGGAGAATCCGAAGTTCGCCTGGACCGTGCTGTACGCGGACGATGCCGGCGAACCGGCGACGCTCGCGCGCACGCTGGTCGACGCGTTGCAGCGGGACGAGGGACGCGCCGCCGAGGCGAGGCTGCGCACGTCGCCGGAAGCGGGCGAGCGCGTCCGCGAGGTCCGGCGCATGGCGCGCTTCGAGCCGGCCGGTCATGCTGCGGCCGGCGCGAAGATCAAGCACCGCGGCGTCTACCTCATCACCGGCGGGCTGGGCGGGCTGGGCCACGTCTTCGGCGCGCATCTGGCGAGCCGCTACCGCGCGCGCCTGGTGCTGACCGGCCGGTCGCCGCTCGACGACGCGCTGCGCGCCAGGATCGCGATCCTGGAGGCGCAGGGCGCAGAGGTCTGTTACGTCCGCGCGGACATCGCCGATCCGGCGCAGGTCGAGGCCGCCGTCGCCGAGGCCCGTCGCCGGTTCTCGCGCATCGACGGCGTGATCCATGCCGCCGGCGTCCACGACGACGCGTTCGCGCTGCACAAGCGCCGCGACGACATGGCCGCGGTCATCGCCGCCAAGGTCCACGGCGCCTTGCATCTGGACGCGGCCACGCGCGGCGACGACCTCGACCTGTTCGTGCTGTTCTCCTCGGTGTCGGGCGCGTTCGGCAATGCCGGACAGTGCGATTACGCCTTCGGCAACGCCTTCCTGGACGCGTTCGCCGTGCGCCGGCAGTCGCGCGTCGCCGCCGGCGAGCGCCGCGGCATCACGCTGTCGATCGGCTGGCCGTTCTGGCGCGAAGGCGGGATGCGGATCGATCCGGCCGACCTGGCCGCCGCGCAGGCGCGCACCGGCGCCGCACCGCTGCCGACCGCGGCCGGGCTGGAGGCCTGGGAGCGCCTGCTCGACGCCGGCGAAGCGCATGCGGTCGTGCTCTACGGCGATGCCGACAGGATTTCCGCCACGATCGCCGGCGCCATTGCCGGCCCGGCCGCCGCCGTGCCCGGCGACCGGGAGCCCGTGCGCGCTGCAGCGACGACCGCACACGCATCGGTGTCGGCGGCATCGCCCGTTGCGCTGCGTGCGGCGGCCGAAGCCTATCTCCGGCGGCTGCTCGGCGCAGAGATCAAGCTGTCCGCCGATCGCATCGACATCCGCGAACCGTTCGAGTCGTTCGGCCTGGATTCGATGATGATCAACCGCATCAACGCCCAGCTCGTCGAGGACCTTGGCGACGTGCCGAAGACCCTGTTCTACGAGCACCCGACGATCGAGGAACTCGCGATCCGGCTGCTGGCGCTCGCCGGCGATGCGCTGGCGCGGCTGCCCGAAGCGGCCGGTGCGGCCGCGGACGCGGCGCGCGCACCGCTGCAGGGGGTGCCACTCCACGGCGCGCCGCTGCAGGGCGCACCGGTCCCGCTGCGGGCCGCGCACGACACTCGGCCCCGAATGAGCGCTCCTGTCGCTCCCGGGATGCCGGACGCGCTCCACGACGCCTCGCAGCCGTCGATCGCGACCGACGCGCCGATCGCGATCATCGGCCTCCACGGCGAATTCCCGCAGTCCGCATCGCTGCGCGAATTCTGGTGTCACCTGCGCGACGGGCACGAGCTGATCGAGCCGGTGCCGGCCTCGCGCTGGGATCGCGACGCCTTCGCGCAGGCGGGCGCACGCGATCGCGCCGCGTCCGACAGCGCCGCCGCCGCGCCCGGCGACATCTACTGCAAGTCCGGGGCCTTCCTCGAGGACTTCGACAAGTTCGATGCGGGCTTCTTCGGCATCGCGCCCGACGACGCGCGGATGATCGATCCGCAGGAGCGGCGGTTCCTGCAGTCGGTCTGGGCGGCGATCGAGGACGCCGGCTACACCCGCGACAGCCTCAAGCGCCGTTATCCGAAGGCCGGAAGCGCCGACGTGGGCGTGTTCGTCGGCGTGACCACCAACTCCTACCAGCTGCTGGCGCCGGAGGAATGGCGGCGCGGGAATCCGGTCTCGCCCGGATCGATGCCGTGGTCGATCGCGAACCGGGTCTCCTACGTATTCGACTTCAAGGGGCCCAGCCTGCCGATCGACACCGCCTGTTCGTCGTCGCTGGTCGCGATCCACCTCGCCTGCGAAAGCCTGCGCCGCGGCGAGTGCCAGGCGGCCGTCGCCGGCGGCGTGAACCTCTACCTGCATCCCGCGAAATACCGCTCGCTGTGCCAGGGACGGATGCTCGCCGAGCACGACCATTGCCGCAGCTACGGCGACGGCGACGACGGTTTCGTCCCGGGCGAGGGCGTCGGCGCGGTGCTGTTGAAGCCGCTGGCGCAGGCGCTGGAGGACCACGACCACATCCATGGCGTGATCCTGTCGAGCGCCTGCGAGCACGCCGGCCGCTCGAACCGCTACTCGGCGCCGAACCCGAACGCGCAGTCGCTGGTGATCGAGCGGGCGATGGCGCGCGGCGGGGTCGATCCGGACACCATCGGCTACGTCGAAGGGCACGGCACCGGGACCCGCCTCGGCGACAACCTCGAGATCGTGTCGCTGACCCAGGCCTTCCGCAAGCGCACCCGGCGGACCGCCTTCTGCGCGCTCGGTTCGGTGAAGGCGAACGTCGGCCATTCCGAATCGGCCGCCGGCATCACCGGGCTCGCCAAGCTGCTGCTGCAGTACGCGCACGGGGAAATCGCGCCGACGATCCACGCCGATCCGGTCAATCCCGACATCGACTTCGCGCATTCGCCGTTCCGCCTGCAGCGCGAAGCCGTCGCCTGGCCGGCGGCGCCGGGACGGCCGCGCCGGTCGATGCTCAATTCCTTCGGCGCCGGCGGCGTCAACGCCTGCCTGATCCTCGAAGATCACCTGCCGCCGCCTCCGGCATCGGCAGAGCCGGCCGGCCCGCAGCTCATCGTGCTGTCGGCCAGGAACGAGGAGCGGCTGCGCCTGGGCGCGGAGCGCCTGCTGCAATTCCTGTCGGACGCGCCGGGGCTGGCGCTGGAGCGGATCGCGTACACGCTGCAGACCGGTCGCGAGGCCATGGACGCGCGGCTGGCCTTCGTGGCGGCCGATCGCGACGACCTCGCGCGCACGCTGGCGGCCTGCTCACGCGGCGAGCACGTCGATGGCGTGCATCGCGGCAGCGTGGCCCCGCACGCGCGCAAGCGCGCGCTGTCGCCGGAGACGCGCGAACGCGTCCACGCGCTGCATGCGCACGGCGAACTCGATCCGATCGCCGCGCTGTGGGCCGAGGGCGAGCCGATCGACTGGGCGGCGCTGCACGCCGGCCGCCCGGTCCGCCCGGTCCCGCTGCCGACCTATCCGTTCGCACGGGAACGCCACTGGGTGTCGGACGCGGGCGCAGCGACGTCGTCGGCGGGCGCAAGCCTGCCGGTCGTGCCGGGGCTGACGATCGAGGTCGCGCCGCGCCTGCATCCGCTGATCGCGCACAACGCGTCGACGCTCAGGGAGATTGGGTTCGCCTCGTATCTCGATGCGTCGGCGTACTACGGCCGCGACCACGTCGTGAACGGGGTCGCGATGTACCCGGGCGCGGCCTATCTGGAAATGGCCTGCGTCGCCGGGACGCTGGCGGGCGAGGGCGCAGTGGTCAGGATCGAGGACATCGTCTGGGTGCGTCCGCTGCCGCTGGATGCGGGCGGCACCCAGGTCGCGACCCTGCTGCGCCCCGACGGCGACGGCGCCGAATACGCGGTCGTCTCCCACGACGACGACGACGAGCGCGTCGTGCATGCGGAAGGACGCCTGCGGTTCGGAGCGAGGCCGCGCCATGGCGAAGCGTCGCCGCGCTCGCTGGATGCGATCCGCGCGCGCGCTGCCGGGGTGTTCGGCGGCGACGCGTGCTACGACCGGCTGGCGCGGTTCGGATTCCGCTACGGTCCGAGCTTCAGGACCATCCGCGAGCTGCACCACGGCGACGGCTTCGCACTGTCGCGGCTGGTGCTGGACGAGGGCCTGCTGGCCGAATTCGACCAGTACGTGCTGCATCCGTGCCTGCTCGACGGCGCGCTGCAGACGGTGCTCGGGGTCGCGCTGGGCGAGGCGTCGGACGTCCCGTTCCTGCCTTTCGCGGTCGATGCGCTGGAGATCCTCAGGCCGCTGACGCCGGTCTGCCATGCCCTCGTCGAGCGCGTGGACACGCCGGAAGGCGGCAACCCGGACATCCGGCGGTTCGACATCCGCCTGCTGGGCGACAACGGCGAGACGCTGGTCCGCCTGACCAACTTCTATGTGCGGGCGCTGCGCCCGGCCGTCGAATCGCACGCTGCGGCGCGCGCCTCCGATCCGGGAGTGACGGAATGATCGACGCGGCGGCCGATTGCCGGTTTTCGCGCCGTTTCGCGTTTGCAAATCGAGGGCGACGCGCCGTCCGCGAAAGCCGTGCGCATCTTCGCCGGAGTCGCTTGCGTCGCATCGCCTGGACGCAAGTCGCCGGCATCGATGGGCTACAATGCGGCCCTGCATTCCGGCGACAGGGACGCGTTCGCCGCGTATCGTCGGGGGGCAGGGCAGCGACCGGGGAAGCTGCCCGATTTCCGTTGACCACAACGACATGCCGTATCCGCCTGCCGGCGGCTGCGACGACGCCGGATGCCGGCGTTCCATGGACCAGAAACGACCGAAAAGGAAGCACGTGAGCATGGTTGGAATCGAAGCGATGAACGTCTTTGCGGGCACCGCCTGCATCGACGTGTCCAAACTCGCCAGGCACCGCAACCTGGACATGACCCGGTTCGACAATCTCCTGATGAAGGAGAAATCGGTGGCGCTCCCCTACGAGGACCCGATCACCTTCGCCGTCAACGCGGCCAGGCCCATCGTCGATGCGCTGTCGCCCGCGGAAAAGGACCGGATCGAGATGGTCATCACCTGCACCGAGTCGGCGTTCGACTTCGGCAAGTCGATGAGCACCTACTGCCACGACCTGCTGGGCCTCAACCGCAACTGCCGGCTGTTCGAGATCAAGAACGCCTGCTATTCGGGCGTCGCCGGCCTGCAGATGGCGGTGAACTTCGTGCTGGCGCAAACCTCGCCCGGCGGCAAGGTGCTGGTGATCGCGACCGACGTGTCGCGGTTCATGGTGGAGGAGGGCGGCGAGGCGCTGTCGGCGGACTGGTCGTTCGCCGAGCCCAGCGGCGGTTCCGGCGCGGTGGCGATGCTGGTGAGCGATCGCCCGCACGTCTTCCAGATCGATCCCGGCGCCAACGGCTACTACGGCTACGAAGTGATGGACACTTGCCGTCCTTCCGCGGACGGCGATGCCGGCGACACCGACCTGTCGCTGCTGTCGTACCTCAATTGCTGCGAAAACGCGTTCCTCGAATACCGCAAGCGGGTCGAAGGCGCGCATTTCGGCGACAGCTTCGGCTACATCGCCTACCACACGCCGTTCGGCGGCATGGTCAAGGGCGCGCACCGCAACATGATGCGCAAGCTGGTCAAGGCCAAGCCCGCGGACATCGAGGTCGACTTCCAGCGCCGCGTCACCCCGGGGCTGATCCATTGCCAGCGCGTCGGCAACATCATGGGCGCGACCGCCGCCATGTCGCTGCTGAGCACGATCGACAACGGCGACTTCGAGACGCCGCAGCGCATCGGCGTGTTTTCCTACGGCTCCGGCTGCTGCTCGGAATTCTTCAGCGGCGTCGCGATGCAGGAAGGGCAGGCGCGGCTGCGCGCGCTGGACATCAAGGGCCACCTCGACAGCCGCCACGAGCTGTCGATGGACGATTACGACCGGCTGCTCGAGAAGAGCCGCGACCTGCGCTTCGGCACCCGCAACATCGTGCCCGACGCCGGCTTCGTGCCGCAGGCGCGCGAGGGGCTGCGGCGACCGACGCTGTTCCTCAAGCAGATCAAGGAATTCCACCGGGAATACGAATGGATCTCCTGAACGACGGCTACCGGACGATCCGGGTCGGGTCGAGCGAGGACATCTGCACGATCCAGCTCCATCGGCCGGACGCCGGGAACGCGATCAACGACCTGCTGATCCAGGAAGTCGCCGCGGCGCTGCGCGCGTGCGAAGCCTCGGCGAAGGTCGTGGTGCTGGAAGGGCTGCCGGACGTGTTCTGCTCGGGCGCGGATTTCGGCGAACTGCGCGCGCGCTTCGAGCGCGGCGATCCCGCCTCCGCGGCGGGGCAGGATCCCGGCCCGCTCTACGATCTGTGGCATCGCCTGGCGACCGGGCCGTTCGTGAGCGTCGCCCACGTGCGCGGCCGCGTCAACGCGGGCGGCGTCGGCTTCGTCGCCGCCTGCGACATCGTGCTCAGCGAGGAAAAGGCGGCGTTCAGCCTGTCGGAGCTGCTGTTCGGGCTCATGCCCGCCTGCGTGATGCCGTTCCTGGTGCGGCGCATCGGTTTCGCGAAGGCCAACTGCCTGACCCTGACGACCCAGCCGATCCAGGCCCGGCAGGCGCTGGACTGGGGCCTCGTCGACGCGATCGAGGACAACAGCGAGAACCTGCTGCGCAAGCAACTGCTGCGGCTGCGTCGCCTGGGCAAGGACGGCGTCGTCCGCTACAAGCGCTACGCCACCGAGCTCGATCCGGGACTGGCGCAGGCCCGCCCGAAGGCGCTCGCGGCGAATCTGGAGGTGTTTTCCGATCCCGACAACCTGGCCAGGATCGCGCGCTACGTGACCACCGGGAAGCTGCCGTGGGAGGCCGACTGATGGCGGCCCCGGTCGTCGATGTCGCGGATGCGGGCGCCGGCGTCGTCCTGGTGACGATGCAGGACCGCGCCAACAAGAACACCTTCAGCGACGCGCTCATCCGCGAGCTGACTGAGGCCTTCGCGCGGATCGGCGAACGCGAGGACTGCAAGGCCGTCGTGCTCACCGGCTACGACAACTATTTCTCCAGCGGCGGCACCCAGGAAGGCCTGCGCGACCTGTTCGAGGGCAAGTTCAAGTTCACCGACCGCGACCTCTACAGCCTCGCGTTGAACTGCCCGGTGCCGGTGGTCTCGGCGATGCAGGGCCACGGGATCGGCGGCGGGTTCGTCCTCGGCATGTTCGGCGACATCGTGGTGCTTGCGCGCGAAAGCGTCTACACCGCGAATTTCATGAAGTACGGATTCACCCCGGGCATGGGCTCGACCTTCATCCTGCCGACCAAGCTCGGATTCGCGCTCGCCGAGGAAATGATGCTGACCGGATCGAATTACCGCGGCGACCAGTTGCAGAAGCGCGGCGTGCCATTCAGCGTCCTCCCGCGCGAGGAGGTGCTGCCGCACGCCCTGGAACTGGCGGCCAACCTCGCCGAAAAACCCCGGGTCTCGCTGGTGGCGCTGAAGACCCACCTGGTGGCGCCGATCCGGGAGCGCCTGGCGCATTTCATCGATGCGGAAGTCGCGATGCACGCGCTGACCTTCCATCAGTCGGAAGTCAAACAACAGATCGAGGCGGCCTTCGGGCGCTGACCCCCACGAACCGATATCCCCGTACACGGAGCAGAACCAGATGAACCAGCAGGACATCCTCGACGTCATCGTCAACCACGCCCGCGAAGTCGTGCCCGAACTCGAAACGCACGACTTCCAGCCGACCGACTCGCTCCGCGCGCTGGGCGCGAATTCGGTCGACCGCGCGGACATCATCATGATGACCCTCGAATCGCTGTCGCTCAGCATTCCGCTGAACGAACTGGCCAGCGCCGCCAATATCGGCGAGCTCGCCGGCCTGATCCACGCCAAGGCCTGAGCCGGCGGGCGCGCTGGTCGCCTGCGGCCTCGACGGGCCCGCGCGACCGGGCCGGCGGCGTCGATGCCGCGACCTGCCTGTGCGCGCCGACGCGCACGTCCGGATCCATCCTCATGGAGTTCCACCGATGAAAACCTACGTCTTTCCCGGCCAGGGGTCGCAGTCGAAGGGCATGGGCGGCGAACTGTTCGACCGCTTCCCCGAGCTGACCCGCAAGGCCGATGCGATCCTCGGCTATTCGATCAGGACGCTGTGCCTGGAAGATCCGAACGACGAACTGGGCAGGACCCAGTTCACGCAGCCTGCGCTGTATGTCGTGAACGCGCTTTCGTATTTCCGGAAGATGGAAACGGACGGCGACAGGCCGGATTTCCTCGCCGGCCACAGCCTCGGCGAATTCAACGCGCTGATGGCGGCGGGCTGCTTCGATTTCGAGACCGGCCTGAAGCTGGTCAAGAAGCGCGGCGAACTGATGAGCAAGGCCTCGGGCGGCGCGATGGCGGCCGTCATCAACGCGCGCCGCGACGAGATCGAGACGATCCTGCGCGAGAACGGCCTCGACGACATCGACATCGCCAACTACAACGCACCGGCGCAGATCGTGATCTCAGGGCTGGCGGAACGGATCGCCAGCGCCGCGCCGCTGTTCAGCCAGGGCGGGGTGCGGTTCTTCCCGCTCAACACCAGCGGCGCGTTCCATTCCCGCCACATGCGCGCGTCCCGCGACAAGTTCGCGAAGTACCTCCGCAAGTTCAGGCTGGAAGCGCCGGCGATCCCGGTGATCTCCAACGTGTCCGCCCGGCCGTATCCCGACGACGACCTCCACGGCCTGCTCGCGGACCAGATCGCCGGCATGGTGCGCTGGTCCGACAGCGTCCAGTACCTGATGGCGGTCGCCGCGCGCGAAGGCGCGTCCATGGACTTCGAGGAACTCGGCCACGGCGATGTGCTCAAGGGGTTGGTCGCCAAGATCAGGCAGCAGACGACCGCCGGGGAACTCGATGCGCTGGTCGCCGAACTCGGCGGCGCCCGTGCGGATTCGCAGCCGGCGCTCTCGGAGTCCGTGCCGTCGGAGCCGGGGTCGCAGGAGGTCGCGCCGACGATCGGCTCCGGGGCGGCGACCGTCGCCGGCGCCGACCCCAGCCAGAAGGTGTCCGCATGGAACGCATCGTATCCGGTCGGCACCCGGGTCAGGTCGACGATCGCCGACTACGACGACCTGGAAACCCGCACCGAAGCGATGCTGCTGTTCGGCCACCGCGCGGCGGTCTACATGAAGGGCTACAACGGCTACTTCGACCTCGATGAGGTCGTCGCGGTCTGATCGGGACGCGGCGGCCGCTCAGGCCGCCGAGGTTTCCATGACCGCGAGCAGACTGGCGAGGTGCTTCGTGTCCTGGCCGAACGGGGTCAGGATCGGATGCGCCGTCGAGCGCGACGAGGCGGGCAGGGCGTACTTCACGAACGTCGCCAGCGTGCCTGAGGGACCGACGTCGATGTAGCGGCAGGGGCCGTCGGTTTCGAGGCGGGCGATCGTGTCGCGGAACCGGATCGGTTCGCGCACCGCGTCCCAGAAGTCCTCCGGCGCCAGGTGCGACAGGGTCCGCGCCTTGGCGCAGCACGCGACCAGGCCGGCGCCGGGTGCGAGGGCCAGGTCGCGGATGTCGGCCAGGAAGGCGTCCGCGGCCGGATCGATCCAGCGCGAATGGAACGCATACGACACGTCCAGGCGCTGGCAGGCGATGGCCCGCTGCTTCAGTTCCTGCTCGATCGCGGCGAGGTCGGGCGGCGCGCAGGACACCGCGAAGTGCTTGTCGAAGTTGATGCCGGACAGTTCGCTGCGCGTGTGCAGGAAGGGCGCTTCGTCGTACAGCGAAGGCGGCGCCAGGATGGCGATGATGCCCCCGCGCTCGCAGGCGGCCTCGAAGGCGCGCGCCTGGGCGACCACCGCGCGCATCGCGTCCTCGACCCCGAGATGGCCGGCCACGGCCGCCGCCGCAAAGGTTCCCAGGCTCGCGCCGAGGCAGATGTCGGGTTTCAGTCCCTTTGCGGCGAGGGATCGGGCCAGCGCGTACTCGAGCATGAAGATCGCCGGATGGGTGATCAGCGTGCGATCGAAGCTGTCGGCCTTGCTGCCGGCATGCATCTCCTCGAGCACCCGTTTGCCGGTGAGGTCGCTGGCCATCCGGCCCAGGCGCAGCAGCTCGTCGCGGAACACCGGGTCCGCCTCGAACAGCGTCCGCCCCATGGTGCGGTACTGCGAGCCTTGCCCGGAAAACATGAACACGGTCCTGGGAAACGACATCATCCGATCCTTGGCGATCCACCGGGTTTCAGGCCGGCGGGTTTCAGGGGAGAGGGGGCAGCGCCGTGGCGCCCCGTGGATGCGACTGGCGGCTGCCGCGCACCAGTCGCGGGACACCGGCTTGATTTCGCATAATGCATATTATGTCATCGAGCGACCCGGAACAACCGGGGCGTGCGGCTTCCAGCGCCGGTCCGGCCTTTGCCCACGGCGCGGGAGACCGGTACACGGCGCTGGCGTCCCGCTTCACGCTTCCTTGGGGGCCCGCATCGGGTAGTCGGCGAACAATGCACGGTAGCTGGGCCAGTAGGCGCGCAGCAGCACCAGGTTGAGCACGGCAACCACGGTCAACGCGTAGTACCAGTTCAGCACGAAGAAATAGAACAGGCACAGCACCGACGAAATCGGCGTCAGCAGCGCCACGCCCAGCGCCGGCTTGTAATTGGCCAACAGGCTGATCGCCCCGATCAACTGGATCGACTTCATGAAGGCCCAGAAGAACAGCGTGTGCTTGAGGATTCCCAGGAACGAGCACTCGGCCGGGTTCCCGGTGATGTAGATCCCAAAGAAGATGCTGAGGAAGCCGTCGACGGCGCCGAACAGATAGATGATGCCCAGCAGGTATCTTGCGATCGTTTCGTACAGCTTCAGTTTCACGACGTGCTCCTTGGAATGGCGGACGAAAATACACCGGGGAAATTGCGGGTCACACGGATAGGAAAACGGTCAATCCGCGCTCACGCCGGGCAGCGAACGCGCGATCTCGGCGGCATGGGGGCCGTCGAGCATCGAGAAATGATCCGCGTCCACCGCGTGCAGCGACGGCGGCGTCGGCAGGAACCCGCTCCAGCCGTGGTCCTCGGGCCAATCGCGGCCGGATTCGCGGATCGCCCGATACAGATGGACCGGGAGATCGATCGGCATCGGCTTGGGACGGTAACGGCGATAGCACCGGAGGTTGGCCTTGAGGACGGCCAGGATGGCGTCGATCTGCGCCCTGTCGAGTTCGATGCCTTGCGAGCGCAGGACGCCGATCGCGGCCTCGACATCGATCGGACCCGCGTGCCGTGGCGAGGACGCGTCAGCGGAACGGACCAGTCCCGCGATCACCTGTCCCAGCAGGACGGCGTCGTCCTCGTTCCCGCCATCGCCCGCGGCCGGATCATGGACCAGGCGCGGCACGGCGGAGTCCAGCAGGACGAGCCATCCCACGCGCTCTCCCGCGGCGGCCAGTTGCCGGGCCATCTCGTAGGCGACGACGCCGCCATAGGAATGGCCGAGGAGATGGTAAGGCCCCCTCGCCTGCACGGACTTCATCGCCAGGATGTTGGCCTTCGCGGTCGCTTCGACGCTCTCCAGCGGAGGCGCCCGTCCATCCAGGCCGACCGCCTGCAGACCGTAGAAAGCACGCTCGGGACCGATGGCGCGGCTCACGTCGGTCATCGACATCACGTTGCCGCCGGCGCCGGGGACGGCGAAGATCGCAGGGCTTTTCCCGCCGGATGCGATGGGGACCACGATGTCGTCCGGGGCAGCGGCGTCTTCGGACGTCCACAGGGCCGCGAACCGGGCGATGGTCGGCGCCCTGATCAGCCAGGACAGCGGGACCTGCTTTCCGCTGCGCTGCTTCACCCGGGTGATGATCCGCACCGCAAGCAGCGAATGGCCGCCGAGCTCGAAGAAATCGTCGTCCATGCCGATGGCGTCCGCCGGCCGCTGCAGGACGTCCGACCAGATCGCCAGCAGTTCGCGTTCGGCCTCGTTCCTCGGCGCGATGTACGGACGCGTCGACGCCATGTCCACCTGCATGCGTTCCAGCGCAGGTCGGTCGAGTTTGCCACTCGGCGTCTGCGGGATCGTTTCCAGGGTCCGGAATGCCGTCGGCACCATGTACTCCGGCAGGCTCTGATGCAGGAACGCCTTGAGCGCTTCCTGCGGGAAGGTCTCCTCCCCTGCGCCCTCCTCTCCTGCGCCCTCTTCCCCCGCCTGCGCGGCCAGCGTGTAGAAAGCGACCAGCCTGCGATCGGATTGCGCCCCCTGGGTCACCACCACGGCGGAATCGATCCGGGGATGCCGGCACAGCGCGGCCTCGATCTCGCCGAGCTCGATGCGGAAGCCCCTGACCTTGACCTGGGTATCGATGCGCCCGAGGTATTCGAGCACGCCCGCCTCCGACCAGCGCGCCAGGTCGCCGGAGCGGTACATCCGGGCGCCCGGCACGAACGGATCGTCCACGAAGCGCTCGGCGGTGAGATCGGGCCGGTTGAGATATCCGCGCGCGACGCCATCGCCGGCGATGTACAGTTCGCCGGGCACGCCGATCGGCTGCAGGCGGCGTCGATCGTCGAGGATGTAGATCCGCGTATTGTCGATCGGCCGGCCGATGGGCACGTCGACGAAATCGTGTTCGCCCGGCGGCACCTCGTGGATCGTGCAGCCCACGACCGTCTCGGTCGGCCCGTATTCGTTGATGCAGCGCGCGGCAGGCGCCACTTCGCGCCAGATCTCGACGGCCGAATAGGGCATCGCTTCGCCGCCGACCACGAAGGCGCCCACGTCGCAGCGCACGCCCTCGGCGGCCAGGCGAAGGCCCAGTTCGCGCCAGTGCAGCGGCGTGATCTTCAACAGGTCCCAGCGACGCCCGCTGCGCAGCAGCGCCTCCAGGCCTGCGATCTCTTCCCCGGCCTGCAGGAGCACGGCGCGCCCGCCGGTCAGCAGCGGCAGGTACACGCTGGTCACGGTGGCGTCGAAGGCGATGGGCGACGACACGATGCTGTCGCTGGCCCGCCCGCCATCGGCGTACTCGCGGACCGCCCAGCGCAGGTAGTGGGTCAGTCCCGCATGCTCGATCATCACGCCCTTCGGCTTGCCGGTCGAGCCGGAGGTGTAGATGACGTAGGCCAGGTGCCGCGGCCCGACCGCCACGTCGGGATCGTGATCCGGCTGATCCTGGAAATCGTCGCCATCCACCGCGTGGATGAGGACCCCCTGGGCGCGGGCCTGCGATGCGACGTCGCTTTCCAGCAGTTCGCGTTGCGTCAGCAGCGCCTTCGGCGCGCTGTCCTCCAGCAGATAGGCGAGCCGCGCCGCCGGGTAGCCGGGCTCCAGCGGCACATAGGCGGCGCCGGCCTTGAGGATGCCGAGCATGCCCGCGACCATGTCGAGGCCGCGCGACATGCAGATCGCCACCCGTTCGTCCACGCCGACGCCGGCGGCGACCAGGCCGTGCGCGATCCGGTTGGCGCGACGATTGAGCGCCTCGTAGCTGATCCGGGCGTCGCCGGCCTCGGCCGCGATGGCGTCCGGCGTCCTGGCCGCCTGCGCTTCGAACCAACGGTGGACCATGAAGGCCCTGGCGTCCTCCTCGCTGCGCGGGACTTCGGGGCCGCTGTGGAAATGCAGCAGGCGCTCGCGCTCCGTTCCCAGGACATCGATGTCCTGCAGCAGGATCGACGGATCCGTGGCCACCGCATCGCAGAGGCGTTGGAGATGCTCGACCATGCGGGCGATCCGGTCGCGCTTGAACAGCGCCGTCGAGTATTCGATCGCGACCGCCAGCCCATCGGCGTTCTCCTCGAATTCCACGCTGAGGTCGAACTTGCTGATGCCGCTCTCGATCGGATGCAGGCGAACGTCGCGTTCCGCTGCGCCGGCGTCCGCATTCTGCAGCATGACCATCACCTGGAAGATCGGCGTGATGGCCATGTTCCGCTTCGGGCGCAGGACCTCGATCACCTTCTCGAACGGCGCATCCTGGTGATCGTAGGCCGCGAGGCAGTTGCGCTTCACCCGTTCGAGCAGTTCGGTGAAGGTCATCCCGCCATGCAGTTTGGTGCGGATGGCCAGGGTGTTGACGAACATGCCGATCAGGCGTTCGGTGCTCGCATCGTTGCGGCCTGCGATCGGCGTGCCGATGCACAGGTCCTCCTGCCCGGTATAGCGGTAGAGCAAGGCGTTGACGGCGGCCATGAGCACCATGAACAGCGTGCAGCGTTCGCCTTCGGCGACCTGCCGGAGCCGCTGCGCCGTCTGCGCGTCCATCGTGAACCGGCTGGTTTCTCCGGCATGGCTGAGCACGCCGGGGCGCGGGAAGTCGGTCGGCAGTTCCAGCAGTTCCGGACTGTCGGCGAGCGTCTCCGTCCAGTAGGCCAACTGCCGCTTCAACTCGCCGCTGCCCTCGAGCCAGTCGCGCTGCCAGACGCTGAAGTCGGCGTACTGGATCGGCAGCGGCGGCAGTCCGGCGTCGTGTCCGGCGAGATGGTGGCCGATCTCGTCGATGAAGATGCCGATCGACCAGCCGTCGCTGACGATGTGGTGCATGTTCACCATCAGCAGATGATCGTCTTCGGCCAGGGTGATGATGCGCGCGCGGATCAGCGGGCCGCGCTCCAGATCGAACGGCGCGGTGGCTTCCGCGCGGCAGAGCGATGCGGCGTCGGACTCCCTCGTCGCCGCCGGGACCTGGCGGAGGTCGAATCGCGACAGTTCGAATTCGATCCCGGGCAGGATGCGCTGGTACAGGACGCCATCCTCTTCCAGGAACACGGTCCGCAGGGACTCGTGACGCTGGATGACCTGCCGGAAGGCCTGCTCGAGCCTGTCGATGTCGAGCGGCCCCCGCATCCTCACCGCGCCGGGCACGTTGTAGCTGACGTCGTCCGGTTCCATCCG
>Ga0209792_1000307_pt1 | contig 43990 bp, 50 predicted proteins | sample EBPBio142005_DNA_FD_185860 | JGI IMG/M metagenome (GOLD analysis project Ga0209792, IMG submission 185860) | Wastewater treatment Type I Accumulibacter community from EBPR Bioreactor in Madison, WI, USA - Reactor 1_6/14/2005_ DNA (SPAdes)... | ecosystem: Engineered > Bioreactor > EBPR >... | reverse complement strand
GCTGGGGGTGGTGAGGATGGCGGTGGAAAACGGGCTCACGCTCGGCCTGATCCCGATCCTCGAATCCCAGGCCAGAGCCATCGAGAAATCCATGCGCGTCGATCGCTTTCTGAACGAAGGACGTCTGCCTTTCCAAAGACCTCGGGCGCAGGGAGAGGTCAGCGCCGAGGCGGCCGACCTGCTCGCCTTCTTCCACGACCGGCTGAAGGTCTATCTCCGCGACAAGGGCGCGCGACATGACCTGATCGATGCGGTGCTGGCAGGCGGAGCGCGTCACCTCCCCCTGGAGGGGGGAGGTCGCGCCGCAGGTGGGGGTGAGGTTGCGGGGCAGGGCGATGGCGGTCACCCCACCCCGGCGGTGCGCGCGGACTTGCCGGGGCGAGCCACGGGTCTCGCCCGTCCTTCGGACCCCCCTCAAGGGGAGGGTGGGGCGGCCAATGACGACCTGCTCGCCATCGTCCGCCGGGTCGAGGCGTTGGGCTCACTCCTCGACACCGAAGCCGGAAAGAACCTGCTCGCGGGCACGAAGCGCGCGGCGAACATTCTGGCCGCCGAGGAGAAGAAGGGCACGGCGATCGCCGCTGCCGTCGAGCCGTCGCTGTTCAGGGAAAACGGTGAATCGGCCCTATATCATGCGGTGAATCAGGCCGAGAAGGACGCCGGCGAAGCGATTCGGAAACAAGACTTTTCCGCTGCCATGCGCTCGCTTGCAGCACTGCGTGAGCCTGTTGATTCATTCTTCGAGGACGTGCTCGTAAACGACGATGACGCGGCGGTGCGGGCAAACCGCCTGGCGCTGCTGGCGCGCATCCGCGCCGCGACCGGACAGGTGGCTGACTTCTCGAAGATCGCCGGCTGACTACCGGACCGAGCCGACGCCGGGCGCGGGCATCGCCTGCGGCCTTGGCGCGGGGGGAGCCGCGGGAGCGGCTGGCGGCGTCGTGGGAGGCTGCTTCGGCATCTGCGACGGCGGAGCGCCTGCTTCCTTGTGCACGTCGGCCGGCGCGGCATCGGGTTGCCTTGGTTCGGGCCTGGACGGCAGTGCGACCTCGGTCCGCATAGCCGAACCGTCGCCCCAGACGCCGCCGCGCAGCACGACGGGGTCGGCCGGGCGCAAGGATTTTTTCGTAACCGCGGCGACCTTCATGGTCTCGATGCCCGGTTCGCCGAGCGCGATGACCGAGGCGCTGATCTGCGTCCCCGGTGGCGGGAACTTGGTTGCCGTCAGCTCCGCCGGCGGGTTCATGGGATAGGTGAGCGCCAGAGCGCCGGCCATGGCAGGCGAGGGCCGCACGACGGGATCGGCCGGGCGGGAGGGCTTATTCGGGACCGCGGCGACCTTCATGGTCTCGACGCCCGGGTCGCCGAGCGCGATGACCGAAGCGCTGATCTGCGCCCCCGATGGCGGGAACTTGATTGCCGCCAGCTCGGCCGGCGGGCTCGTGGGATAGTTGGGCGCCGGAGGGCCGGCCGTGGCGGGGGCGGGCCGCATGACGGGTTTCGCCGCCGGAGCGGGCGTGCCGAGATAGATGAAGGACGGCGAGGGCTTCGGCGTCGGCGCCGTTTCTATAGACGCGGCAAACGCGCCATCGGCGGCGCCAATCGCGACCAGGAGCGCAGCGCAGTACAAACGCGTCGTCAAAACAAAGTCTCCGATCCCGGATCTGCCATTACCTTACGGGAGTTAATTTGAAATGACGTTGATGCAATCGCCGGCAATTTAGCGATTGACGCCGTCGGGCCGGGGCGGTCATTGGCGGCAAACTGTTGGAGCTGGATTTGGCCAGGATCGTTGACGCGGCAGATGCGCTCGACCTTGCGGCGGAGGAGATTGCGGCCGGCCGGCCCGTGGCCCTGCCGACCGAGACGGTCTACGGGCTCGCCGCCGATGCGACGAACGGAGAGGCGGTCGCCTCGATCTACGAGGCCAAGGGCCGGCCCCGCTTCAATCCGCTGATCGTCCATGTCGACGGCTGGGATCTGGCCGAACGCGTCGGCGCGTTCGATCCGCTGTCTCGCAAACTCGGCGAGGCGTTCTGGCCGGGGCCTTTGACGCTGGTCGTGCCGAAGGCGGACGCCAGCCCGGTCCATCCGCTGGCGACGGCGGGGCTCGATACGGTCGGCATCCGCATGCCGAAGGGTTTCGCGGCGCTGCTGATCCGCAAGCTCGGACGGCCGCTTGCCGCGCCGAGCGCGAATTCGTCGGGCCGCATCAGCGGCACGACCGCGCAGGCGGTCAATGACGATCTGGGCCGGCGCATCGGCCTGGTGGTGGATGGCGGCAAGACGCGTGTCGGGGTGGAATCGACGATCGTGCAAGTCGTTGGCGACACCGTGCGGCTGCTTCGGCCGGGCGGTGTTTCGGCCGAGGAGATCGAACGGGTGGCGGGCGTCCCGGTCGTGCGCGGCAAGACGGGCGACACAGTCGCCCTAGGCGGCGCGGTGGTCGCGCCGGGCATGCTGGCGTCGCATTATGCGCCACGCGCAGGAATGCGGCTGAACGCGGTCGGGGTTAGGACAGGTGAGGCGCTGCTGGCCTTCGGTGCGGTCCGGGCGAAGGGCGCGGATCGGGCGATACAGATGCTCAACCTCTCCGAGACCGGCGATCTGCGCGAGGCGGCCGCCAATCTGTTTTCCTTCATGCAGGCGCTGGACCGCTCCGGCACGGCGACGATCGCGGTCGAACCGGTCCCCGGCCACGGGCTCGGCGAGGCGATCAATGATCGGCTGGCGCGCGCCGCCGCGCCGCGTGACAATCCGATGGCGAGTTCGTAGTCATGCGCGTGATGTTCAGGCTGTTTTCTGCCCAAATCACCCCCACCCCGTACCCCTCCCCTCAAGGGGGAGGGGAATACTGCGACGTTGACGCCCCCCTCCCCCTTGAGGGGAGGGGTACGGGGTGGGGGTACCGAAACGTCCTATGACCGGCAACATTTCTCCTACCCTTCTCGACCGTTTCGCAGCCATCGTCGGTGACGCCTATGCGCTGCGGTCCGACGCCGATACCGCGCCTTTCGTGGCCGAACGCCGTGGCCTGTGGGCGGGGCGAACGCCGCTGGTGCTGCGGCCGGGCAGCGTCGGCGAGGTATCGGCGATCCTGAAGCTGGCGACGGAAACAGGCACGCCGATCGTGCCGCAGGGCGGCAATACCGGTCTCGTCGGCGGCCAGATGCCGGACGGTTCCGGACACGAGATCGTCCTGTCGCTGTCGCGGCTCAACCGCATTCGCGAGCTCGACCTGACTTCGAACACGGTGACCGTGGAGGCCGGCGTCATCCTGCACGATCTGCGCGAGGCGGCGGATGACAAGGACCGGCTGTTTCCGTTGTCGCTCGCCTCGCAGGGTTCCTGCCAGATCGGCGGCAATCTGTCGTCGAATGCCGGCGGCGTCGGCGCGCTCGCCTATGGCGTGGCGCGCGACCTGTGCCTCGGGCTGGAGGTCGTGCTGCCGACCGGCGAGGTGCTGGACGACCTGCGCAAGCTGAAGAAGGACAATACCGGCTACGATTTGAAGGACCTGTTCATCGGCGCGGAAGGCACGCTCGGCGTCATCACGGCGGCGGTGCTCAAACTGTTTCCGAAGCCGAAAGGCAGGGAGGTGGCGTGGGTTGGCGTCGGTTCACCCGAAAAGGCGCTGGCGCTTTATGGAATGGCGATGGAACAGGCAGGGCCCTCGCTGACTGCGTTCGAGCTGATGTCTGATCGAACGCTATCCTTCGTGCTGAAGCACATACCGGGGGCGGTGTCGCCGATTGAGAGGCCGTATCCGTGGTATGTTCTGATGGAAATTTCCTCCGGCCGCTCGGCTGAGGATGCGAGCAAGCTGATCGACAGCATTCTCGAAGACTACATGTTCAGCACGGGTGACGATGCCGCGCAGTTTGACGGCGTCATGGCTTCGAGCCTGGCGCAGGCGGAAGCCTTCTGGCGGCTGCGCGAATCCATGTCGGATGCCCAGAAGCCGGAAGGCGTGTCGATCAAGCACGACATTTCCGTGCCGGTGGCGTCGATCCCGGAGTTCATCGCGCGCGCCGACAAGGCGGTGCAGCGCCTTGCGCCGGGCGCGCGGCCGGTCTGTTTCGGCCACATGGGCGACGGCAACCTTCACTACAATGTCTCGCAGCCGGCTGGCGGCGACGGCGCCGCGTTTCAAAACCTCTACCGCGCTATGAACGACGCCGTGCATGCCATCGTGCGCGATCTCGGTGGCTCGATCTCGGCGGAGCACGGCATCGGGCGGATGAAGCGGGACGAGCTGATCGCCACCGCGCCGCCCGTCGCGACCGACCTGATGCGGCGGATCAAGCGCGCTTTCGATCCGGCGGGGATCATGAATCCGGGCAAGGTGGTCTGACCCTTACCCGTTTCTTGCGCCGGGTCGCAAAGCGATAACCATTCGCCCAGTCCAAACAAATTTAACCGAACTTCTAAGGCCGCCGGTAAGGGGCGGCGCCTAGTTTGCTCACATAACGAGCCGGGAAAACCCGGCCGTCGGGAACCGGACACCGGCTCTCGGGAGCAAACAGGGATTTTGACATGAGCAACACCGGATTGAAGCCGGTCTGGGCGGGGCAGGAACTGCGCCTCGACCCGTTCCGCCTGCCGCAGATGGTCAGCTACGCGACACGCGACGAACAGGGGGACGTGATGTTCCAGATCGATCATCGCGGCGTCGTCGTGAAGCGGGTTCTGGAAAAGAGCGGCCTGCCGGTGACGCTGGTGATGCCGGCGCGCGCCTTCCGCGGCGTCGCCGCTCGGGCGATCGAGGACGCCGAAGGCAATGTCACGGTGACGCTCGAACTGATGCATGTCGATCCGAGCCTGTCGGTGCCGCTGCTGGTGGCGCACGACCTGGACGATGTCGCCGCCGACTGGCGCGCCTGGGCCGACGCCTACAAGCTGCCGATGATGATCGTCGAGGCCGACGGCGTCGCCCGGAATCTGGAGGAGTCGCTCGGGGCCGTGCGCAAGGGCGAGCCGAAGCAGCGGCGCAAGCGCGCCTCGTCGGTTCCGCGCCGCTCTCGCTTCTCGGCGCGCCGCAAGTTCGGCAATCTGGGCCTGCGGCTGGTCGTCGGCGGCGAGGAGATCATCGCGCGCGACTAAGGCCAGGACCGATCCTGACCTCCCTCAGAAATAAGGTCTGACGGCGGGCCACAGCGCGCCGCCGATCAGACCCAGAAAGATCAGCCAGCCGACCGTTCCGTTCGACTTGAACAGTTTCAGGCACTGGTCCGGATTGTCGATGTCGAGCGTGCGGATCTGGCGCGACATGTGCGCCGCCGCGGCGATCAGCCCGGCGAGCGCCGGCATCGGCACCTCGGCCAGCGCGAACGCCCAGGCGAACAGCACCAGCGCCGCCGAATAGAGGCCGATCAGCCAGTAGATCGTCTTGTCGCCGAACAGGCGCGCGGTGGATTTGACGCCGACAAGCGCGTCGTCCTCCTTGTCCTGATGGGCATAGAGCGTGTCGTAGCCGATAACCCACAGGATCGAGCCGACGTAGAGCAGGAGCGACGGCGCGTCGACCGAGGCGAATTCGGCCGCCCAGCCCATCAGCGCGCCCCAGGAAAAGGCGAGGCCGAGCACGAATTGCGGCCACCAGGTGATGCGCTTGGCGAAAGGATAGGCGGCGACGATCACCAGCGAGGCGATGCCGAGCAGGATCGCGAACGAGTTGAACGTGAGCAGCACGGCTAGGCCGACAAGCGCCTGCACGACGAGAAAGATCCACGCCTGTTTCAGCGTGACCTTGCCGGCCGGCAGCGGCCGCGAACGCGTGCGCTCGACCTGGGCGTCGATGTCGCGGTCGACGATGTCGTTGTAGGTGCAGCCCGCGCCGCGCATGGCGATCGCGCCGAGCAGGAACAGGACGAGCGTCACCGGCGACGGGAGCAGCGTCCAGACGGACTCGTTGGCGGTCGCATAGGCGCTCGCGGCCAGCGCGGTGGACCACCAGCACGGCCAGAGCAGAAGCACCCAGCCGATCGGCCGGTCCCAGCGGGCGAGCTGCGCATAGGGCCAGGCGGCGCGCGGCAGATAACGGTAGACCCAGTGGCCCGACGGCGCGTCGGCGACGCGGCCCTGCATCTGCTTGGTCTGGATCGTTTCCATGCGAATTGAGTGGCAGTGGCCTTGCCGCCCGTCAAGGCGGCCGGTTGGCGCGGCAAACAAATTGCGAATCCGGCACTGTGCGGCTAGGACGGACACGCAATCCGGAAGGGATGGGGCCGATGACGGGCAGGATGTTTGCGATCGCGGTTGCGGGCCTGGCCTGCCTCTGCCTGCCGGGCCAGGCTTTCGCCGCCGAGGCGCACGGCCTGCCGGGCGCGGCGATGTCGCTGCTCTGGGCGCTGCCCTTCGCCGGCGTCCTGCTGTCGATCGCGACTGGCCCGGTGCTCTATCCGCATTTCTGGGAGCATCACTACGGCAAGATCACCGCGGCCTGGGCCGCGCTGGTGATCGTGCCGATGGCCTTGTCCTTCGGCGCGATGACGGCGGTTGAGGCGGTCGCCCATACGATGCTGCTGGAATACATCTCCTTCATCATCCTGCTGTTCGCGCTGTTCACGATCTCGGGCGGCATCCTCGTCGCGGGCAATATCCACGGCACGCCGCTGATGAATGCCGGCCTGCTGGTGATCGGCGCGGTGCTGGCGTCGGTGGTGGGCACGACGGGCGCGTCGATGATCATGATCCGGCCGATCATCCGCGCCAACGACAACCGGCCGTTCAACGTGCATGTCGTCGTCTTCTTCATCTTCCTCGTGTCGAACATCGGCGGCTCGCTGACGCCGCTGGGCGATCCGCCGCTGTTCGTCGGCTTCCTGCGCGGCGTCGATTTCTTCTGGACCACCCAGCACCTGCTGGTGGAGACGCTGTTCGTCGCGGCGCTGGTGCTCGCGATCTTCATCGCGCTCGATTTCCATTTCCACTTCAAGGAAGAGGGACAGCCGAAGATCAAGGACCCGACGCCGGACTCGAAGGTGCGCATCCGTGGCCTCGTCAACGTCCCGTTGCTCGCCGGCGTCATCGCCGCGATCCTGATGTCGGCGGCGTGGAAGCCGGGCGTCGCCTTCACGGTGTTCAACGTGCCGGTGGAACTTCAGAACCTGCTGCGCGACGTCATCATCGTCGCGCTGGCGATCGCCTCGCTTTACGTGACGCGCAGGGAATACCGCTCGGCCAACGGTTTCTCGTGGGGGCCGATCAAGGAAGTGGCAAAACTCTTCGCCGGCATCTTCGTCTGTATCATCCCGGTGATCGCGATCCTCAAGGCCGGCATGGATGGCGCGCTGTCGCCGCTCGTGGCGCTGGTCACCGGCGCGGACGGCCAGCCGAACGAGCTCGCCTATTTCTGGATGACGGGCGCGCTGTCGTCCTTCCTCGACAACGCGCCGACCTATCTCGTCTTCTTCGAACTGGCCGGCGGCGATCCGCAGGTCTTGATGACGAATCTGTCGCTGACGCTCGCGGCGATCTCGACCGGCGCGGTCTTCATGGGCGCCAACACCTATATCGGCAATGCGCCGAACTTCATGGTTTACGCGATCGCGCGCGAGCGCGGCGTCAACATGCCGAGCTTCTTCGGCTACATGCTCTGGTCCGGCGCGGTGCTGATCCCGGTCTTCGTGATCGCCGGCTTCCTGTTCTTCGGGTGATGGCGCGATGAAGGTGCTTCTGATCGGATCGGGCGGACGCGAACATGCGCTGGCCTGGAAGCTGGCGCAGTCGCCGCTGCTGACGAAACTTTGGTGTGCGCCCGGCAATCCCGGCATTGCCGGGGTCGCCGAACTCGCCGCGCTCGACCCGGCCGATCACCCGGCGATCACCGCGTTCTGCAAGGACAAGGCGGTCGATCTCGTCGTGGTCGGGCCGGAGGCGCCGCTGGTCGCCGGGCTGTCGGATGCGCTGCGTGGTGCCGGCATCAGCGTGTTCGGCCCGTCGAAAGCCGCGGCGCAACTCGAAGGCTCGAAAGGTTTTACGAAAGACCTGTGCGCCGAATACGGCATTCCGACGGCCACCTATGGCCGGTTCAGGAACGCGGCGGATGCGTCCGCCTATGCGCGCGGCGTCGGCGCGCCGATCGTCATCAAGGCCGACGGCCTCGCCGCCGGCAAGGGCGTGACGGTGGCGATGACGCTGGACGAGGCGCTGGCGGCGATCGACGAATGTTTCTCCGGCAGCTTCGGCGTGGCCGGCGAGGAGGTGGTCGTCGAGGAGTTCCTGGAGGGCGAGGAGGCGAGCTTCTTCTGCCTGTGCGACGGCAGGACGGCTTTGCCCTTCGGCTCGGCGCAGGACCACAAGCGCGTCGGCGAGGGCGACACCGGCCCGAACACCGGCGGCATGGGCGCCTATTCGCCCGCGCCGGTGATGACGGCGGAGATGGAACGCCGGGTGATGGACGAGATCATCGAGCCGACCATGCATGGCATGGCCGCGCGCGGCGCGCCATTCTCCGGCGTGCTGTTCGCCGGACTGATGATCACGGCCGACGGGCCGAAACTGATCGAATACAATGTCCGCTTCGGCGACCCTGAATGCCAGGTCCTGATGATGCGGCTGAAGGACGATCTGCTCGTCCTGCTCAAGGGTTCGGCCGACGGCCAGCTTGCCCATATGTCCGCCCGCTGGCGCGGCGACGCCGCTCTGACGGTGGTCATGGCCATGGAAGGTTATCCCGGCGCGGTGAAAAAGGGCTCGGTGATATCGGGCCTCGAGGAAGCCGCCGGTGACGGCGTCCAAATTTTCCATGCCGGAACGGCGATGGAGGACGGGCGGCTGGTCGCGAGCGGAGGGCGCGTGCTCAACGTGACGGCATCGGGCGCGTCAGTGGGCGAGGCTGCTGCGAAAGCCTATGTTGCGGTGGATCGCATCGACTGGCCGCAAGGTTTTTGCCGCCGCGACATCGGCTGGCGCGCGATCGAGCGGGAACGCTAGATCGTTTTCGCTTTGAATGGAATCACTTGGCGCGAGGGTACCCCCACCCCGTACCCCTCCCCTCAAGGGGGAGGGGGATTCTGAGACGTTGACGCCCCCCTCCCCCTTGAGGGGAGGGGTACGGGGTGGGGGTGAATGCTTCCGACAAAAGTGAAATGATCTAGCGAATATAGTCGCGGTTCTCGATGATGACCCAGCGGCCGTCTTCGTCGCGCACCACCCTATAGGTCTCCCGTTCCCGCTCGGTCAGAACCCGGCCGTCGGCGAAATTGAACGTCATCGAATAGGATGCGTCAAAGGACGCGACGCCGTCCTTGTAGCCGCGGAACCAGAGCTGGTAGCGGTTGACCTCGACCGAGGCGAGCCGCTTGAACAGCTTCTGCCGCGCCGCCTTGATCTCGGAGAACTTGCGGGTCTTGTTGCCAACCTTCTGGCGCGCGTCGGGCGACCATTGGTCGAGATAGGCGTCGATGTCGAGCTTCGACCAGGCGTCGAACAATTCGTGGATCGGCTCCTGCATGGGCGTGAAATCGCGCGCGACTTCGGGCAGGGCCGCGGCCCGCGTGGTGGCTTGGGCAACTTGGATTTCCTGCTGGGGCGGTGGGGCCGACCGTGCCGCGCCGGAGCGCGCGAAGACGAATTCGCCGAGCGCATGGCCCGGAAGCGCGCCGAAGGTCGGCGTCTGGAGATTGTTGCTGGCGCGCGGCAGCAGGTAGGCGGTCAGTTCCGGGAAGGTGATGTTGCTGTCGCCGTCGAGGTCGGCCTGGCCCGAGGCGGTCGCCTCGAGGAAGAAATGCGTGAACCACGACAGTCCGCCCGGACCGCCGTCGAGCACCTGCTGGTCGGGGCCGCCGGCGGCGATGAACTGGCGCGCCTGGCGCGAGGTGATCTGTTCGAGATAGTCGGGCCGGCCGGTGTCGAAGGTGCGCACGCTGCGTAAAATGCCGATCGACCCGCCATAGCAGGCGTTCAGGACGAAAAGCTGGTGGCGCACCGAGCCCATGGTCTGCGACATGGAGCGAAGCTCTTCGACGCTGATCATGCCGCCGACGCTTCGCGCGCCGCTCGGCACGAGATAGCCGAGCTCCTGTCCGTTGATGCGTTCGGTCGTTCCGTGTCCGCCGAAGAAGAAGAGCAGCCGGTCTTTTTCACCGAGTTCCCGGCCCGCCATGATCAGTTCGTCAAGGATGCGTTCCCGGTTCGCATCCCCGTTGATCAGCAGCCGGACGTCGAACCCGTCAGCCGTCAGGAATTCTGCGACCCGCTGCGCATCGGCGGCCGCGAAGGCCAGATCGGGAAAATTGCCGCCGCCATAGCTGTCGATGCCGATGACGATGGCGCGGCTTTTCGTGAAATCGCGCGCGGTCGCGCTGCCGGCGGCGAAAAGGCCGGCCAGGGCAAACATCAGGAGCGCAAGCGATCGCACGGCGCGCTGCACGGCACAATCCTCCAGCGCCGAGGTCTCAGGTGACCAAGCGCCGGATAGATTTGCCCGAAACTGTTTTGCGAGTCCATTCGCCTCACGGCAAGGCCGCGAATATGGCGGCTACTCGTCCCGTCTGATCGAGCCGGTCAGGATTTGAGCGTCGCTCAAGGCGAGCAGATGCAGCGCGAACGCCTTGTCCCGCGCGAAGCGGTTGATGATCTCGCGCCGGGCATCCGGGCGCCTGGACCATTCGTCGAGAAATTGACCGCAGGCCGCAGGGCCGAGCCGGTCGGAGCATTCCACGAACTGTCGCGCATAGTCCGGGCCGCTCTCGCCACGGTCGGCGACGGTCGCGAGCGCGGCAACGGCGACAAGGCCGCCGCCGAGGAGAACGGGGACGATTTTCAAGGCTGGGCTCCGCGAGAAAGCAGAGATTTCCAATGCCCGGCGGTGGTTAAGAAAGTGCGAATGTCCGCTGGCGAACTATCCGAAATCGCCGGTCATCGGGTTCCGCGCCGGCTGCGCCTGCAACGTGCCGTCGGCGCTGCGCTTGCGGTAGTGGGTCAGCGAACATTGCGCCGAGCACAGAACACCCCGGTCGGAAAAGTAGGCCGGACCGTCGTCAGGATTGCCGTGGTGGTAGGCGAAACCGGGCATGCCGAAAGGCTTGCCGCATTCGATGCACCGGAATTTGTCGGAGGGCGCGAGCATTGGCCATTTTCGCCGTGTTCGATTGTCTATGCAACTGTCCAAAGTATGCGCCCGACCCACTGGATTGACCTTGGCATGTCCGATATGGCGGTTGCCGGGCTTTTTGCAGGAGGAGCAGCATGTATCGCGCGCCGGTTGAGGACATCGCCTTCACGCTGAGGCAGGTCGCGGGTCTCGATGCGGCGATAGACGCCGGCCGCATGGGCGACCTGTCCGCCGACCTGGTGGACGCGGTCGTGCAGGAGGCGGGCCGCTTCGCCACCGAGGAGGTCGCGCCGCTGGCCGCCAATGGCGACAGGCAGGGCGCGCGCCTGAAGGACCGCGCGGTGACGATGCCCGATGGCTGGAAGGACCTCTATCGCCGCTGGATGGAGGGCGGCTGGAACGCGGTCTCAGGTCCGGTCGAATTCGGCGGGCAGGGCCTGCCGGTCTCGCTCAATGTCGCGGCCTTCGAGATGTGGAATTCGGGATCAATGGCGTTCGGCCTCGGCCCGCTGCTGACGGCCGGCGCGATCGAGGCCGTGGACCAGCACGGAACCGACGCGCTCAAGGCGACCTATCTGGAAAAGCTCGTGTCCGGCGAGTGGATGGGGACGATGAACCTGACCGAGCCCCAGGCGGGCTCCGATCTCGCGGCGCTGAAGACGCGCGCCGAGCGCAAGGGCGACGGCACCTACCGCGTCTTCGGCCAGAAGATATTCATCACCTATGGCGAGCACGATTTCACCGACAACATCGTGCATCTGGTGCTCGCTCGCCTGCCCGACGCGCCCGCCGGCACGCGCGGCATCTCGCTGTTCCTCGTTCCGAAATTCATCCCCGACGCGGATGGCAGGCCGGGCAAGCGTAACGACGTCTTTTGCCATTCGATCGAGCACAAGCTCGGCATCCACGGCTCGCCGACCTGCACCATGATCTATGGCGACGGCTCGATCGAGGGCGAGGAGGCCGGCGCGGTCGGCTGGCTGATCGGCGAGGAGAACAAGGGCCTCGCCTGCATGTTCACGATGATGAACAATGCGCGCCTGCTGGTCGGCATCCAGGGCGTGGCGGTCGCCGAGGCCGCCTACCAGAAGGCGCTGGCCTATGCGCATGAGCGCCGGCAGGGCAAGACGCCGGGCTGGCAGGGTCAGGGCATGGCGCCGATCGTCGGCCACCCCGACGTGCAGCGCAATCTCCTGACCATGAAGTCGCTGGCGCAGGTGTCGCGCGCGCTCTGCTATGCCTGCGCCCATGCGCTCGACATGGCGCATTCGGCGACGGGCGACGACGGCGCGTTCTGGCAGGAGCGGGCGAACCTGCTGACGCCGGTCGCCAAGGCGTTCTCGACCGATGCCGGCGTCGAAGCGGCGTCGATCGGCGTGCAGGTGCATGGCGGCATGGGCTTCATCGAGGAGACGGGCGCGGCCGCGCTCTACCGCGACGCGCGCATCGCGCCGATCTACGAAGGCACCAACGGCATTCAGGCGATCGATCTCGTGACGCGAAAGCTGCCTCAGTCGGGCGGCGAGCATGTGCATGGCTACATCGCCGAACTGCGGGGCGATGCCGAGGCGCTTCGGAATTCCAATCTTCCGGGCCTTGGCCGTGCGGCGGATCGGCTAGACGCCGCGCTGAACGAACTGGAAGGCGCGACGCGGTTCCTGCAGACGGCGCTGGCCGAGGGGCGCACGACCGAGGCGCTGGCCGGCGCGACGCCCTATCTGAGGCTCTTCGGTCTCACGGCCGGCGGAGCCTATCTGGCGCGCGGCGCGGTCGCAGGCGGCGATGCGGCGCGCATCGCGCTGGCCCGGTTCTTCGCCGAGAACCTGATCGGCGAAAGCGCAGCCCTGCGTGACCGCGTCGAGAACGGGGCCGAAAGCCTCGACGCCGCCGCCAAGGCGCTGGTGGCCTGAGAGAGATGTCGATGACAGACCACATCCTTGTCGAACGCCACGGCCCGGTGCAGGTGATCCGCCTGAACCGTCCGGACAAGAAGAACGCGATCACCCGCGCCATGTACGGCGCGATGGCAGCCGCCCTGACCGGGGGCGACGCCGATCCGGACATCCGTTGCCATGTGTTCCTCGGCGTGCCCGGCGCGTTCTCGTCCGGCAACGACATGGCCGATTTCATGGTCGTCGCCATGGGCGGCGAGGGCGGCACCGAAGTGTTCGATTTCCTGGTGGCGCTGGCGCGCTCGGCAAAGCCGATGGTGTCGGCGGCCGACGGCATCGCGGTGGGCGTCGGCACCACGATCCACCTGCACTGCGACCTGACTTTCGCCACGTCGCGGACGGTGTTTCATACGCCCTTCGTCAGCCTCGGGCTGGTTCCCGAGGCCGGGTCCAGCCTGATCGCGCCGGCGCTCATGGGCCGGCAGCAGGCCTTTGCCCTGCTGGGGCTCGGCGAACCCTTTTCCGCGGAACGCGCGAAGGCGGCCGGGCTGATCTACGAGATCGTCGGCGAGGATGAGCTGGAGGCGCGTGCGCTGGCGGCGGCGAACGAGATCGCCAGCCGCCCGCCGCAGGCGCTGAAGATCGCGCGCGACCTGATGCGCGGCGACCGCGACGAACTGGTCGAGCGCATCAGGCTCGAGGGAAAACATTTCCGCGAACGCCTGACCTCGGACGAGGCGAAGCAGGCTCTTATGGCCTTCATGTCGCGGAAGAGGGGCTGACAGGCTCTACGGATAAAGCCGCGTCTTCTCCCAGCCGTCGCCCTTGCGCGTGAACACGACGCGGTCGTGCAGACGGAACGGCCGGTCGTGCCAGAATTCGATCTGTTGCGGCAGGATGCGAAAACCCGACCAGGAGGACGGACGGGGGATCTCGCCGATGGCATGGCGCGCCGTGTATTCGGCGACCGCCTTTTCGAGCGCGAACCGGCCTTCCAGCGGCCGCGACTGCTTCGAGGCCCAGGCGCCGATGCGGCTGCCGCGCGGACGCGAGGCGAAATAAGCGTCGGCTTCGGAGTCGGTGACGATCTCGACCGGGCCGCGTACCCGCACCTGGCGGCGCAGCGACTTCCAGTGGAAACACATGGCCGCCTTCATCGAACCGAGGATTTCTCGACCCTTGGCGCTCTCGAAATTCGTGTAGAAGACGAAGCCCTTGTCGTCGAACCCCTTCAGCAGGACCATGCGGACGTCGGGCAGGCCGTCGGCGTCGACGGTCGCGAGCGCGGTCGCGTTCGGGTCGTTCGGCTCAGACTTCGTCGCGTCGGCCAGCCAGTCCGCGAACAGCGCGAAAGGCTCGTCCCGCGTGGTGAAGTCACCGCCGTCTTTCTGTTCCGCTTTCGACACGTCCTAGGCCCGTTTCCGCTTTTGACTCTCTTCAAGATGATACGGCTGAATGAGCACTTCGGCGGGAATACGCCACGCGGCGTGAAGTTTGTAGACCATGTCCATGGTGATGGGCCGCTTGCGGTTGAGAAGCTCGGATGCTCGCGACCGTGACCCGAGGATTTCAGCCAGCGTGCTTTGCTTGAGGCCCGCCATGTCCATATGCGCCTTGATCGCCGCGACCGGATCGGGTGCCACGATCGGAAAATGCTTGTCCTCGTAAGCTTCGATCAACGTTGCAAGCACGTCGAAACGGTCTCCCTCGGGCGTGCCGGGTTCCGGTTCGTTCTCGAAATAGCGGGTGATCTCGGCGATGGCCCATTCGTAGTCGGCCTCGGTCTTTATGGGGCGGATGTTTTTCATCAAACCGTCTCCGGATCGATCCTGTCGTAGTCCTTGTGCGTGCCGACAAACTTGATCAGAACGCGGTGAAATTTGTAGGCGACGTGAACGATCAGCCGGTATTTGTTGCCGCCAATGTCGAAGATGACGCGGTTATCGCCAACGAAATCAACGGTCGTTCCGAACGTCGCCTTGATATCGGCGGGACCTTTCCAGTCAGCCTTGCTTACGGCCAGATACCATGCGGTAAGCGGCGCCTCCGCCTGGGCGTGCCTCGCCCAAAACTGCTTCAGCGCCTTTCTCGCGATGATCTGCATGGCTACACATAGCTTGTTCCCCATTCGGGAACAAGAGTGACTGGTCACGTCGCCAATTTGACCAGCCGCATGACGGCGAGGAAGATCCCTAAAATTTAAGGCAACTGTCTGTTAACTCGGCGGTGCCCATACTTCCGCCCGCAGGGGTATTCTGGGGAGATGGCCCATTGTCGCGCATTGCGCAAGCATATGCCGGCCGACCGGTGCAACGTCTGCCGCGCGCCTTTGCCCGCCTGGCGGTCATTTCCGCATGCCTGACCCTGGCTGCGTGCGGCGGCGGCATGAGCCTGTCCAAGATCGAGGCGGATAAATCCATCCTGACCAGCGCGGTCGCGCCCGATCCGAACATTGCCGCCGATCCGCAGGCCGCGTCCGACCAGGCGACCATCCGAAACGCCGTCTCGTCGGCCAATCTCGAGGAAGTTTCCGGCCCGCTCGCTTGGGCGAACACCGAGACGGCGTCGCGCGGATCGATCTTCGACATCGTCGAGGTCAAGCGTAAATCGGCGCTCTGCCGCTCCTTCAAGACATCGCGCGAAAGTTTCGAGGGCGTGTCGATCTATTCGGGCGAGACCTGCACCCAGCAGGGCGGCGCGTGGTACATGCGAATTTTCAAGCTTCTCTGACGGTTCCGATCTGGAATTTCTTCCTAGCGCTCCTCATATATAGTCCAACTCACACATTGGATTCGGCTTTATCAGGATGCGCAATCCCTACGACGTGCTGGGCGTTGCCAAGACGGCGACGCCCAAGGACATAAAGGCGGCGTTCCGCAAACTCGCCAAGACCCATCATCCGGACCAGAATCGGGATGATCCGAAGGCGAAGGACCGGTTCGCGGCCGTCAACCAGGCCTACGAGATCCTCGGCGACGAAAAGCGCCGGGGTGAATTCGATCGCGGCGAGATCGACGCCGAGGGCAAGCCGCGCTTCGCCGGCTTCGAGGACGCGGGCGCCGACCCGTTCGCCGGTTTCCGCCGTGGAGCGCAGCAGGGGCCGGGCGGCGCGCGCTATGAATACCGCACGTCAGGCGGCCCGGGCGGCAATCCGTTCGGCGGCGGCGCTTCGGATATCTTCTCGGACCTCTTCGGCTCGGCCTTCGGTCGGAGCGAAGAATCAGCGCCGCGCGGCGGCGGCGACCTGCAGGTCAATCTCGACGTGTCGATCGAGGAAGCCGCGACCGGCATCCGCAAGAGCGCGCTGTTTCCGGACGGCCGCAAGGTGGCGGTCCAGCTTCCCGCCTATGTCGAGGACGGGACCACGGTCCGCATGCCGGGGCATGGCGCGGCATTGCCGAACGGCGCACGCACCGACGCGGTGGTGAAACTGCGCATCCGCAAGCACCCGCGCTACACGATGGAGGGGCGCGACCTGCATGCCGATCTGCCGGTCAGCCTGGCCGACGCCGTGATCGGCGCGAAAGTGCCGGTGGAGACGCTGGGCGGGCGCGTGGCCGTGACCGTTCCGCCATGGTCGAGTTCCGACCGGGTGCTGCGGATCAAGGGCAGGGGCATGCCGCTGAAAGCCGGCGGCAAGGGCGACCTCTACGTCCACGTCCGTATCATGCTGCCCGAAGGCGGCGATCCGGAACTGGAGGCGCTGCTGCGCAACCGCCGCGCTTGATGCCTCGGCGTCGCTATGCGATAGCGACGCCGAACAGCATCAGGAGAGCATAATGGCGGGACAAGGCCTTATGGCGGGCAAGCGCGGGCTCATCATGGGCGTCGCCAACAATCGCTCCATCGCATTCGGCATCGCCAAGGCCTGCGCCGACCAGGGCGCGGAAATCGCGCTCACCTATCAGGGCGAAGCGTTCAAAAAGCGCGTCGAGCCGCTGGCCGAGGAACTGAATGCCCATGTGGCCGGGCATTGCGACGTCACCGAGATGGAGACGCTGGACGCCGTGTTCGACGGGCTCAAGGCGAAATGGGGCAAACTCGACTTCGTCGTCCACGCCATCGTTTTCTCCGACAAGGACGAGCTGACCGGCCGCTATGTCGAGACGACGCGCGACAATTTCCTGCGCACAATGGACATATCCGTCTACTCCTTCACCGCCGTCGCCAAGCGCGCGGAAGCGCTGATGACGGATGGCGGCTCGCTGCTGACCCTGACTTACTACGGGGCCGAGAAGGTGATGCCGCATTACAACGTCATGGGCGTCGCCAAGGCTGGCCTCGAGGCCAGCGTGCAGTATCTGGCCGTCGATCTCGGCGCGAAGAACATCCGCGTCAACGCGATCTCGGCCGGCCCGATCAAGACGCTTGCCGCGTCAGGCATCGGCGACTTCCGCTACATCCTGAAGTGGAACGAATACAATTCGCCGCTGAAGCGCACCGTGACGATCGAGGAAGTCGGCGATTCCGGCCTCTATTTCCTGTCGGACCTGTCGCGCGGCGTCACCGGCGAGATCCTGCATGTCGACTCGGGCTACCACGTCGTCGGCATGAAGGCCGTCGACGCACCCGATATCTCCGTCGTCTGACGTTCAATTTTCAAAGCGAGCCTGCCCGCTCATGAGCGAGCCGATCTACATCGTGCGCCACGGCCAGACCGACTGGAATGTCGAGTTGCGGCTTCAGGGCCAGTCAGAGACCGATCTGAACGAGGTGGGGCGGGGGCAGGCGGCGGCGAACGGCAGGTTGCTGGCGCGCCTGATCGACGACCCGGGCCGCTTCACCTTCCTGGCGAGCCCGATGAAGCGCACGCGCCAGACGATGGAAATCATCCGTGGCGCGCTCGGCCTGCCGTCGACGGGCTATGGCACCGACCCGCGGCTGGTGGAGGTGCATTTCGGCGATTGGGAAGCCTACACCTTCGCCGAGCTTGAAAAGAAGGTTCCTGGCAGCTCGACCGCGCGCGACCACGACAAATGGGGGTTCCTGCCGCCGGGCGCCGGGGCCGAGAGCTACGCCATGATGGCGGAGCGTGTGCGGCCCTGGCTGAAAGATCTGGCGGGGCCGATCGTGGTGGTGACGCATGGCGGCGTCATCCGCGCCATGTTCAACATCCTGAACGGAATGTCGGGAGCCGAGGCGGCGGCGATGGAAGTCCCGCAGGACCGCGTCGCGACGATCGAGAACGGGCGGATCGGCTGGATCAGGGTCGGTTGAGATTCAGCCCCGGACGGCCTGCAAATGGCGATTTCCTGCGCTTCCGATGCTCATTTACCCGATGGCCGTATCTGCTGGATCAGTTCGGTATGATCTGAAGGACGATCTTGTCGCCCTTGATCTCGTCGTACTGGATCATCACCGCCATGCCTTCGGAATAGTCCTCGAAGTTGAATTCCTCCGACAGCTTGAACTTCTCGCCATCGTCGAGCGTCAGCGTGAGCGAGGATCGGTCGATCTTCTTGATCGTGCCTTCGGCATTGGCCGCGAACGCGGAACTGGTGATGAGAAAAAGCGCGGCAAGCGCCGAGAGAATGGCCTTCATGAATGCCTCTGTCCTGGAAACGCTGCCGGCGTCCGGCGCCAGCGGGTAATTCGCTAAGTAACGGCTGATTGTGTCAAAACTTGAATTCCGGGTCCATGAACTTCTTTGGCCGGTTTGACCGCCCGGATTTTCGCCAATAGAGAGAGCCGCACCAGCGGCCCGCTGGCAGGGACGGTCCATGTCGCACAACACGTTCGGCCATATGTTTCGCGTCACGACGTGGGGTGAAAGCCACGGCGCGGCGCTCGGCTGCGTGGTCGACGGTTGCCCGCCCGGCATCCGCTTTCGCGCGCCCGATATCCAGAAGGAACTGGATCGCCGCCGTCCGGGCAAATCCCGCTTCGTGACCCAGCGGCAGGAGCCGGATGCGGTGAAAATCCTCTCGGGCTTCGTGCTGGACGCGGACGGCGAGACGATGATCACCACGGGCACGCCGGTGTCGATGACGATCGAGAATGTCGACCAGCGCTCGAAGGACTATGGCGAGATCGCCAACCAGTATCGTCCCGGCCATGCGGACTATGCCTATGAGGCGAAGTATGGCGTGCGCGATTTTCGCGGCGGAGGACGTTCGTCCGCCCGGGAAACAGCGGCGCGGGTCGCCGCCGGCGCGCTGGCCCGGCTTGTCGTGCCGGGCGTCGCCATTCGCGGCGCGCTCGTCGCGATGGGCGAAAAGGACATCGACCGCGCCAATTGGGATTGGTCGTTCATCGACGACGCGGAGAACCCGTTCTTCACGCCGGACCGCGCTTCGGTGCCGGTCTTTTCGGATTACCTCGACGGCCTGCGCAAGTCCGGCAATTCGGTCGGAGCCATCATCGAGATCGTTGCCGAGGGCGTGCCGGCCGGCTGGGGCGCGCCGCTCTACGCGAAGCTCGATCAGGATATCGCCGGCAACCTGATGTCGATCAATGCCGTCAAGGGCGTCGAGATCGGCGAGGGCATGAATGCGGCCCGCCTCACGGGCGTCGACAATGCCGACGAGATGCGTATGGGCAATGACGGCAAGCCGATCTTCCTGTCGAACCATGCGGGCGGCATTTTGGGCGGCATCTCGACCGGCCAGCCGATCGTCGCCCGCTTTTCGGTGAAGCCGACGTCATCGATCCTGACGCCGCGCCGTTCCGTCGACAAGTTCGGCAAGGATGTCGAGGTCGTCACCAAGGGCCGCCACGATCCCTGCGTGGGCATCCGGGCCGTGCCGATCGGCGAGGCCATGGTGGCCTGCGCGCTCGCGGATCATTATCTGCGGCACAGGGGGCAGACGGGGCAGGGTTAGATACCCTCGAAGGCCATTAGAGCATCGGGCGGTAATTCCGGTCCATTCTGCCGGGCTGGTTTGGGCCAAATCCTTCGGTCTTTGTCTCGTCCGGGCCACCAGCCCGAACTTCGCCAAAGCCCTCGACCTTGTCCCAAACCATCGCCGGCAGAATGGACCGGAATTACCGCCCGATGCTCTAGCCTGACCTTGTTACGCAATAGTTCTGACGCTATATTGCGTCAGAACATATGGCGTTTTCCGAAAGGCGCTTGATTTGGCTCTCCTGCAATACGCCGACGACGGTTTCTTTGCTCCTCGCAAGATGGCTGCCGTCTATCGCACGACAACTGAAGAGATCGCCCGCACGGCCGGCCTCGGCAAGGATTCCGTGCAGCGAAAGGAGCGCGTCCGCTCCGACAAGACGCAGCGGCGGCTTCGGGAAATGGCGGAGGTGCTGAACAAGGTCGAGCCGCGTTTCGGCTCGGCGCTGATGGCCTATGCCTGGTACAGGTCCGAGCCCCTGCCGGGGTTTTCCGGGCAGACCGCCATGCAGCTTGTCCGCGCTGGCCGGGCTGAGGACGTTCTGGACTATGTCGATTCGGTCGATGCCGGTGTTCATGTTTGACCGTGTCGATGATCTATCGCGGTCACCTCTTTCGCGCGTTGAACCCCATCTACGCCCGTGATCCCCTGTCGGGGCGCGGAGCGGAACTCTACGGGGGTCGATTCAACCGGAAAGGTGTTCCGGCGCTTTACGCGTCATTGAACGTGACGACCGCTCTCCGGGAGGCGAACCAGGTCGGCAGTTTCCAGCCAACGACCTTGGTCAGCTACGACGCGGACATCCGCTCGGTGTTCGATGCCCGCGATGCGTCCGCGCTTGCCATGGAAGGCATCGATCACGAGACCCTGTCGGATCCGACCTGGCGCGATCAGATGAAGGCATCCGGCGCTTCGGCGACCCAGCTATTCGCTGGAAATCTCATCGCGAAAGGGTATCACGGGCTACTGGTGCGCAGCTTTGCGGCGGGAACGACGGAGAACGACGTCAATCTCGTATTGTGGCAATGGAGCAGTTCGCCTCCGTCGCGGCTCACATTGATAGATGACGAAGGCCGGTTGGCGCGGTAATCACTCGCGCGACTCCTCAATTCTAGCGCAGCCGCGCTCAATCGAAAGCAGACCATGCCCTACGACCAGAAGAAAGTCGTCGAAGCCATCCGCGCCTTCGAGCGCGGCGAGATCGTCGTGGTGATGGACGATGACGGCCGCGAGAACGAGGGCGACCTGATCGTCGCCGCCGTCCACTGCACGCCGGAGAAGATGGCCTTCATCGTGCGCCACACCTCCGGCATCGTCTGTGCGCCCATGCCGCGCGAGGAGGCCAAGCGCCTGAACCTTCAGTCGATGGTCGCCGACAATGACAGCGCCCATACGACCGCGTTCACGGTGTCCGTCGATTTCAAGCACGGAACGACGACAGGCATTTCCGCCGAAGACCGCACGTTGACGGTTCGAAACCTGGCCAACGGCAATGTCGGCGCGTCCGATTTCGTACGGCCCGGCCACATTTTCCCGCTCGTCGCGCGTGAAGGCGGCGTTCTCATGCGCTCCGGCCACACCGAAGCCGCGGTCGACCTGTGCAAGCTCGCCAACCTGCCGCCGGTCGGCGTGATCTGCGAACTCGTCAACGACAACGGCACGGTCATGCGCGGACCGCAGGTGACGGAATTCGCCGAGAAGAACAAGCTGAAGCAGGTTTCCGTCGCCGACCTGATCGCCTACCGGCAGCGCAAGGAAACGCTGATCGAATGCGTCGGCACCTTCGATATCGACACGCCGGTTGGCCGCGCCCGGGCGAACGCCTACACGGTTCCGTGGGAGCCGATGCAGCACCTGGCGGTCATCTTCGGCGACATCCGCGACGGCGAGGACATCCCTGTGCGCCTCCACCTCGAGAGCGTGGTGGCGGACGTCTTCGGCGGGTCGACGCAGATCGACGCCGCGATGAAGCGGATGGCGGACCAGAAGCGCGGCGTCGTCGTCTATCTGCGCGAGGGATCGGTCGGCGTCGGCCACCAGGCGCGCGCTCGCATCACGGCGGACGACACGGAATCCCATGCCGAAGCGCTCGGCCGCGAGGCGGAGTGGCGCGAGATCGGCCTCGGCGCCCAGATCCTGAAACATCTCGGCATCAGCTCCATCAACCTGCTGGCGTCGCGCGAGCGCCATTATGTCGGTCTTGAGGGCTTCGGCATCCGCATCGCCCGGACCGAAATCCTGTAGAACATCCCCAGCGGCCTCTCGCCGGGGCGACATCCGCGCTATGATCGCCGCGAGGTGAGGGACAGGCGATGTGGGATTTCTCGGTTCTGCGCACGCTCGACATGGTCGCGCGAAGCTGGCCCTATGTGCTGCTGCGCATCGCGGTCTATTCCGCCATCACACTCGGCTACGTCGTCGCGACCGGCGCGGGCGCCGGCGTCGGTTATGGCGTCGGCCATATTCTCGGGCCGGATGGTCCGCCCGGCTTCGCGGTCTGGGGCGGCATTTTCGGCTTCGGCCTGGTGTCCGCGGCGCTCTACTGGATCCGCGAATACATCCTCTACGTGGTCAAGGCGGCGCATGTCGCCGTGATGGTCCACCTGATCGACGGCCGCGACCTGCCGGGCGGCCTCGGCCAACTCGCCTATGGCCGCCGGATCGTGACGGCCCGCTTCCTCGAGGCGAACCTGCTCTTCGTGCTCGACCAGCTCGTGAAGGGCGTCATCGGCGCGATCGGCGGCCTGCTGGGCGGCATCGCGGCGATGATTCCCATCCCCGGCTTGCAGGGCCTGATCGGCTTCCTGCAAAGCGTCGTGCGCATGTCGCTGACCTATGTCGACGAGGTCATCCTCGGCTACAACATCCGCACCGACTCGAACACGCCGTGGGACACCGCCCAGCGCGGCCTCGTCCTCTACGCCCAGAACGGCCGGGCGATCGTGAAGAACGCGGTCTGGCTGTCGATCTTCATGTGGGGCCTGACGCTGGTCATCTTCGCGGTCGCGCTGACTCCTGCGGCGGCGATCCTCTACATGATGCCGGGCCAGCTCGCGGGCTGGTCCTTCGTGCTCGCCATCGTCTTCGCCTGGGCGTTCAAGGCGGCGTTCCTCGAGCCGTTCTGCATCGCGGCGCTGATGCAGGTCTATTTCCGCGCCATCGAAGGACAATCGCCCGACGCCGAATGGATCGGCCGGCTGAACAGCGTGTCGCGCCAGTTCCGTGAGCTGGGCGAACGCGCCTCGGCGGTGTTTACCGGCTCCGCCGGTCGGGCAGGAGGCTGAGCAAGCTGTTGACGGCGTGGTCTCCGGCAGGCCGCCGGCATGGCCAAGATGCCGTCGCCGGCCTATATCTGGCCGGATGACCACCCGCCTCTATTCGCATCCCATCTATCTCGAACACCTGACGCCGCCCGGGCACCCGGAGCGGCCCGACAGGCTGCGCGCGATCGCCAAGGTGCTGGAGCACGAGGCCTTCGACGATCTCGACCGTGTCGAGGCTCCGATGGGCGACGCCGCGACGATCGATCTTGCGCACCCGGCGGGCTACCGCCAGCGCATCGAGCGCGCCATACCCGAGACGGGCATGGCCCGCATTGACGCCGACACCTCCGTCAGCCCGAAAAGCTGGGAGGCTGCCCTGACCGCGGTCGGCGCGGCGAACGCGGCGGTGGACGACGTCTTCGAGGGGCGCGCGGACAATGTCTTCGTCGCGGCGCGGCCGCCCGGCCATCATGCCGAGCGCGACCGGGCGATGGGCTTCTGCCTGTTCAACAACGCGGCGATCGCCGCCCGCTACGCACAGGCGAAACACGGGGCCGAGCGTATCGCCATCGTCGACTGGGATGTGCATCACGGCAATGGCACGCAGGACATCTTCTGGGACGATCCGACCGTGCTCTACTGCTCGACCCACCAGATGCCGCTCTATCCGGGCAGCGGGGCGCTGAACGAGACCGGGGCGGGCAACATCGTGAACGCGCCGCTGTCGCCGCAGACGGGGTCGGACCATTTCAGGGAGGCGTTCCGCACCCGAGTGCTTCCAGCGATCGACCGCTTCCGGCCGGACCTGATCATCATTTCCGCCGGCTTCGACGCGCACCACCGCGATCCGCTGGCGGAGATCAATCTGGAGGAGAGCGACTTTTCCTGGGCGACGGCCGAACTGATGGACAGGGCCGGGCGCTATAGCGCCGACCGGCTTGTCAGCCTGCTGGAGGGCGGCTACGACCTCCAGGGACTGGCGCTGTCGGTGGCCGCCCATGTCGGCCGCTTGATGAGAGGATAAGCCATGGCGGATGATGCCAATGACGACATCAAGGCGATGAGCTTCGAACAGGCGCTGGAGGCGCTGGAGCGCATCGTCGAGAACCTCGAACGCGGCGACGTGCCGCTCGACCAGTCGATCCGCATCTACGAGCGGGGCGAGGCGCTGAAGGCGCATTGCGACCGGCTGCTGAAGGCTGCCGAGGACAAGGTCGAGAAGATCAGGCTGTCGCGCGATGGCAAGGCAGCGGGCGTCGAGCCGCTGGACGGGCAGTAGTGAGCACCCCTCGCGCGGCCGTATTTCCGGCATAGATAGTCAAGCACAAAGGAGCGATCCCATGTGCCGCAACATCAAGCCGTTGTTCAATTTCGATCCGCCGGCGACCGACGCGGAGGTCCATGACGCCGCGCTGCAGTTCGTGCGCAAGCTCTCGGGGGCAAATGCGCCGTCGCAGCGGAACAGGAAGGCGTTCGACCGCGCGGTGAGGAAGATCGCCGCCGCGACTCGCGAACTGATCGATTCGCTCGAGACGACGCAGCCGCCCAGGGATCGGGAGACCGAGGCGGCCAAGGCGAGGGCGCGGTCCGCGTTGCGTTTCGAGCGGCCGCCGGCCATTGTGTTCGAATGAGCTATTTTCCTGTCCGCGACCCCGAACCCGGCGACGCGCTGTCCTGCGACGCGATCGAACTGATGGTCGTTCCGAACGCCAAGGATATCGGCGGTTTCGAGGTGCGCCGCGCGCTGCCGACGGCGAAGCGCCGGCTGGTCGGCCCGTTCATCTTCTTCGACCGCATGGGACCGGCCATCCTGCGCGCGGGGCAGGCGATGGATGTGCGGCCGCATCCGCATATCGGCCTGTCGACCGTCACCTATCTGTTCGACGGAAAGATCCGCCACCGCGACTCGCTCGGCACTGAAATGGTGATCGCGCCGGGCGACGTGAACCTGATGACGGCGGGGCGCGGCATCGTCCATTCGGAGCGCACGCCGGAAGAACTGCGCGGCGCGCCGATGTCGATCTCCGGTCTCCAGACGTGGATCGCCCTGCCGGACGGCAAGGAGGAAATCGCGCCGGTCTTCGAAAACACCGCGCAGGCTCATCTGCCCGATTTCGACGCCGACGGCGTGCGCGGCAGCGTCGTCATCGGCTCGTTCCAGGGCGTGAAATCGCCGGTGCGCGCTTACTCCGAGACGCTGTACGCCTCGATCAGGCTCGACGCGGGCGCCGAGGTGCAGATCCCGGCCGACTCGGAGGAACGCGCGATCTATGTGCTCGAAGGGTCGGTGGTCATCCGCGGCGACCGCTTCCCCTCCGACCGGCTGCTGGTGTTCCGCCCCGGCGACGAGATCGTCGTATCGAGCGAGCAGGGCGCGCATATGATGCTGTTCGGCGGTGCGTCGCTGGGCTCGAAGCGATACATCTGGTGGAACTTCGTCTCGTCCTCGAAGGAGCGCATCGAGCAGGCGAAGGAGGAGTGGCGGACGGCGAAATTCGACATCGTGCCGGGCGACGAGGAAGAGTACATCCCGCTTCCCGAGGGGTGATATGTATCCGCTGCGTCGATCCTGCGTGTTTACACCTTGGCTGATCCGCCCATAGTCCCTGCCGACCGCAGGAGACTTCGCCCATGCGACCCGCAACGCCCTTGCTCGACCGCGCCGGCACGCCGGACCGTCTCCGCACGCTCGCCGAGGCCGACTTGCCGCAGCTGGCGCAGGAACTGCGCGCAGAACTGATCCACCATGTCTCGAAGACCGGCGGCCATCTCGGCGCGGGGCTCGGCGTGGTCGAACTGACGGTCGCGCTGCATTATGTTTTCGACACGCCTGACGACCGCGTGATCTGGGATGTCGGCCACCAGGCCTATCCGCACAAGATACTGACCGGCCGGCGCGAGCGCATGCCGACCTTGCGCGCCGAGGACGGCCTGTCCGGTTTCACCAAGCGGTCGGAGAGCGAATACGATCCGTTCGGGGCGGCCCATTCCTCGACCTCGATCTCGGCTGCGCTCGGCATGGCGGTGGCGCGCGACCTGGACGGGCGGCGCAACAATGTCATCGCGGTCATCGGCGACGGCGCGATGTCGGCCGGCATGGCCTATGAGGCGATGAACAATGCGGGTGCGCTCGACGCCCGGCTGATCGTCATCCTGAACGACAACGACATGTCGATCGCGCCGCCTACCGGCGCGATGAGCGCCTATCTCGCGCGTCTGGCGTCTGGCAAAGCATGGGCCAACATCAACGATCTCGGCAAGAAGGCGGCCGGCCTCTTCGGCAGCCGCGCCAAGACGGCGATCAAGCGCGCGGTGGAACATGCGCGCGGCTACGTCACCGGCGGGACGATGTTCGAGGAACTCGGCTTCTACCACATCGGCCCGATCGACGGGCACAATCTCGACCATCTGATCCCGGTGCTGCGCAATGTGCGCGACCATGGCGACGGGCCGGTGCTGATCCATGTCATCACTCAGAAGGGCAAGGGTTACGGACCGGCGGAAGCCGCAGCCGACAAATACCACGGCGTCAACAAGTTCGACGTGATCACCGGCGCGCAGGCCAAGCCCCCGGCCAATGCGCCGGCTTACACGCGCGTCTTCGCAGAAAGCCTGATCGAGGAGGCGAGGCATGACGAGAAGATCGTCGCGGTCACCGCCGCGATGCCGTCCGGCACTGGGCTCGACCTGTTCGGCGAGGCGTTTCCGCGCCGGACCTTCGACGTCGGCATTGCCGAACAGCATGCCGTCACCTTTGCCGCCGGACTGGCGACAGAAGGGTTCCGCCCCTTCGCCGCCATCTATTCCACCTTCCTGCAACGCGCATACGACCAGATCGTGCACGATGTGGCGTTACAGAATCTGCCGGTGCGTTTCGCCATCGACCGGGCCGGCTTCGTCGGGGCCGACGGCGCGACCCATTGCGGGGCGTTCGACACGGCGTTCCTCGCCAATTTGCCGAACATGGTCGTCATGGCCGCCGCCGACGAGGCGGAACTGAGGCACATGGTGCGCACCGCCGCCGCCTATGACGACGGGCCGATCTCCTTCCGCTATCCGCGCGGCAACGGCGTCGGGGTCGACCTCCCGGAGCGCGGTTCGGTGCTCGAAATCGGCAAGGGCAGGGTGGTGCGGGAAGGCTCGACAGTCGCGCTTCTGTCCTTCGGCACGCGGCTCGCCGACTGCCTGCTCGCCGCCGAGGAGCTCGACGCGGCCGGCCTGTCGACCACGGTGGCCGATGCGCGCTTCGCCCGTCCGCTCGATACCGAACTCGTCCGCCGGCTGGCGCGCGAGCACGAGGTTCTCGTCACGGTCGAGGAGGGCTCGGTCGGCGGCTTCGGCAGCGTGGTGCTCCAGTTCCTCGCCACGGATGGCCTGCTCGAACACGGGCTGAAAGTCCGCCCGCTGGCTCTGCCCGACGCCTTCGTCGATCAGGCCAAGCCCGAAAAGATGTATGCCGACGCCGGCCTCGACGCGCCGGGCATCGTGCGGCATGTCTTCGCGGCACTTGGGCGCAACACGGTCAGGGCGCGTGCCTGAATCAGTTTCTGAACGAGCTGAATCAGCCTCTTAGCAGCTTGAATCATTGTCGCCAGATGTCGGCGTAACCCTCTGTTTACGCTGGCGATTGGCGTTCGGCTAACCGTCTTGCTTGGCCGTTTTTCAACGCCCCGCTGGTAGAGATCGTCCCGGGATCAGGGGACGTCAAACAATGAAAAACATGATCATCGGGGCGGTCGCGCTCGCCTTTTCGGCGGGTCTCGCGAACGCGCAGCAATACGACCGCAACATCGAGGAAGCGGCGATTCGCATCGTCGCCGAGAAGATGGGCGAGATCCGCGGCGGCTTCGACGCCGACCAGAAGCCCGTCTTCGTCAAGCCGATCGACCGCAACGCCGCGACCTATCTCGGCGCCGATCGCCAGCGCGTCGCGGTCGCGGACATGACCGCGTCGGTTGCACGCGCCTTCTGACCTCGCTTGCATTCGTCGTGCCGGCCAGCCAAGAGGTCGGCATGACGTCGACCGGCGAAAAATCGAGGCTGGACGAGACGCTCGTCGCGCGCGGCTTCTTCGCCTCGCGCTCGCGGGCGCGCGATGCCGTGCTGCGCGGCACGGTGCGCGTCGGCGGCAAGGTCGAGCAGAAGCCGGCCCGGGTGATCCCGGCCGACGCCGATATCTCGATCGACGACCCGGCGCAGCGCTACGTTTCCCGTGCGGCACTAAAACTGGTGGCGGCGCTCGATGCGTTCGGGCTTGATCCGTCAGGGACGGATGCCTTGGACATCGGCGCGTCGACCGGCGGCTTCACGCAGGTTCTGCTGGAGCGCGGCGCGCTGCATGTCATCGCGCTCGATGTCGGCCACGACCAGTTGCACCCGACCCTGCGCGATGATCCGCGTGTCACGATGATTGAAGGCGTCAACGCACGCGATCTGCAAAGCGATCATCTATCTGGCCGGCCCGTCTTATTCCTTGTCAGCGACGTGAGCTTCATTTCCCTGCGTCTCGCACTGCCGCCGGCGCTTGAACTGGCCGGCGCGGGCGCGGCGGGCGTCTTTCTGGTGAAGCCGCAATTCGAAGCCGGACGTGACGCGATCGGCAAGGGCGGCATCCTGCGCGATCCGTCCGACGGCGAGCGCATCGCCACGGACCTGCGCGACTGGCTGGATCGGCAGCCCGGCTGGCGGTCGCTGGGTGTGATCCAGTCGCCGATCGAGGGCGGCGACGGCAACCGCGAATTCCTCCTCGCTGGCCGGAAGGATCGCTGATGCCGCGCCTCGTCATCGAGAAACTCGGCGCGCAGGGCGACGGCATCGCAACAGGCGAACGCGGGCCGGTCTATGTCCCGTTCGCGCTGCCGGGCGAAGTGGTCAACGCGGCGGTCGAGAAGGAGCGCGGAACGCTGCTCGCCGTGCTCGAACCGTCGCCGGCGCGCGTCGAACCGCCCTGCCGTCATTTCGGTGAGTGCGGCGGCTGCACCCTGCAGCACCTGCGCGACGACGAATATCGCGCCTTCAAGCGTGACCGGGTGGTTCAGGCCCTGCGGCGCGAGCGTGTCGAGGCCGAGGTGGGCGAACTGATTCCGTGTCCGCCTGCCAGCCGCCGGCGCGTGACCCTGTCGGGCCGGCGCACGCTTGCGGCAATGCTGCTCGGCTACAACCGGATGCAGTCGCACGAGATCATCGACATCGCCGAATGCCCGATCGCGGTGCCGGAGATCGTGGCGGCTCTGCCGAAGCTGCGGGCGCTCGCATCGACGGTCAGCGAAGGCAGCAAGCCGTTCCACGTCACGGTGACGGCGACCGAAACCGGGCTCGACGTCGCTTTCGCCGATGTCGGCAAGCTTTCGGACGATCGGCGGCGCGCTGTCTCGCACGAGGCGACGACGGCCGGTCTTGCGCGGCTTGCGGTCGATGGCGAGACCATCATCGAGCAGCGCAAGCCGGTGGTCGATTTCGGCGGCGTGCAGGTCACGCCGCCGGCAGGCGGTTTTCTCCAGGCGGTCGCAAGCGCCGAGGCCGCCATGGCCGAACTGGTTATCGGCCATGTGGCCAAGGCAAAACGCATCGCCGATCTCTTTGCCGGGGCAGGGGCCTTTGCGCTGCGTCTGGCACGGACGGCGGAGGTCCGCGCCGTCGAGAGCGACGCGGCGGCGCTGGCAGCGCTCGATCGCGGTTTTCGTTTCGCATCGGGCCTGAAGCGCATCACGACCGAACGGCGCGACCTGTTTCGCCGCCCGCTGACCTTCAAGGAATTGAATGCGTTCGACGGCGTGGTCTTCGATCCGCCGCGTGCCGGCGCGGAGGACCAGTCGCGGCAATTGGCGAAATCGGACGTGCCGCTTGTCGCCGCCGTTTCGTGCAATCCGCAAACGCTCGCGCGCGATCTGCGCATCCTGATCGATGGCGGCTACCGCGTCGCCAGCGTCACGCCGGTGGACCAGTTCCTGTGGTCCGGCCATGTCGAGGCCGTCGCGCTCCTCGAAAAACCACGCAAACGCCGTTAGCCTCTCGCCAGTTCGAGCAGGCTGTCCACGAATTTTGGGACGATTTCCGTCGCCCGCCCGTGAATGGCCTCGTGGAAATGCGACACGCCCTCTGACGGTTCGAGGTTGAGTTCGACCGTGTGCGCGCCGGCGCGGCGAGCATCCGCGACGAATCCGGCTGCCGGGTAGACGGTGCCGCTCGTGCCGATGGAGATGAACAGGCCGCAGCCCGACAGGGCCTTCGAGATGCGGCCCATGTGGTACGGCATCTCGCCGAACCAGACGACATCCGGCCTGAGCGAGCCGGTGGTTCCGCAGGCCTGGCAGGCGATCTCGACCGACAAATCGTCCGCCCAGGGCATCCGCATGCCGCAATTGTTGCACAGGATCTGGTTGTGCTGGCCGTGCATGTGGATGAGGTTTTGCGTACCGGCCATCTTATGCAGGCTATCGACGTTCTGCGTCACGACCAGCACGTCGCCCGGATAGCCGCGTTCCAGCCGCGCCAGCGCCTCGTGCGCCGCGTTCGGCTTCACCTCGCGCACGGCGCGGCGGCGCATGTTGTAGAAGGCGTGCACCTTGGCCGGATCGCGCGCGAAACCTTCCGGCGTCGCCACCTCGCGGTAGTCGACCTTGGCCCAGATGCCGTCCTTGTCGCGGAAGGTGGAAACGCCCGATTCAGCCGAAATGCCGGCGCCGGTCAGGATGACGATGGCGGATGGCGCCGCAGTCAAGTCCGCGTTCCGCCGACCGTCATCTGGTTCATCCGGAGATGCGGCTGGCCGACGCCGACGGGCACGTTCTGGCCGGCCTTGCCGCACATGCCGATGCCGCGGTCGAGCTTGGAATCATTGCCGACCATGGTGACGCGGTGCATCGCGTCCGGTCCGTTGCCGATCAGCATCGCACCTTTGATGGCTTGAGTCACCTTGCCGCCCTCGATCATGTAGGCCTCGGTGCAGCCGAACACGAATTTGCCCGACGTGATGTCGACCTGCCCGCCGCCGAAGGACACGGCGTAGATACCGTTCTTCACCGAGGCGATGATCTCCGCCGGGTCCATGTCGCCGGAGGTCATGTAGGTGTTGGTCATGCGCGGCATGGGCTGGTGCGCATAGCCCTCGCGGCGGCCGTTGCCGGTCGCCTTGACGCCCATCAGCCGCGCGTTCTGCCGGTCCTGCATGTAGCCGACGAGCTTGCCGTCATCGATCAGCACATTGTAGGCCGAGGGCGTGCCCTCGTCGTCTATGGTCAGCGATCCGCGCCGCTCCGAAATCGTGCCGTCGTCCACGACGGTCACGCCCTTGGCCGCCACTTGGCTACCCATCAGGCCGGCGAAGGCGGAGGTTTTCTTGCGGTTGAAGTCGCCTTCCAGCCCGTGGCCGACCGCCTCGTGCAGCATGACGCCCGGCCAGCCGGAGGAGAGCACGATGTCGAACGTGCCGGCCGGCGCGGGGATCGCCTCGAGATTGACCAGCGCCTGGCGCAGCGCTTCCTCGGCGCCGTCCTTCCACGCGCCCTCGGCGACGAATTCCTCAAAACTCTTGCGGCCGCCGGCGCCATAGGAGCCGGTTTCCTGCCGGTCGCCGTCGCCGACCATGACCTGGATGCTCATGCGCACCATCGGGCGGATGTCGTGTGCTACATGGCCGTCGCCGCGAACGATCTCGACATGCTGCCAGGAGGCGGCGAGCGAGGCCGTCACCTGCCGCACGCGCGGATCGCGCGCCCTCAGGAAAGCGTCGATCCCCTGCAGCAGCTTGGCCTTGTCCTCGAAGCCGGGCGAGACGAGCGGGCTCTGCTCGCTGTAGAGATGGCGGTTGGTTCGCGCCGGCGGCTCGGCCAGCGTGCCGGAATAGCCGCCCTTGACCGCCTCGACGGCGTCGGCCGCCCGGCGCAGCGCCGCGCCCGACAGTTCGCTCGCATGCGCATAGCCCGTCGCCTCGCCGGCCACCGCGCGCAGGCCAAACCCCTGGTCGGTCGAATAGCTGGCGGTCTTCAGCTTGCCATTGTCGAAGACCAGCGCCTCGAGCTCGCTGCGTTCGAGGAAGAGTTCGCCGTCATCGGTTCCCGCGACCGTGTCGCGCACGATGCGCCGCACCGCTTCATCGGAAATGTCGAACTGGGAGAGGAGAGAGGACATTCGAAACCCTTCGCCGGACATGATCGCCACATGTAGGCGCGATGCGCCGCCTCGGCAATCTGCCGGCGAAAGGGCTACGGCAACGCCGCGAAGGCTTCGGAGAAGCCGGAGAGGTCGACCGGGATGCCGATGCCTTCCTCGGGCGCCTGGAAGACGATGAAGACCGCCGACTTGCCGGTCTTGAACGTATCGAGCAACTGCTTCTCCAGGATCACCTCGGCGTAGCAGCCGTCCTCGAAGCAGCGGGCGAAATAGGCGCGGCCGATATCCTTGCCGTCGACATAGAGGCCGAGCCCGTTTGGCAGCAGCACGCCGAGCGGCGTGAGCACGCGCAGGATTTCGGCCTTGTTGTCGGCCGAGCGGAACACCACGACCGACAGGCCCATCTCCGGCCGCTCCTCGGCGACGACGTTCTGCATCATTGCACACTGCTCGGCAGTTGCTCCGGGCGGGGTGGAGCAGACCATCGACCAGGCGCCATGCGTGCCTTTGACGGTTTCCTGCTGCTGGGCGCTGGCCGGCGCGAAAGACGCTGCGGCGAGCGCCAGCGTAAGGCACAGGCGGCGGATCATCGGGAACTCCATGACGAATCAGGTGAAATCTATTGTGCGGCCAAGGCCGCTCAAAGCAAGCCGCGACCATGATCGGCGTCGGATGCGCCTATTCAACGGCAAATCCGCCGGAATTGCGACTGCCGGACCGCGGATGCCGGCGGCAAACCGCGCGACGGCCCGGATTTCCAAGGCTCTGAGCGTCTCTGGCGCCGGCCTGGCGGGCATCGCGCAAAATGCCGCATCCTGCCGCGCACGGCTTCCTTGCGGCGGGATTGAGAGTATGGTTTGAACGGCGCGTACGGTGAGGGATCGTGCGCAGCCAGTCGCGCGACCCGAAGCGCAGCGGGAGACGATCGCAGTGAACAACCGAATCTTGGCCGGTCTGGCGGCTTTTCTTTCGACCACGGGCGTCGCCCTGGCCGATCAGCCACGCCCGTGGGAATGGCGCTTCCAGGAGCCCGCCACCGCGATCATGGAACAGATCGAGTGGTTCGAGGCCTACACGCTCTGGTTCATCGTTCCGATCACGCTTCTGGTTCTGGCGCTTCTCGCCCTGTGCATCATCAGGTTCCGCGCGAGCGTCAATCCGGTGCCGTCGCGCACCAGCCACAACACGCTGATCGAGGTCATCTGGACCGTCGGCCCGGTGGTTGTCCTTCTGGCTCTGGCCGTTCCGTCGTTCCAGCTTCTGACGGCGCAGTACACGCCGACCGAGGAGCCGGCCCTGACCTTGAAGGCGACCGGCAACCAGTGGAACTGGGATTATGAATATCAGCTCGAGGAGCCGCTGACCTTCAACTCGGTCATGCTGCAGGAAGGCCAGCGCGAGGCGACCGGCAAGCAGGACGTCGGCCGCTATCCGCGCCTCCTCGCCGTGAACAACGAGGTCGTCGTGCCGGTCAACGCCACGGTGCGCGTGCTCGTCACGGCATCCGATGTCATCCATGCCTTCGCCATGCCGGCCTTCGGCATCAAGGTCGACGCGGTGCCGGGGCGCATCAACGAGACCTTCTTCAAGGCGACGAAGGAAGGCCTCTATTACGGACAGTGCTCGGAACTGTGTGGCAAGGATCATGCCTTCATGCCGATCGCGATCCGCGTTGTGCAGCAGGCGCAGTATGACACCTGGCTGGCTGCGGCGCGCACCGACATGGACGGCGCCAACAAGGCGCTGATGGCGGCGGTTGACGGCAACAGCAAGGTAGCGGACGCCAACTAAGGCGCGTCCAGGCAAGAGAAGAAACGGAGCGGACCCATGGCAGGCGCTGCAGCACACGACGATCACGGCCACGCGCACGGCGCGCCGGCCGGCTTTGCCCGTCGCTGGTTGTTCTCGACCAACCACAAGGACATCGGAACGCTCTACCTGATCTTCGCGATCATGGCGGGCATCATCGGCGGCTTCCTGTCGGTGATGATGCGCTGGGAGCTGGCTGAGCCCGGCATCCAGATATTCACCGGCCTGGCCCAGATGGTCTACGGCATGGAAGGCGACGCGGCCATCGACGGCGGCAAGCACATGTTCAACGTGTTCACCACCGGCCACGCGCTGATCATGATCTTCTTCATGGTCATGCCGGCGCTGATCGGCGGCTTCGCCAACTGGATGGTGCCGATCATGATCGGCGCGCCCGACATGGCGTTCCCGCGCATGAACAACATCTCCTTCTGGCTGCTGCCCCCGGCCTTCCTCCTGCTGCTCCTGTCCATGTTCGTGCCCGGCCCGACCGGCGGCTACGGCGTCGGCGGCGGCTGGACGATCTACCCGCCGCTCTCGACCTCCGGCCAGCCCGGCCCGGCGATGGACCTCGCGATTCTGGCGCTGCACATCGCGGGCGCGTCGTCGATCCTCGGCGCGATCAACTTCATCACCACCATCTTCAACATGCGCGCGCCGGGCATGACGCTGCACAAGATGCCGCTGTTCGCCTGGTCGGTGCTGATCACCGCCTTCCTGCTGCTCCTGTCGCTGCCGGTTCTGGCGGGCGCCATCACCATGCTGCTCACCGACCGCAACTTCGGCACGACCTTCTTCGCGCCGGAAGGCGGCGGCGACCCGATCCTGTTCCAGCACCTGTTCTGGTTCTTCGGCCACCCGGAAGTCTACATCCTGATCCTGCCGGGCTTCGGCATCGTCAGCCACATCGTCTCGACCTTCTCGAAGAAGCCGATCTTCGGCTATCTCGGCATGGCCTACGCCATGGTCGCGATCGGCGCGGTCGGCTTCGTTGTGTGGGCCCACCACATGTATACGTCGGGCATATCGCTCAACGCGCAGCGCTACTTCGTGTTCGCCACGATGGTCATCGCCGTGCCGACGGGCGTGAAGATCTTCTCGTGGATCGCCACCATGTGGGGCGGCTCGATCTCCATGCGCACCCCGATGCTGTGGGCGATCGGCTTCATCTTCCTGTTCACCGTCGGCGGCGTCACCGGCGTGCAGTTGGCGAACGCCGGCCTCGACCGTTCCTTCCACGACACCTACTACGTCGTGGCGCACTTCCACTACGTGCTGTCGCTGGGCGCCGTGTTCGCCATCTTCGCGGGCTGGTACTACTGGTTCCCGAAGATGACCGGCTACATGTATTCGCCGTTCATCGCCCGGGCCCATTTCTGGATCACCTTCATCGGCGTGAACCTGGTGTTCTTCCCACAGCACTTCCTCGGCCTCGCCGGCATGCCGCGCCGCTACATCGACTATCCTGACGCGTTCGCGGGCTGGAACGCGGTGTCGTCCTACGGCTCCTACATCTCGGCCTTCGGCGTGCTGGTGTTCCTGTTCTGCGTCTTCGAGGCCTTCCAGAAGAAGCGCGTCGCGGGTGCGAACCCGTGGGGTGAGGGCGCAACCACGCTGGAGTGGCAGCTTCCGTCGCCGCCGCCCTACCACCAGTGGGAACAACTGCCGAAGATCAAGTGAGCTTCCGACAGCCCGACCGCCGGAAACGGCGGCTTCGGCTTCGGGAAGGGTAACCAGGCATGGCGCTTGTTGACGACATAGGCCGAAAGGAGGCCCGCCTCTCCGAGGCCACGGCTTCCGACTACATCTCGCTGCTGAAGCCGCGGGTGATGGCGCTTGTCGTGTTCACGGCCATCGTCGGCCTCGTCGCTGCCCCCGGCCACGTCAATCCGTTCATCGCCTTCGTCGCCATCGCCTGCATCGCGGTCGGGGCGGGCGCGTCGGGCGCGCTCAACATGTGGTACGACGCCGACATCGACGCCGTGATGTCGCGCACCGCCAAGCGTCCGATCCCGAGCGGCCGTATCGAGCCCGATCAGGCGCTGGCCTTCGGCCTGGTGCTGTCGGCGTTCTCCGTCTTCACGCTCGGCGTGCTGGTGCACTGGCTGGCCGCCGCGCTGCTCGCCTTCACCATCTTCTTCTACGCCGTCATCTACACGATGTGGCTGAAGCGCTCGACGCCGCAGAACATCGTCATCGGCGGCGCTGCCGGCGCTTTCCCGCCCGTGGTCGGCTGGGCCGCGGCCACCGGCTCGGTCAGCCTCGAAAGCGTCATCCTGTTCGCCATCATCTTCCTGTGGACGCCGCCGCATTTCTGGGCGCTGGCGCTCTTCAAGTCCGGCGACTACGGCCGCGCCGGCGTGCCGATGATGCCGAACGTCGCCGGCGAAGCCTCCACCCGCCGCCAGATCTTCGCCTATGCGCTCATCGTCGCGCCGGTCGCCGTGCTGCCCTGGCTCATGGGCTATGTCAGCGCCGCCTACGGCGCGGTGTCGATCGTGCTCGGCGCGGGCTTCGTCTGGTATGCGTGGAAGGTGCTGCGCATGCCGGCCGACGACAAGGCCATGAAAGCCGCCAAGCAGCTCTTCGCCTTCTCGATCCTCTATCTGTTCGCCATCTACGCCGCTTATCTCGTCGACGTGGTGGTGTCGCGCGTCGCGGGCGCCTGAGATGGAGGACGATCGCGTGACCATGACCGAGAGCCAGAAGAAGGCGCAGCGCAGCCGCAACGTGGCGATCGCGCTCGGCCTCGCGGCGCTCGTGGTCATCTTCTACATCTCCGCCCTGCTGAAGGGCGTCTCGCTGCTCGACAGGCCGCTGTGATGGCAGCTCCGGTCACCGACAGAGCGGCCAAGCAGAGGCGGTTGAACGTCATCGTCGCCGCCTGCTGCGCCGCCTTCTTCGCCGGCATGGTCGGCATGGCCTACGCCGCCGTGCCGCTCTACAAGTTGTTCTGCCAGGTCACCGGCTATGGCGGCACGACGCAGCGCGTGACGCAATACTCCGACACGATTCTCGACCGCACGATCCACATCCGCTTCGACGCCAATACCTCCGGCGGCCTGCCCTGGGAGTTCAAGCCGGTCGAGCGCGAGATCACGCTGCGCATCGGCGAGACCACGCAGATCGCCTATCAGGCGAAAAACCTGTCCGGGGCTCCGGCCGCCGGCCGCGCGACCTTCAACGTCACGCCGGATCTGGCCGGCGCCTATTTCAACAAGGTCGAGTGCTTCTGCTTCACCGACACGACGCTGAAGCCGGGCGAGACGCTCGACATGCCGGTCGTGTTCTACATCGATCCCGAGATCGTCAACGTGCCGGAACTCGCCGATCTCAGGACCATCACGCTGTCCTACACCTTCTTCCCGATCGAACGCGCCGCGCCGCTGGCTGTTGCGCCGGGCTCAGAAGCTGCTAGGACCGACAAGACGCAAACCACGACCATCGGGGGCTGACATGGCCGACGGGCACGCCAAACCGCAACACGACTACCACATCATCGATCCGAGCCCGTGGCCGATCATCGGCTCGATCGGCGCGCTGATCATGGCGATCGGCGGCGTCGCCTACATGCAGTATCTGAAGGGCGGCTCGCTGCACCTGTTCGGGCTGGAACTGTCCAGCGCCCGCTGGTTCATCCTCGCGCTCGGCTTCCTCGTCGTGCTCTACACGATGTGGGCCTGGTGGTCGGATACCATCAAGGAAGCCCATGAGGGCCATCATACCCGCGTCGTGTCGCTGCATCTGCGCTACGGCATGATCATGTTCATCGCCTCGGAGGTGATGTTCTTCGTCGCCTGGTTCTGGGCCTTCTTCGATGCTTCGCTGTTCCCCAACGAAGCCTCGCAATACGCCCGCGAAGCCTTCACGGGCGGGACCTGGCCGCCGAAGTCGATCGAGGTGCTCGATCCCTTCCACCTGCCGCTCTACAACACCATCATCCTGCTGCTGTCGGGCACGACGGTCACCTGGGCGCACCACGCGCTGCTGCACAATGACCGCAAGGGCCTGATCTGGGGCCTGACCATCACGGTCGCGCTTGGCGTGCTGTTCTCCTTCGTGCAGGCCTACGAATACATCCACGCGCCGTTCGGCTTCAAGGACTCGATCTACGGCGCCACCTTCTTCATGGCGACCGGCTTCCACGGCTTCCATGTGCTGGTCGGCACGATCTTCCTGCTGGTCTGCCTGCTGCGCGCGCTGGCCGGCGATTTCACGCCGAAGCAGCATTTCGGCTTCGAGGCGGCCGCCTGGTACTGGCACTTCGTCGACGTGGTGTGGCTGTTCCTGTTCGTCTGCGTCTACGTCTGGGCCTCCAGCGGCGCGACCATCGCCGCCGGCCACTGAGCCGAGCCGTCAATCATTCAAGCGAACGGCCGGGGGAAACCCGGCCGTTTTGCTTTGGTGCTTCAATTGGCGCTCTGGACGGACAGCGGGCCGGAGTGACATAGGTCAAAGGCCATGAGCGAAGACAAAGCCCATTATCCCTCCGTCGATCCGATCTCGTCGGGCCTCAAGGGCCGCTGTCCGCGCTGCGGGGAAGGGCGGCTGTTCAAGGGCTATATCGCGATGCCGGAGCGCTGCGGCGTTTGCGGGCTCGACTATTCCTTCGCCGATTCGGCCGATGGGCCGGCGGTCTTCGTCATCCTGATCATCGGTTTCATCGTCTGCGGCCTCGCTCTGTGGATGGAGGTTTCTTACGGCCCGCCGCTCTGGCTGCATCTCATCCTGTGGATACCGCTGATCCTCATCCTCGGCCTTCCGACGCTGAGGATGCTCAAGGGCGTGCTGATCAATCTGCAATATGCCAACAAGGCCGCCGAGGGCCGGCTGGACGGACCCAGGTGACCAGCGCCGCGCCGACGGCCCGGGCCGGCTTTCCCTGGCTGCTCAGCCTGCTCGCGCTGGCGGCGCTGATCGTCCTTCTCGGCCTCGGCACATGGCAGGTACAGCGGCTGGCGTGGAAGGAGAATTTGATCGCCACGATCGACGCCCGGCTGGCCATGCAGCCAGTGCCGCTCGACCAGGCGCTTGCTTCGGGCAAATCGGTGGCGGAGCAGGAATATGTCCCCGTCACGGTCGAGGGCGTCTTCCGCCACGAATCGGAGCGGCATTTCTTCGCCACGCATGAGGGGGCGACCGGCTACTTCGTCTACACGCCGCTGCAGCGCGACAAGGGAGACTGGGTATTCGTCAACCGCGGTTTCGTGCCCTTCGAACTGAAGGAGCCGTCCAAGCGCGCCGCCGGGCAGGTTTCGGGCCGGGTCACGGTGACCGGCCTGCTGCGGGCCGCGCTCGCCGAAAGGCCGTCGAGCATGGTGCCGGACAATGATCCGGCGAAGAACATCTTCTACTGGAAGGATATCCGCGCCATGGCCGACACGGCCGGCCTGCCTCCAAATCCCGAGATTCTCGGCCTGTTCATCGACGCCGACAAGACGCCGAACCCCGGCGGCTGGCCCGTCGGGGGCGTCACGCTGATCGACCTGCCCAACAATCATCTGCAATACGCGATCACCTGGTATGGCATCGCTGCCGGCCTCGTCGGCGTCTATATCGCCTGGATGCTGCGCTGGCGGCGCGGCGTCGCGTCGCCCCGCACTTGACAGCGCGGCGTGCCAACGCCCATGTCCGGCTCATGCTGCATCGACCGACAAAGCCGCCTCTGACGATCCGCCTGTGCGGGCCGCGCGGCTTTTGCGCGGGCGTCGACCGGGCGATCCAGATCGTCGTGCTGGCGCTGAAGAAATACGGCGCGCCGGTCTATGTGCGCCACGAGATCGTGCACAACCGATACGTGGTCGAGGGCCTGCAGAACCTCGGCGCGGTGTTCATCGAGGAACTGCACGAAATCCCGGCAGAGCACCAGCAAAGCCCGGTCGTGTTCTCGGCCCATGGCGTGCCGAAATCCGTGCCGGCGGATGCCGAGAGCCGCAATCTGTTCTATCTCGACGCGACCTGTCCGCTCGTCTCCAAGGTGCACAAGCAGGCGATGCGCCACCAGCGTCTCGGCCGCCACGTCCTGCTGATCGGCCATGCCGGCCATCCCGAGGTCATCGGCACCATGGGGCAGCTTCCCGAAGGCGCGGTGACTTTGATCGAGACGGAGGAGGACGCGCGCGAATTCACGCCGCCCGCCGGGCAGGAACTGGGTTTCGTCAGCCAGACGACGCTGTCGGTCGAGGACACGGCCGGCGTTATCCGCGCGCTGGAGAATCGCTTTCCGCAGATGCATGCGCCGGCGGCGGAATCGATCTGCTACGCCACGACCAACCGTCAGGACGCGGTGAAGGCGGCGGCTCCCGGCTCCGACCTGTTCCTCGTCGTCGGTGCGCCGAACTCGTCCAATTCACGCCGCCTTGTCGAGGTCGCCGAGCGGGCCGGCGCGAAACGGTCGCTTCTGGTGCAGCGCGCCTCCGAGATTCCGTGGGACGAGATCGGCGAGATTTCGGTGCTCGGCCTCTCGGCGGGCGCGTCAGCGCCCGAGATCATTGTCGACGAGATCATCGCCGCGTTTCGCGAGCGCTTCGACGCGCGCGTCGAGCTGGCCGAGACGGCGATCGAGACGGAGAATTTCCCGGTCATGCGCGCCATCCGCGACGTCGAGCTGACATCGGCCGACATGGCGTTTGTCAACGGAGCGGCAATATGAAGCCGATCGGCGTTTCCGTGCCGTCGTCCGGTCATCACGTATCGAATACCCCCACCCCTTACCCCTCCCCTCAAGGGGGAGGGGGTAACTGCGCCGTTGCCGCCCCCCTCCCCCTTGAGGGGAGGGGTAAGGGGTGGGGGTACATTTGCGCCCAGAACCGGGATGCCTCGTAGTGGCCGTCTACACCGATATCACCGAGGTTGAGCTCGGCGCTTTTCTGGCGGACTATGATCTGGGCGAACTGCGCTCCTATCGCGGCATCGCGGAAGGCACCGAGAATTCGAATTTCGTCCTTCACGTCACGGCCGGCGAATTCATCCTGACGCTCTACGAAAAGCGCGTCGAGGCCGGCGACCTGCCGTTTTTCCTCGGCCTGATGCAGCATCTGGCGCTGAAGGGCATTTCATGCCCGCTGCCGGTGGCGCGGCGTGATGGCTCGCTGATCGGCACGCTGGCGGGGCGGTCGGCCGCGGTGATCACGTTCCTGGAAGGCATATGGCCGCGCCGCCCCAACGCAGCGCAATGCCGTGAGGTCGGTAAGGCGCTTGCCGGGCTGCACGTCGCGGGCGCTGATTTCCAGCTCTCCCGGCCGAATGCCCTGTCCGTCGAGGGATGGCGCAAACTGTGGGCGGGGAGCCGCGACCGGTCGCATGAGGTCGACAGCGGGTTGCTGACCGAAATCGACGCCGATTTCGTCATGTTCGAGCGTGACTGGCCGAAGGACCTGCCGGCGGGTGTGATCCATGCCGACCTCTTTCCAGACAATGTCTTCTTCCTTGGCGACAAACTGTCCGGCCTGATCGACTTCTATTTCGCCTGCAATGATTTCTACGCCTACGATCTCGCCACCTGCCTCAACGCCTGGTGTTTCGAGAAGGACGGCGCGTTCAACCTGACCAAGAGCAGGGCGCTGCTCGCCGGCTATCTGAGCGTCCGGAACCTTTCGGCCGCCGAACGCGAACAGCTTCCATTGCTGGCGCGAGGCTCGGCCCTGCGCTTCCTGCTGACGCGGCTCTATGACTGGCTGACCATTCCAGACGGCGGCCTCGTCCTGAAACGCGATCCGATGGATTTCGTGCGTCGCTGGCGGTTCCACCGGCAGGTTTCATCCGCATCGGAATACGGGCTGGACGCATGAAGACCATCGAGGCGTTCACGGACGGGGCCTGTTCGGGCAATCCCGGCCCCGGCGGATGGGGCGCCATCCTGCGCTTCGGCGAGCGGACCAAGGAGCTTTCCGGCGGCGAGGCCTCCACCACCAACAACCGGATGGAACTGACCGCCGCGATCGAGGCGCTGAACGCGCTCAACGAGCCGTGCCATGTGCTCATGCACACGGACTCGAAATATGTGATGGACGGCATTTCCGGCTGGATCAAAGGCTGGAAGCGCAACGGCTGGAAGACGGCCGACAAGAAGCCGGTGAAGAACGCAGAGCTATGGCAGGCGCTCGATCAGGCCAACGCCCGCCACAAGGTCGAGTGGACCTGGGTGAAGGGCCATGCGGGCCATGCCGAGAACGAACGCGCCGACGAACTGGCGCGGCTCGGCATGGCTCCGTTCAAGCCGAAGAAGCAAGCGCATGACGCGACTTCAGGTCAACCAGCCGGGCCGACCGCCAAGCGAAAGTGGGTCGTGAAGCCGCGCAGCGGCGCGTCCTGAGGGGCCGCCTTATAGCTGTTCGAGGATTTTCGCCGCGCCCGAGATTTCCGCCTTGCCGGGCGTTTCCTCAAGGTTGAGCTGCGTCACGACGCCGTCCTCGACGATCGCCGAGAAGCGGCGGAAACGCGTGCCCATGCCGCCCTTCGACATGTCGCCGTCGAGGCCGGCCGCCTTGGCGAAATCGGCATTGCCGTCGGCCAGAAACCTGATCTTGCCTTCGCCGCCGGTGGCCTTGGCCCAGGCGTTCATGACGAAATGATCGTTCGCGGCGACGACGGCGATGTCATCCACGCCCTTGGCGAGGATCGCATCGCGATTCTCAAGGAAGCCCGGCAGATGGTTCATCGAGCAGGTCGGCGTGAACGCACCCGGCACGCCGAAGATCACCACCTTCTTGCCCTTGAAGAGATCGTCCGTCGTGACGTTCGCCGCGCCGTCAGGCGTCATGGTCTTGAAGGTGGCGGCCGGAACCTTGTCGCCTTTTTCGATCGTCATCGGATGTCCTCTTCGGTGCTGCGCTGCGCGCAATGATGGGGCGGAGATAGGATATCGGGTAGAGTTGTCCAGCCTTACTCGACCGTCGCCGCGCCGTCCACGGCGCCAAGGTTGGTCGACAGCGTGTAGGCGATCGCCGGCCGCGGGCTTCCGGCGGCGGGGCGCTCCAGGACCGGAATGACGAATTGCGACGCGCTTTCACCGGGCTCGGGCGCCCCGAGCTTCCAGCCCTGCGGCGTGACGACGAACAGTGTGGCCGCGCGGGCGTCCTTGGGCAGGCTGGCCGAAGCGATGATACGGTCGTCGGATGTCTGAAAGTTCGTGATGGCAAAGTCCTGTGTCGCGGCTTCCGGCAGCCGCGCAAACGCGGCCTCGACGCGCGCCATGTCGACCGGAGAGCTTGCCTGCGGATCGGGCGTCACCGACAGCCTCGCCTGCACCGGAATGCATATGTCCTCGCAGACGCCGAGAAAGACGTCGACGTCGATCGCCGCATAGAGCGCCGGGTCGCCGACCTTGAACGTCACGGGCAGGTCGACCGGTCCCTTGTAGCCCGCCCAGTGCATATCGCCTGTCTCGAAGCGCTCCGGTGCCGGGAAGCCGATCGTCGCGCTGCTGATATTGGTAGAGGGAGCGGTGTCGATCTGTGGCGGTATACCGGCGTCGCCCGGGTCCTTCCAATAGGTCTTCCAGCCGTCCTTGAGGTCGATCGACAGCGCGCCGCGGATCGTGCCGTCCGGCAATGGCGCGTCCTCGACGATCAGGCGGATGCGGCCGCCTTCGGTGTCGTACCATGCGCTCGACGCGGCATGCGCGATGCCGGGCGCGAGGCTCAGCAACAGGGAACCGAGGAGAATGCGGCGAGGCTGCATGCGGCTATTTGGCGAACCGCCGCGGCTGATGCAATTGCCGGTCGGCCTCCTCGCCATCATTTTTCGGTGACAGGCGCTTCGCCCGCATTTTATCCCGGCCAAGCCTTTCGAACCGGCCAAATCCGGGTTACGCTCCAAAAATGGACCTCCTTCGGCAAAAGCGGACGTCGCAGGGACGCGGCTTTCTGAACGACCATTTCCTCATCGCCATGCCCGGCATGAAGGATGACCGGTTCTCGCGGTCCGTGATCTACATCTGCGCCCATTCGGAAGAGGGCGCGATGGGGCTGATCATCAATCAGGTCCAGCCGATGGGGTTTCCGGACCTGC
>Ga0209792_1000305_pt1 | contig 45047 bp, 53 predicted proteins | sample EBPBio142005_DNA_FD_185860 | JGI IMG/M metagenome (GOLD analysis project Ga0209792, IMG submission 185860) | Wastewater treatment Type I Accumulibacter community from EBPR Bioreactor in Madison, WI, USA - Reactor 1_6/14/2005_ DNA (SPAdes)... | ecosystem: Engineered > Bioreactor > EBPR >... | reverse complement strand
GGCCACGGTGCTGGAAAACGTCTCGCTGCCCTTCAATGTCGGCCCGCAGATCGCCGGCAACGAGGCGATGGAGCCGCGCGAGGCGCTTCGCCTGGTGGAGCTGACGGATTTCATGGACCATTATCCGGGGCAGCTTTCGGGCGGCATGCGCCAGCGCGTGTCCATCGCCCGCGCGCTGGTCACCCGTCCCCGCGTCCTGCTGATGGACGAACCGTTCGGCGCCTTGGACGAGCTCGTCCGCGATACGCTGAACGTCGAGCTGCTCAGGATATGGAAGCAGAGCGGCATGACGATCGTGTTCGTCACCCATTCGCTGCAGGAGGCGGCATTCCTCTCCCAGCGCGTCGTGGTGATGAGCCGCCGGCCGAGCCGCATCGGCGGCATCGTCGAGATCGATCTGCCGGACGACCGGCAGATCGATCTCAAGGACGCTCCGGAACTGGGCAGGCACGTGGCCCAGCTCCGCAGCATGCTCGATGAAGGGTGAGTGACATGACCGTTGAGGACAGTTCCACTCGGCTCGCTTCGGCGGCGCCGTTCCGGATTGGCCGGCTCCTGCCCGCGGAAGGCGCGGCCCGGACAGCGATCATGGCCGCGTCCGGCCTCGCCATCGTGCTGCTCCTGTGGCAGTTCGTGACATGGCTGTTCGGCATTCCCGATTATCTCGTCCCGTCGCCGCTCGCGATCGGCGCCTCGGCAAGACAGGATTACGCGCTGCTTCTTTCGAATGCCGTGCCGACGCTGACGGAGGCTTTCCTCGGATTCCTGATCGGCAACTCCATCGCGATCGCCGTCGCCATCTCCTTCGTCTACAACAAGGCCATCGAGGAGATGTTCTATCCCGTCGCGATCCTCATCAAGACGATCCCCATCGTCGCCATCGCGCCCGTGCTGAAGATCATGCTGGGCAACGGCATGGAGCCGAAGATCGCGGTCGCCGCGCTGATCTGCTTCTTTCCGACGCTGGTGAACGCCGTGCGCGGCTTCAGGGCGATGAACCCTCAGCTCCTCGAACTGATGCATGTCCTGTCGGCCAGCAAGACCGAGACGTTCAGGCGGGTCCGCGTCTACAGCGCCCTGCCATATATCTTCTCCGCATTGAAGATCTCCGTCACCATGTGCGTCCTCGGCGCCATCGTCGGCGAGTGGATCGGGGCGAACAAGGGCATCGGCTATCTGCTGCTCCAGAGCATGTTCGACTTCAATACGCCGCGCCTCTTCGCGACCATCCTGACCGCGTCAATCATCGCGATCGCCGGATTCGGCATCGTGAGCTGGATCGAAACCCGCGTCATCAGATGGGATCCGGGCGAGAGCTTCTGAGCCGAACATGCGGCGCGATGCTGCATCTGCTCGATCAGATTCGATTTCCGAAACCCAACCTGAAACTGCCCGACACGTTCCGGCTGATCGAGAGCGTCCCTGATCTGGAGAGGGTCGGAAACGAATTCCGAAATTGCCTGCGAGACAAGTCGGATCGTTGTGAAGCTGCGTTTACGACGATGACCGGGCGACGAAAACTGAACTCGCGCGCCGGATCAGCCGGCGGTTGTCAGCCGGCGCTTCAACTCGACCTTGTCGACCTTGCCGACCGGCAGCAGCGGAAGCTCGTCGCGGACATCGATCCGCTTCGGCCGCTTGTAGTTGGCCAGTCTTTCGCGGCACCACGCGGCGAGCTGGTCAGCGAGCGCGGCATGGTCGACGCCGCTCTTGGCGATGACATAGGCATGGCCGACTTCCTGGTAGAGCTCGTCGTGAACGCCGATCACGGCCGCCAGCGCGACGTCCGGATGCTGCTCCAGGCACACCTCGATCTCGCGCGGATAGACATTGTAGCCGCCGGACTTGAACATCTCCTTCTTGCGGCCCACCAGCTTCATGTTGTTTGCGGCGTCGAGCACGCCGACATCGCCGGTCCGGAAATAGCCCTCGCCGTCGAAGGCCTCCGCCGTCGCCTGCGGACGGTTGAAATAGGACGACAGGACGCTGGGGTGGCGCACGCGCACCTCGCCTTCCTCGCCCACGCCGCAGACCTTGCCGTCGTCGGCGACGATGCGCAGGTCGAGGCCCTTCGTCGGCTGGCCGACGGTGCGCGTCAGGTCCTCGTCGCTCGCGCCGAGCGCCGACATGGTGATCGAGCCCGGCACCTCGGACATGCCGTAGGTGACGCCGAGCGGGACGTTCTTCTCGCGCAGCTTGCGCAGCACATTGTAGGGCAGGGCCGCGCCGCCCCAGCAGATCAGCCGCACGCGCGAGAAATCGGTCGCGGCGAAGGCCGGCAGCTCGGTGATGATCTGGAGCATGGTCGGGACGCCGAGCATGCAATGGACCTGGCCGCTGCCGATGGCCGACAGGATACCCTGCGCGTCGAACCGTTCCATGAAGGTGATCGCGCCGCCGCCGACCATCGGCGCGCAGCACAGGTCGCCGACGCAACCGATATGGTTGATCGGCAGGTTGCAGATGATGCAGGCGCCGGCGATGTCGAAATGCGCGGTCTGCGTCGTGTAGGCGTGGCACAGGCCGAAATGCGTCAGCAGCGAGCCCTTCGGCTCGCCCGTCGAGCCCGACGTATAGACGATCAGCACCGGGTCTTCGGGCTGGACCAGCGCGCGCCGGGCGGCGAGCGCCCCGTCCGAAATCGCCTCGCCGGCCTTCAGGAAACCGTCGATTGGCTCGAAGCCGTCATGCTCGCCTTCGAAGGCGACGAGCCTGCCGTCGAAGCCGGCGATCGCCGCCGCCTCGGCCAGGCGTCCGGCGAGGTTCTCGCCCTCGAAGGCGGCCAGCGCCAGCACGACCGAAGGCTTTGAATCGGAGAGCGTCCGCGCCAGTTCGCGCGGCGTGTAGCGGGGGTTGAGGCCGAGCCATATCGCGCCGATCGACGCGGCGGCCAGGAACGTCACGAAGAATTCAGGCCGCGGCGTGGACAGGACCGACACGCGGTCGCCCTTCTGCACGCCTGCGGCAAGCAACGCGCGCGCGTAGCGGTCGACCTCCGCGCTGAATTGCGGGAACGTCCAGCGTTCTTCTCCGAAGAACATCGCCGGCTCGCCGGGCATGCGCTCGGCCCAGTGGGCGGGATAGTCCGAGATGCGCCGGAGCATCGGCACGTCGACCGCTTGTGCGCCGCCCTCAGGCATTGCGGGTCTCCAGGAACAGGACGAGCCAGTCGGCCGTCATCGCCGGGCGCTCCGCGCCTTCCTTCTCGACGGTCACGGAAAGCTGTCCCAGCCAGCCGTCGCCCTTCTTCTTGATGTCGACCACCTTGCAGGTCGCGCGCACGCGGTCGCCGACCATGACCGGGGTGATGAAGCGGACTTTCTCGAAGCCGTAGTTCAGGCCCCACAGCTTCTCCGCCTTGAGCGGGAAGTAGCGGAAGTTCCAGTAGACCAGCAGCGACAGCAGCAGGAAGCCGTCGACCAGGTCCTCGCCGAACTCGTTGTTGCGGCTGGAGGTCAGGTCGACATGCGCCGGGTCGAGATAGGTCGCCGCGGCGAACATCTTGAGATGGGCGCGGTCGATCGCCATCCAGTCGGAGCTGTAGGCCGTCTTGCCCATCAGCGTCGGAAGCTGCGCGAAGTCTATCTTGCTGTCGGACATCTTTGTCTCCAAACGGTTGGGCGGGAAATCAGCCGCCGATCATCATGGCCGGCAGCCAGGTCGAGATCGCCGGGAAGGCGACGATGAGGCCGAGGATCACGACCTCCGCCGCGAGGAACGGAACCATGCCGCGGAAGATCTCGCCGGCCGAAATCTTCGTGTCGGATGCCGCCATGACCGCGAACAGGTTGAGGCCGGCCGGCGGCGACACTTCCGCGATCTCCACCAGCTTGACGATGATGACGGCGAACCAGATGCCGTTGATCTCCAGCGCCTGCGAGATCGGATAGAGCACCGGCAGCGTGACCAGCACGATCGAGAGCGAGTCGACGAAGGTGCCGAGGACGAGGTAGAGCGCGATCACCAGCAGGATGAAGCCGTAGACGCCGAGGTCGAGGCTGACCAGGATCGCGGTGATGTCGCGGATGAAGCCGCTGACGACGAAGAAGCGGCCGAGCAGCAGACCACCGACCACGACGACGAACAGGGTGGCGGTCAGGACCATCGTTTCCTGCAACGAATCCGCCAGGCCGCGCGCGTTGAGCGACCGCCGCGCGAAAGCCAGCACGATGACGCCGGCCGCGCCGACGGCGCCCGCCGCCGAGGGCGGCATGGCCCCGGTATAGATGCCGCCGAGCACCAGCGTTGCGAGGACGGCGACCGGCCAAACCGCCTTCAGCGAGCGGACCTTTTCGCCGAGCGGATAACGCTCCAGCCTGGTCGGCGCATAGCCCGGAATGAAGCGCACCACGATGAGGATGGTGATGATATAGCCGGCCATGGTCAGCAGGCCGGGGAATACGCCCGCCATGAAAAGCTGGCCGATCGACTGGCCCGTCAGGATGCCGTAGAGGACGAAGGAGAGCGACGGCGGGATCAGCCCGGCAAGCGTGCCGGCGGCCGCGATCGAGGCCGCGCTGAAACCCTTGTGGCAGCCGTGGCGCAGCATTTCGGGCAGCGCGACCTTGCCGAACACGGCCGAATTGACGACCGTCGATCCTGAGATGGACGAGAAGCCGGCGGACGCGGCCACGGTCGCGACATAGAGGCCGCTGCGGGTGCCGCCCATCCATTTCGAGGCGGCGTTGTAGAGTTCCTGGATGATGTTCGACCTGGCCGCCACCACGCCCATGAGGACGAACATCGGCACGACCACGAAGGTGTATTGCGAGGCGAAGTCGAACGGCAGCGTCTTCAGCGTGACCCACATGAAGTTCGAGCCCACGGTGAGCAGCATGCCGCCGCAAGCGGTGAGGATCATGGCCGGTCCGATCGGAAGGCCGATCAGGGCAAGCGCGAAGGCCACGCCGATGGCGGCGAAACCCATCTCCAGCGGGCTCATGCGACGTCTCCCTGATTGCCTTGGAACAGCCGCACGGCCGATTGCAGGAACTGGATCACGCAGACGACGGTCGCCGCCGTCGCGCCGAGGCAGACGAGCGTCTTCACCGGATAGACGGGGAAATTGAAGCTGCCGCCCGCCACTTCGTGGATGCGCCAGCTATCGAGCATCAACGGCCAGGTCTGGCGCGCGATCAGGTAGAGTGCCACGGCCGTGCCGAGCAGCGCCACGCAGTCCGATAGCCGCGCGGGAAAGCCGGTCAGCTTTCCCGTGATCAGGTCGACCACGATGTGCCCGCGGGCCGCCTGCACATGGACGAGCCCGAGGAACATGACGACGGCCAGCGCCGACTCGGCCATCTCGAACGCTCCGATGATGGCCTTCCTGAAGAAGAACGTCCCGATGACGTCGAACGTGCCGAGCAGCAGCATGAGCAGCAGCGCGGCCCATCCCAGCCAGGAACTGATGCGCAGGATTCCGCCGAGCAGGCGGTCCGCAAGCTTCGCAGACATGATCTCTCCTCCCCGATCTCCTCCCGCCCCTGGCCTACTTCTGGTAGGCCTTCAGGCGCTCGCGGACGAAGTCGGCATGCTTCTTGGCCGCATCGCCGTGGCCGTCCTTGGACAGGTGCTCGACCCAGAGGTTCAGGAAGTCGGGCAGCGTCTCAAGCATCTTCTGCTGGTCCTCGAAGTGGACGACCTCGACGCCCTTCGCCTTCAGCGCCTCGAGGCCCGAGGCCTCCTCGGCGTTGATCTCGGCGGCGGCCTTCTTCTCGGCCTCGTCGACGACCTGGTCGAACAGGGCGCGGAACTCCGGCGTCCAGCCGTCCCAGACCTGCTTGTTGACATAGGCGAGATAGAGCGGGGTCGCGCCGAACTCGGCGTCGCTGGCGTATTTCGCCACCTCGAAGAGGCTGAAGAGGACAGCCGTCTGGTAGTTCAGGTAGGCGCAGTCGACCGTGCCGCGCTGTAGGCCCTCATACATCTCGCCGAGCTCGATGTTGACCGGAACGGCCTTGAAGGTGGTGAAGACGGTCGGGTGGAACGTGCCGTAGGTGCGCACCTTCACGCCTTCGAGATCGGCGAGCGTGCGGATAGGCTTGGTGCAGAGGAGCCGGTACTGTGGCAGGCCGCGGAACAGGAACGGATGCAGGTTGGCGGCGTCGAACTCCGCCTTCACTTCCGGCAGGGCGGCATAGGCCTCCTTCTGGATCTGCGCGGCGGCTTCCGCCGTCGGGAAGATGATGGGGAGCGAGTCGGCGAGGCCGGAAACCGGGAACTGGCTGTAGAAATAGCCGATCGGGAAATTGCCGATCTCGACGGCGCCGGCGCCGACCAGGTCGACCATCTCGGCCGGTCCTCCGAGCGTACCGCCGTGGAACAGCTCGAACTTCACCTTGCCGCCGGTGCGCTTGGATATCTCTTCCGCGACGAACTTGTCGATCGCCGAGGTCGGGAAGCCCTCGGGCATGAAGTTCGCGTAGCGAACGGACATCTCCGGATAGTCCTGCGCCCATGCTCCGCCCGTCAACACGGCCGCCAGCGACACCGTCGCAACGAAAGTTCTCATAGCAATCCTCCTAGCTGCTGTTGCGGGGGCTCATAATGCAGGCCGAATCAAAATGCAACTAATTAGTAACATTTTGTGCGGCGTGCTTTTCCCGATTCGCCGTTCTAAAAGGGCGCGCGAGAATCGGAGGTCGGCAAGGGCGCCCACGGATGGCAGAGCGACGCGAGAAGAAGGCGACGGCAAAGACGCCGCGGGCGGCAGCCGCCCGGCGGGCGAACCCGCTCGACGCGCCGAAACGCCGGCGGCCGAAGCAGGAGCGGTCGAAGACCACCGTCGAGCAGATCCTCAACGCGGCCATCGCCATCCTCGAACGTGGCGGGTTCGAGGCCATCACCATGCTGACCATCGCCGAGGAGGCCGGTATCAGCATAGCGGCCGTCTACAGCTACTTCCCCAACAAGCACCATGTGCTGGCGCATCTGGCGCGGTCGCATCTCGAGCAGCGGCTCGCTTTGCTCGACGCCGAATTCCAGCGGCTCAGGTCGCACCCGGACTGGATCAGCGGATATTGCGACGTCCTGGCGGAACTGGCGCAATTGCGCGCGAGCCAGTCCGGCTCGGTGGCCCTGCGCCAGGCGATGCACGCATCGCCGTCGCTATGGGAGATCGACCAGGAGGGCAACAGGCGCGCGTCACGGCTCGTGGCCGCCCTGCTGCGCGACATGGCCGGCGACGACGGCAACCGCGAGGTGCAGGGGCGTCTGATCGCCGAATTCGTCACCGCCGGCCTCGACTACAGGCAGGGCGCGGGAACGGATGATCCGGACGCGGCGCTGCGGGAATTGACGAAGCTGACGCGCGCCTATCTGGAGACGATCGCAGGCGGCCGATAGGCTGGGCGCGCGGCGGCCGACCGGGGGCGATCTCCACCCGGCCGAAAGCATCAGATGCTTGCGCACGTCCGGGTCGTCGAGGCCGGTCGCGGGCTCCGAATAGACGATCTCGCCGCGGTCCACGATCGCCACGCGGTCGGCCCACTTTAACACGCTGCGCCTCTTCGCGACCATTCCGACCGCGTCGATCATCGCGATCGCCGGATTCGGCATCGTGAGCTGAATCGAAACCCGCGTCATCAGATGGAATCCGGGTGACGTCGTGCGGTCATCGAATGGCTCGGCGATGAACCGGCACTAATCTCGCTGACTTCCCTCGGACCACTGGATGGGTTTTACATCAGATCGAGGGTGTTCGAGTAAGCACGATATCAAGTGAAATTCTCGACCAGATTTATGCCGATCCCCGGTAAGACGGCACGATCTGGATCAGCGAAAGTGGGTGGGGGGCTGCTGAGGTATTTTGCTAATGGCTGAACAAGAATTACGAAAACGAACTCGCTTCGATGTGCCTCGCCAGCTTACTTCAAAGACAGGGCATGGCCTGCCAGATCGATGTCGAGGTTCTTGATCGTATCGCCGGCGAAAATCCCTCTGACGATTTGCTGAATGTATTCCTTAGGTCGAAAATGCCGATCGCGTCTATACTCGAGCTTATCTGGCTCGCGAGTAGAACACGCAGCTACGGCGTTGAAATCGGGTTTGACGGTTCGATCGCGACATCCGATCAACCCATCGACGTGATGCTGTATTTGCTCGATCGGCTTCCGTTTCCGAAACCCGACCTGAAACTGCCCGAGACGTTCCGATTGATCGAAAAGGTTGCTGATCTTGAGAGGGTCGGAAACGAATTCAGAAATTGTCTACGTGACAAATCCGATCGATGTGAAGCTGCATTCGCGATGATGACCGGGCGTCGTGCGATCATCGAATGGCTTGGCGATGAACCGGCGCATTCCATCCGATGTTCTCGCGAATGTGCCGATGTCGATTGACGCCGACGGCTCAATGGCAATTCGAGAGCAGGTCGACAAACCTGGTGGCTGGGCCAGGCAAGATACGCCCTCGCTCCTTGATCAAGATGAAGGATCGATCCGGAAGTTCCAAACCGATTTCATGCAAGGAGCCGGCGAGCAGGTCTCTTGCTACCACCGCATGCGACATGACCGATGCCAGGTCACTATCAAGTAAGGCGGAGCGGATCGCCTCATTGGAGGGCAATTCCAGGGACACCGTCAGTCGTCCAAAATCGATACCCTCTTTCGCCATCGCAGCCTCAAACGTCGAGCGTGTTCCCGACCCGCGCTCGCGCAGCACCCATTTGCTTTCCACGATCTGGTCAAATGTCTTTGGCGACCTCTGTGACCAGGGATGGCTGCTGCCCACAACGACTATCATCCTGTCCTTGGCCACAACCGTACGATCCAGGTCGCTTCCATCGATATCGCCTTCGACGATTCCGATGTCAGCGCGAGAGTCACGAACGGAGGCTGCAACCATCTGCGTGTTTCCGACCGTTACTTCCATCGCCACTTTTGGATACAGGCGGCCAAATTCAATTAGAACTTTCGGAAGCCAGTAGTTCGCCACGGTATGGCTCGCGTGGACTGCAATGCAACCACTCCATGCACCACCGATCTCCATCAGCCGATTCTGCGCGATCTGGGCGGCGTCGAGCACCTTCTGCGCCTCTGCCAGGAACTGCCACCCCTGAGGGGAAAGCCGCACTCCGCGTCCGACCCTGGTGAAAAGCTTGACGGAATGCTGCTCTTCCAGCGCAGCCAGCGCACCGCTGACGGCGGATTGCGTCATGTTCAACGCCGCGGCGGCCCGCGTGACATGCTCGCGTTGGGCGACGGCGACGAATATGCGGACCTGGTCCAGGGTCATAAGGGCCGAAGATCGGACAATGCGAACAATCCTCCCATCGTCAACGCCGTGATAAAGAACGTTACAATGCCTGCGAGAATTGCCGGCCTCAAACCCTTTTTGCGAAAGCTGTCGATGCGAATGGACAGGCCCAGAGCCCCCAGCGCGATGGCGAGAAGCCAGGTGCTCGTCGCACGCCCGGCGTCTATGATCGGCTGCGGCAACTCGATCGTATTGGCCAGGGCGATCAGCGCCCCAAAGCAGATGATAAAGCCTGGCACGAGGGGCACGTCGGAAGATCGGATGCCTGGGCCGGAGGTCTTCACAAGCAGCAAAGTCAGGACGAGCGGCCCCAGCAGCAAGACGCGACCGAGCTTCGAGATCATGGCCAAATCTTCGGTGTGCTGGCCGAACTGGCTGGCCGCTGCCGCCACCTGACCAACCTCGTGTATCGACGCGCCGGCCCACACGCTGAACAGTTCCGCCGACATGCCGAGCGAGACAGCCAGGCTTGGCAGACCCAGCATCAGAATTGTCCCGAACAGCGTGACGCATGAGATGGCGTATCCGACGTCATCCGGACGTGCGCGAGTGGCGGAATTGACCGCCAGGATCGCGGAAGCGCCGCAGATGGCCGTTCCGGCGCCGATCAATTCGGCGAGCTTCCGATCGACGCCAAGGAGATGCCCGACACCCTTCGCCAGACAGAACGTAGACACGCATGCGATGACAATCAGGAGCATGGTCGGCGCCCCCAATTCAAGAACGTCGCCGATGGGGATCTGTATTCCGAGAAGCACGATGCCGAGACGCAGGAGCGTCTGGCTGGAAAACCGGATTCCCGGTTGCCAGTCGAGCGGAAGCTGGACGGCATTGGACACGACGGCTCCGGCGAAGACCGCCAATATTCCGATGCTGAGCGTCGTCAGTCCGGGGAGCTGGTGCAGGCCGAAAGCTGCGAGTGCGATTACCACGGAAATGAGCGTGCCAGGCACGATCGACGCCGATCGGCCGACGGCTTCCGCAAGTGCATGCCGGGTCGCAGTTCGCATATGTCATGAGCCCTGTTCGCCACCCACAGAACAGTTTTTGATCGACATGGTCCAATGGACATTTACGTTTGGAATCATCGCTCTGGCCGATGATAGCGACAAGCTCGGGCATCTTCCGTGAAGCCGCATCGCGCGGGACGGCCACGACGGCCGCAAGCGTCGCGATGACGGTGAAACGCATGCTCAAGCAGAGAGAGGAAGGTGGCCTCGCTGGCGGATGGACGACGTGCCGGCTGCAACGTTCGGCTGTGGCAGTTTCCGGCTGATGGCTGGAGTTTTAGCTGTCAGAAGGACAGAATCCGTCTACGAATAGGCATCGGACGACGCCTGCTCCGGGAAGACGGGTCGTTATCCGGCCATCATTGGGGACCGACGGCAAAGCAGTCATGAATCTGCTCGCCGACCTGGTTCGCTTTGCGGAGCAAGCCTTTATGTTCGTGGGATGTCGTCTTCCATCCAAACTCCACTCTCAGGGGCGACGGGCAATTCGAAAAGAAACTGGGCGAGACGTTGCGGAAACCCGATAGAGAAAAGACGCTCGAAGACCCTGCTGCAGGCAAGCGGTACAACGAGAGCGGAGAAAGGACGCGCAACCGAATTCTGGATGCGGCTGAGCGGCTGTTCGCTGAGCATGGGTTCGATGGCGTATCGATGCGGGCGATCGCGGCTGCCGCCGATATCCCGCTTGCGCTCAGCAACTATCATTTTCGCTCGAAGGAGGGCCTCTATCGGGCAGTCTTCGAGCGCCGCATCGAACCAATGTCGGCCGACCGCAGAGCCCTGATGTCGGCGATCATGAGCCGGTCGAATCCGCCGCCGCGCATCGAGGAACTGGTCGAGGCTCTTACCGCGCCGTGGATACGGCTGAACCGGGATCCCGGCGGGCGCGCCTATGTGCAGTTGATCGCGCGCGAGGTGAATGATCCGGCCGAAGGCAGGCGCGGCATCTTGCGGTCATTGCTCGATCCCATCGGCATGGAGATGATAACGGCGCTGGAGAAAACCTCTCCCGGCGTGAGCAAGCGCAGGATTCATTGGGTATATCATTTTCTGATAGGCGCGATGATTTTGATCATCGCCAATCCCCAGCGCATAAAACGCATCTCGGGACCAAACATTGACATCGAAAACACCGAAGCTCTCATAAGGGAGCTCGTAACGTTCTTCTCCGAAGGATTTCGCGCGATGTCGGCGCTTGACGAACCCACTGCTCCATCGCGACCACGCAAGACGAGCCGCGGCGCAGGCAAGTAGCGTCCGCTCGCCGTCACCGGCTGGCGGCGACGCGCCACTCGGACTCGTCGAATTCCTTCTCCCGATAGCTCTCCATCCGCTGATAGTGCTGCGCGGCGTCTTCGGCAAAAAGGCTCGACATGATTGATCTGCCCACCTGCATCGCCATCGGTGAAACGCCGCCACAGCTCACCACGCCGGACAGATGGGAAACGAGCGCCGCATCGGTAACACAATAGATGTTGTCCAGGGCCGGCACCGCACCCGGGACGCGTGGCCTGAATTTATAGTCGCTTTCGATAAGGGGCTGCAGCCGATACTTTCTTGCCAGGCGGGCGTCGATGCCCTCCAAATCGCCGAGAAGCGCTATGTGCGGCAGCAGCCGCTGCAACTCCGGCCGGCGACCCTGATCGATGTCGAAGCCTGTGCCGAAAATCATTAGATCGACGGGATGGCGCCCATGCTTCGTATGAACGTCCAGCGTGTATCCATCGCTGGTGACATCGAGAATGGGGCTATCGAGATGGACCACGTAAGATCCGGCGCTATTCATCCTCAACAGGCTATGCCGGGGCGGTGGATTCTGATGCGTGTCGAGAAAGTCCCAGAAGCGGAGCTTCTCACCAAGCGGCAGAGACCCAAATCCTTCCATGGCGCCGATATGCGTGAGTGTGCGGACATGCTGGGTGTCCGGCACCTGCTTGCGTCGAACAAAAATATCGACCGATTTCGCGCCGCTCTCGAGCGCGGTCGACGCGTTGTCGAGCGAGGACGCGCCTACCCCAACGACACCTATGCGCTTGCCGGCGAGCGAGGCCAGGTCGATTTCATCGGTGGAGTGCGCATAGAGGTGCCTCGGCAACTTCGCCGCGATGTTAGGCATGCGAGCCGATCCTGATCCGCCGTAACCCGTTGCGATAACGAGGCGGCGCGTTTCGACATCCTGCGTCTGGCGAGACTGCTTCACCGTTACGACCATCCGGCCCGACTGCAATGGTTCGATGTCGACGATCTCGGCCTCGTTCGTCACCTGAATCGCCAGTGCGTCACGGAACCAGCGAAGATAGGCCATCCAATCCTGGCGGTCGATGTAGGACATCTCCTCCCAGGCTTTCCCGCCGAAACGGGCTTCGAACCAGGCGCGTGGCGTGAGCGATGGTATTGAGAGGGCGGGGCCCATGGCATGCTTTGGCGTGCGAAGCGTATTCATCCTCGCAAACGTTTCCCACGGACCTTCGAAACCGGCGGGATTGCGATCGAATGTCGATACCCGGCTTACGCCTCTCAATTTGAGGTAGGCCGCAATCGACAATCCGCTCATGCCTGCGCCGATGACCACGACGTCAAGGACCGGCGCGCCATCGGGACGCAGCTCCGGCTGCCGTGGCGGCACCCACTCCGGCGCAGGAAAATTGAGGAGTTCCAGATCGTGCCGCACCCGTTCGTTCAGCTCCGCCAGCGGGTCAGCGACCATGGGGTTACCTCCTGAATTTTGAAAGTTCACCGTCTTCAGGGCAGCCGCGAAACGCGAGAAGCCCGCAAGAACCAGATCGGCTGCGGCGGAAACGGTCAGGAACTTCGCTTGGCTGACGCGAAGGCCTGTTCGAATACCTTGGCGGCGGTTCCCGAACAGATCTGCCTGACGGCGCCGGCGTCCTCCACGACATCGCGGACAAGCTCGATCGACGCCATGTGGATGTCTGCCGGTTCTTTCAGATAACGCCACGTGTAACTCCAGTCCGTGGCGAACATGATCCTGTCCGGTCCCAGGGCGTCGAGCGCGATGCTGAAGTGCTCGGAGGTGGTTCCAGAAATATCCAGGTAAACGTTGCTGTTGCGCAGCGCCACGGTCATGGCGGAATCAAAATACCGCTGGATGCCGCGTCCCATCTTGGTCAGGACGATCGGCACATTGGGGTGACGGCAGGCGACCTCGTCGACCCAAAGCGCGTCGCCATAGTAGAGGCCGCCCGGAAACTGGGTCCAGGCGGTCAGGATCTGAACCGGAGCGCGATAGGCCGCCAGGACTTCCATCATCGGATCGAAGTCCCGGGCAATCAGCCTCGGATCGACTTCCTGGGTTATGTCTGCGGTATTGACCTCGCCGATGGCTCTCATGCCGAGTTCACGGAAATAGTATTCCGTCCGCTGCGCGACCACCTCACCGCCCGAATGAACCCCGTCACCGTCGGTGAAAGGGGCTGTGTCGCCTCCGTCCGCCGGGCGCAGCCCGACGGGCCAGCGTGTTGGCTGGCCCATGGGGACGAGCCGCTCGGGGAAGCGAGCGGCGGCATTCCGTACAAATTCGGTCGAGACATTTGGGGTCGGCTGTACCAGCGTGACATCGACCCCGTTCCGGTCCATCGCCTCGACCAGCGCCTCGCAATTGTCGATGGCCTTTTCGGTGATCAGTTCGTTCCACACCTCCGGATATTTCGTCCGCCAGGCCGGAAAGTCGGACTTCCGGCGCAGCTTGGGGATGATCTTCTCGATGGCTTTGAACGCACCGATATGTGCATGAGGATCGATCATGTTGATTCTCCGAAGGAGGAATATGGCCGCCGGTGTGCTTCGGCGTCAGCGCGCGTCTTTCCAGATCATGCCTTCGATGCTGACCGGGCTCTTGATTTCGCCGGTGGAGACCATCGCTTCCTGTGACGCCACGAGCGCCGCTTCATCCATCGATGTTCCGAAGTAGCGCTGCGCTTCCGCGGCCACGCGTTCGATATAGGCCTTTGGATCAACGCCCTGTGGCGCCGGAAGGATTTCGCCGATGATCTTCCGCAGCTCGTCAAGGTTGGCCGGGTCGTGAACCCAGGCGTCGATGCCCAGATGCGCCTTTCTCAGTTTCGCGGCGCGTTCCTCGTTCTGGACGAGAAATTCATCGAGCATCCAGTAGGCTTGGCCCAGGCTGCCGATCGCCTTGACGGTCGGTGGGCAGGATTGGCGCGAACAATCGATCAGCATGGCGCCGAACCCCGACAGCTCGGCTATGATGGCGACCGAGAAGATTTCGCTCGTCGCTGCGACGGAGTCGAGCGAGAGCGCGGTGAGGGACTGGGCCGGGCCACCGAGTACGGTGAACTGGACGGCGTCGTCGGGTTTTCCCGCGCCGCGCAGGAACAGCTTGACCATGCGATCGGACGATCCTCCCAGACCGTAGACGCCGACCTGTTTACCCACGATGTCGTCCACGACCGCCGGATAGCCCTTGCCGAAGTTGGGAAGCTTGCTGCTGTCGCTGGCAACCAGAACGAACAATGGCTGGACGATGTTGCCGACTACGGCGACCGGGTTCATGCCCTGGATTTTCAGGGGGAGCATGTTGTCGGGAGTGCTTAGGACCACATCCACGCTGCCGCCGACGAGTGCGGCGTTTGCCTGCGGTCCGGTGGCGATCTGCACGAGTTCGACGTCCAGCCCGGCGTTGGCATAGAAGTTCTTGCGCACCCCTATCTGCGCGTAAAGGCTGGTCATATTGCCGGGATAGACGTGGATTCGAAGCGGGCCGCCGGAATCTGCCCCGTAAGCCCCTTCAGACACCGGAAGCAGGGCCAGCATCGCGGCCATCGCCATAGACTTGAGCAGTTTCATGTTCTCCTCCCTGGAGTAGTTGGTCGTTCCGGCGGGTCTTCCCGCCTGTTTCTCGCTAGATCGCGACGTGCTGCCCGCTACTGCCAGCGCAGAAGCCGGTTCTCCACCATCCTTAGTGCTGCAGCGAGGAAGGAGGCGATGAGCCCGAGGACGAGCAGCAATCCGAAGACTGCGTCTATCCTGAGCACGCCGGAATAGAAGGCGATCTGCTGGCCGATGCCCTTGTTCGAGCCGATCATCTCGCCGACCACGACCGCCAGGAAGCCATAGATGAGCGCGAGGCGCAGGGCCGCGAAGATGCTCGGCAGCGCATTGGGCAGGACGAGCTTGGTATAGTGCTGCACGCGCCCGGCGCCGAGTTGCCGTGTAAGCATCACCAGGTCCGGGTCGATGCGCTTCATCCCCGTCAGGGCGCCTTCCAGGATGATGAAGAAACACAGGCTGAAGGCCAGGACGATCTTCGACATCATGCCGAGCCCGAAATAGGCCACGAACAACGGAGCAAAGGCGACGCGCGGCAGGCTGTTGAGGAAGCTCAGGATCGGATCGACCACATCCTGAAGCATCTTGCTCTGCGCAAGTATGAATGCGCACAGGACACCAGCTATCGCGGCCGCGAAGACGCCCCAGAGGGTCTGCTGGATCGTGATGGAAACATGGTCCCAGAAGGTCCCCGACATCGCGCTTTCGAACAGAAAGACGCCAACCGCGCTCGGACGACTGGTGAAGAACGGATTGATCCAACGCTGGGCGGCGGCGATCTCCCACAGTGCCAGCAGCCCTCCGATGGAGGCGAGGCGCCAGATCCACACCTCCGTCAGATATCGTCTCTTTCTGCGCGCCTGCCGATGCAACTCGGACTGGAGCCAGCTTTCCGGATTGAAGGTTTGCGGACCGGCCGCGTTCTTGCCGTACGTATCAAGCATGGCTCATCAAGCTCCAGACCTGCCGATAGAGCTCGTGAAACCCCGGATCGACCTGAAGTGCCTGCAGCGATCTCGGGCGCGAAAAGGGGACTTCGATGTCGCCTACGATTCTCCCCGGCTTGGGTTGCATCACGATGAGCCGGTCGGCCAGGGCGATGGCCTCCTGCAGGTCGTGGGTGACGAACACGACCGTCCGTTTGTCCGCCTCCCACAACCGCAGCAGCAGCTCGCCGAGCTGCAGCTTGAGGTGAACGTCGAGCGCCCCGAATGGCTCATCCATCAGCAGGATCGGCGAAGGCAGCGCAAAAGTCCGGGCCAGCGCAACGCGCTGCCGCATGCCATGCGATAGCTGTGACCGATAGGCTCCGGCAAAGTCGGAAAGGCCGACCGCGGTGAGAAGCTGCTCGGCGCGCCGGCTGCGCTCGGCCGAATCCACTCCACGCAGTTCCAGGCCGTATTCGACGTTGCGCCGGGCAGAACGCCAAGGCAGCAATGCATCCCGAGCCAGCATGTAGGCGACGTCATGCCGCCCGACGGCAGGCCTTCCGCCGTTGACCATGACCGTGCCGACCTGCGGGCTTCCAAGGCCCGCGGCGATGTTCAGCAAGGTCGTCTTTCCGCATCCGCTGGCTCCGACGAGCGCCACGAATTGCTGGGGCGGGATTTTGAGGCTGACGCCTGCGAGCGCTTCGACGACGCGTGTATTCGCTCCGTTCTGCAGCATGAAATACTGCGAGACGTCCTCGAACGAAATGCCGGCCTCACTCCCACCGTTTGGCAATTGTTGTCTCTCCCCCTGGAGCGAACCCGAACGCAGGACCTCGAACCGCCGGGTCTTGTCTGGATCGGATTGGCCGTCTCGTGCCACCTTGAACGACATATCAGATTTTTTGTCAAGTCGTTCAAGAAATCACCCTTCTCGTCATGCTCGCGAGCCTCGATCTCCGGCCACGGCACATCGTTGGGCGACCATCACTCCACGGATTTCGAAGCGGCGGAATGAGGGGAGCGAACGAGGTCACCGATCGAGCAAAGGACCATGGCGTCCGTGAAACGGGGAATGCAGTCGAATGCAAACTGCTGTCGGGATTGGCGAATGGTTATGGTCTGGCGGCGTGCCTTGCAGGCAAGGCGCCCGCCATTCGTAGATTGTCCACGAGCGTTTCCCGGGACTATTACGACAACAGGAACCTGAAAATCCGACCGACTGCGGCGGCTGTCATGACTTCTGATCCGGAGCGGTCTCGCCGACAGACCACCGCGCTTGACACGCCGCCCGCCATGACGAATGAAGAACGGCGTGCGGGTGTAGCTCAATGGTAGAGCAGCAGCTTCCCAAGCTGAATACGAGGGTTCGATTCCCTTCACCCGCTCCAATTTTTCATCGATGAACGCGCCGCGCAGGGAAACGCCGCCGGACCGCGCTCGCGCGCAGCTTGATTTCGCCGCGATCCTTTCCTAGGTCCGCGCCAGTTTGACGGAGGCGTGGAATGTCGGAAGGCCTGAACAGATTCCTCGGCGGATCACCGTTCTGGGTGCTGGTGAAGCTGGCGATCGCCTCGCTGGTCGTCGGCTTCGTGATGGCCTTCTTCGGCTGGTCGCCCCTCGACGTGCTCTACGGTCTCGAGGAAACGATCGTGCGGCTCTGGAACATGGGCTTTGCCGCGATCGAGCAGTTCACCGGCTATATCCTGCTGGGAGCCGCCATCGTCGTGCCGGCCTTCCTGATCCTGCGTATGCTGAGCTGGCGGCGCTGACAGGACCAGGTCGCCGGTCTACTCGATCGGCGCAGCCGCCCACTTCGCCAGCGCGCTGTCGCGGATGTCAGTGATCGAACCGAGATTCTCGCGCGCCGCGTAGCGCGACATGCCGTTGACGATCGCGCCCGGAAGCGACGGCCCGCCATAGATCATGCCGGTATAGAGCTGCACGGCGTCGGCGCCCGCCCGGATTTTCTCCAGCGCCGTCTCGGTTGAATCGACGCCGCCGACGCCGACAATGGGGAAGCGCGGTCCGAGGCGCTGCCGCATGCGAGCCAGCACGGCGGTGGAGCGCGCGAACAGAGGCCTGCCCGACAGGCCGCCGGCTTCGCTGGCGGAGGACTTGTCGCTGAGGCCGCTTCGCGAGACGGTCGTGTTGGAGACGATCAGGCCATCGATCGCCTTGTCCAGGAGTTCGGCCGCGATGTCGTCCAGCTCGGCTTCCGACAGGTCCGGCGCGATCTTGAGAAGGATCGGTGGGGCTGATGCGGCCTCCCGCCGGGCGGCGGTTACCCGGGCCAGCAGCTCGGCCAGCGCCTCGCGGTCCTGAAGCGACCGCAGGCCGGGCGTGTTGGGCGAAGAGATGTTGACCGTCAGATAGGACGCCAGCGGGGCGAAGGTGCGGATACCGGCCTCGTAGTCGGCGATACGGTCGGGGCTGTCCCTGTTGGCGCCGATATTGACGCCGACCACGCCTCGTTGCGGGCGGGCGGCAAGCCTGCGCGCGGCTGCCGCATGGCCCTCATTGTTGAAGCCGAGCCGGTTGATCACCGCCCCGTCCCGCACCAGCCGGAAGATGCGCGGTTTTGCATTGCCGCTCTGGGGCAGGGGGGTGACGGTGCCGATCTCGGCAAAACCGAAACCGATCCCCAGCAGCGCATCCGGCACTTCGCCGTTCTTGTCATAGCCCGCGGCCATGCCGAGGGGATTGGGCAGATCGAGGCCGGCGAGCTTGACATGCAGTTTGGGATCGGCGCGCGGGCATGGCGCGAGCGGCAGCCCGCTTTTCAGCGCGGCGATCGAAAGGCCGTGGGCCGATTCCGGGTCGACTGCGAAAAGCAGCGGCTGGGCGAGACGGGTGAGGGCCGGGATCACGCGTCGATATCCGGGAAGATATGCGCGCCGTCGGGCCCGAGCGGCAGGTCGCGCACCCAGAGGACCGCGCTAATCGGCAGATGGGCGTAGAGGTGCGGAAAAAGGTCTCCGCCGCGCGACGGCTCGTCGCGCAAGGCCGGCCCAAGCGCATCCGCGTCGATGGCCGCCAGAACGAGATCGGTCTGACCGGCAAAATGCCGCCTGGCCGTTTCGCGCGCCTGCGCCGCTGTCGAGAAATGGATATAGCCGTCGGCCAGGTCGACGGGCGCGCCGCTGAAAACGCCCTGCGCCTCGGCCTCGGTCCAGAGCGCGCGCGGCGCGATCTTGTAGATGATGCGGGTCATGGAGCGCGCTATAGCGCTCCGGCGTGCGCGCCGGAAGGCTGGCGCTTCGCATTTCAGACGCAATAGCGTGGAAAACTGCGCGCAATTGGAGGGCCTCCCATGCGCGCATCCGTGATCGTATCAGCCGTCGTCGCCGTCTTCGCCGTCGGGCCGTCGTCCGCGCAGGAGGAGCGCTATTCGCTGGAACGCACCGACACAGGCTATGTGCGCATGGACCGGCAGACCGGCGAAATGTCGATCTGCACTGAGACCTCGGGCGATCTGGTCTGCCGCAAGGCGTCGGACGAGCGTGACGGCGGCGACGATCTTGGCGAAATCCGCCGTCTGAGGCAGCGCATCGATGCGCTGGAGACGCGCCTGGCCGCTTTGGAGGCCGCGCCGCCAAAGGACGAACTGCCGTCCGAGGAAACGGTCGAGCAGACGCTGTCGATCATGGAGCGCTTCTTCCGCCGCTTCGTCGGCATCATGCAGGACATCGAAAAGGATCAGCCGCCTGCGCCGCCGGCCGCGCCGCCGCAAAAGACGTGATCGCAACCGCCGATGCCTTGAATCCGGGTGCCAGCCGCGCATAGTCTGGCCTCCGAGATTCTCGCGCGCATCGTCATGGGGAGGTGATTGGTGGCGGCCGGCGTCAGATTCGTCATTGCCGACGACCATCCATTGTTCCGCGGCGCGCTGAAACAGGCGCTTGCCGGCATGGGCGGCGATCCCGAAATCCTGGAAGCGGGCGACTTCGACACGGCGCGCACGCTGGTCGAGGCGCATGACGACCTCGACATGATCCTGCTCGATCTCGCCATGCCGGGCGTCAGCGGCCTGTCGGGACTGGTCGCGATGCGCGGCCTTCGGGCGGGCGTGCCGGTGGTGGTCGTTTCGGCGCATGACGACCCGGAAACGATACGCCGCGCGCTCAGCCTCGGGGCGTCGGGCTTCATCTCGAAATCCTCCAGCATGGAGGACATCCGCGCCGCGATCGCCGCCGTTCTCGCCGGCGGCATATGGGCGCCGGACGACGTCGACCTCGGCGTCGAGGCCGATCCCGAGATTTCCGACCTGATCCAGCGGCTTCAGACACTGACCCCGCAGCAGTCGCGGGTGCTGTCGATGATCGCGCAGGGCTTGCTGAACAAGCAGATCGCTTACGAGCTCAAAGTGTCCGAGGCGACGATCAAGGCGCATGTCTCGGCCGTGTTGCAGAAGCTTGGCGTCGACAGCCGCACGCAGGCGGTGATCCAGCTCTCCAGGATCGGCTCCGAGCCGCTGCCCTCGGGCGGTTAGTTTCTCCCGACCCCTCACCGGCCCTTCGGGCCACCTCTCCCCAGAGGGGAGAGGAACCGCTGGCGCGATGCCGGCGCTTTTCCAGCCTGGGTTCCTCTCCCCTCTGGGGAGAGGTGGCCCGAAGGGCCGGTGAGGGGTGAACCGGGTGAGGTTTTCGACGGATCATCTTCTCCCTTGCGGGAGAGATATCCGCGGATGGCGTGCCGTATCTACTCGGCCGCCGCCGGCGCTTTCTGCCAGCGCGCCAGCATCGAGCGCAGCGCGGCGGGCTTGATCGGCTTCGAGAGCACCGGCACGTCGAGCCGCTCGGCGCGGGCGCGCACGTCGTCGGACCGGTCTGCCGTGATCAGCGCCGCCGGCACGTCGCCGAACTCGCGGCGCAGTCGCTCGATCAGGTCGAACCCGGTTTCTCCGTCGAGATGATAGTCGGCGAAGATCAGGTCCGGCCGCGGTTTTGGTTTAAGCCCGTCGAGATCGGCCGAGCCCCCGACCGCCACGACGGTGCAGCCCCATCCTTCCAGCAGCGTGCGCATGCCCTCCAGGATGCGCGGATCGTTGTCGATGCAATAGATGGTCATGCCGCTCGCCGCGAAGGCGTTTGGACGCTCGCGTTGACGCCGGTTCGGCTCCGGCATCGCCTCTTCCTGCGTTACAGGCAGAATGACGGAGAAGACGGTTCCGCGGCCATGCGAGCCGAGCTGCAGCTCCAGCCGCAGAACGCGGGCCAGTCGGTCGACGATCGACAGCCCGAGGCCCAGCCCATGCGCCTCGCGCGCGCCTTCGTCGAGCCGCGTGAATTCGCGGAACACGGTGTTCAGCTTGTCTTCGGGAATGCCGATGCCGGTGTCCAGCACCTGGATCTCGGCCAGTTCGCCCCGCCGCCGGACACCGATCAGCACGCTGCCCGATCGCGTGTATTTGATGGCGTTGGACACGAGATTCTGGACCAGGCGCCGCAGCAGGTTGCGATCGGTCGCAACGTTGAGCGACGACGGCACGATCCGCAGCCTCAGCCCCTTCTCCTTGGCCAAGGGCTGGAAGTCGGTGCCGATCTGCCGCAGCAGCCCGCCCAGGCCGAAGACGCTGTTCTGCGGCTTCATCGCGCCGGCATCGAGGCGCGAAATGTCGAGCACGGCGCCGAGGATTGCTTCGACCGAGTCGAGCGAGGAATCGATGTTCGCGGCGGCGTCGGCCTCCGGACCCTTGCGCGTGCGTTCGATCAGCGACGCGCAATAGAGGCGCGCTGCATTGAGCGGCTGGAGAATGTCGTGGCCGACGGCGGCGAGGAAGCGCGTCTTGCCGAGATTGGCCTCCTCGGCAAGCATTTGCGCCTGCGCCAGTTCCTCGTTGACGCGGGTCAGTTCGGTGGTGCGGCTGGCGACGCGCTGCTCCAGCGACTCGTTCGCCTCCTTGAGCGCCTTGTCGGCGCGCACGCGCGCGGTGATGTCGGCGTAGGTCGCGACAAGCCCGCCGCCCGGCATGGGGTTCGAGCGCAGTTCAAGGATGCGCCCGCTCGACTTCAACTCGATCTGCCAGGGCGTGCCGAAGGTCGATATCTGGTTGAGGATCGCGCTTTCCGCTTCCGGCTCCAGGTCGCCGCGCTGGACAAGCCGCTCGATCACCTGCGTGAACGGCACGCCGATCTGCCCGAGCTCCTCCGGCAGGTCGAGGAATGTGGCGAACCGCCGGTTCCAGTTCGTCAGCCTGAAATCGCGGTCGAGGACCGTGATGCCCTGTTCCATCTGGTCGAGCGCGATCTGGAGCAGGTCGCGGTTCTGCTGCAGCGCTTCCGACGCGTCGTCGAGCAGGCGGTAGGCGTCGCGCGCCGATCGGTCGTGGCGTTGGAACAGTAGCGACAGGATGAGGCGGGCCGACGATGAGCCGACCGCGCTGGTCAGCAACTGCTCCGCATGGCGGATGAGCGCGGTGTTGGCGGGGTCGCCGCTGACGATGCGCCCTCCGCTCGACTTCTCGAAGGCTTCGAAGGCGCGTTCGGTGCGCTCGACGCCGAGGTAACGCGAGATGGTCTCGCGCAGCTCGCGCGCGGTGACGGCGGTGCGGAAACGCCGGGGGATCGGCATCTGGCCCTGGTCGCGCGGCACGAACAGCGCGGCCTGGATGCGCTCCAGCGGTTCCGACACACGCGACAGCGAGCCGAGCACGAAGAACAGCGAGTTGATCGCCAGGCTCCAAATGACGCCGTGGTTCAATGGCTCGCCGACCGTGCCGAACAGCGCCTGCGGCCGCAGCGCGGCGATGCCGAACAGGCCGTGCGTGACGAACTCCGTGCCGGCCGGAGCGAGCGCCGGGATGAGCAGGGTGTAGGTCCACACCGCGATGCCGGCCGTCATTCCGAGGATCGCGCCGCGGCTGTTGGCGCCGCGCCAGATCAGCCCGCCGACGAAGGCCGGGGCGAACTGGGCGATCGCCGCGAAGGACATCAGGCCGATGGAGGCGAGGCGCGTGTCGGTCGTCGCCTCGCGGTAATACAGGAAGGCCGCGAACAGCACGATGAAGATCGCCGCGCGTCGGATGTTGAGGATCACGTTCGAAAGGTCCGCGCGCCGGCGTTCCGTCGGGCGCAGCATGCCGCGCGCGAAGATCGGGATGACGAGGTCGTTCGAGATCATGATCGACAGCGCGACGCTCTCCACGATGACCATCGCGGTCGCCGCCGAGAGCCCGCCGATGAAGGCGATCATGGCCAGCAAATTGTGCCCGCTGAAGAGGGGAAGCGACAGCACGTAGAGGTCGGCCGTGGTCTTCGTCCCGACGGCGGTCAGGCCCGCGAACGCGATCGGCAGGACGAGGATGTTGATCAGGACCAGATAGAGCGGAAACAGCCAGGTCGCCGTCTTCAGTTCGCCTTCGCTGCGGCTCTCCACGATCGTGACGTAGAACTGGCGCGGCAGCAGCAGGATGGCGAAGGCGCTCAGCACCGTCATGACGATCCATGTCGGCAGCGAGGTCTGGTAGTTGACCGCCTTGATGACTTCCGGGCTGGCGGCCGTGCTGGCGACGAAGCCGCCGATGCCGCCGAGGAAGAAGAAGGTGATGGCGAGCCCGACGGCGATGAAGGCGGCGAGCTTGACGATCGATTCCGCCGCGACCGCGAGCACCAGCCCGTCCTGGTGTTCGGTCGCGTCGGCGTGGCGGGTGCCGAACAGCACGGCGAACATGGCGAGCAGCAGCGTGACCGCCAGCGAAATGTCGCCCACGAAGAAATCGAGCCGGGGCGCCTGGCCGCTATAGTGCTCGACCATCAGGCTGACGGACCCGGAAATCGCCTTCAACTGAAGCGCGATGTAGGGCACGGCGCCGACGGTCGCTATGATTGTCGCGATGGACGCGACCGCGAAGCTCTTGCCGTAGCGGGCCGCGAGGAAGTCGGCGACCGACGTTATCTTCTCGGTCTTGGCCAGCCGGATCATGCGCCTCAGCAGCGGGAAGCCGAACAGGAAGACGAGCGCGGGACCGATATAGATCGCGATGTATTCGAGCCCGCGCTCGGAGGCGAGGCCGACCGAACCGAAGAACGTCCACGAGGTGCAATAGATCGCCAGGCTCAGGGAATAGATGAGCGGGCGCAGCCGAGTGACGCGCGCGCTGCCTGCGTGCCGGTCCCCCATGCTCGCGATGGCGAACAGCAGAAACACATAGGCAATGGCGATGATGACGACGAACCAGCCCTGCACCAGCGCCCTCCCTGCGCGTTGCCGCCAAGCTTTGCGCCGCATAGCGGCGCGGCGCAAGTGTGCCGCTCGGTCGAGCAAAAGTCGCCGGCAAGATTTTCGCTTACCTTGCGGAGAGAACAGTTTATGGTGGCGCCGCCAGTCCGGCCGGGGGAGTCGGACAAGCAGTATCGCAGCAACCATCGCTGGAGGGACCAGATGCTGAAAGAATTCCAGGAGTTCATTTCCAAGGGCAATGTCATGGACCTTGCCGTTGGTGTGATCATCGGCGGCGCGTTCGGGTTGATCGTGTCGTCCCTGGTCGCCGATATCATCATGCCGATCGTCGGCGCGATCTTCGGTGGATTCGACTTCTCGAACTACTTCCTGCCGCTATCGTCGTCCGTGACGGCCACGTCGCTTGAAGAGGCGAGGAAGCAGGGCGCGGTGTTCGCCTATGGCAACTTCCTGACCGTCCTGATCAACTTCCTGATCCTTGCCTGGATCATCTTCCTCATGGTCAAGGCCGTGAACAATCTGCGCAAGCGCCTGGAAAAGGAAAAGCCCGCCGCTCCTCCCGCGCCTCCCGCGGAGGATGTGAAGCTGCTGGGCGAAATCCGCGACCTGCTCGCCGCCGGCGCCAGGAAGTAATTCACCGTTTGCATTGCGCCGGCGGCTTCCCAGCCGCCGGCGTTTTCATGTACGAAGATGGCATCGCAGCCCGCCTCGAAAGTCCCCGAACAATGCCAACCACCCTGATCGACAGCCTGCGCAACGAGGCTCGTCTCGCGCCGGAAAGCGGCATCGTCGCGGTGATGAACCATGGCCGCGGCAAACCCGGCCTGATCCCGCTCTGGGCGGGCGAGGGCGATCTTCCGACGCCGGATTTCATCACGCGCGCCGCGATGGAAGGGCTTGCCAATGGCGAGACCTTCTACACCTGGCAGCGTGGTATTCCCGAGTTGCGCGACGCGCTGGCGCGATACCACAAACGGCATTTCGGCAGGGATTTCGCCGCCGAGGAATTCATGGTGACCGGCTCCGGCATGCAGTCCATCCAGCTCGCGCTGGACGCCATCGCGGGCGCCGGCGACGAAGTCGTCTATCTGTCTCCCGCCTGGCCTAATCTGGCCGCTGCCGCCGGCGTGGCCGGCGGGACCCCGGTGCCCGTACATCTGGACTGGTCGGATAATGGCTGGACACTCGACATCGACAAGGTCGCCGCCGCGATCACGCCCCGCACCCGCGCGATTTTCGTCAATTCCCCATCGAACCCGACCGGCTGGACCGCCGATCGCGAGACGTTGCAAGCCCTGCTCGACCTTGCGCGCGACCGTGGCCTCTGGCTCATCGCGGACGAGATCTACGCGCTGTTCTACTACGGCGGGCGGCGCGCGCCGTCCTTCATGGACATCATGCGCGACGACGACCGCATCCTGTTCGTCAACAGTTTCTCGAAGAACTGGGCGATGACCGGCTGGCGTGTCGGCTGGATCCGCGTCCACCCCGCGCTGCAGGCGGTCTTCGAGAACCTGATCCAGTATTCGACGTCGGGCGTGGCTCAGTTCATGCAGCGCGGCGCGGTCGCGGCGCTCGACGAGGGCGACGCCTTCGTCGCATCCCAGGTCGAGAGAGCACGCGAGGCTCGCGACATCGTCTGCGGTATCCTGGGCGAGACCGGGCGGGCGCGTTTCAGCGTCCCGGCCGGCGCGTTCTATCTCTATTTCGGTATCGACGGCGTCACCGACGTGCGCCAGGCCGCCTTCGACATTGTCGATCAGGCCAATGTCGGTTTGGCGCCGGGAACGGCCTTCGAGGCGGATGGCGCGGGTTTCTTCCGCATCTGCTTCCATCGCCGCCTCGACGAAGTCGAGGAAGCCGCTAGCCGGTTGGCGAAATGGATCAGGTCGCGCTGAGACAAGCGGTCTCGGGGCTCAGCCGCCGGATGTCGGCACCACCAGCGGGATGATCCGGTCCGTCTTCTCGATGCCCGTGCGGCGGGGCTCGGTCAGCGGGATGCCGAGCGCGGACCATGTCTCCAGCAGCGCGTCGCGCAGTTCCGTGATCAGCGCGTCCGAATGGAACGGCGTCGGGGTGATGCGCAGCCGCTCGGTGCCGCGCGGCACCGTCGGATAGTTGATCGGCTGGATATAGATGCCGTGAACGCCGAGCAGGCGGTCGCTGGCGAGCTTGCACAATTCCGGATCGCCCACGAGCACCGGAACGATATGCGTCGAGGACGGCATCACCGGCAGGCCGGCGTCGCCAAGCACGGTCTTGGTCAGTTCCGCCTGGCGTTGCTGGGCGTCGCGTTCCGCCTGCGAGGCCTTCAGGTGCTGGATCGACGCGGTCGCGGCGGCCGCGATCGCCGGCGGCAGGGCGGTGGTGAAGATGAAGCCCGGCGCATAGGAGCGCACGGCGTCGATGACCGAGCGGGTGCCGGTGATATAGCCGCCGAGCGTGCCGAAGCCCTTGGCGAGCGTTCCCTCGATGACGTCGATCTGCGAGGCGAGGCCTTCGCGTTCGGTGATGCCGCCGCCGCGCGGTCCATACATGCCGACCGCGTGCACCTCGTCGATATAGGTCATGGCGTTGTAGCGCCGCGCGAGATCGACGATCTCGGCGATCGGCGCGATGTCGCCATCCATCGAATAGACCGACTCGAACACGATCAGCTTGGCGCGGTTGTGCCCCGCGCCCTGCAGCAGGCTTTCGAGGTGCCGCACATCATTGTGGCGAAACACCTTCTTCTCGGCGCCGGAGCGCCGCACGCCCTCGATCATCGAGGAATGGTTCAATTCGTCCGAGAGGATCAGGCAGTGCGGCAGCAGCCGCGCGATGGTCGAGATCGCAGCCTCGTTGGAGACGAAGCCGGAGGTGAAGACCAGCGCCGCTTCCTTGCCGTGCAGGTCGGCAAGTTCCGTTTCGAGTTCCACCAGCGGATGATTGGTGCCGGAAATGTTGCGGGTGCCGCCCGCGCCGGCGCCCATATTGCCGGCCGCCTTCTGCATCGCGGCGATCACGTCCGGGTTCTGGCCCATGCCGAGATAGTCATTGGAGCACCAGACGGTGATCTCGCGCGCCTCGCCATTGGCGCGCCACATAGCGCGGGGGAACTGGCCGACGATCCGCTCGATATCGGCGAAGACGCGGTAGCGCCGCTCGGCATGGATCTGGTCGATCGCCTCTTCGAAAAAACGCTGGTAGTCCATCGGCGGCTTCCGGTTTCGAGCGCAACATAAGCCCGGATTGGTGGAAAATCCACGAAGCGTCCTTGGTCATTTTGACACGCCGTCTTGAACGGCGGATCGCCGGCCGGGCGCCCTGTTCGCGCACGCTTCATTAAGCCTTTTGACGTTACGATCGCTGCGGATCGCAGACCGGGCGCGTTTTGCCCGGCCGGGGAGTATTGCGTATGGCGGTTCTGGTCACGGGCGGCGCCGGCTTCATCGGCAGCCATATGGTTTGGGAATTGCTCGATCATGGCGAGGAGGTCGTCGTGCTCGACCGCCTCTCGACCGGCTTCAACTGGGCTGTTCCGCCGGAAGCGAAGCTGGTCATCGGCGACATTGCCGACCAGGGCCTCGTCCGCAACATCCTGCGGCGGCACCCGATCGATGCGGTGATCCATTTCGCCGGCTCGGTCGTCGTGCCCGACTCCATCGCAGACCCGCTCGGCTATTACGAGAACAACACCTGCAAGTCGCGCGCCCTGATCGAGGCCGTCGTGCGCGGTGGGGTCAAGAATTTCATCTTTTCCTCCACCGCCGCCGTCTACGGCATGACCGGTTCCGACCCCGTTTCGGAGGATCACCGCCTGGCCCCGGAGACGCCTTATGGCGTGTCCAAGCTGATGACCGAATGGATGCTGCGCGACACGGCGAAAGCGCACGAGTTCCGCTATGCGGCGCTGCGCTATTTCAACGTGGCAGGCGCCGATCCGCAGGGGCGCACCGGCCAGTCGACCGCGGGGGCCACGCATCTGGTCAAGGTCGCGGTCGAGACGGCGCTGGGCAAACGGCGCCGCATCGAGGTGTTCGGCAGCGATTATCCGACGCCGGACGGAACCTGCATCCGCGATTTCATCCACGTCTCCGACCTCGTGGCGGCGCATCGGCTGGCGCTCGATCATCTGCGGTCTGGCGGCGAAAGCCTGGTCGCCAACTGCGGCTATGGCCACGGCTATTCGGTTCTGGACCTGATCGAGGCGGTCCAGCGCGCCAATGGCGCGAGCTTCGATGTGCATATCGCGCCGCGGCGCGAAGGCGACATGCCCTGCGTAATCGCGGACCCGTCGCATCTGAAGAAAACCCTGGGGTGGCTGCCGCGCCATGACGATCTCGACCGGATCGCTGCGTCCTCCCTTGCCTGGGAGCGGGCATTGTCGCACAAGAACTCGTCCTACTGCATCGAATCCCCCGAGCCCGGCGACTGGCTGTCGCTTCCCGGACGTGTGGGCGCGTCGAAATAGCGGGTTGACGCGGCGGCCGGCTGGCGCGACATGTGGCGCAACGGGTGAGGGCTGCCCCTGATTTTCGGGGTTTCGGTTTTCGGGGTTTCTCGGCAAATCCAATGAGTTTGAAGACGATTTTCCGGCTTTTGGCCGCCGCGCTTCTGTCCGTCACGCTCGCGGCGTGCTCCTCGACATCGAAGCCGGTCGCCGCCTTGCAGGTCGCGCCGATGCCGACCAGCAGCAAATACGCCGCCATCGTGGTCGATGCGAGCACGGGCCGCACGCTTTACGCCACCGCTGCCGACCAGCCGCGTTATCCCGCGTCGCTCACCAAGATGATGACGCTCTACATGCTGTTCGAGGCGCTTGACACCGGCCGGGTGACCAAGGCGACCATGATCCCGATTTCCGCTCATGCCGCCTCCCAGCCGCCGTCCAAGCTCCGGCTGAAGCCCGGCCAGTCGATCGACGTGGAATCGGCGATCCAGGCGCTTGTGGTGAAATCCGCCAATGACGTTGCGGCGGCCGTCGGCGAATATCTGTCCGGCTCCGAGGACGCGTTCGCGTCAGCGATGACGGCCCGCGCCCGCTCGCTCGGCATGAACCGCACGACGTTCCGCAACGCATCCGGACTGCCCGATCCCGGCCAGCAGACCTGCGCCCGCGACATGGCCCTGCTCGGCCTCGCCCTGAAGCAGCGCTTTCCGCATCACTATCATTATTTCTCGACGCGCGATTTCGTCTATGCCGGCAAGATGGTGCGCGGCCACAACAAGCTTCTCGAGACCGGCGGCGTCGACGGCATCAAGACGGGCTACATCCGTGCGTCCGGCTACAACATCGTCACGTCCTATGCCGGTAACGGCAAGCGCCTGATCGTCACGGTCATGGGCGGCGACAGCGCCAATGCGCGCAACGCACAGGTGCGCGCCTTGATCGACCAGTATGCGGGTCCGCCGGCCGGCGTGTTCGGCGCGGCGCCGACCGGAACGCTCTGACGCGACCCGCTGCTACATATTCGACGCGCGGTCGTCCGGGCTCTGGTTCGGCCGGTAGGGGCCTGTCGGCTTACGCACGATAAGGTCGGGTTTCGTCATCGCGGCCGCCCGGAAATCGGGCCTGTCCTTGGCTTGGGCCGGCTTCCGGCGCGCAAGAAACCAGCTCGGCAGGATTTCGGCGGCGAAGGTCTTGGCTGTTTCGAGCATGGCACTGCCTCCCGAAGCCATAACGGCGGACAAGGCGCGTCGTTCCGGCGATCATGTGGGCGAATGCGCAATCTTTTCTGAAAAGCAAAAGGCCGGGCGTTGCCCGACCTTTCATCGCCTCGACGGTTCGCGCCAGTTCATCCGTGGTCGCTGGCCGGAAGTGGCAGCATCAAGCTGCGAGACCATATGTAGCGCCGGATTGTGACCGGCGCGTGACGCGATGGAAATTTGCCTGGGAAGCGTCTGGTGCTGCCAGAGAGGATTGAACTCTCGACCTCTCCCTTACCAAGGGAGTGCTCTACCACTGAGCTACGGCAGCCGAACCAGGAACGCGGCGGCTTTTGCCACAGGCGAACATGATGCGCAAGCGCGTGTTGGATGATAGAGAACAGGCGATGGCAAAGCCGGAAACGGACAAATTGGCGCAAAAGCCCTCGAAATCCACAACGGAAACCCGGGCGGACCGGCTCGCGTCCCAGCTTCGCGCCAATCTCCAGCGCCGCAAGGCGCAGGCGCGCGCCCGGCGCGAGGGCGAGGCAGACCAGCGCGACGAGGGCATTCCGGCCGCGCCGAGGGACGAAAAGCGGGATTAGCGCGGGGCGGTCCGAAATCCGCCCCAAATGGAAGTCAGGCAGGGTCAATCGCCCAAGATACCGGGTCACCGGACAGCGGCGCATCGTTCGCATGTTCACCGTATTCGCGGCATTTTCCGCGTTTCCTTGAAGTTTTGCCGGTTCTGCACTAGATCGGCGCGCAGCGGACGGCGGAGAGGGGAAACCTCCAGCCGTCCATGATTTTTGAAGGGACATCCATGGATCGCATCAGGATCACGGGCGGCCGCACGCTGAACGGCGTCATCCCGATCTCCGGCGCCAAGAACGCGGCCCTGCCGCTGATGATCGCGTCGCTGCTCACCAAAGAGACGCTGACGCTGGAAAACGTGCCGGACCTCGCTGACGTCAGCCAACTCATCAAGATCCTCGGCAATCACGGCGTCGACGTGTCGTTCAACGGCCGTCGCGGCAGCCAGAAGGAAGGCTATTCGCGCACCGTCAATTTCACCGCCGGCGAGATCGTCGACACGACCGCGCCTTACGAGCTCGTCTCGAAGATGCGCGCGAGCTTCTGGGTGATCGGCCCGCTGCTGGCGCGCATGGGCGAGGCGAAGGTGTCGCTGCCGGGCGGCTGCGCCATAGGCACGCGCCCGGTCGACCTCTTTCTCGACGGCCTTGCAGCGCTGGGCGCGGAGATCGAGGTCGAGGGCGGTTATGTCCTCACCCGCGCCAAGAATGGTCTCAAGGGCGCTCGTTTCGTCTTCCCGAAAGTGTCGGTCGGCGCCACCCATGTGCTGATGATGGCCGCCTCGCTGGCCAAGGGCCAGACCATTCTGGAAAATGCCGCGCGCGAGCCGGAAATCGTCAATCTCGCCGAATGCCTCAATCTGATGGGCGCGCGTATCTCGGGCGCCGGCACGTCGACCATCGTCATCGACGGCGTCGACACGCTGTCGGGCGCGACCTGCCGCATCATCCCGGACCGCATCGAGACCGGCACCTATGCCATGGCCGTGGCGATGGCCGGCGGCGACGTGGTGCTGGAAGGCGCGCAGGCGGAACTGCTCCAGTCCGCGCTCGACGTCATCGGCCGGACGGGCGCGGAAATCACCACGCTGAATTCGGGCATCCGCGTGCGCCGCAACGGCCACGGCATCGACCCGGTCGATATCACGACCGAGCCGTTCCCCGGCTTCCCGACCGACCTTCAGGCGCAGTTCATGGGCCTGATGACCCGCGCCAAGGGGCGCTCGCGCATCACCGAGACGATCTTCGAGAACCGCTTCATGCACGTTCAGGAGCTTGCCCGCCTCGGCGCGCATATCTCGCTCGCCGGCCAGACGGCGATCGTCGACGGCGTCGACCGGCTCAAGGGCGCGCCGGTGATGGCGACCGACCTGCGCGCGTCGGTCTCGCTGGTGATCGCGGGCCTCGCGGCCGAAGGCGACACGATCGTCAACCGCATCTACCACCTCGACCGCGGCTTCGAGCGTCTCGAAGAGAAGCTCAACGGCTGCGGGGCGCTGGTGGAGCGTCTCTCGGATTGATCTTGCGCGCCGCTGGACTTTTCTGATCCGTCGGAGACAGAATCGGCTCCGACGGCGGGAGGCGGCTTTTGCGCAATTTCGATTTCAGTTCCTGGCAGGCCATCCTGACGACGATCGGCGGCCTGCTTGTCTTCACGCTGATCGGCGTCGGCATCCGGCTCCTGATGATGCTGACGATCCAGCAGCGCCGCGAGCGCCAGAACCGCCAGATCAACGAGCGGCTGCGGGCCCTGATCGCCGCCTACAAGACGCTTGGCGGCTCCTTCACCGGCCAGCTTGCGGTCAACCCGACCCATCTGCGCGACCTGCGCCGGGCCAACATCTCGACGCCCGCGATACCGGCGCCGGACTCTCCGCCGCTCGATCCGCCGGCCGAGGAGGGTGAGACCGACGGGGAATCCGGTTCGGACCGGGCGCGGCGCATCCGCGACGCGGTGGAGGCGGCCTTGTCCGACATCATCCTGTTCGGCACGGACGAGCAGGTGCGGCTGGCCAGCAAGGCCGCGCAGGAAATGGTCGCCGGCCGCCCGGTCCATGTGCATGACCTCGTCGTGTCGCTGCGCGCCTATGTCCGCGACGCGCTCGACCTCGATCCGATTCCGGCCGATCTGGCCATTCCCAACCAGGGCCCGGCGCGTCCGTCCGCAGCCGGCGGGGGCAGGGGCGGCGGCCAGCGCGAGGGCGGCGGCGCGGGTGGCGGTCGTGGCGGCGGGGGAGGCGGAATGGCGATGGGCGGCGGCATGGCCATGGGTGGCATGGGCCTTGGCGTCGGCCTCGGCATGGGCGGCGACGACAAGGATGCCGCGAAATGAGGCAGTTGTCCGCCTTGAATGTTGCGCTGCACTGCGAGAGCGCCTAACAACGGCCCCAGACCGCTAAGCGGCCGGCAGGCATCCCGGCAATGGCTGAACATGGACCAATTGAAGCTTCTGGCGCTCGACGCCGATGATCTGGAAATCATCTCCGCGCACGTCCAGGACGCGGTGATGCAGGTCGGCGCGATCGACTATCGCCCCGCCGAGAAGCGGCTGCTGGTCGAGATGAACCGTTTCGTCTGGGAAAAGGCGGGCGGCCGGCTGCGCAAGCACAATGAGCGCCGCCGCGCGGTGCTGCATTTCGATCGCGTGCTGGGCGTCCGCTCATCCGGCGTCAACCGCGCCAAGGAGCAGGACGTGCTGTCGCTGCTGACCATCGGCTTCGTCGAGGGCGAGGCCCCGGCCGGTTCGGTCGAATTGCTGTTCGCCGGCGACGCGGCGCTGAGCGTCGAAGTGGAGTGCATCGAGGCGCGCCTGACCGATCTCGGCGCGGCCTGGGAGGCCAGCTCCCGCCCAACGCACGGGGTCTGATCCGTGGCGGTCATGCTCAATCAGGCCGATGCCGACTTCGAGCACCGTTTCCAGACCCTGCTCGCGGCCAAGCGCGAGGATTCGCCCGAGGTCGACGCGGTCGTGCGCCAGATCATCGCCGATGTCCGCGCCCGCGGCGACGCCGTGTTGAAGGAGCTGACGAGGAAATTCGACCGGGCCGATCTCGACGCGGTCGGCCTGCGCGTCACCCGCGACGATATCGCGGCCGCCTATGCCAAGGCTGATCCGAAGACGGTCGAGGCGCTGCGCTTCGCCCGCGACCGCATCGAGCGGCATCATCTGCGCCAGATGCCGAAGGACGACCGCTATCTCGACCCGATCGGCGTCGAGCTCGGCTCGCGCTGGACGGCGGTGGAATCCGTCGGCCTCTATGTGCCGGGCGGGCTGGCGAGCTATCCGAGTTCGGTCCTGATGAACGCTGTGCCGGCCAGGGTCGCCGGCGTCGGGCGCATCGTCATCGCCGCGCCCCCGACCGGTGGCGACATCAACCCGCTGGTGCTGGTCGCGGCCGATATCGCCGGCGTGTCCGAAATCTATCGCGTGGGCGGGGCGCAGGCGATCGCGGCCCTGGCCTACGGCACGCAGACGATCCGGCCCGTGGCCAAGATCGTCGGCCCCGGCAACGCCTATGTGGCGGTCGCCAAGCGTCAGGTATTCGGCGTCGTCGGCATCGATTCGATCGCCGGCCCGTCGGAAGTGCTCGTCATCGCCGACAGGGATAACGATCCCGACTGGATCGCCGCCGACCTGATCGCCCAAGCGGAACATGGCGGCGGGGCGCAGTCGATTCTCATCACCGACGACGACGGTTTCGCGCGATCCGTCTCCGCCGCTGTCGATCGCCAGATCGCAGCGCTTCCCCGGCCGCGGCACGCGGAGGAAAGCTGGCACGATTTCGGCGCGCTGATCGTCGTGAACTCGCTCGACGACGCCCTGCCGCTGGCCGACCGTATCGCCGCCGAGCATGTCGAACTCGCCTTCGACGGCGCGGAGGACTTCTTTGCCAGTTTGCGTAATGCAGGCGCGGTGTTCATCGGCCGGCATACGCCAGAAGTGATCGGCGACTATGTCGGCGGCTCGAACCATGTGCTGCCGACCGCGCGTTCCGCACGCTTCTCGTCGGGCCTTTCCGTGCTGGACTTCGTCAAGCGCACATCGATCCTCAAGCTTGGTCCGGACCAGTTGCGTGCGCTCGCGCCGGCCGCGATCACGCTCGCCGAGGCCGAGGGGCTGGACGGCCATGCGCGATCCGTCGCGATCCGTTTGAATATGTGAGGCGGGAGGATGCAAGCCTTGTCCGGCCCGCGACCTTCCGCACCCCCACCCCTTACCCCTCCCCTCAAGGGGGAGGGGGATTCGCCGACGTTGACGCCCCCCTCCCCCTTGAGGGGAGGGGTAAGGGGTGGGGGTAAACATGCGCATGCCCGCGCGAGTTCATTCCCATGAGCGCGCCGAACGCCCGCCTTATCGACGTCGAGCTGGACGAATCCATCGGCCGTTCGACGCCTGACGTCGAGCATGAGCGTGCCGTCGCCATTTTCGACCTGGTCGAGGAAAACAGCTTTCAGCCGGTCGGCGATGCGGGCGAGGGGCCTTACAGGCTGAAGCTTTCGCTTGTCGAGCAACGCCTTGTCTTCGCCATCGCCCGCGAGAGCGGCGACGCGGTGATGACGCATATCCTGTCGCTGACGCCGTTCCGGCGCATCGTCAAGGACTACTACATGATCTGCGAGAGCTACTACGAGGCGATCCGGTCGTCGACGCCGGCGCAGATCGAGGCGATCGACATGGGCCGGCGCGGCCTGCACAATGAAGGCTCGCAGACGCTCATGGACCGGCTGGCCGGCAAGATCGAGGTCGATTTCGACACCGCTCGCCGCCTGTTCACTCTGGTCTGCGTGCTGCACTGGCGGGGGTGAGACGCCGGAAGCGTCGCCGTCGTAGGTGCGGTGCCAGATAGCCGTCATGCCGGGGCGCGAAGCGAACCCGGCATCCAGAGCGGACACTTTGGTTCATATTGGTGCCAAGCCTTGCATTTTCCCATCGCTGGATCCCGGGTTCCGCTTCGCGGCCCCGGGATGACGAACAGGTCCTGCTCCGCTCCGGCGTGAAAACGGTTATATGGCCGCATTGTCGCCCTCTCGATTAACCGAGTTCACAAACCGTTCCGGGTGGTCTATATGATCGCGCGTTTTCCGGCCCCGCATCGTCGCGCGCCGGCCCTTCCCTTTAACAAAGGTATCGAATGCCGAAGGAAGAAGTCCTCGAATTTCCCGGTCTGGTGACCGAACTCCTGCCCAACGCGATGTTCCGGGTGAAGCTCGAAAACGACCACGAAATCATCGCCCACACGGCGGGCCGCATGCGCAAGAACCGTATCCGGGTGCTGACCGGCGACAAGGTTCTGGTCGAAATGACGCCCTACGACCTGACCAAGGGCCGCATCACCTACCGCTTCAAGTAACGCCGTCGGCGCGTCGGATTCCCCTGCGATGAGCGCACTCCAGAAGCTGGTTCTCGCCTCCGGGTCGCCGCGCCGCATCGAGCTTCTGCAGCAGGCCGGCATCGAGCCGGACCGCATCTTTCCCGCCGACATCGACGAGACGCCTCTGCGCGCCGAGCATCCGCGCTCGCTGGCCAAGCGCCTGTCGCGCGGCAAGGCCGAAAAGGCTTTTGCGACGATCTCGAAGGAAAGCGACTGGGAGGGCGGCTACATCCTCGCCGCCGATACGGTTGTCGCTGTCGGTCGCCGCATCCTGCCGAAAGCCGAACAGGTGGACGAGGCGCTGAACTGCCTGCGCCTTCTGTCGGGCCGCTCGCACCGCGTCTATTCGGGCGTATGCCTTGTGACGCCCGACGGCAAGGTGCGCCAGAAACTGGTCGAGACGCGCGTGCGCTTCAAGCGCCTGTCGCGCGAGGAGATCGAAAGCTACATCGCGTCCGGCCAATGGCGCGGCAAGGCGGGCGGCTATGCCGTGCAGGGCCTTGCGGGCAGCTTCGTCGTCAAGCTCGTCGGCTCCTATTCCAACGTCGTCGGCCTGCCGCTCTACGAGACGGTCTCGCTGCTGGCCGGCGACGGCTTCAAGGTTCATTTCAACTGGCTGGCCGGGGCCCAGGCCGCCTGACGCCAGCCAGTTCCCGACCTATATTGAGCCAATGAGTGATACCCCAGCCAATGTCACCCCTTTGCGTCCGAAGCGCCCCTGTCCCGAATGCGGGCGGCCATCGGCACGCGACACCTATCCCTTCTGCTCGGTGCGCTGCAAGAATGTCGACCTGAACCGCTGGCTGACGGGGTCCTATGTCATTCCCGGGCGCGACGACGAGGATGAGGCGGAGATTCCGAACCTGGCCGGCAGGCCGGAAGAGGAATGAAATCAGCGGTTTGAAACGTGTCCTGCGCGGCGCCAATTTTCTGGGTCGGCAAAGCTGGACAGGGGCGTTTGCCGTGCTATAACGCGCCCGCTTCCGGTGGCCGCCAACGCCGCCCGGCCTCAAATCCGAACCGAAGCCCGTGCCCAGTTAGCTCAGTTGGTAGAGCAACGGATTGAAAATCCGTGTGTCCTTGGTTCGAATCCGAGACTGGGCACCATCTCACTTTTTCGCCTTTGATTTTGCTAGACTTTTTGCCCTGATCCCCGCACCGGATTTCGGGTGCGGGGAAACCGCGTTCGCGATCTGGTCCGCAATGCGCCGGGATGACTTGACGCCTAGCCGTGCTCTGTCGGCTCCCCGTGTGTAGGTTTCGGCCTGTTTCGTCGTGCTCCACCCGAACTGCGACATAAGCTCGTGGGTCGTCGCTCCATCATTCGCGGCTATGGTTGCGGCGAGCTTTCTGATCCCGTGAGCGCTTTTGTTCGTGATCCCGGCGTCGTTGCAGCGGTCCCGGAACCAGTTGCCGAACGATTCTTTTGTGAAGGGCTTGTCATAGGACGACGTGATGAAGTGGAGGCCCCTGGTGTCGGCGAGCATGTTCATGAGGCTCTGAGGCAGTTCGACGGACACCGTGGTTCCGGTCTTCATCGTCTTGATGGTGAGGATATTCCCCTTCATGTGCTGGCGGCCTACACGCACCACATCGGACCTTCGAAGCCCGGTATAAATCAGAAGCTCAGCCGCCTTCCGAGGCATCGTGCCGATCTTCCACTTGCCGCAGAACTTCACCCAATCGTCCATATCCCATGGCAGGAAGCCATCGCTCTCATAGCGTGGCGGTCTAACGTCGGCTGTCGGGTCGGCGTCCACATGGCCGTTTCGCAGTGCCCATTGGAATAGGCCGCGCATGGCCTTTAGGAAACTGCCAGCCTGCCCCGGCGTCTCCCGCCTGGCGTCAATCGACTCCTCCATGGTGAGGCGGTCGATGTCGCGGAAGTCCATGTTCTGCGACTTGGCGATGGCGTTGAGAAAGATATTGGACCGCGCGCGCCGGGTTCCATAGGCCAGTCCCGCCCAATCAGCGCTCTCTTGGTATCGCGCGACAAGCCACCGCAGACCGATAGCCGGTCCATCACGGGGCGGCTTTGCCGAGGCCGATTCTCCTGCTACCGCTGCCTTATAGGCGGTATCGAATTCCGCGCTCGACGGGTCATCGGGAAGCCGGACGCGAGGACTGTCTTTGTCTGGGCGATAGTAGAACTTCACCCGCCCGTGACGGGATCGCTCTCTGACGACGTGCAGCGGCAATTTGCGGGGCATGTCCTCCATCAAAGGACGCGTCTCTGCTTTCCGTCAAACGAGGGTCGGATGACGGAACCGGGTACGGGGATAGCGGGGACAACCTCAAAGCCGTCCTTGCCAAGCTTTACCGCGCCGATCTTATAGCCCGCCGCCTCCAACGCCTTGATAGCGCGGGCGATGTCAGCCTGCTTTACAGCGGCGCGGCGGTCCCTGCTCATGGCTGCTCCTTGCCGAGGGCGCGGGCGGTCTCGTTGGCTAGATCGGCGCGGGAAGTGACATCCATCAGGACGCGGAGCAAAGATGTCTGCTCAGCCCTTGCCGTTGGACTGACCAAGGTCTTCGCCAGCGCGCCATTGATGAGAGCGAGCTTCTTGAGCGCAAGCACTTCGATGGGCGAAATCTCGACGGTTGCCATCACTCCGCCTCCCCGTGCTTGTCCTGCCATGCGCGGGCGGCGCGGAGGTGTCGAGCTGATATCCGAACGCCATGCATTGCCGCATTTGTTAGCGGCGCGTCGTCATCGAAGTGATCCCATACCGATCCTTTCGCAAACGGCTCGATCACCCTCCGCGCCTCTGCCGCCACAGCAGCGAGGCGGTCGCGGGCGGCTTCGGTTTCGGCCAGCCGCCGCACGGTCTCCTTTGCGCGATAGTTTGCGGCGGCCACATCTGCGATCGTAGGCTGCGTGTTCCAGTGACTAGTCGCCTTATCAGCGCGCGCTTTTTCCGCTTGCGCTTGCTCACGAAAATCCTGTGCCGCTTTGGCGTATATATCTAGCTCGACGGCATGTTGAGCCAGCAGGCCGCGGACATGCTTCGCGTGGCTATCCGATTGCACCTTGAAAAGTTCGCGAAGTCGTTCGACTTCCGCTTTCTCTGCTTCGAGGCGGGCGAGCAGGGCGGCGGCTTCATCGAACATGCCGGCGTCAGCCTCAATGTCGACCTGGTCATCGGTGCCATCTCCCCATCTGGCAGCTTCGATTTCAGCGGCGCGGCGTAGGGCATTTGCGTGTTTGCGCAACCGCTCCACCAGTTCATCGCTTGCGGAGTTAGCCATTGGAGCGGGCCTCCATCGGATTGCGCCACTGATACGCTTCGGGCGGATGGCAGTTGCTGAACTCGTAACCGTGCAGATCAGTGCAAGAGCTGCACTGGAAAACAGGATCATTAAGATCGGGCGAACCGTCCATACAGTAGGACCACGTTTGCCACGACGAGACGCCGGGAGCGCCCGGATTGACGAACTTGCCACATGACTGGCAGCGATGATTGAACAATCGCAGCATCACTCCGGCTCCTTCATGGCTCGAATTGCGGCGGCGATGCGCTCGGCCACGTAGTCGGGAAGAGACCCCGCCACACACTTCGCGGCCTCGTCCACGGCCACCCGCGCCGCTCGTTCCAGCGTCTCGTTCGGCGATCGGGATGCGAGGGCTTCGAGAGCGGAGGTGGCTTCTCGAACTGCCGGCACATAAGCTGCGCACAGACAGCCGCCTTTCAATTCGAGAGCGCAGCCAAGCGGCCCCATCTCCCGGTCAAAACCCATGTCGTGCGGGCATCCACCATGGCAAGAGAGTTCCCGCAGCCGCTCCACCAGCGCCGCTATGTCTGCGGGTGGGAACGCGTCGAGATAGGTCCGACAGTCGGTGAGCAGTTCGCGGACCTTGTCGTGCTCCATCATCTCCGGGTTGAACAATCCACCCAGCGACAGGTATGCGGTGATCTTGGCAGACAGTCCCTCCCGGTCCAGCGTGTTCGTCATGCGCTGACCCCCGGTGTGATCGGCCATTGGCACAGGAGCGCGTATCGCTTCCAATAGCCTTCGGCATTGTGTTGGATCGTCACTTCGCCTTCTGCGCGAAACTGCTCGGCATAGTGATGAATCTCGGTGCGTGCGTTCGGACCGTCACACTTGGCGACGGTCTTGTTCCCCATGCGGATACGGAAAGCGGTCATGTGCTGACCTCCGGTGCATTCTCCATGTCCGTCCGCCACCCCTGCGCGCTGAGGGCGGTGCGGGCGGCACGAAATGACGAACCGGCTTGATCAAGAAAGACACAGGTGGATTCCGGGCTGTAGTTGCCCTTGCGCTTGATGTTGTCGATCAGGCTGTTGAGTATTTCCAGACCTTCATCGATAAGCTCCACCACGTCCGCAGGCGCGGGAGCCGGGTCTGCCGGAGCGGAGACCAGCGCGGAGAGGATCGCGTCCGTGTTGTCCAGGATGAATTTGCACATGGCGGCGATCGGGCCGTAGGCGCGAAGTTCCTCGATGTTCCGCGAGTTCGATTGCTCCCACGAAAAGCCTCGGTCAGTGCGCGGGATGGCCTGGATCTTCCGGCGCAGTTCGTCCAGCGCCTGCACCGCAGCCTGGGCAGGGGCGCGGCGGTACTCGACGCCATCTTGAAACGGCGTTGACTGCCATTTTCTGATGTTGCCGTTCTCAGCGAACCAAATCCAAACGCTGTCCATATTAATACCTCCCTTGTGCAAAACGGAGGCTTTCAGTCAGATGAGCGACCTCCTTTTCTAAGTCCGCAATTCGCCCGTCCTTGATTTCATCGCTGTAGAGCTTGGCCAGGGTTTCGCGCACCTTTTCGGTGCGATATCCTTCGGGCGAGATGTATTTGACGTTGGCCCACTTATCGCCGCCGATCAGCGCCTTAACGCTGTCCTCGACCATTCGCGTCATCGCGCCCTGAATGTTGTATTCAGTGTCGATCAGGAGCCAATCGCGAAAAGCATCCCAAACACGCTCCTTCACAGCGTCGAGGACCGGCTTCATTATTTCTTCGGCCAATTTTTCGGCATGTTCCGTCTGCCAATGGGAAAGGAACCGCTCCGCCGCCACTCGTGCCGCAAAGTATTCTGCGCCAAGCGCCGGGTTCTTCTCGGCTTCGGCGATGATGGCGGGACTATACCCGGTCGGCAGCAGTTCATCGGTCTTGCCGGTCATGGCGTGGCCTCAAAGAGATTGCGTGGGGGAAGGGTCTGCTTCGGATTATCCCGGTTACGGGCCGTGCGAGGCGAGACCGTCTTGATGGGCTTTGGAATGGGGCGGGACTTGGCCACGCGAATGCCGAGATGCGAATTGCGGTTCGCATTTACTTTTGCTCGAACCTTTGCCTCCGCAGCGGTTTTTGCGCTATGCTCGTCGGGCCGAATGGCGTGCAGATTGGACTCGCGGTTTTCACCGCCGAGCCACAACGGCACCTTGTGGTCGAACTGCGGCTTGCTCTTTGCATCGAATGGCAAGCCGCTGAGCGCGCTCACGCCGCCTTGACGCTCAACGATCCTGGCCTTGACCGATGCTGGCGGGGCCGTGTCGTCGGTCTTGCCAATCCATTCGGGAAGGGAGCGGGGCATTAGTAATTGCCCCTCTTGAATGCCGCAATGGTCTCCTTCGCCAACTCTCGAGCGTCGTTATGGCCGTCAGCGATTTGTTGCAGCGCGCGCAAGAAGGTCGCGCCGTAAATCTCTGCGCGCCGCTCATTCCATTTACGCTGATGCTTCCGGTAATTTTCTGCCTTGCGAGCCGCGACAGTGTCCGGGACGTGCTGCTTGCAATAGGCTTCGTCGGGGCCATATCCGCGCTTGCGACCGCATTGATGGAACAACCCACCAAGGCTATTGTCGTGCACTTCCTCGCAACAGCGGGCAAAGTCTGGCGCACTCCCCTGCGGACTGCCGGCCCATGCACCATATCTCGTCTTATAGAGTCGGTTCTCCATCACCGCCTCCCGACTTCTGCCGCCAGCGCGCGATGCGTCGAAGCCCGAAGCTCGCCAAACAGCGGCTTGAACTCGCGATGGGCTTTCCTGCGCTCTGCGATCTGGTTGATGATGACGAGACGGCGGTGTTCTTCTCTCTCGGCAATGCGAGCGAGGCGACGACGCCAGAACCAGCCAAGAAATGGGAGCAGCGGGCGAGCCAGGGTTTCGGAGGGGGTTACCCGCCCGCTGCTATTGCCGATGCTTTCGGCAATTGGGAAACTGAACATGATCACGCCGCCTTTCTCTCGGTTTCGAGAAGGCCGGCCACATAGTTAAGCACGGCGTCCTTGCTGCGCTGGAACGTCTTGGCGTCCATCGCTCGACGGGACTGGCTATGCGCCGTGAACTGAATCAGCACATTGCCGCTGATCGTGATGACGGTATCCGGCTCGCGGTTGCGCAGATGCTTGCACCAGCGTTCAGCCTCGGCGCGACTTGCGCAAACGATCGTCTGGCTGTCGCAGAAGCCGCCCGCAATCAGGCCGTGCTTGCGAAGCTGTTCTTCGTTCAGGAAGCGGGCCGCGACGTGCTCCGGCAGGGTCAGCCAAGCTTCGTGCAGCCATGCGAATTGATGTTTGTGCGAGACCCAGGAGCGATCTTCCTGCACTTCGCAGCGGTAACGCTCGCCCACGACGAATTCGGCGTTGCACTGTTTTGCGTGGCGGACGAGAGGAACGAACGCTTCCCCGTCCCACGTAAAAACCATTGGGAATTTGGTCACGATAGCCTCGCAAACTCACCAGATTTTGAAATTGCAGCGGCGGCATAAGCCTCATGCGCCAGCTCTGGCGTATCGAAGATGCCGAGATGTTTTTGCTTGCCGCCAATGATGATATTTGCGCGCCACCGCCGTCCCGTTTTGTCTCTGGACACACCCTTAAACCCCGAAGTGTTCGACTTCGGGACCGACAGGTTAGCCATTTGATCGACGCGTGTTGCTATCCGCAGATTGTCTATGCGGTTATCGGAGCGCTTGCCGTTTTTGTGGTCCACCTCTTCCGCTGGCCATCCGCCGTGCACGTGCATCCATGCAAGGCGATGCGCGCCAAATAGGCGACCTTTGATTTTTATCTGGATGTATCCATCCTTGTTTGGGCTACCCGCGATGCGGCCAGCAGGCACGCGTCCATTCGGACGTACCAGCCAAACGAATAGACCCGTCAATGGGTCATAGCGCAAAAGCTGGCGCAGATTTTCCGGGGTGACGTTGATGCTCTCGCGGCCCATGATCAGCCTGCCATCCGCAGCTTTACGATTTCGGGGAGTTCTTCTGCCGGTTCGTAGCGACGACGGAGAGCCGAGACCGTGTCGCGCAACTCGGTCAGGAACTCGACCACGTCCTTTTCGATCGCGGCGATTGCCGCGTCGTCGCGCTTCACACGATCGACATGAAGCCGCATTGTTTCCGGCAGGCGAGGATCGAAGCTGACAAAGTCGCACCACTGGCGATCCGTGCACGCCATCTGCCACTGCATTTGCAGGAAGTATTTTTCAGGCAGCGCCGCCCCTAGCAGCGTTTCCAGATGGGTTGCCGTATTCGGACACTTGATCTCGACAAGTCCTTCGTCGCCGACAAGCCCATCCGGCGAGGCTCCACTGTCCGCGATCTCGCGATGCGGGACAAAGCCGATCTGCCCGACCCGGATGTTGGCGTGGAACTGGTAGGCGGCGCGGGCGTCCGGCTCCATGTCCGTTCCCCATTGCATAGCCGCATTCGTGAAGCCCTCTGCGTGGTTCCCGGTCAGCCGCTCGGCGACCAGTTCGGCCATATAGTTCTTACGGCTGGCACCCCATCCAGTTTTCGTGCGAGCGCATACGTCTGCGATCCGAGAGGCTGTGACCTTACCAAGTCGGAGCGCATGCCATTCGGGCGAGCCTTGGATGATATCGCTCATCGCGCCGCACCCTTCTTCGAAGCCCATGCGACGACCGAACCGTAGGCATCCTTGAACTTGGATGACGGCAATTCAGAGAGCGCGTCGATCTTCCACTTTTCGCAGAAAAGTTCGGTGTCGATGCCGGCTGCTTCGATGGCCTCCTGGAGCTTGACGCGGTCATCAACGGTGATCGGGCCGCTCTGAGGTGCGGAAGCGGAGTTGCCGTCGTCATCCCTGCTGACAGCAAGATTGAAGATCATGCCGAGAAGGTAGCGCCGACCATACTGAACTGCTGCGCCAGTCGCGTGGGTCTTGGTCATCACGTCGCCACCCTTCGCGCCCTTGCCATCGGCTGGCATATCGAGGCGCGGGCGTTCGCGGTGGCCTCCCCTGTGAGCAACCTTGGCGACGATGCGGACGCAATTCTCGGGTGCACCGTCTGCTGTATCGAAGCTGACAGAGAAGCCGTGTTTCGTGTAGATCGGCCGGATTGCCGCATCTAGCGCGGCGTAGGATGCATATTTGCTCTTGGTCTGCGAGTTGTTGGCATCCGCCCGAACCGGCTGCATTTCCTCCTGCGCCGCTGCCATGGCGTCATCGAAATCCAGTTCGGCCTTCTCGGCCCGCATGGCTTTGTGCATCGCCATGAGTTCCTTCATCTTGTCGATATCGACGGTCTGATCGCGTGCGGCGCGCTCAATGATGGAAAGAACTGCCGCCGTCTCGCTCGCTCCACCTTGGGGAGCAGGAACAATAGTTGTTTCGGTCGATTTCAATGCTTGCGAAACTGCGTTCATGACGCGCTCCTGTCGGCTTCACTGGCGAGGATTTCTGCTGCGATCGCACGGGCTTCATCGAAGCCGACCATGCGGCAGAGGTTGCGGAAGTTCGTCCTGATCTGGCGGGCGAAGAAGCCGCTCTCGATCCGGTCTTCGCGCGGGACTGCCGCCCGCCCCATCATGTCGGTATGGGTCATGGCGCGACCTCGGCGGCAGCCTCGACTTCGACACCGGCGAGCTTCGCCATATCGGCAAGGGCCTCGTCGTTCTTGACGTAGAACTGGCCCGGATTGATCGGAAAGCCGCTCTCCCGGTAGATCAGTTGCGCGGCGAGTGCCGTGTTGTGGTAGCGCTCAAGCGCATAGCCGGCCTCACCCGCCAAATGGACAACCCAGCCGGCGCGGCAGTGCGTCGTGTTGCAGGTGTGCCAGTCGCTCATGTTGAGCGCCCGTGGCTGTGACGCGGCCTCGTAGACCTTGGCGTGGATGTTCTCGATCGCCGGGATCGGAGGCTGGCCAAGCGTGCCGTGCTGCGCAGACGGATCGCCCTTGAGGTCCTTCTTGTCCCAGAGATAGGCGACATTCGAGCAGCCCGAGCAGTCCGAGCAGTCCGAGCAGTCCGAGCAGTCCGAGCAGCGCGAGCAGCGCGAGC
>Ga0209792_1000304_pt1 | contig 45403 bp, 38 predicted proteins | sample EBPBio142005_DNA_FD_185860 | JGI IMG/M metagenome (GOLD analysis project Ga0209792, IMG submission 185860) | Wastewater treatment Type I Accumulibacter community from EBPR Bioreactor in Madison, WI, USA - Reactor 1_6/14/2005_ DNA (SPAdes)... | ecosystem: Engineered > Bioreactor > EBPR >... | reverse complement strand
AGGCGAGCAGACACCACGCCGAGTGGTCCGCCGCCTGTGCGGGGGCGGCCAGCACCGGCTGCACCAGCGCGGGCAGCGCCGCGGCCGGTGCGGCCGGCAGCGTCGGCAGGACCGTGCGCGCCGGCAGCGCCAGCGCGGCCAGCGACACCGGCAGCAGCCACCACGCGGCGTAGGCCACGTCGGCGCCGAAGCGCGCGCGCAGCCAGCGCGGCAGCACCAGCAGCGCGGCCAGCGCGACGGTCGCGACCAGGGTCATGCGCCACAGCAGGTCGAGCAGATCAGGGCTGTCCATCGCCGGCCTCCGGATGATCGATGTGGGTGTCGGTGCGGGTGTCGCCGTCCGCGCCCGCGTCGTCGCGGGCGTCCAGCGCCGCCACCAGCCGGCGCAGTTCGGCGACGTCGTCCGCGCTCAGCTTCCGGTGCCGGCTGAAATGCGCCACCAGCGGCGCGACGCGGCCGTCGAACAGCCGCGCCAGCAGGCTTTCGCTTTCGTCGAGCACCCAGTCCTCGCGCCGCAGCAGCGGGCGGTAGAGATAGCGGCGACCGTCCTTGTCGGCTTCGATCGCGCCCTTGTTGAGCAGGCGGTTGAGCAGCGTCTTCACCGTCGCCTCCTGCCAGTCCTGGCGCGAGGCCAGCGCGGCCACCACCTCTTCCGCGGCCAGCGGGCTGCGCTGCCAGAGGACGTCCATCACCACCGATTCGGCTTCGCTGATCTGCATGTTCGTTTACGCCTGTAATTGAACCGAGATTACACGCGTAAACGATGCTGTCAAGCGCTCGCCCGCCCGGCCTCGTCAGCGCCCCCGGAAGCAACCGGCCCCGTCCCCGCCCCGGCCCGGGGATCGCCGGCCGGATTGCGCGGGGGCAAGACGCACCCGGGCAAACTCCGCGATCATGCCGGCATGACCGACCCGACCCGCCCGCACCGCCTGTCCAGCCTCGACGACGCCGTCGAGACCCTCCTCGCCACGATCCAAGGCCCGCTGCACGTCGCCGCGCCGCTGGGCATCGGCAAGCCGCACCGGCTGCTCAACGCGCTGTACGCGCGCGTCGAGCGCGATCCGTCGCGGCCGTTCCACCTCTACACCGCGCTGTCGCTGGACACGCCCTCGGCGACCAGCGACCTGCAGCGGCGCTTCCTCGACCCGTTCCTCTCGCGCCACTTCGGCGACGACTTCCCGCGCCTGGCCTACGTCCAGGCGGAGAAGCGCGACGCGCTGCCGGCGCACGTCGAGATCGAGGAGTTCTACATGCAGTCCGGCGCGCTGCTGAAGTCCCGCCAGGCGCAGCGCCGCTACGCCAGCCTCAACTACACCCACGTCGCGCGGGTGGTCGCCGAGCGCGGCGTGAACTGCGTGCTGCAGAAGGTGGCGGCGAACGCCGACGGCACCCGGCTGTCGCTGTCGTCCAACACCGACCTCACCTTCGACGTGCTCGACGCGATCGCCGCGCGCGGCGGCGCGCGTCCGCTGCTGATCGCCGAGATCGACCCGGCGCTGCCGTGGATCGAGAGCGGCGCCGCGGTGGACGCGGACTTCTTCGACCTCGTGGTCACGCCGCCGGGGCCGTATCCGAAGCTGTTCGCGCTGCCGCGGCAGCCGGTGGCCGACGCCGAATACGCGATCGGCTTCCATGCCAGCGCGCTGGTGCGCGACGGCGGCACGCTGCAGATCGGCATCGGCGCGCTGGCCGACGCGCTGTGTCACGCGCTGGTGCTGCGCCACACCGACAACGCCGCCTACCGGCGCGTGCTGCAGGCGCTGGATCCGGAGCTCGAACGCCATCCGGCGGTGATCGCCAGCGGCGGGCTCGGTCCGTTCGAGATCGGCCTGTACGGCTGCAGCGAGATGATCAACGAAGGCTTCCGCGCGCTGGTCCAGGCCGGCGTGCTGCGCCGCCGCGTGGTCGACGACGAAGCGCTGATGCGACGCATCGCCGACGGCGACGCGAGCGAGGCCGACCACGCGCGGGTGGCGCGCGAGGGCGAGTTCCTGCACGGCGCGTTCTATCTCGGCTCGCACGAATTCTACGACTGGCTGCGCACGCTCGACGACGACGCGCGCAGCGGCATCGGCATGCGCCGGGTCGGCGAAGTCAACGAACTCTACGGCGGCCGCGAATCGCTGGAGCGCGTGCAGCGGCGCGAGGCGCGCTTCTTCAACACCTGCATGATGGCGACCGTGCTCGGCGCCGCGGTGTCGGATGGACTGGAAGACGGCCGCGTGGTGTCGGGCGTGGGCGGCCAGTACAACTTCGTGGCGATGGCGCACGCGCTGTACGACGCGCGCTCGGTGCTGATGCTGCGCGCGGTGCGCGAGGAGCCGGGCCAGCCGGCGGCCTCCAGCGTGGTCTGGAACTACGGCCACACCACCATCCCGCGCCACCTGCGCGACGTGTACGTCACCGAGTACGGCATCGCCGACCTGCGCGGCGCCTGCGACGAGGACTGCATCGCGGCGATGGCGGCGGTGGCCGACAGCCGCTTCCAGCACGGCCTGCTGGCGCGGGCGAACGCGGCCGGCAAGCTCGGCGAGCGCCTGCTTCGCCTGCGCATGCCCGGTCGCAACACGCCGGAGCGCCTGTCGTCGGCGCTGGCGCCGTTCCGCGCCGACGGCACCCTGCCCGACTACCCGCTGGGCAGCGATTTCACGCCGGTGGAACAGCGCCTGGCGAAGGCGCTGCTGTGGCTGAAGGCGAACACCGCCACGCGCGGCGCGAAGCTGGCGACGATCGCGAAGGCGCTGGCGGCCGGCGCCGCCGCGGACCCGGTCGAGCGCGAGGCGCTGGCGCGCATGGGCTACGACGCGCCGTCGGGCGTCGCCGACAAGGTGTCCGCGAAGCTGGTGCTGCTGGGGCTGCGGCGGACGGGCTGAGGCCGTCACGTCGGCCGGCGCCGCGCCGCGAAAAAAACCGCGCGCCGCCGGACGGCATGCGGCTGGACGGCATGCCGCGGCGGCGCGAGGCAACGGCCGCGTCCCTGCGGCCGCAGACGACTCATTTGTTGTCGCGCCGGTCCTTCTTGCGCAGCGGATCGGTGATCGCCGCCTTCGCGATGGCCTGCAGCGTGGCCTCGTATTCGTCGATCAGGTGCGCCTTGCGCGTGGCGGCCACTTCGTCCAGCAGCGCGTGGGCGGCGTTCAGCGATTCGCCAGGCGAGTCCGCCAGCACGGCCACGGTGTACAGGGTGGCCTCGCGGTCCACCGCGCCGGCGCTGAAGGACCAGCGGCCCATGCACGGCTCCACGCTCTCGATCTGGTAGCCCTGGTTGTTCACGGCGTTGTCGATGGCGGCGTCCAGGGCATCCTGGCAATCGGCTGCGTTGGCGTAGGGACCGACGGTCACGCCCGCCGTCGTGTCGACGAATTCGGCGGTGCCGTAATACACGAACAGGCCCAGCGGCACCTCGGCGGCGCGGGCGAGGCCGGTGGTGGACAGGGCCAGCAGGCCGATCGACAGGGACAGCGAATGGAAAGGTTTCATGCAACGCACCTCCGGGAGGCGAGCCGCGGGCCCGCCGGGTGGATGGCGCCGGCCTCCGCGCGGGGAGGCCGGCAGGCAGCGGGATCGCGGGCGACGCGGCCGCCCGCGGGAGCGGTTCAGCCGTAGAAGGGCACCAGGTGGCAGTACTCGACGACGGACACGTTGCCGCCGGCGAGGACCGACTGCATCTGGTACTCGCAGCCGGACTGGGTCGGGGCCACGATCTCGTAGTACGTGAAGGTGTAGTAGCGGCCGTCCGGGCCGTAATGCGGATCCGTGTACTTCACCCGCGCGTGCCATTCGCCGGCGGGGAGCGGATCGGCCGGCAGCATGGGGCCGCCGATGCGCGCGGCGCCGACGTCGGCGGTGAGCAGGGCGAGGAACAGTCCGGTGGCGAGGACCGGCAACGTGTGTTTCATCGGGAACTCCAGGTCGGAAGGACGGGCGCGTGACTCTCGACATCCCGCGGGGCTCGCGCTCCGCGGGACGCCGGGCACCCGGACGACCCTACGTGCCGTCCGCGGCCGCGACGAGGACGTTTCCGGGCATGAACGGGGTACGGATGGCCGCACGCGGGAAGAAACGCCCGGCACGGCGGCCGTTCGCGGTTCGTCGAGACGCCCGCGCGGCCATGAAACTCAAGAACTTACGTTTCATTCGTTCCCGGATTGGGCCCGCGAAAGCATTGGACCCGTCGCGCCGGCGCTGGCTAAGCTGCGGTGACCGAACTCCTCCGGATCCTGCGCATGCGTCTTCGCCCGTTCGCCGCCCTCTGCCTGCTCGTCGCCCTGCCCGCCCTGGCCCACGACGCGCCGGTGCCGCCCACCTGCCTGGTCGCGGGCACGACGCCGACCATCATCGGGACGTTCTCGTTCACGCCGCAGCAGCTCGCGACCTATCGGCAGCAGGCGCTCGCCGAAGGCGTCTGCATCGAAAAGGACTGCGGCATCGTCGACGAGTGGTACTGGGCGACCCAGATGGCGAAGGCCTACTGCGCGACCCAGCAGCGGAGCATGCGCCTCTCGACCGACGGCGTCTCGTTCAGCGTCAGCCAGCCGGTGCCGTACAACAGCGCCAGCCACCACAAGGCGTACGGCTTCTCCAGCGGCAATCTGACCGGGGCGTGCTACGTGTGCAGCACCAGCCCGGGAACCCCCGCGCCGGGGGTCATCAGCAACGCCCCGTCCTCCTGACGACCGGTCGCGGGCCGTCGCCCGCGGCGGCGCATCGACGCACCGCTGCAGCGCGGCTCGTCAGCGCGGCACGTCAGCGCTACGGATCAGAGCAGCGCACTGCGCCGGGTGTGCGACAGGATCGCATCGACCCGCGCCTGCAGGTCGGCGCGCGTCGCCTCGTCCAGCGGACACTGGCCGAGGACGAAGTACGCCGAGCGCAGCACGTCGCGCCAGCGCGGACGCTGCGGCAGCTTGGCCAGCGACAGATAGCGTTCCATCGCCCGGGCGCGGAGCCGGCCATCGTCGATGTTGACCGCCCAGATCCGGCTCTTTTCCGCGAGTTCGAGGCGGCCGCTGCCGGTGCTGCGCTCCCAGGCCTCGACCACCGCCAGCATCAGTTCGACCAGCGCGCGCCGGAACGCCTCCTGCGCCGCGGCGGCGTCGATCGGCGCGGGCGCAGGCCCGCCGGCGTCCGCAGCCTGATCCGCGGCCGGCTCGACCGCCTGGGCGGACGTTCCCCCGGCCGCCTGCGCGTTGGCCGGGTCGTCCGGCCGCTCCGCCTCGCCCGCCGTGCGCGGACGCAGCGCGAGCACCAGCCAGCCGTCGCCGTGCGACCATGGCTCCAGCCGCGCCTCGACCGGGCGGCCGCCGCGTCCGGTCAGCGCCAGGCGCTGGACGACCGCGTCCTCCATCCGCTCCAGCGCGGCGGCGAACGCGGCGCGGTCGGCCGGATCGAGCAGGTCCGACAGCGCCACCGGCAGCGCCATGTCCTCCGCGCCGACCAGCAGGCCGACCGCCGCCCGGTTCGCGGCCAGCACCTGCCCTTCCGCGTCGAGCAGGCACAGCGCGTCCTCGCGGCTGTCGAGCAGCGACTGCAGGTGGGCGCGGTCTCCGAGCAGCGATTCCGCCTCGCGCCGGTAGCGCGCCAGCTCAGCGGCGTGCAGCGCCTGGCGTTCGATCTCGTGCCGGCGCGCGCGCGCGCGCCGGCGCAGCAGCACCAGCGCCGCCGCCAGCGCCGCCGCCAGGGTCGCCGCCAGCGCCAGCCAGGTCAGCAGGATGCGTTGCCGGCGCTCGGCCTCGAGCACCGCGATCCGGCGCTCGCGCTCGGTGCTCTCGAAACGCGTGCGCAGCCACTCGCTCTGGCGGTCCTGGCGCGCCTGCGCCAGGCGATCGGACAGCGCGTGCGCTTCGCGCAGCGCGGCGAACGCTTCGGAATGGCGGCCCTGCGCCTCCAGCGCCTCGGCCAGTTCCTCGAGCAGCGCAGCGCGATCGCTGTCGGCATCGGACAGCGCCGCGAAGGCGGCGCGCAGCCGGCGTTCGGCAGCGGCCGGCTGGCCGGTCAGGCGTTCGGTGCGCGCCGCCTCGCGCTGCAGCGACGCCGGCACCGGCAGGTCGTGGGCGGCGGCGAGCGCGAACGCGTCGGCGCTCCAGCGCCGGGCGGCGACGGTGTCGCCATCGGCCAGCGCGGCGCGGATCAGCATCGCGTAGGCGCGCAGCATGTAGACCCGCTTGCCCGCGTCGCGGTACGCCGCCAGCGCGGATTCCAGCAGCGGCTGCGCGGCGCGCACGTCGCCGCGGTCCAGCGCCAGCGTCGCCAGGGTCTGGCGCACGTGCGCGGCGTTCATCGCGTCGCCGCGTCGATCGAACGTCTCCAGCGCGTCGTGGTAGTAGCGTATCGCCTGCTCGGACTTGCCCAGGTCGCGGAAGACGTCGGCGAGGTTGTTGTAGACCGACCCCTGCACCTCGCCGCCGGCCGCGCGCTGCATCTCCAGGCTGCGGGTCAGCGCGGCCAGGGCGCCGTGGTAATCGCCGAGCCGGCGCAGCGCGCTGCCGACGTTCCTGAGGTCGCGGGCGATGGCGGCCCGGTCCTCGCGCGCCGTCGCCCGCTGCAACCCGCACTCGAAGCGCGACAGCGCCTGCGGGATACGCTCGCGGTGATAGTCGAGCACGCCGCGCAGGCGCAGCAGTTCCTCGCGCGCCGGGCCGTCGGCGGCCGGGCCGAGCACCGCGTCGGCGCAGTCGATGGCGGCCTCCGCCTCGTCGAAGCGGCCGGCGGCGTCGGCGGCCTTCGCGGCCGCGAACAGTGCGACCGCGCTGGCGCGGCGCGCGGTCGCGGCGTTGCCCGCGCCATCGTGGGCGCTGGCGACGTCGAACCGGCGCAGGCACGCCGCGGGCGCCGGCAGCGGCCGGTCGTCGGCATGCTCAAGCGCCGTGCAACTGGGCGCCGCCGACGCCGGGACGACCGCCGCGAGTCCGAGGGCCAGCGCCGCCGCGACGCCGAGGCGGCCCGCGGCGAGGATCGGGACGCGGTCGCCCACGGCCAGGGCCATGCGTGCGGATCGACGCGTCAATCCAGTCCGTTCGCGGCCGCCACCACCGCGTCCACGGTGATGCCGAAGTGCGGATACAGCTGCTCGGCCGGCGCCGACGCGCCGTAGCCGTCCATGCCGATCACCGCGCCGTCGAGGCCGACGTACTTGCGCCAGAAATCGCGGGTGCCGGCCTCGATCGCGATGCGCCGGCGGCAGGCTTTCGGCAGCACCGCTTCACGGTAGGCCGCGTCCTGGCGGTCGAACACGTCGGTCGAGGGCATCGACACCACGCGCACGCCGTCGCCGAGCTGCGCCGCGGCCTGCATCGCGAGGCCGACTTCCGAGCCGGTGGCGATCAGGATGGTGTGCGGTGCACCGACGCTGTCCCTGAGCACGTAGCCGCCGCGCGCGATCGCCGCGACCTGCGCGGCGTCGCGCCCCTGGTGCGGCAGGTTCTGGCGCGAGAACACCAGGCAGCTCGGGCCGTCGCGGCGTTCGATCGCCGCGCGCCACGCCACCGCCGATTCGACCGCGTCGCACGGGCGCCACACGTCGTTGTCGGGGATGTAGCGCAGCGAAGCGAGGTGCTCGACCGGCTGGTGGGTCGGGCCGTCCTCGCCGAGGCCGATCGAGTCGTGGGTGTAGACGTGGATCGCGTGCGCGCCCATCAGCGCGCTCATCCGCACCGCGTTGCGCGCGTAGTCGCTGAACACCAGGAACGTCGCGTCGTAGGGCAGGAAGCCGCCGTGCAGCGACAGGCCGTTCGAGATCGCGGTCATCGCGAACTCGCGCACGCCGTAGTAGACGTAGTTGGCGTCCGGGTCCTGGCCGGCGACGGACTTGCTGCCGGTCCACAGGGTCAGGTTGGAATGCGCGAGATCGGCCGAGCCGCCGACCAGTTCCGGCAGGTGCGGCGCGAACGCCTCGATCGCCATCTGCGAGGCCTTGCGCGAGGCGACCACCGGGCCGTCGGCCTGCAGCTTCGCGACGTAGGCGTCGGCGACCGCGGCGAAGTCGGCCGGCAGGTCGCCGCGCTGGCGGCGCTCGAACTCGGCGGCAAGCGCCGGATGCTGCGCCGCGTAGGCGTTCCACGCCTCGGTCCAGCGCGCTTCCGCGGCCTGGCCCCTGGCGCGCCCGTCCCACGCGGCGGCGACGTCGGCCGGAATCTCGAACGGGCCGTGCTCCCAGCCCAGCGCGGCGCGGGTGGCGGCCACTTCGTCCTTGCCCAGCGGCGCGCCGTGCGAGGACTCCTTGCCGGCCTTCGCGGGCGAGCCAAAGCCAATCGTGGTGCGGCAGCAGATCAGCACCGGGCGGTCCTGCGACTTCAGCGCGGTGTCGATCGCGGTGCGGATCTCCTCGGGATCGTGGCCGTCGACGCCGCGGATCACCTGCCAGCCGTAGGCCTCGAAGCGCGCCGGGGTGTCGTCGGTGAACCAGCCCTGCACCTGGCCGTCGATCGAGATGCTGTTGTCGTCCCAGAAGGCGACCAGCTTGTCGAGCTTCCAGGTGCCGGCCAGCGAGCAGGCCTCGTGCGAGATGCCTTCCATCAGGCAGCCGTCGCCCAGGAACACCCAGGTGCGATGGTCGACGACGGTGTGGCCGTCGCGGTTGAAGCGCTGCGCGAGCAGCTTCTCGGCCAGCGCGAAGCCCACGGCGTTGGCGATGCCCTGGCCCAGCGGGCCGGTGGTGGTCTCGATGCCGTCGGTGACGAAGTTCTCCGGGTGGCCCGGGGTCTTCGAGCCGAGCTGGCGGAAGCGCTTCAGCTCGTCGATCGACAGGTCGTAGCCGGCCAGGTGCAGCAGGCCGTACTGCAGCATCGAGCCGTGGCCGTTCGACAGCACGAAGCGGTCGCGGTCGGCCCAGCGCGGGTTGGCCGGGTTGTGCTTGAGATAGTCGTTCCACAGCACCTCGGCGATGTCGGCCATGCCCATGGGCATGCCCGGATGGCCGGAGTTGGCGGCCTGGACGGCGTCGATGGCGAGGAAACGGAGGGCGTTGGCGAGCGTGCGGCGGCTGGGCGTCGTCATGGGGCGTGGGAAGTCGGCGGCGCCCGGCGGGCTGCGGGCCGCCCATTGTCCCATCCCCGGGGGTGGCGTGTCCCGGACCGCGGTCCGGACGGGCCCGGGACGCTTCATCCTGCCCTGCTCCGGCGGGCGCAGCGTGGAGGCCCGATCCGGCCCGGAGCCGCCGATGAACGCGTCCCGTCTCGTCGTCGCGGCCTGTCGCTGCGGGCCCTGCGTCGCCCATCCCGCCCGCGCCGGCGCGGCCTGAGCTGAGCGCGGCGCGGCCTCAGCCGCGCGCCTGCCCGTCCGGCGCGGGCGCCGCGTCGCGGCCGGCGACCATCGTGGCGATGCCGAGATCGCCGGTCACGTTCACCACGGTGCGGCACATGTCGAGGAAGTGGTTCACGCCCAGCACCAGGCCGATGCCTTCCGGCGGCACCCCGACCATCGCGCAGATCAGCGCGATCACCGGCAGCGACCCCGACGGCACGCCGGCGGTGCCGATGCCGCCGAGGATGCAGACGAACATCACCGTGAACTGCTGGGCCAGCGTCAGGTCGACCCCGAAATACTGCGCGAGGAACAGCACCGTCACGCCCTCGAACAGCGCGGTGCCGTTCTGGTTGGCGGTGGCGCCGACGGTCAGCACGAAGCGCGAGACCGGCCGCGGCAACCGCAGGCGGTCGTCGGCGACGCGCAGCGCGGTCGGCAGGGTGGCGTTGCTGGAAGCGGTCGAGAACGCCATCAGCATCGCTTCCTGCACGCCGCGGAAGAACGCCAGCGGCGAACGCCTGGCGATCAGCCGGATCGCCAGCGAATAGACCACGAACTGGTGCAGGGCCAGCGCCAGCAGCACCACCAGCACGTACGCGCCGAGCCGCACCAGCAGGTCCCAGCCGAACGCCGAGACCAGGTTGAACATCAGGCAGAACACCGCGAGCGGCGCGAGCCGGATCACCAGCCCGATCAGGGTCATCGAGACCTCGAACAGGCCCTCGATGGCGCGCTTGAGCGTGTCGACCGCCGCGCTGCGGGTCAGCACCAGGCCGATGCCCAGCATCAGCGCGAAGAACATCACCGCGAGGATGGTGTTCTCGGCCGCGGCCTTGACCACGTTGTCGGGCACGATCGAGATCAGCATGTCGAGCCCGCTGGGCTGGGTGCCGCTGTCGCTGACGATGGCGCGGGCGCGCTCCGCGCCCTGGTCGAGCAGGGTCATCGCGGTGGCGCTGTCGACGCCGACGCCGGGTTTGAGCCAGTTCACCAGCGCCAGCCCCAGCAGCACCGCGATGGTCGACAGCAGGGTCGTGTAGGCCAGGGTGCGCCAGCCGATGCGGCCGAGCGCGCGGACGTCGCCCATCTCGCCGATGCCGACGACCAGCGCCGAGAACAGCAGCGGGATCACCAGCATGAAGATCAGGCGCAGGAAGATGGTCGCGAACGGCTGGGTGCCGTACTCGACGAAGTGCTGCACCCAGGCGGCGTCGCTGCCGACGAAGCGGTGGACGACGAGGCCGGCGGCGATGCCCGTGGCGAAGCCGATGGCGATCTTCCAGTGCATCGGCAGGCCTTTGCGTGCGGCCTTGTCGCTGGCGTGGCTCATGTCGACTCCTGTGCTGCGGAACCCGCAGGATAGCAGGCGCCTCGCCGGGCCCTGCCGCGGCGCAGCGCGGTGGCGTGTCCGGCGCGCGTGTCCGGCGCGCGGGCTCAGCGTTCGGGATAGAGCGGCGGCAGCAGCGACGGCGGCCGTCGCGGCGGGCGCGGCCACCAGCGCGGGCCCTGCGCGAACGCGGCGCGCATCGCGGCCATCGCCGCGGCCGGATCGCCATCGCCCCAGCGCGCGCGCTGCAGCGCCTCGACCGCCGCGCGCTGCGCCGGATCGGCCAGGCGCGCGCGCACGCCGTCGAGGTCGCGCGCGGGCGCGAGCGCGCACAGCACCCGCTCGATCGCGGCGCGATCGCCGCGCGCGAGCGCGTTCGCGAGCATCCGCGGGTCCGGCTGCGCCGCCGCGGGCGCGGCGCCGTCGCGGCGCGCCGGCCGGTGGCGGCTCGACCACAGCCGCCAGCCCCAGGCCATCGAGATCAGCCACAGCGCGCCGAGCGGCAGCAGCGCCAGCGTCCACACGTTGTCCGGCATCCACCGTCGCCACAGGGGAACGTCGCTGCCGGCGTCGTCCGCGACGGCGTCGTCCGTCGGCCCGGCCGCCGCCGCGCCGCCGTCCGATGCTGCCGCCGGAGCCACCGGCAGCACGATGTCCGGCAGCACGGCGATGCGCGACACGCCGGCGGTCGCGTCCCACCAGGCGATCCGCGACGCACGGATGTGCAGGGTGCCGGTGCGCGTCGGCAGCACCGCGAAGCGGCGCGTCATCGTCGCCTGCGGGCGGCCGTCGACGAAGTCCTCGGCGGTCTGCGCGGATTCGGGGAACACCTGGGCGTCGCCGTCGGCCCGCAGGGCCAGTTCGGGCAACTGCGCCGCGACCGCGCCGTCGACCACGACCTGCACGGTCACCAGCGCGGTCTCGCCGACGCGGGCGCTGCGCGGCGCGGCGACGTAGCGCAACTGCAGTCCGTCGAACGGCAGCCACGGCTGCGGCGCGCCGGCGGGGATCGGTTTCACCGCCAGTTCCGCGGACGGGCCGCGCACGCGGGTGTCCTCGCCGCCGAAGATGCTGCCGAACGCGCCGCCGAATCCGCCCGAGATCCGGCCGAGGAACCGCGGCGCCGGCACCGTGACCCGGCCGGCGCGCTCGGGGATCAGCAGGAACCGGCGTTCGACCACGTTGTAGTTGCGACGGCCGATCTGGACCACCGATTCGCGGTCGTCGCCGACCTTCTGCAGGCTGGCGCCGTCCGGCGGGTCCTGGTCGAGCCGGCCCTCGAGCAGCGTGCCGAGTTCGTAGTACAGCCACATCGTGTAGCCAACGGTCTGCTGCACGTACGGCGCCGTGGTGTCGAGCTTGGTCCGGATGAACACCGGTTCGCCGGACGCCTCGGGGGCCGCCGGCGCCGCCGCCTGCGCGGGGTCCGGCGGGGCCGCGCGCGGCGGCGTGACGGTCAGGTGCAGCGGCGGCGTCTGCGCGCGCCCGATCCGCAGCGGGGGGATGTCGATCTCGCCGCTGCGCATCGGCCGCAGCACCAGCTTGATCCGCAGGATCATGCTCAGGCCGCCGCCGACCGATCGCAGGTCCTGTTCGACCGTCTGCCCGACGAGGTTGAAATCGTGCAGCACGCCGTTGAGGTCCGGCATGCCGCCGGCGATCGCGCTGATGTCGGCGTCGATCGTGAGGGTGACGGTCTCGTCCTGGGCGATGCGCTGGCGATCCAGCGACGCGGTGACGCCCTGCGCCCAGGCCGGCAGACAGCAGGCGAGCAGCGCCCACCACAGCGCGAAGGCCGTCCAGCGGCGCCGGGCGGCGCGCATCAGCGATCGCCCTCGCGCTTGCGGCGCTTCTGTTCGAGCAGGAACTTGGCCCGCAGCAGCCCGCCCGGATCGTCCGGCACCCGGCGCAGCCAGGCCTCGTTGGCGAGCCGCCGCTCGCGCGCCTCGGCGGTCTCCGTCGGCGGCGGCGCGCCCTGCGGCCGGGTGCCGCCGGCCCGCGCGCGCGCCATGCGCTCGCGCTGGGCGCGATCCGCGGCCTGCTGGTCGGCAGGGTCGGTGGGACCGACCGGCTCCGGCGGTGCGCCCGGGCGTTCCCGAGCCTGCCGCTCGCGCTGCGCCTGATCGCGCTGTCGCTGCGCCTGCTGCTGGTTCTGCTGCTGGTTCTGCTGCTGGTTCTGCTGCTGGTTCTGCTGCTGGTTTTGTTGCTGATCCTGCCGCTGCTGGTCCTGCTTCTGCTGGTCCTGCTTCTGCTGGTCCTGCTTCTGCTGATCCTGCTTCTGCTGATCCTGCTTCTGCTGATCCTGCTTCTGCTGATCCTGCTTCTGCTGGTCCTGCTTCTGCTGGTTCTGCTGCTGGTTTTGCTGGTTCTGCTGCTGGTCTTGCGGCTTGCCCTGCTGCCTGCGGCGCGCCTCCTCGACCTTGCGCCGGTTGATCGTGGCGTCGGTCATGCCCGGCTGTGCGCGCAGCGCGCGGTCGTATTCGGCGATCGCCTCGTCGTAACGGCCCTGGCGGGCGTAGGCGTTGCCGCGGTTGTACGCGGCCTCGGCCCCGGGCAGGTCGCGCCAGGCGGCCTCGGCGGCGGCGAAATCGCCGCGTCGATAGGCCTCGACGCCGGCCGCCATCTCCGCCTGCGCGCGCTGGTCGTCGCGCTGCCACAGATCGGACGCCGCGGCCGGTCGCCATGGCAGCCACAGCGCGATCACCAGCACCGCCAGCACGCCGCGCCGGAACGCGAGCAGGCCGAGCAGCAGCAGCGGCGGCAGCAGCCAGAACCCTTCGTCGAGCGCGGTTTCGGCGCGCTTGTCGCCAGCGGCCGCCTGGTCGATGCGGTCGGCCGCGAACACGCCCAGCGCCTGCAGGTCGGCGTCGCCCGGCGCGAACGCGGCGTACTGGCCGCCGCCGGCGACCGCAAGCGCGCGCAGCGCGGTGTCCTGCAGCCGCGCGACATGGACCTCGCCCCTGCGGTCGCGGTACTGCGCGCCGGCCTCGCTGCCCATGCCCAGCACCGATACCCGGTAGCCGTCCGTGCGCGCCTCGATCGCGGCGCTGTCGGCAGCGCCGCCGGCATGGTCGGTGATCAGCAGGATCTCGCCGTGGCGGAACCCCGCGCGCTGCAGCAGGCGGGCCGATTCCTCGATCGCGCGATCGGCGCGGCTGCCGTCCCGCGGCATCACGTCGGGCGCGAGCGCATCGAGGAACAGCGCGACGTTGGCGGCGTCGTCGGTCAGCGGCGACACGGTGTAGGCGTCGCTGGCGAAGGCGACCAGCGCGAGCTGCCCGCCGCCGCGCCGGCGCAGGATCTCCGCGATCTTCGCCCGCGCCTGCAGCAGCCGCGATGGCGGCACGTCGGCCGCATCGGTGGCCGACGACAGGTCCACCGCGATCACCAGCGGCATGCGGTCCTGCCACAGCGGCTGCGGCACCTCGCGCCAGCTCGGGCCGGCCAGCGCCAGCACCGCGAGGGTGCCGGCGAGGGCGAACGCGGTCGTCGGCAGCCAGCGACGCCAGCCGCGGTTCGCCGCACCGCCGTTCTCGAGCAGGTGCGACAGCAGGTGCGCATCGACCACGCCGCGCCACAGGTCGCCGTCGTGTCGGGTGCGATGCAGCCACCACAGCAGCGCCGGCAGCGCGAGCAGGCCGAGCAGCCACAGCGGCCGCAGGAAATGGAACGTGCCGATCACCGCGGCGCCGATCACCGTGCTGCCGATCACCGTGCTGCCGATCGCGGCGGTGTCGAGCATGGCGGCGGCGCTCATGCCGGCCTCCGCGCGCTTCGGCGCAGCAGCAAGGCCAGCAGCGCGCAGGCGACGGCGCCGCCCAGCGGCCACGGGTAGCGCTCGATCTTCGGGCGCAGCCGCTGACCGGGCAGTTTCACCGGTTCGAGCCGGTCGATCTCGGCGTAGATGCCCTTGAGCTGATCGGCGTCGCGGGCGACGTAGGCGCGGCCGCCGGTAAGTTCGGCGATGCGGCGCAGGCCTTCCTCGTCGGTGGTGTCGGCGCCGCCGGGCATGCGGATCGGCACGCCGAACACCGACAGCCCGGCGCCGTAGCCGCCGAAGGCGATGGTGTGGATGCGCACGCCGGCGTCGCGGGCGATGGCCGCGGCCTTCGGCGGATCGAGCGCGCCGGCGTTGCTGATGCCGTCGGTGAGCAGGATCAGCAGGCGCTGTTCGGCCGGCTGCGCCTGCAGGCGCTTGGTCCCCAGCGCGATCGCGTCGCCGATCGCCGTGGCGCGGCCGGCGAGCCCGGCGACGGTACCGTCGAGCTGTTCCTGCACGGTGTCGAGGTCGCGGGTCAGCGGGGTCAGCGCGTAGGCGCGGTCGCCGAACACGATCAGGCCCACGCGGTCGCCGTGGCGGCGTTCGAGGAAGTCGGCGATCACCGCCTTGGCCGCGGTCAGGCGCGAGACGGTGCGCCCGTTCAGTTCGATGTCGCGCTCGTCCATGCTGCCGGACAGGTCCAGGGCCAGCATCAGGCTGCGCGAGGTCTGCGGCGGCTGCACGATCTCGCCGAGCTGCTGCGGGCGCGCCGCGGCCACGCACAGCAGGCTCCAGGCCAGCAGCGGCAGCAGGCCGATCGGCCGGGTCCGCGCCGGCCCGGCGTTGCCGCCGACCGCGATCAGGCGCTCGCCCCACGGCACCCGCAGCGCCGTGGCCTGTCCGCCGGCCGGCGGCAGCAGCCAGCGCACCAGCCACGGCAGCGGCAGGGCCATCAGCCAGCCGGGCCAGGCGAAGATCTGCAGCAGCGCGTCGCGCCAGGCGTCGATCATCGCGTCCGCCTCCGCAGTCGCCACCACGGCGGCGGACGCATCAGCCGCACGAAGCACGGACGGGCGGCCGCGCGCAGGGTTTCGCACGCGGCCTCGTCCACGTCGGCGCGGAACGCGCCCTCCAGCAGCGTGCGCCCGACCTCGCCGGCGAACGCCGAGGAGCGGCTCGCGCCATCGAGGAACCGCAGCCAGTCCTCGCCGGCGAGACGGTCGGCCGCCGGATCGCGCCGCCGCGAGGCGCGGCGCAGCAGTTCCGAGATCGTCGCCGCCCGCGCCTGCGGATCCGCCGCCGCGGCGACGCTCGCGTCGAACAGCGCCTCGATCCCGCGCCGCCAGCGCCGGCGTCGCAGCCACCACCACAGGATCGCGATCGCCGCCACCAGGGCCCAGCCGAACACCAGCCACCAGCCGGGGGCCGGCGGCCACCACGACGGCGGCGGCGGCAGATGCACGTCGCGCAGTTGCAGCGGATCGGCCGCCGGCGCGCCCTGCGCGGGGCCCTGGGCCAGCAGGGGCAGCAGCGCCTTCATGCCGCGCGCGTGCCCTCGAACAGGTCGAGCCAGCTTTCGCTGGGCATCTCGGTCGACAGCGGGCGCACCCGGACGCCGCCGCGCGCGAGCACCGCCGCGGCGTCGCGCAGCGGCCCCTCGAACGCGGTCTGCCAGCGCGCGCGCTGGGCGCTGCCGGCGAGGTCCAGTTCGATCCGGGTGGCGCTGGTCGAGGTCGCGGGGCGTTCGATCCGGAACGGCAGCCGCGCCCGCGGCGGATCGCGCTCGAAGGGATCGCACAGCAGCAGCACGATCACTTCGCGATGCTGCGCCAGCGCCGGCCAGCGCGAAGGCGCCTGCGCCAGCACGCTGGCCGGGTCGGCCAGCACCAGCAGCCGCGACCCGGGACGCATCAGGCGATCGGCATGGTCCAGCGCCACGCCCAGGCCGCTGTCCTCCTCGGGCGGGCGCGCGTACCAGCGCACCAGCGCATCGAGGGCGCGCAGCGCGCCGCGGGTGCCCGAGGCCGGCACCACCGGCGGTTCGCGCACGCTGCCGCGCAGCGCGGCGATGCGGTCGCCGTCGCGCACCGCCGCCCACGCCGCCACGGCGCCGGCGCGCGCGGCCTGCACCGACTTGAAGCGCACGCGGGTGCCGAAATACAGCGCCGGCGCGGTGTCGGCGACGATCAGCGTGAGCCGTTCGCGCTCGGCCTGGAACAGCTTGGTGTGCGGCTTGCCTGTGCGCGCGGTGAGGCGCCAGTCGATGTGGCGGGCGTCGTCGCCCTGGGCGTATTCGCGCGACTCGGCATATTCCATGCCGCGGCCGCGCATCGGCGACGGCGCCTGGCCGCTCATGCCGTGGCGCCCGCGCCGGGGCGGACGCCGGCCGGTGGCGGCGCGCCGCAGCGCCACCAGTTCGTCCAGTGCGGGAACGATGCCCTCGCTCATGCCGTCGCGCGCCGCCGAGCCGCGCTCAGGGCAGCGGCACCTTGTCGATCAGCGCCTGCACCAGGCGCTCGCCGTCCCAGCCCTCGGCCACCGCCTCGTAGCTGGGCAGCACGCGATGGCGCAGCACGTCGTGGGCGACCGCGCGCACGTCCTCGGGGGTGACGAAATCGCGGCCCGCCAGCCACGCGCGGGCGCGGGCGCAGCGCTCCAGCGCGATCGAACCGCGCGGACTGGCGCCCCAGCCGATGCGGCGCGCCAGTGCGGCGTCGTAGCGGCGCGCATCTCGCGAGGCCAGCACCAGTTCGATCAGGTAGCGCTCCACCGCCGGTGCGACGTGCAGGTCGAGCACGGCTTCGCGCGCGGCAAAGACCTGCTCCTGGGTCAAACGCACCGACGGGCCCTCGTCCGCGGCGGCCGCGCCATCGGCGTGCCGCGCCTTCGCGCGCGCGAGCCGCAGGATCTCGCCCTCGACCGCCGCCTCGGGGTAGCCGATACGCACGTACATCAGGAACCGGTCGAGCTGGGCCTCGGGCAGCGGGAACGTGCCCTCCTGCTCGATCGGGTTCTGGGTCGCCATCACCAGGAACAGCCGCGGCAGCGGATAGGTGCGGCGGCCGACGGTGACCTGGCGTTCGCCCATCGCTTCGAGCAGCGCCGACTGGACCTTGGCCGGCGCGCGATTGATCTCGTCGGCGAGCAGCAGCGAATGGAAGATCGGGCCGGGCTGGAATTCGAAGTGGCCGTCCTGCGGACGCCAGACCTCGGTGCCGGTGAGATCGGCCGGGAGCAGGTCCGGGGTGAACTGGACGCGGGCGAAGTCCGCCTCCAGGCGCGAGGCCAGGGCGCGGATGGCGGTGGTCTTGGCCAGCCCCGGCGCGCCTTCCACCAGCAGGTGGCCGTCGGCCAGCAGGGCGATGAGCAGGCGCTCGACGAGTGCGGCTTGCCCGACGATCTCGGCGGAGAGCCGTTCGCGCAGCTGCGCGAAGGCGGCGTGGAGTCGGGAAAATGCGGCGGTGTCCGTCATGTCCGGCGGGCGTCCCTGTTCGGTTGAGCGACCCGCAGTTTGACCGAAGTCGGGCCGGAATGTTCACCGCCGCCGGACTTCGCCCGCCAAAGCGCCGCGGGAGCGCCGGCGACCGCAGCGACGACCGCCCCCGGAAAACGCGACGGGGGCCGAAGCCCCCGTCGCGAACGGATCGGATGCCGCCGGCTCAGACGCGCGGCGCGACCGCCATCACCTTCGGGGTGACGAAGATCAGCAGCTCGGCCTTGTTCTTGCTGCGGCCCTTCTTCTTGAAGAGGTTGCCGAGCACCGGCAGATCGGCCAGGAACGGCACCTTGGCGGCCTGGCTGCGATCGGAGAACTCGTACACGCCGCCGATCACGACGGTGTTGCCGTCCTCGACCAGCACCGCGGTGTTCACCTCGCGCTTGGCGATCTGCGGCACCGAGCCGTTGACCGTGGTGACGTAGCCCTCGAGTTCGTCCTTCTTGACCGCCATGTTCAGGAACACGCGGCCGTCGTTGGTGATCGTCGGGGTGACCTTGAGCTCCAGCACCACGTCCTTGAAGTTCACGGTCTGGGTGACGACGCCGCCGGTCGAGTTGGTGGTGACGTAGCCGATTTCCTTGCCCTGCTTGATCACCGCCTCGCGCTGGTTGCTGGTGACCACGCGCGGGTTGGAGATGACCTCGCCACGGCCTTCTTCCTGCATCGCCGACAGCTCGATGTCCAGGTAGTAGCCGGCGTTGAGGATCGTGAAGGCCAGGCTCGCCGGGGTGTTGGTGATCAGCGAACCGACCGCGGCGCCGAGATCGACGTTGGGCCCCTTGTTGATCGTGTAGGTGCCCGGCAACGGCGGACGCACGCCGTCGGGGTTGTTCACCGGATCGTAGCGGTCCGGATTCGACAGCCAGGTGTTGTACGCGTTCGCGTAGGTGTTGTCGCGCTGGATGATCGAATTGCGGGTGCCGGTGGTATTGGTGATGCTGTTGCCGAACGTGACGTTGTCGCGCGAGCCGTTGATGCCGAACTTCGCGCCCAGCTCGCGGGCGAAGTCCTCGGTGGCGATCACGATCTTGGCCTCGATCAGCACCTGGTCGACCGGCTTGTCGAGGGTGGCGACGAGGCGGCGGATTTCGGCGACGCGCGCCGGGATGTCGATCACCAGCAGGGTGTTGGTGCGGCGGTCGAAGCTGAGGCTGCCGCGCGGCGAGAGGAAGCCGCGGCTCATCTGGCCCTGGCCGCCGGCGCCGCCCTGGCCGCCCTGGCCGGACTGGTTGCCCTTGCTGTCGTCGGTGAGCAGCTTGGCGATGTCCTCGGCGTTGCCGTAGCTGACCGGGATGTACTCGGTGACGGTTTCGGTGCGGTTCTCGATCGCGATGCGGGCGTCTTCCTTGTCCTGCTCGAACTTCGCGATCTCCGCCTGCGGCGCGACCCACACCACGTTGCCGCTGCGGCGCTTGTCGAGCTGCTTGGCCTGCAGGACGATGTCCAGGGCCTGGTCCCACGGCACGTTCACCAGGCGCAGGGTGACGTTGCCCTGGGTGGTGTCGCTGGCGACGATGTTGAGGTTGGACTCCTCGGCGATCAGCTGCAGCACGGTGCGCACCGGCACGTCCTGGAAGTTGAACGTGACCGGGCGGCCGCTGTAGGCGCGGGCGGGCGAGGTCGCCGCGCGCTGCGCGGAGGCGGGGGCCGCGGCGGCGCCGACGGCGCGGGCCGGGGCCGCGGCGCGCGGGACCAGTTCGACGATGTAGTCGCGGCCGGTCTGGTAGGCCAGCGACTCGAACCCGCCGCGGGCGCTGACCGCGACCCGGCTCTTGTCGCCGGAGGCGCTGGACTGGATCTGCTGCGCCGGCGTGGCGAAGTCGGTCACGTCGAGCGTGCGCTGCAGGTTGGCCGGCATCGTGGCGTTGCCGATGTCCACCACCACGCCGCCGTCGCTGGTGCGCAGGTCGGGCATGGCGCCGTCGCCGTCGAAGTGCAGGATCAGCTTGCCGGAGCCGCCGTCGCCGCGCTTGAAGTCGATGCTGGTGACCGTGGCGACCGCCGGCGCCTGCCGGACTTCCGTCGCGGCCGGTGCGGTGGCCGCGGGCGGCGGGGTCGCGCCCACGGCGCTCAGCGCCGAAAGCAGCCCTGCGGCCAGGCCGAACAGCGCGGCCTTCACGGGTTTGGTGCGACGGCCCTGCTGCTGGCTATGCGCGTTGAGTACGATCATTTCGCTATCCCCTCAGTCTTATTCGTCGTCGAGCGTGACCGTCGCCGGCCGCTCCAGCCAACCGCCTGCACCATCGGACACCAGTTCGACCAGCTCGATGCGGTCCTCGTGCACCGCGGTCACCCTGCCGTCGGACTGGCCCATGTAATTGCCCGGCACCACGCGCTGGGTGACCTTGTCGGGCCCCATCACCAGCGCCACCAGCGCACCGCCGCCCCCGATCGTGCCGACCATCTTCAGCGAGTCGAGCGGGAACTGTTCCAGCGCCTCCCTGCGGCGGCCGCTGTCCGGATGCGGGCCCGCGGCGCCGGAGGCGAACGCGGTGCTGAACGGATCGCGCAGGTTCTGCGCGGAGTATTCGAAGGTTTCGAACTGCTGCATCACCGGCAGCGGATCGAGCGGCGGCGCGGGCTTGGCCTTGATGCCGTCGACCCACTCCTGCAGGTTCGGGGCGTCGCCCGGCGTGCTGGTGATGCCGCGACCGCAGCCGGCGGCGGCCAGCGCGAGCAGCAGCGGCACGGCCAGGCGCGCCATGTTGTCGGGACGTGTGCGCATCAGCGGCTCCCCCCCGCCGCGGCGGCGGCGGCCTCGGTCTTCTTGGCGCCCGCGGTCACGGCGGCGGCGCCGGGGACCGGCGGCGTACCGGCGGCCGGCGGCGTCGCTCCCGGCGTGGCGCCGGTGGCGGTGCCGTCCGCGTTTTCCTCGTTCGGATCGCGGTAACGGTAGGTCTTGACCGTGCCCTTGAGTTCGAGCATGCCGCCCGCGGCCAGGCCCACCGGCTTCTTGCCCGGGGCGGCGCCCGGGGTGTCCTTGGGCTTCAGCGAGATGTCGTGCATGGTCATGATCACCACGCGCGGCAGCGAGGCCACGCCGCTGACGAAGGCGCCGAACTGGTGGTAGGTGCCCACCATCTTCAGCTCGATCGGCTTCTCGGCGTAGAACTCCTGGAGCGTTTCCGCGCCGGGCTGGAACAGTTCGTTGGTGATGCCGGTGGCGAGCGCGGTCTGCGAGATGTCGACGATCAGGTCGGGCATCTCGTTCTTGCTCGGCAGCTGGCGCAGCATCTGCTGGAGCTGCTGCTCCATCTGCGCGAGCTGCTGTTTCAGCGGTTCGAGGTTCGCGGCCTGGCCCTGCAGCTTCTCGAATTCGGCGCGCTTGGTGCCCTCGTCCATCTCCAGCGCTTCCAGGGTCGCGCCCTTGGGACGGGTGAGGAAGTTCCACATCAGGAACAGGATCAGCAGCCCCAGCGCGACGCAAAAGCCCAGTTGCCATTCGCGCGGCCACGAGCCGGCGTTGTTGAAGTCGAGCTCCTTGAGCGACATCTTCTTCTTCATGGCGCGGCTCCTCCCGCGGACGGCTTGCCGGCTGGGGGCGGGGTCTGCTGGGTCGGCGCCGGCGCGCCCGCGGCAGGCGCGGTCGCCGGGGCGCCGGTGGCCGCCGGGGCGCTGCCGGCGGGGGCGGCGCCTGCGGGCGCTGCGCCGGCGGCGGGCTGGCCGGCGGCGGGCTGGCCGGCGGCGGGCTGGCCGGCGGCGGGCTGGCCGGCGGCGGGCATCAGCGGCTGCAGCGTGGTCTGGCTGGCCGCCGGCGCACTGCCGTCGGCCGGGGCGGCGGCGCCGTCGGCGGACTGGGCGTTGGGCGAGGACAGCGTGACCGTGAGCTTGAAGGTGTGCGGCAGGCCGCTGACGTCGTCCTGGGCCTGGATCACCGACAGGTCGGGCTTGGTCATCCAGCCCGAAGCGGACAGGTTGTCCATGTAGTTGCTGACCCGCGCGTAGGACTGCGAACGGCCTTCCAGGGTCAGCTTGTCGCCTTCCTGGTTCAGGCCGGTCAGCACGACGCCGTCGGGAATGGTGCGGACCAGCGCATCGAACAGGTGGACCATCTGCGAGCGGTTGGCCTGCAGTTCCTCGATCACCTGCTTGCGGCTGAGCAGGTTGCTCTTCTTCTGCTCGAGTTCCTCGATCTGGGTGATCTTCTTCTTGACGTCGGCGATCTGGGTGTCCAGGAACGCGTTGCGCTCCTGCTGGCCCGAGATCTGCGCGTCGTAGTAGTAGTCGACCGCGAACCACACCGCGAAGCCGGCCACCGCCGACAGCGCCAGCATGGTGAAGAACTGTTTCTTGCGCTCTTTCTGCCGTTCCGCGCGCCACGGGAGGAGGTTGATGCGTGCCATCAGTCGAAACTCCTCAGGGCAAGGCCGCAAGCGATCATCAGCGCCGGCGCGTCCTGCGCGAGCGCGTGGGCCTGGACACGGGGGCCGAGCGTCATCTGGGCCAGCGGATTGGCGACCATCGTCTGCACGCCCAGCTGCTCCTCGACCATCGCGGCGATGCCGGCGATGGAGGCGCAGCCGCCGGCCAGCACGATCTGGTCGACCCGGTTGTACTCGCTGCCCGCGTAGAAGAACTGCAGCAGGCGGCCGATCTGCTGGGCCATCGCCTCCTTGAACGGCTCCAGCACCTCGATCTCGTAGCTTTCGGGCAGGCCGCCCTGGCGCTTGGCCAGGCCCGCCTCCTCGTAACTCAGGCCGTAGCGGCGCATGACCTCGTCGGTCAGCTGCTTGCCGCCGAACACCTGCTCGCGGCTGTAGATGTTGCGGCCGTTGCGCAGGATGCTGAGGGTGGTCATGGTGGCGCCGACGTCGACCATCGCGACGATGCCGTCGTGCGGCACGTTGAGGCCGCCGGCGATCAGCGCATAGGCGTTCTCGATCGCGAAGGCCTCGACGTCCATGACCTTGGCGGTCAGGCCGCCGATCTCCAGCGCCGAGGCCCGCATCTCGACGTTCTCCGAGCGCGAGGCGGCCAGCAGCACCTGGACCATCTCCGGGTTGCCGGGCATCGGGCCCAGCACCTCGAAGTCGAGGTTCACTTCCTCGATCGGATACGGGATGTAGTTCACCGCCTCCAGCTCGATCTGGGACTCCATGTCGTCCTCGTCGAGCTCGGACGGCATCGGGATCACCTTGGTGATCACCGCGGAGCCCGCGACGGCGGCCGCGGCGAGCTTGGCCTTGCTGCCGGACCGGTTGAGCGCGCGACGGATGGCCTCGCCCACCGCCTCGACCTCGACGATGTTCTTCTCGGCCACCGCGTTCGGCGGCAGCGGCTCGACCGCGTAATGTTCCACCCGGTAGCGGTCGCCGGCCCGAGACAGCTGCAGGAGCTTGACGGCGGTCGAGCTGATGTCGACACCTACCAGAGGCGACTGGTTTTTTGCGAACAGTCCCACTTTTTCCCCTTCCCACGCGCGCTTACGCGCGTTACGTGTCCCAATACATTAAATAACGGACTTTTCACCCCAAGGCAACCTCCCCCCCATTCCGGATGGCGTGAGAGTGAACTCTGTCACGACCTCGCCCCCCTCCCGGACCTCCCCGCCCCCCCTGCCCGCGCGGGCGGGCCGCGGCCGCCGGGCCGCCTATAATCCCCTGCCCCACCGTTCGCCACGACGCCAGGATCCGCCTGCCCATGTCCCGACTCCGCCGCCTGCTGCGCTGGGCGCTCCTGCTTTCCGTCCTCGGCCTGGTGGCCGGCGCCGCCGCCTTCGGCCTGCTCTACGCCTCGGTGTCCTCCAAACTGCCCGACGTCGAGACCCTGCGCCACGTCGAGCTGCAGGAGCCGCTCTATGTGTATGCCGCCGACGGCCGCCTGATGGGCATCTTCGGCGAGACCCGGCGCTACCCGGTGAAGATCGCCGAGGTCCCCAGGCACCTCAAGGAGGCCTTCCTGGCGATCGAGGACGCCCGCTTCTACGAACACGGCGGCGTGGACTACAAGGGCACCGCGCGCGCGATCTGGCTGATCCTGAAGACCCGCTCCAAGCACGTCCCGGGCGGATCGACCATCACCCAGCAGGTCGCGCGCCAGTTCTTCCTCAGTTCCGAGGTCAGCTACACCCGCAAGTTCGCGGAAATGCTGCTGGCCCGCAAGATGGAGCAGGAACTGAGCAAGGACGAGATCTTCGAGCTGTACCTCAACAAGAGCTTCTTCGGCAATCGCGCCCACGGCGTCGGCGCGGCCGCCGAGTTCTACTTCGGCAAGCCGCTGGACAAGCTGAGCCTGGACGAGATGGCCTCGCTGGCGGCGATCCCCAAGTTCCCGTCGACCGGCAATCCGCTGAGCAACCCGGCGCGCGCCAAGGTCCGCCGCGACTACGTGCTGCAGCGCATGCGCGAACTGGGGATGATCTCCGCCGCCGACGAGCAGGCCGCGCGCGCCGTGCCCATGCACGCCAGCCCGCACGAGCGCCCGGTCGAGGTCTACGCGCCGTTCGTGGCCGAGATGGTCCGCCAGGAAATGATCGAGCGCTACGGCAAGGAGGCCCTGACCAAGGGCTACCACGTCGTCACCACCATCGACCCGGTGCTGCAGGCCGCGGCCGACGCCGCCGTGCGCGACGGCCTGGGCACCTACGACCATCGCCACGGCTGGAACCCCAAGGCGATGCCTCACCTGGAGCTGGCCGCCGGCGAGGACGCGGCCACCGCCGCCGGCCGCCTGCGCGCCTTCCCGACCCAGGGCGAACTGCGCGCGGCGCTGGTCCTGGGCACCAGCGGCGCCGAGGCGCAGGTGGTGCTCGCCGACGGCAGCGTACTGACCCTGGGGCCGGACGCCTCGCGCTGGACCGGCAAGGCGCCGGGCGCCCTGCTCAAGCGCGGCGACGTGACCCGGGTGCGCCGGATCGAGCCCCAGGCCAAGACCGCCGACGCCAAGGCCGGCGCCGCCGCGCCCGCCGCCCCCGCGGGCCCGGTCACCTGGCGGCTCGACCAGCTCCCGCGCGCCGAGTCCGCGCTGGTCTCGCTCGACGCCGACACCGGCGCGCTGCGCGCGGTGGTCGGCGGCTACAGCTTCGCCGGCAGCAAGTTCAACAACGCCGTCCAGGCCCGCCGCCAGCCGGGGTCGTCGTTCAAGCCGTTCATCTATGCCGCGGCGTTCGAGCGCGGCTACAACCCGGCGTCGATCGTGCTGGACGCCCCGGTCGTGTTCCGCATGCGCGGCGGCAAGGACTGGCGGCCGCAGAACGACGGCGGCGGCTTCGCCGGCCCGATCCGGGTGCGCCAGGCGCTGGTGCAGTCGCGCAACCTGGTGTCGGTGCGCATGCTCGACGCGATCGGCGTCGACTACGCCCGCAAGTACATCACCCAGTTCGGCTTCAAGGAGGAGGAACTGCCGCCGAACCTGTCGATCGCGCTGGGCACGCCGTCGCTGACTCCGCTGTCGGTCGCCCGCGGCTACGCCACCTTCGCCAACGGCGGCTTCCGCATCGACCCCTGGTTCATCAACGAAGTGAAGGACCGCGACGGCGCGACGATCTTCCGGATGAAACCCGCCATCGCCTGCCGCAGTTGCGGCCAGGGCGCGACCGGCCAGCCGCTGACGCCGACCTCGACCGTGGTCGACGGCTTCGACTTCGGCCCGGCCGGCGGCGCCAAGCCCGCCGACGCGCCCAAGGGCAGCCCCAAGGTCACGACCGCCAAGCCGGCGGACAAGCCCGCGACGCCGCCCGCCGACGCGGTGCTGGCCCCGCGCGCGATCGACGAGCGCATCGCCTACCAGTTGGTCTCGATGATGCGCGACGTGGTGCTGCACGGCACCGCCACCGACGCCCGCTCGATCGGCCGCGAGGACATCGGCGGCAAGACCGGTTCGACCAACGACCACCGCGACGCCTGGTTCTCCGGCACCGGCGGCAACCTCATCACCACGGTCTGGGTCGGCAAGAGCGACAACACCTCGCTGGGCTACCGCGAATACGGCGGCAAGGCCGCGCTGCCGATCTGGATCGAGTACATGAAGAAGGCGCTCAAGGACGTGCCGATCGCACCGAACGAGCCGCCGCCGGGGATGGTCAAGGTCGCGGTCACCGCCGGCGGCCAGTTGCTGCCGACCACCGGCAGCGGCGGGATCGTCGAGTACGTCAAGGTCGAAGACCTCGAGAAGATGGAAACCTACGTCGAGGACTACGGCGCCGACGACGCGATGCCGAGCGAGGAGTCGTTCGACATCTTCTGACCGGCATCGCCGGTCGGACCGCCGGCCGGGCCGTGGCCCGGCCGGCGACGCTGCAGCCCGGTTTGCGATTTCACGGGCATCCGCTACAGTCGAGCCTGGCCACGCCGGGACGATGCTCATGCGCCACGCCCGCCAACACGCCGAGACGAAGACCCGCGAGCGCCGCTACCGGCTCGCCCACGAAGCCGCCCGGCTGATCGCCGAGTCCGGCATCCGCGATTTCCACCAGGCCAAGCTCAAGGCCGCCGCCCGCCTGGGCATCCACGACGACGCCTCGCTGCCGCGCAACCGGGAGATCGAGGACGCCCTGCGCGAGTACCAGCGCCTGTTCCAGGGCGAATTCCACGGCGACAGCCAGGCCGGCGAGCTGCGCCGCCGCCGCGAGGCGGCGCTGCGCGCGCTCGACTTCTTCGGCGACTTCGACGCCCGCCTCGTCGGCCCGGTGCTCGAAGGCACCGCCGACGCCAACTCGCCCGTCCACCTCCAGCTCTACACCGACGACGCCGACAGCGTGCCGCGCTTCCTCGATGAACACCGCATCCCCGCCGAATCCCGCGGCCGCCGCGTCCGCCTCGACCGCGAACGCGCCATCGACGCCCCGACCTGGCTGTTCTCGGCCGAGGAGCTGACCTTCGACCTCACCGTCCTCCCGCACGACGCCCTGCGCCAGGCCCCGCTGTCGAGCATCGACGAGAAACCGATGCGGCGCGCGTCGGCGGCGCAGTTGCAGGCGCTGCTGGCGGAGGAGGAGGTGGCGGCAGGGGGACAATTAACCGTAAGCACCTGAATGATAAGAGGATTAAGTAACGACAAAGGACTCTCTTGACGCCTACAGCGATGATTAGGATGATCACCTCTATGTTGTGCCGCACCTCACTTTCGCAGCCTCAATTTTTGAGATCGCTACGGGTAGACTAAGAAATTGATCCGGGGGGACACGACCATGACTAGCCAAGGACGCAAAATCAAAGCACCACAGGCGATGGATGCCACTGCTACCTCAGAGTCGCATCAGATGGAGCTTTTTTTTACTTCGCTTTCACCGAAACCAATGGCTACTGTTCATCAATTTCCTAGCCACCGTCGAAGTCAGAATGATGCGCTGAAGCGAATTCTCGATTTCGCAAACACGCTCCCGGGGCAGTAATTTTTTTCAAAGGGCCAAAGGGGACGGCCAATTGAACACGCCATTAAAGCCAGTAAGATCAGATGCGGCAAAGCCCCATTCTGCTGCAGGCCTAGGCAAGCACGCACATGAGCATTTGGATTCCAGGCAATCCAAAGAACTTGTGCTCGGCCTTAGCGGACCCGTCGGATCAGGCATAAATCACGTAAAAACAACTCTGGAAAGCACACTTGCGGCCAGAGGATACAGAGTTGTGCATATTAAGATCAGCGAAAGTTTCAATGAAGAAGCCGCTCGTCACGGAATTCCGCTAGATCAATCCAGAAAAGAATACTCCCCGGAATTCAATAGGATTTGGACGCTTCAGTCATTGGGAAACTCTCTAAGAGACATTCTTGGCGAAGATGTCGGCGCCCAGCTTGCGATGAAATCCATCGCCATACACCGCACAAATGACAACCAAGATGTCTCAATATCTGACATCGAACCAAAGAAAGTCGCTTATATCGTTGACCAATTGAAGCACCCAAAAGAAGTTGCACTTCTTAGTAGCGTTTATCGCAATATCTTCTATATGATTGGCGTGCTGTGCAACTATGAACAGAGAAAGAAAAATCTTACAAATCTTGGCCTAACAAAACCTCTCGCCGAAGAACTAATGGAGCGAGACAGAAAGGAATCCGGGGAAAATGGGCAGCAATTAGAGAAAACATTGCAGTATGCTGAATTTTTTATTAGCAACTCTAAAAACAACATTGCAGAGATAGAAACATCCCTGAAGAGATTTGTGGGACTTATTCATGGCGACAATGGACTAACGCCGTCACCAAAAGAAAGAGGCATGTTTGCAGCATATAGCGCCAGCCTCCAATCAGCCTGCTTATCCCGTCAAGTGGGAGCCGCCATTGCGGACAAAGAAGGGAACATCATAGCTACTGGATGCAATGATGTACCAAAGGCAGGAGGCGGGCTTTATGAGCCCGGCCCAGGAGATCTTCGGTGTGTTTTCAAAGAAGGCATTTGCTACAACGACAAATACAAAGATGATCTAAAAAAAAGCGTAGTCCGTGTTCTGATCAACGAAGGGGTCAGCGCAGAAGAAGCCAAAAAACTAGCAGAAGCGATAAGATCGAATACAAGAATCAAAGACCTCATCGAATTTTCCCGAGCCGTTCACGCAGAAATGGACGCCATAGTTAGCGTCGCAAGAAAAGGCACAGGTCAGGTACAAGGAGCCATGATGTACACAACGACCTATCCTTGCCACAGTTGCGCAAGGCATATTGTCGCAGCGGGGATATCAACAGTCTATTTCATTGAGCCCTACGAAAAAAGCTTGGCATCTGATCTCCACGACGACTCTATTGCTCAAGAACCAGACAGTGAAACAGGCGCCCACAATAGCCAGAAAGTTGCATTCATGCACTTTGATGGCGTGTCACCAAGGAAGTTCACCAAGCTTTTCCACTCTTCTTCCAGCAGAAAAACAAATAACGGAAAAGCAGAAAAACAGATACCCGATGCAAACAAGAAAATTCCAGAATATCTTGACGATTATATTGAACTAGAAAGCAGAGTCATCAAACGCCTGGAATCACTCGCACCGGCTACAGTTATCTCGTAGTCCTCAGGCCGGGTTAGGTCCGCCTTCGTGACATCTCCGTGACGAATACGATCCTCCGGACCGCTTCGCCATGCGCACGCCATGACCGGACACGTCGCAGCGGCGGGCCAGGGCCCGCCCTACGACATCGGATTGCGGTTTACGAAGCGAACCGATCCGTCGCCCGCACCAGCGCGTCGGTGTTCTCGGCCTCGAACGCGGAGTGGCCGGAGGCGGGGCTGATCAGGAGTTCGCCCTTCGGCCAGGCCTTGTGCAGTTCCCAGGCGTTCTGGATCGGGCAGACCACGTCGTAGCGGCCGTGGACGATCACGCCGGGGATGTCGGCGATGCGGTGGGCGTCGCGCAGCAACTGGTCCTCGACCTCGAAGAAGCCGCCGTTGACGAAGTAGTGGTTCTCGATGCGCGCGAACGCCAGCGCGAAGTGCGCGTCCTCGTGGCCGGCGACGAAGTCGTCGTCGACGTGCAGGAAGCTGGTCGCGCCTTCCCACACGCTCCAGGCGCGCGCGGCGGCGAGCCGGGTGGCTTCGTCCTCGCTGGTCAGGCGGCGGTGGTAGGCGGAGATCAGGTCGCCGCGCTCGACCGGCGGGATCGCGGCGAGGTAGTGCGCCCATGCGTCCGGGAACAGCCGCGAGGCGCCTTCCTGGTAGAACCATTCCAGTTCCCAGCGCCGCAGCATGAAGATGCCGCGCAGGACGAGTTCGGTGACCCGCTCGGGATGGGTTTCGGCGTAGGCCAGCGCCAGGGTCGAGCCCCACGAACCGCCGAACACCTGCCAGCGGTCGATGCCGAGCGTCGTGCGCAGCCGCTCGATGTCGGCGACGAGGTCCCAGGTGGTGTTGCCGACGAGGTCCGCGTGCGGCGTCGAGCGGCCGGCGCCGCGCTGGTCGAACAGCACGATGCGGTACTTCGCCGGATCGTGGAACCGCCGCATCTTGGTGCTGCAGCCGCCGCCCGGGCCGCCGTGCAGCATCACCACCGGTTTGCCGTCGGGGTTGCCGCACTGTTCGTAGTAGAGGACGTGGCGATCGTCGCCCTGCAGGGCGCCGGTGTCGTACGGCGCGATCTCGGGGTACAGCGTGCGCATGGGCGCCTCGGGAAGCGGATGGCGTGACCCCCGAGTGTAGCGCAGGCCCTCAGCCGGGCCAGCGGCCGAGCGTCACCCGGTCGCGCTCCTCGAGGTCGCGTTCGGTGGCGATCTCCGCGTAACCGAGCGCCGCCAGCAGCGCACGCACGGCCGCGCCCTGGTCCAGGCCGTGCTCGAACAGCAGCCAGCCGCCCGGGTGCAGGTGGCGCGGCGCATCGGCGGCGATGCGGCGGATGGCGTCGAGCCCGTCGGCGCCGGACGACAGCGCGGCGGCCGGCTCGAAGCGCAGGTCGCCGCGGTCCAGGTGCGGGTCGCCCTCGGCGATGTACGGCGGATTGCTGGCGATCAGGTCGAAGCGTTCGCCGGCCAGCGCCGCGCACCAGTCGCCCTCGGCGAAGCGCACGTTCGCCAGCCCGAGCGCCTGCGCGTTCGCGCGCGCCACCGCGAGCGCGGCGTCGCTGGCGTCGGTCGCGAGCACCCGGGCGCGCGGGCGCTCGTGGGCGAGCGCGAGCGCGATCGCGCCGCTGCCGGTGCCGAGGTCGGCGATCGCGACGGTGCGGTCCGCGGGCAGGCGCTCGAGCGCCCGTTCGACCAGCAGTTCGGTCTCCGGGCGCGGAATCAGGGTGTCCGGCGTGACCGCCAGGTCGAACCGCCAGAACCCGCGGCGGCCGGTGAGGTAGGCCACCGGCTCGCCGGCGGCGCGGCGGGCGAGCAGCGCGCGGTAGCGTTCGGCCGCGGCCGGCGGCAGCGGATCGTCGCGGTGGGCGATCAGCCAGGTCCGCGAGCGGCCGAGGACGTGGCCGAGCAGCCACTCGGCGTCGGTCGGGTCGATCCGGCCGGCCGCGTCCCGGAGCAACGCCTGGACGGTGGGCGCGTCGCTCACGGCCGGGACCGGCGACGGCGGGCGGGGAGCGGCCGGATGGGGAGCGGCATGGCGGTCACGGACGACGGCGGGGCGACAGCTTAACGTCGCGCGGCCGCAGGGTCGGCCCGGGTTCGGGTCCGAGGGCGGCGCATTCAGCGGACTTTGATAGATGAAATCTATCGCAATGATTCAATAGATTCATTGGATCGATTATTGCCCGATCCGTAGACTGTGCGGGTCGCGATCGGAACCGATCGCCCGCTCCCTCCACCCGCACCCATCGAGGCACACGATGTCCCTGATCAACACCCAGGTCCAGCCCTTCAAGGCCACCGCCTTCCACGCCGGCGAATTCGTCCAGGTCACCGACGAGACCCTCAAGGGCAAGTGGTCGGTCCTGATCTTCATGCCGGCCGCCTTCACCTTCAACTGCCCGACCGAGGTCGAGGACGCGGCGAACAACTACGCCGAGTTCCAGAAGGCCAACGCCGAGGTCTACATCGTCACCACCGACACCCACTTCTCGCACAAGGTGTGGCACGAGACCTCGCCGGCGGTCGGCAAGGCGCAGTTCCCGCTGGTCGGCGACCCGACCCACCAGCTCACCCGTGCGTTCGGCGTGCACATCGACGAGGAAGGCCTGGCCCTGCGCGGCACCTTCATCATCAACCCCGAAGGCGTGATCAAGACCCTCGAGGTCCACGACAACGCCATCGCCCGCGACGTCAGCGAGACCCTGCGCAAGCTGAAGGCCGCGCAGTTCGTCGCCAGCCACCCGGGCGAAGTGTGCCCGGCCAAGTGGAAGGAAGGCGCCGAGACGCTGAAGCCGTCGCTGGACCTGGTCGGCAAGATCTGAACGGCACGACCTGATCGGCACAGTCCGATCCGCACACGAACAGGGCCCCGGGCGGCGCGTGCACGCCGTCCGGCGGTCGCGGCGGACCTCCGCACTGCAGGACCCTCCTGCGCGTCCCCTCGCGCAACGCTCCACCGAACGCCGGCGTCGCAGGATGCGCCGTCGGCCTCGTCTTCCGGCCGCGCCGTGCGCGACCGACGCTCCGTTCGCCGCAGCGGCCGTCCTCTCGACGGTGCGCGCCGCACATCGCGGACCGCCCCCACCCCCCGATGCGCGACCGGCACGCCGTCGCGCGCGTGGCCGCTGCGGCGAACGATGCGACCGCCTTCCCCCCTTCCCCTTCCCGCGAGGACACGGCCATGCTCGATGCCGACCTGAAAGCCCAGTTGCAGGCCTATCTCCAGAAGCTCGTGCGCCCGGTCGAACTGGTCGCCGCGCTCGACGACGGCGACAAGTCGCGCGAACTGCGCGAGCTGCTGGTCGAACTGACGCAGTTGTCGCAGCAGGTCACGCTGCGCGAAGCGCGCGAACCGGGCGACCGCGTGCCGTCGTTCGCGATCGCCAGCCCCGGTCACCAGATCGCCGTGCGCTTCGCCGGCATCCCGATGGGCCACGAATTCACCTCGCTGGTGCTGGCGCTGCTGCAGGTCGGCGGCCATCCGTCGAAGCTGGCGCAGGACGTCATCAAGCGCGTCCGCGAGCTCGAGGGCACCGGCCCCGACAGCGCGCTGCGCTTCGAGACCTACTTCTCGCTGAGCTGCCAGAACTGCCCCGACGTGGTCCAGGCGCTGAACCTGATGGCGGTGCTGAACCCGCGCATCGAACACGTCGCCATCGACGGCGCGCTGTTCCAGGCCGAGGTCGAGGCGCGCGAGATCCTGTCGGTGCCGGCGGTGTTCCTCAACGGCGAATCCTTCGGCGCCGGGCGCATGGGCGTGGAGGAGATCCTGGCGAAGCTCGACACCGGTTCGCAGGCGCGCGAGGCCGAAAAACTGGCGGCGAAGGCGCCGTTCGACATGCTGGTGGTCGGCGGCGGCCCGGCCGGCGCGGCGGCGGCGATCTACGCCGCGCGCAAGGGCATCCGCACCGGCCTCGCCGCCGAGCGCTTCGGCGGCCAGGTGCTGGACACGATGGCGATCGAGAACTTCGTCTCGGTGCCCGAGACCGAGGGCCCGAAGCTCGCCGCGGCGATGGAGCGGCACGTGCGCGAGTACGACGTCGACGTGATGCACCTGCAGCGCGCCGAACAACTGATCCCCGCCGGCGACGACGGCCTGGTCGGCGTGCGTCTGGCCAGCGGCGCGACCCTGAAGTCGAAGACCGTGATCCTCTCCACCGGCGCGCGCTGGCGGCAGATGAACGTGCCCGGCGAGCAGGAATACCGCAACAGGGGCGTGGCCTACTGCCCGCACTGCGACGGTCCGCTGTTCAAGGGCAAGCGGGTGGCGGTGATCGGCGGCGGCAACTCGGGCGTGGAGGCGGCGATCGACCTCGCCGGCATCGTCGCCCACGTCACCCTGATCGAGTTCGACGGCAAGCTGCGCGCCGACGAAGTGCTGCAGCGCAAGCTGCGCAGCCTGGCGAACGTGGACGTGATCGTCTCGGCGCAGACCACCGAGGTGCAGGGCGACGGCCGCAGGGTCACCGGGCTGGTCTACCAGGACCGCGCCACGCAGGCCTCGCACGCGCTGGCGCTGGACGGGGTGTTCGTGCAGATCGGCCTGTTGCCCAACACCGAGTGGCTGAAGGGCACGATCGCGCTCTCGCCGCGCGGCGAGATCGTGATCGACGACCGCGGCCAGACCTCGCTGCCGGGCGTGTTCGCCGCCGGCGACGCGACCACGGTGCCGTACAAGCAGATCGTGATCGCGATGAGCGAGGGCGCGAAGGCCGCGCTGGGCGCCTTCGACCACCTGATCCGGACCTCCGCGCCGGCGGCGGCCGACGCCGCGGCGGTCGCGGCGTGACCGCCGCGCCGTGACCGTCGCGCCGGACCTCGCCCGGCCGGCGCGATCGGTTGCATTCCGGACGCGAAATCGGCGCAGAACGATACCTGTCAGATGAGACAGGCAGCGCAATGTGACCGATATGCGTCGATTCGCGCTAACGTCACCCCCTCAGCGATTCCACTGCATTGCCGCAATCGACGCTCCGACGCCGCCCTGGATGGCGGGTCGGGATTGCGACTGGTACTTCCATGGGACGGACCGGGGGCTTTCGACATGAACCTGCGTGACCTCAGATACCTCGTCGCTCTTGCCGATCATCGGCATTTCGGACGAGCCGCCGCGGCCTGCTTCGTCAGTCAGCCGACGCTCTCGACCCAGATCCGCAAGCTGGAGGAGGAACTGGGCGTGGCGCTGGTGGAGCGCGCGCCGCGGCGGGTGATGCTGACGCCGGCCGGCCGCGACGCCGCCGAGCGCGCACGGCGGATCGTCGCCGACGTGGAGGAAATGCGCGAGGCCGCGCGGCGCAGCCGCAATCCGGAGGCCGGCGCCGTGCGCCTGGGCCTGTTCCCGACGCTGGGCCCCTACCTGCTGCCGCATGTGGTTCCGCGGGTGCGCGAGCGTTTCCCGGATCTCGAGCTGCTGCTGGTCGAGGAGAAGACCGAAGTCATCCTGCGCCGCCTGCGCGAAGGCAGCCTCGACGCCGGCGTGCTGGCGCTGCCGCTGCACGACGACCAGTTGCACCTGGAATTCCTGTTCGAGGAGCCGTTCGTGCTCGCGGTGCCCGATCGCCATCCGATGGCGGCCGCCAAGAGCCTGTCGATGGCGTCGCTGGCCGACGAGAGCCTGCTGCTGCTGGAGGACGGCCACTGCCTGCGCGAGCAGGCGCTGGACGTCTGCCGGATGGCCGGCGCCGGCGAGAAGGCCGGGTTCCGCGCGACCTCGCTGGAGACGCTGCGGCAGATGGTCGCGGCGAACGTCGGCATCACCCTGCTGCCGGTGCTCGCGGTGAAGCCGCCGGTCGCGCCCTCGCGCGAAGTGCGCCTGGTGCCGTTCCGCGCGCCCGCGCCGTCGCGCCGGATCGCCATGGTCTGGCGCCGCAGTTCGGCGATGTCCGAGTTCCTGACCCGGTTCGCCGAGGTGTTCCGCGAACTGCCGCCGGACCTGCTCGACACCGACGCCCTGCCCGGCGCCGACGACGCGACGGCCTGAGCGCCCGCCGGCGCTGCGCCATCCCGCAGCGCAACATCCGCCGGCGCCCGGACCGCTTGCGGGATCGGGCGCGAAGACCGGGCGCGAAGACCGGTCGCCCGCCGCGCGCGATCGGGCGTATGCTCGCGGCGTACCGTTCGCCGGCGCATGTCCGCCGGATCGGGACAACATGCGGATCGTCGGCGCGGCCCGCCCGCGGACATCGGCGCCGGACATCGACCCTCGTCATCGCAGCCAGACAGGAGAGGACAGCATGAGCCTGAAGGGTTCCAAGACCGAAGAGAACCTGCGCTACGCCTTCGCCGGCGAGTCGCAGGCCAACCGCCGCTATCTGTATTTCGCGCAGAAGGCGGACGTCGAGGGCTACAACGACGTCGCCGCGGTGTTCCGCTCGACCGCGGAAGGCGAAACCGGCCACGCCCACGGCCACCTCGAATACCTCGAACAGTGCGGCGACCCGGCCACGGGCCTGCCGTTCGGCGATACCAGCCTGAACCTGAAGTCGGCGATCGCCGGCGAGACCCACGAGTACAGCGACATGTACCCGGGCATGGCCAAGACCGCGCGCGACGAGGGCTTCGACGAAATCGCGGACTGGTTCGAGACCCTGGCCAAGGCCGAGCGCTCGCACGCCAATCGTTTCCAGAAAGCGCTGAACGAACTCGGCGCCTGATCGAGCCGCGCCGGACGCCACGCGGCGTCCGGCGTCCCGCTTCCGGCGCGCGTTCGCCGCAGGCGTTCGCCGTTCGCGGCGCGCCATACGCCACTGCCGCCGGGGAGGACCGCATGCGCCCATCGCCGCCGCCATCGCCGCCCGCAGCAGGCGCGCGCGAGGGCAGCCTCGACGCGCCGACCCGCCATCCGCTGGACTGGCGCGAGGACGCCTTCCGGGATCGCGCCGCGCTCGAGCGCGAGCTCGAACGGGTGTTCGACCTCTGCCACGGCTGTCGCCGCTGCGTGAGCCTGTGCCAGAGCTTCCCGACCCTGTTCGACCTCGTCGACGCCTCCAGCACGCTGGAGGTCGACGGCGTGGACAAGGCCGACTACGCGAAGGTCGTCGAACAGTGCTACCTGTGCGACCTGTGCTACCAGACCAAGTGCCCGTACATCCCGCCGCATCCGTGGAACATCGACTTCCCGCACCTGATGCTGCGCGCGAAGGCGGTGCATTTCCGCGAGCACGGCGCGCCGCTGTCGGCGAAGCTGCTGTCGAACACCACCCTCGTCGGCCGGCTCGCCTCGATCCCGGTGGTCGCCGAGGCCGTGAACTGGGGCAACCGCCGGCCGGCGCTGCGCGGGCTGATGGAACAGGCGCTCGGCGTGCATCGCGACGCCCACGTGCCCGAGTACCACCATCCGACCGCGCTGGGCCGGCTGAAGCAGGACGACCGCGGCGACGGCGCCGTGGCCGCGGGCCCCACCACCGGCAAGGTCGCCGTGTTCGTCACCTGCTACGGCAACCACAACCACCCGAAGATGGTCGAGGACCTGGTCGCGGTGCTGCGCCACAACGACGTGCCGGTGAAGTTGATCCGGCAGGACCGGTGCTGCGGCATGCCGAAGCTGGAACTGGGCGATCTCGACAGCGTGGCCGCGTACAAGGAACGCAACATGGCGGTGCTGCGCGAAGCCGTGGCGGACGGCTGGGACATCGTCGCGCCGATCCCCTCGTGCGTGCTGATGTTCAAGCAGGAACTGCCGCTGATGTTCCCCGACGACGCCGACGTGCTGGCGGTGAAGCGGGCGATCTTCGATCCGTTCGAATACCTGATGCACCGCCGGGCCGCCGGCGTGCTGAAGACCGACTTCCGCAACCCGCTGGGCAAGGTCGCCTGGCAGGCGGCCTGCCACCAGCGGGTGCAGAACATCGGCCCGAAGACGAAACAGGTGCTGGAGCTGGTGCCGGACACCCAGGTCGTCGCGATCGAACGCTGCTCCGGCCACGACGGCACCTACGGCGTGAAGCAGGCGACGTATCCGCTGGCGCGCAAGATCGCCAGGCCGGTCGAGCAGCGGGTCAGGCAGGCCGGCGCGGACCACTTCACCAGCGACTGCGTGATGGCCGGCGCGCACATCGCCCACGGCCTCGACGCCAACGGAGAAGGCGACGGCGCGCGCATCGACGCCGCGCATCCGGTGTCGCTGCTGCGGCTGGCCTACGGCATATGACCATGACCCCGCTCGTCCGCACCGATCTCTATCCCCTCGAAACCTACGCGATCGAACGCGAGGCGTTCCGCGCGCGGGTGATCGCGCACAAGCGCGCGCGCAAGCTCGCGCTCGGCGAGCACGTCACCCTGCTGTTCGAGGACCGGCTGACCGTCCAGTACCAGATCCAGGAAATGCTGCGGATCGAGCGCATCTTCGAGCCCGAGGCCATCCAGGACGAACTCGACGCCTACAACCCGCTGATCCCCGGCGGCCGCGACCTGAAGGCGACGATGCTGATCGAATACCCCGACCCGGTGCAGCGCCATCGCGAACTGGCGCGGCTGGGCGGGATCGAGCGCACCGTGTACGCCGAGGTCGGGGGCCACGGCCGCGCGGCCACGCACGCCGACGAGGACATGGACCGCAGCGATGCCGACAAGACCTCGGCCGTCCATTTCCTGCGCTTCGATTTCGCCCCGGCGCAGATCGCCGCGCTGCGCACCGGCGCGCCGCTGGCGTTCGGCATCGAGGATGCGCGGATGCCGCTGCGGGCGACGCCGTCCGCGCAGACCCGCGCGGCGCTGCTGGCGGATTTCGCATGAGGCGTCGGCGGGTCGCCGTCTTCGCGAGCGTCGCCTTCGCCGCCTACGTCGCGGCGTATGCCGGTTACCGCCACGCCCATCTCGAGCGCTGGGAGCGCGACGGGCGGGACTACGTGCTGTACGGCTCGCGCGCCGCCTACCTGCTGTTCCGGCCGATGGGCTACGCCGACCAGGCGCTGACCGGCGCCGGCACGCACCTCGGCCCGCATCGCTGACCGTCGCCGCCGGTAGACTATCGGGGACCTCCCGGAGTCGTTCGCATGCTGCGCTGGCTGCTGCTGTTCGTCGTGATCGCATTGCTTGCGTGGTGGCTGGCGACCCCGTCGGCGCCGATTCCGGCGGTCCCCGCACCGGGCGCCGCGCCCGCGCTGGTCGCCAGCGACTGCAGTCCGCCGGCGCAGCTGGCCGGCGCCGACGGCACGGTGCAGACCGGGGTGCCCTCGGGCATGCCCGCGTTCGCGCTGGAAGGCGCGCAGGCGCAGCCGCTCGCGGGCTTCAGCGTCGCCGCGCGGGTGCTCTCGCGCGAGCGCTACCGCCACGACCGCGAGGCCGATTTCGCGCCGCTGGACCTCGCCCTCGGCTGGGGCCGGATGCGCGACGAGGCGGTGATTTCCCGCCTCCACATCTCGCAGTCCGGGCGCTGGTACCGCTACTGGTGGACCGGCGATGCGCCGCTGCCGCCGGACGAGATCGCGCGCAGCAGCGCGAACATGCACATGATCCCGTCCGGGCCGTCGGTGGCCGCGGCGCTGGACGACATCGACGCCGGCGACCGCGTGCGCATCGACGGCTGGCTGGTCGAGGTGGACACGCCGCAGGGCTGGCGCTGGCGCAGCTCGCTCACCCGCGACGACACCGGCAACGGCGCCTGCGAAGTGGTCTACGTCTGCGCCGTGCGCAGGTTCTGACCGCCGCCGGCACGCCTCGCCGGTGGCGGCATGCCCCGTGGCGCGCACGCCGCCGCGGCGCGGGCACGTCTGCCTCCCATGGCGCGGGCATGCCCCGGTAGAGCGGCCTTCAGGCCGCTGCGCTTAGCGGTGACCCGGACAAATGCAGCGGCCTGAAGGCCGCTCTACCAGGGACGCCGGCCCGGCGCGCCGCTCAGCCGCCCGCGCCCAGCCCCACCGGGCAGCTCACCCCGGTTCCGCCGAGGCCGCAGTAGCCGTCGGGATGCTTCGACAGGTACTGCTGGTGCTCGTCTTCGGCGTAGTAGAACGCCGGCGCCGGATGGACGATCTCGGTGGTGATCGCGCCCAGTCCCGCGGCGCTCAGCCGCTGTTGATAGGCGTCGCGGCTCGCCAGTGCGGCGGCGAGCTGCGCCTCGGTGTCGCAGTAGATCGCGGAGCGGTACTGGGTGCCGGTGTCGTTGCCCTGGCGCATGCCCTGGGTGGGGTCGTGGCTTTCCCAGAACGTCCTGAGCAGCGTCTCGAACGCCACCGTCGCCGGGTCGTAGACCACCCGCACGACCTCGGCGTGGCCGGTCTCGCCGCTGCAGACCTCGCGGTAGGTCGCGTTCGGGGTGTAGCCGCCGGCGTAGCCGACCGCCGTCGTGAACACGCCCGGGATCGACCAGAACTTGCGCTCGGCGCCCCAGAAGCAACCCATCCCGAACTGCACCTGCGCCAGCCCCGGGAAGGCGTCGCGCAGCGGGCGGCCGTGGACGTGGTGGACGTTGCGCAGCGGCATGGCCTCGGTGCGGCCGGGCAGCGCGCGATCCGGTGCGGGCATGCGCTGCTTCCACGCGCCCACGCCAAGCAGGGATTCGAACATGGCGGACTCCGGGGGTCGGGGACAAGGTCGATGCGATGCAGGAGGCCGGAAGCGGTCGTCCCGGTGCGTCGCGACCGCAAAGATGCGTCGCGCCGCGGCCGGATTCAAGCCGCGGTTCAGGCCGTGGCCGGGCGCGCGACGAACACCGCCGGCGCCACGCTCACCCGGTTGCGGCCGCCGCGCTTGGCGGCGTAGAGCGCCTTGTCCGCGCGCTCGACCAGTTGCTGCGGGTTCGCGTCCTGGGCCAGCATCGTGGCGACGCCGATGCTGACCGTCATCCGCAGCGGCCGCTCCTGATGGCGCAGCTCGGCCGCCTCCACCGCGAGCCGGAGCTGCTCGGCGATGGCGCGCGCCATCTCGGTCTGGCGGCCGGGCAGCACGACCAGGAACTCCTCGCCGCCGTAGCGCCCGAACTGGTCCTCGTCCACCAGTCCGGCGCCGATCAGGCGCGCGACCTCGCGCAGGCAGTGGTCGCCCGCGGCATGGCCCATGCGGTCGTTGACCGATTTGAAGTGGTCGACGTCGATGTACAGCACCGACAGCGGCAGGCCCTGGCGATGCGCCTGCGGGAAGATGCGGGACAGCGCCTGGTCGACGCTGCGCCGGTTGAGCGCGCCGGTCAGCGCATCGACTTCGGCCGTATGCCGCAGTTGCAGCGCGGTCAGCGCCTCGTCGATCTGCAGCACCGCGATCCGCGCCAGTTCGCGCGCGATCGACAGCTCGTCCGGATGGAAGACCGTCGCGCCGGCGCGTTCCAGCATCAGCGCGCCCCACGACGGCGCCCGCACCGGCAGCGACACCGCGGCCTCCACCGCGACCGGCACCGCTTCGCCGCTGCGCGACACCGGCTGCTGCACGTCGATGTTGATCGCCAGCTGCTGGCGCAGCGCCGGCAACCGCGGGACGGCGCGCTCGGCCAGCGCCTCCAGCGCCGCGCCGGGATGCGCGGCCAGGGTGTCGCGTCCGTGATGGCCGCGCAGGATGGCGAGCATCCGGTCGGCGGGGACGATCCGGCGCAGGTGGTCGAGCAGCAGGCGCATCGCCATCGGCTGGATCTCTTCCTCCGGCAGGCCGCGCAGGGCCAACTGCAGCGCGGTCAGCAGTTCGGTGCGCACCGCCTCGCGGTACATGCGCCGCTCGGAGTCCGCGCGCGCGCGCTGCTCGCGATCGCGCTGTTCGCGGTAGCGGCTGATCCGGCTGATCAGGCCGACGCTGATCGTGGCCGCGGCGGCCACGATCGCCGCCTGGTATCCGATCCGCACCCACGCCGAATCCGGGAGCAGGGCGTGCGCGCCCAGCTCGCGGGCCACCATGGTCAGGGCGATGCCGACCACCGCCAGCGCCATGCCGGGCGAGAACGGCACCCGCCGCGACCACGCGTCCTTGACCAGCCACAGCGCGACGCCGCAGCCGAGCAGCCAGACCGCGGGCATCAGCCACACGACGACCGCGTCGCCGAGGCGGCCCGCCGCCGCGACCAGCACGGCCAGCGCCAGCAGCCCCACCGCACCCCGGCGCACGCCGCGGGCCAGTCCGGGCCGGCTCTGGGCGGTGTCGGCGTAGCGCAGCAGGATGACGAGCCCGGAGGCCTCGAACACCAGCGACACCAGGTGGATCCCGGCGCCTCCGAGCCGACGGAACACACCGAACGGATCGATGGCGTACAGGTGCCCGTTGGCCACCGCCAGCATCAGCGTCGCCGCCAGGCAGAAGGAAAACAGCGAGAGGAAACTGGCGTCGCGGGAGGCGAAGAACAGCGCCAGCATCAGCATTGCGATCGTGACCAGGCTGGCATAGGCCAGGGTCAGCAGGATCGTGGCCCGCTGCATTTCGCGGGCGGCCAGGGCCTCGGACATCAGCGCCGGGCGCACCGCGGTGTCGCGCAGGGCCGAGGCCGCCAGCACCAGGCGGATGTCGCCCTCCCAGGTCGACGGCAGGCGGAACAGGTAGCCGACCGGCATCGGGCCGTCGCCGGGCCCGGCGTCGAGGAAACTGCGCTCGCCGCTGTCCCACGCGTCGTCGACGCGCAGCCGCACCGACGCCAGCGGCACCCGCGGGATCCAGATCACCCACTGCGGCGATTCGGGCGTGCGCGGCGGCAGCACGAAGCGCAGTTCGGCCTGCGCCGGACGCGGCTCGGTGGCGCGGACCGCCAGCGTGCGGTCGTCCGGGCCCAGCCTCGGCAGGCGTCCGTCGAGGTCCGGCAGCGGGGTCATGCGCAGCGCCAGCGGCTGCTCCACCGGGGATTCCGCATGGCCGGGAGACAGCATGTACAGGCCGAGCACGAGCGCCAGCGCCATGCCGAAGACACGGAGCCAGACGCGCGGACGGTCCCATTCGACGAACGCCATGGTCAACCGTTCATCGCGATCATCCGGACCTTCCCGATCCCTCGCCGATCCCCCGCGGCCGGACGCAGGCCGCCGCCGACGCGCACTGCGCGCCGCATCGATGCGCGACGCGCGGACGGACCGGCATCGCCGCTTCCGCGCTTTCGCCGCCTGCGATCATCATCCTTCCACACCCGTTGCGCCTCGTGGCGACCCCACTTTCCCGACATCACACTAGCACCGGCAAGCGGCGCCCGCAGCGACCTCCCGCCGCTGTCTGGACGGACGGCAGGCGCGCTGCGACGGGTGTCGGGGGCGGCTTTCGCAAACGATTGATTCTTCGCCCGGAATCGCCTCCGAATCGGCCCCGCAGCGGCGTCGCAGAGGCCTGGCGGACGCCCGACCGACGGCGGCCCCCGGCCCACCGTCCGCCCGGGCCCGGCCCTCCGGCACCCTGCTAGACTGGCGGTTTTCGCCCAAGCTCCGCGTTTTCACGCCCCACGTTTCAGGCCGCAGATGACCCCGGACCCCACTTCCGACGCCCTCCCCGCCGACGCCGAACGCCGCCAGGACTTCATCCGCCAGATCGTCCGCGACGACCTGGCCAGCGGCAGGCACGCCCAGATCCGCACCCGCTTCCCGCCCGAGCCCAACGGCTACCTGCACCTCGGCCACACCCGCGCGATCTGGACCGACTTCGGCATCGCCCGCGAGTTCGGCGGTCGCTGCAACCTGCGCCTGGACGACACCAACCCGGCGAAGGAAGACCCCGAATACGTCCGCGCCATCCAGGACGACGTGCGCTGGCTGGGCTACGACTGGGCCGAACTGCGCCACGCCTCGGACTACTTCGAGGTGTTCTACCTCGCCGCCGAGCAGCTGATCCGCCAGGGCGACGCCTTCGTCTGCGACCTGACCGCCGAGGAAGTGCGCGCCTACCGCGGCTCGCTGACCGAGCCCGGCCGGCCCTCGCCGTACCGCGACCGCAGCGTCGAGGAGAACCTCGACCTGTTCCGGCGCATGCGCGCGGGCGAGTTCGCCGACGGCGCGCGCACCCTGCGCGCGAAGATCGACATGGCCAGCGGCAACATCAACCTGCGCGACCCGGCGCTGTACCGGATCAAGCACGTCGAGCACCAGAACACCGGCGACGCCTGGCCGATCTACCCGATGTACGACTACGCGCATTCGCTCAGCGACTCGGTGGAAGGCATCACCCATTCGCTGTGCACGCTGGAGTTCGAGGACCACCGCCCGCTGTACAACTGGTGCGTCGAGAAGGTCGACCTGCCCAGCCACCCGGACCTGTTGGCGCCGCTGACCGCGAAAGGCCTGCCGCTGGAAGCGGCGATCCCGCGCCAGATCGAGTTCTCGCGGCTCAACCTGAACTACACGGTGATGAGCAAGCGCAAGCTGATGACGCTGGTCGAGGAAGGCCTGGTCGACGGCTGGGGCGACCCGCGCATGCCGACGCTGCAGGGCATCCGCCGCCGCGGCTACACGCCGGAAGCGCTCAAGTTGTTCGTCGCGCGCCTGGGCCTGTCGAAGCAGAACTCGCTGATCGACTACTCGGTGCTGGAGAACACGCTGCGCGAGGACCTCGACGCGCGCGCGCCGCGGCGCATGGCGGTGCTCGGTCCGCTGAAGTTCGTACTGACCAACCTGGCCGAGGGCCACGAGGAGACGCTGACGTTCTCCAACCATCCGAAGGACGAATCCTTCGGCACCCGCAGCGTGCCGTTCTCGCGGGAACTGTGGATCGATCGCGACGACTTCGCCGAAGTGCCGCCGAAGGGCTGGAAGCGCCTGGTGCCCGGCGGCGAAGTGCGCCTGCGCGGCGCCGGCATCGTCAAGTGCGACGAGGTGGTGAAGAACGACGCCGGCGAGATCGTCGAACTGCGCGGCACGCTCGATCCCGAGTCGCGGCCCGGCATGGCCGGCGCCGATCGCAAGATCAAGGGCACCATCCACTGGGTCAGCGCCGCGCACGCGGTCGAAGCCGAAGTGCGGCTGTACGACCGGCTGTTCACCGTGCCCAACCCGGACTCCGAGGAGGACGGCAAGGGTTACCGCGACTACCTCAACCCGGATTCGCGCCGCAGCGTCCGCGGCTACGTCGAACCCGCCGCCGCCACCGCCGCGCCCGAGCAGGGCTTCCAGTTCGAGCGCACCGGCTATTTCGTCGCCGACCGCTTCGACCACACCCCGGAAGCGCCGGTGTTCAACCGCAGCGTCACCCTGCGCGACACGTGGGCGGCGGGCGGCTGACGGCGCGAGCGCAGATCCGGATCGCGCCCCCGTTCCCACGCTACAAGGAGACCGCCATGCGCCTGTCGCTCCCGCTCGCCGCCCTGCTCGTCGCGCTGTCGCTGACCGCGTGCAGCGCGCCCGCCCCTGCGCCGGAATCGCCGCAGGCCGGCGCGACGACGCCCGCGCCGCCCGTCCCGGCGGCGCCCGCACCGACGCCGCCCAAGGCTGCGCCCGCACCGGTCGCGCCTGCGCCGGTCGAGCCCGCCGCCGGCGGCAATCCGATGGCGCCCGACCGCAGTTGCCGCACCGACGCCGACTGCGCGGTCAAGGACGTCGGCAACTGCTGCGGCCGCTTCCCGCTGTGCGTGAACAAGGACGCGAAGGTCGATCCTGCCGCCGTGCGCGCGCAGTGCGCGAAGGACGGTATGGCCTCGACCTGCGGCTTCCAGGAGGTCGGCGGCTGCCAGTGCGTGCAGGGCCGCTGCGAGAACCTGCCCAGCGGCGCGCCCGTGGCGATGTGATGCTGCTCGCCCAGGTCCACCTCACCCTGCCCGTCTGGGTCCACGACGCGGTCGACGCCTCGCGCGCCTACGCGAGCGATGCCGAGAAGGTGTCGCTGGCGATCGCGCTGTCGCGCGGCAACGTCGAGCACGGCAGCGGCGGCCCGTTCGGCGCCGTCGTCTTCGGCGCGGACGACCGGATCGTCGCGGTCGGCGTCAATCGCGTGCTGCCGCAGACCTGCTCGGTCGCCCACGCCGAGATGATGGCGTACATGCTGGCGCAACAGCGCACCCAGCGCGCCCGACTCAACCGCGACGACGACGGCCGCGCCGTCGGCCCGATCACCCTCGCCACGTCCTCGCAGCCCTGCTGCCAGTGCTACGGCGCCACGATCTGGGCCGGCATCGACCGCCTGCTGATCGGCGCCCGCGCCGAGGACGTGATGGCGCTGACCCCCTTCGACGAAGGCCCGCTGCCCGCGGACTGGATCGGCGAACTGGAGAAACGCGGCATCGCCGTGACCCGCGACCTGGAGCGCGCCGCGGCGTGCGATGTGCTGCGCGCCTACGGCAGCGGCGGCGGCGGGAAATACTGATCCCCGTCATCCTCGCGCAAGCGAGGACCCAACCTTTGGTCGCCGCCGAAACGTGGGTCCCCGCTTGCGCGGGGATGACGGCAAGGCTGCCGGGGTCACGGCGGCATCGTCGAGCGGGGCCGCGGCCTTCGCCGGGAGCCCGCCCTGCAATGCCGCGCGCCTACGGCAGCGGCAACGGCAACGGCAACGGCAACGGCAACGGCAACGGCAACGGCAACGGCAGCGGCAGTGGCAGTGGCAGTGGCAGTGGCAGTGGCAGTGCAACGGCGGCAGCGCGGGAAATACTGATCCCCGTCATCCTCGCGCATGCGAGGACCCAACCTTGGTCGCCGCCGAAACGTGGGTCCCCGCTTGCGCGGGGATGACCGCAATGCTGCCGGGATCCCACCCTGCAATGCTGCGCGCCTACGGCAATGAGGGCATCGGCGGCGGGAAATACTGATCCCCCGTCATCCTCGCGCATGCGAGGACCCAACTT